>Ga0326727_10004206_pt1 | contig 43937 bp, 44 predicted proteins | sample MB2enrmetagenome_FD_207643 | JGI IMG/M metagenome (GOLD analysis project Ga0326727, IMG submission 207643) | Lab enriched peat soil microbial communities from McLean, Ithaca, NY, United States - MB29MY | ecosystem: Environmental > Terrestrial > Soil > Wetlands > Peat | place: USA: New York... | reverse complement strand
TGACCCGGAACCTTTTCATGCTGGACGGCATCCAGGCGGAACAGATCAAGGCCATCATGGCGGCCAGCGTTGTTCCGACCTTAAACGGCGTGCTGGAGGAAATGGCTCGGAAATACTTTCACCTCAAGCCCCTCTTCCTCACTCCCGGCACGCGCACCGGAATGGCCATCCACTACGACAACCCGCAAGAGGTGGGCGCGGACCGCATCGCCGACGCCGTCGCCGCCTTTGAGAAATATGGCGGCCCTTGCATCGTGCTGGACTTCGGCACCGCCATCACCTTCGACGTGGTCTCCGAGAAAGGGGAGTATTTAGGCGGCGCCATCGCGCCCGGCCTGGGGATTTCAGCGGACGCGCTCTTCGAGCACGCCGCCAAACTGCCCCGCGTGGAGATCCGCGAGCCGCAGCATGTGATCGGAACCAATACCGTGGCGAGTATGCAGTCTGGACTCTTTTATGGAGCGGTGGGCCTGGTCGATGGAATCCTCGACCGCCTCTGCCAGGTGCTCGGCAAGAAGACCACGGTCGTCGCTACCGGCGGCCAGGCGTCGCTGGTGGCCGGCGCCTCAAAATACAAGCCTCCCGTCGAGCCCTGGCTGACGCTCGAAGGCCTGCGGATCATTTACGAGAGAAATCGAAAAAAGTAATCAGTAATCAGTTGTCAGTTTTCAGCAAAAAATCTGGGTGGCAGACGTGCCGCTGTTTGGCATGTCTGCGCCTGATTCGAAGGGCGCATAGATCCCGGCAAAACTCGCCGGGACGCGCCACCCGGGCGACTGACAACTGACAACTGACGACTGACTACTTCTTGCGACGGCTGATAGCTGACAGCTTCAACTGAAAACTGACGACTGAGAACTGACGACTTGGAAAATTACTTCAACTACTTCACCGAAATCGAAGAGTGCTACCAGAGATGTCGTGGCACGCGGACACTCCTCTCGCCTCTCGATTGGGCCTTGATTGAATCCTGGAAAGACGCCGGCCTTCCGCTCCAGGCAGTGCTGGCCGGCATCGCTCGTGCTTTCGAAAAGTACCAGGCACGCCAGCGAAAATACAGAATCGTCAACGCCCTGGCGTACTGCACCCAGGAGGTTCTGCGCGCCGCCGAGGAGGCGCAGGCGGGCCAAGTCCAGAGCGTCGGGCGCAAAGATTCGCCTCCTCCTTTTACCGCGGAAGAAATCGTCCGTTTCTTGAGCGGCAACGCGCAGAGTCTGGAGGCGGCCTCGAGAAAGGCTCGCGTCGAGGGGCAACAGGTGCTCGCGGACGACCTGGCTGCCCTAGCGCCGGAACTTCACGCCATGTCCGCCGAGGATCCCGCCAAACTGCTTGCCAGTCTGGAAGGACTGGAAATACGCCTGACGGCTCTCGAGGAAAAGCTGACCGCTTCGCTCACCCGCGCGGCTTCTATCGAGCGCATAGCCGGAATCCAGGAACAGGTTGAACGCGGCCTGGGGCCCTATCGCCGGAAAATGACCGGGCCGCAAATCGAATCGCTGGAGCGGCAGTTCCGCAAGCGATGCCTGATGGACTATTACCAGATACCCAGGCTGAGTCTGTTCTACATGTAGGACGTCAGTGGTCCGTTGTCAGTTGCCCGTTGTTCAGTGCCTGTGCCCGGCAAATCGACTGTCATGCTGAGCGAAGCGAAGCATCCCGGCGGTTCGCGAGCAGTGTCCAACGCCGAAAACAACTGCGGAGATTCTTCGCCCCACAAACCGGGGCTCAGAATGACGAGTGCGAGCAACTGACCACGGACTACTGACAACGGACCATGTCTTTCGAGCTTACGCCAACCAAGCTGGTCTACGGTGGCGATGCCTTGGGCCACCACGCGGGCCGTACGGTTCTGGTTCCGCGCGTCCTGCCGGGTGAACGCGCCGAAGTGGAGGAGGTCCGCACCGCCAAGGGAGTCACCCATGCTCGGCCCCTGCGGATTTTGCAGGCCTCTCCTCAGCGTGTCGATCCGCCCTGCCCTTACTTCGGCCGCTGCGGCGGCTGTCACTACCAACACCTCGAGCCGGAACTCCAATCCGCCGGCAAGCAGCAAATCCTGCGCGAAACGCTGCGGCGGTTAGGAGGCATCGATTGGAAGGGAGACATTCCGCTGCACTCCGGCCCGCCCTGGAACTATCGCAACCAGGCGCAGTTTAAGGTTGCGCTGTATCCCGGCGGCCGGGTCGAATTGGGATTCTTCGAGGCGCAGTCGCATCGAGTCTATCCGGTCGACGCTTGCCTGATCGTCTCGCCGCGCTTGAATGCGGTGCTCGAGGAACTGCGCCGGCCGGAGTGGGTTGCAGGCCTCGAGGGCCTTCGGGAAATTGACGTGGTGGCTGACGATCGCGACGAGGAAGTGATGATCACCCTGCAAGTTGAGGGTGGTGCAACCGTGGCCGAACACGTTGCGCAAAACTTGTTGGAGAGAATCCCTGGAGCCGTCTCGGTAGCGCTCGAGTCGGGCGGGGCGGGAGCGGGGCGCTCCCTCGACAGCGGGCAAGACGCCCGAGCCACAGCAGGCCGGACCCGCGTGCTGGGCAAGCCCGCGCTCGATTACACTGTGGGCGGCATTCGTTATCGCGTCAGCCCGGGCTCATTCTTCCAGGTCTCGCGCTACCTCACGCCCGCACTCGTCGAGTCGGTGACGGGCGATCAGAGGGGTGTTTTCGCTCTGGACCTCTATGCGGGAGTGGGGCTGTTTTCGCTGCCGCTGGCGCGTAGCTTCCAGCGCGTGGTGGCGGCGGAGGCGAATCCCATCGCGGTCTCGGACCTCGAGGCCAATGCGAAAGCGCACGGTCTCTCGAACCTCTTTGCCGCTGGTGAGACCACGTACGATTTTCTGCGCCGCTTCGCCCAGGCAGAGCCCGATCTGGCGGTGATGGACCCGCCGCGCGCCGGGGTCGATGCCGGCTCGCTGAAGCTCCTGGCCGCGCTCCGCCCGCGCCGGATGCATTACCTCTCCTGTAGCCCACCAACCTTGGCTCGCGACCTCAAGGCCCTCGCCGCGCACGGCTACTATTTGGAGTCCCTGGAATTGTTCGACCTCTTCCCCCAGACCTACCACATTGAGGCTTTAGCCAAACTCACCCGCCGGGAACAAACGAACGGGAAATGACTGCCTGCGGCTCAGCCGCGCCGCTTTGCGGAAAGGCTTTGAAGCCGGGGAAAATGCGCTTTCACCACGGAGACACAGGGGCACAGAGAAAGAGAGCTTTTATTTTCAACGTCTCTGTGGCTCAGTGCCTCAGTGGTGAAGGGGATTTTGGCGAATTTTCCACTGGACACTCGAAACTGTTCGAGTAGAATGTGGGCCAGCATTCGGTAGTCTTTGTCGAGGTCGATTACCTATGTGAGCGCAGCATCAGGAGGTATCTCCCCATGACAACCCGCACCAGGATTCTGTTTTTAGCTGTCGCGGTGGTGGTGAGCCTGGGGACGTTGATCGCTCAGGCTCCGAAGAAACCCGCCATTGCATATCCCAGCGATTTCCGCCATTGGCGGCACGTCAAGTCGATGGTCGTTTTCAGTAGTGAGAGCAAACTCTTTGACCGGTTCGGCGGCCTTCACAACGTTTACGTCAATGACGCCGGCTGGCTCGCGCTCTCCAAGAGCAAGCTGTTTCCCGACGGTTCCATGCTCGTGCTCGAACTGTTTGACACCAGCAATTCGATGGGGGCCATCGAGCCTCGCCCCAATCACAAGGCCGTCTACGTGATGAAGAAGAGCGCCAAACTTTATGCCGATACCGGCGGCTGGGGCTTTGAAGTCTTCCCGGGCAGCGATGAGAAACCCAGCTTGAAGAGCATGACCGACTGCTGGAACTGCCACAAGGAAGGGAAGAGCCGGGACTACGTCAAGTCGGCGTATGTGGAGTAGCAATCACCGTCTAGACGTTTTGAAAGCGCAATAGCGCGCGTTGTAGGCGCGGCCCCGCGGCTCCCCTGGGCAACCGCAAGGGAAGCTCCTGCCGCGCTCCGAATTAACAGAAGTGCTAGCCACTGAATCCGCAGAGGGTAATACGGCCCGCATGAGGAGTCCCCTGCTCCTCATGACGGCCAGTTTCGCACTGGGGATACTTCTGGTAGGTTCGGTTCACGCCGGCAGCGTGGCGGCCGCCGGGCTCCCAATATGTGCGGGAGCTTGCCTGCTGGCCGGACTGCTCATTCTACGCACCGGCCGGGAGCGAGTCTCCCTGCTTCTCGCCCTGCTTGGATTCCTGGGCGCCGGCGCGTCCGCGGGTTGCTTGTTCGCCTACCGCTTCCCGCCCAACCATGTCAGCGAACTCGCGGCGCGGGGCTTTGACCTCGAAGAGCCGATTCGCCTCGAGGGCCATATCGTCTCTACGCCCCTCCGCACCGACTACGGGCTTCAATTCGACCTTGAAACGGAGCGCGCCCGAAGCCGTGCAGTCTCTCACGACGTGACCGGGAAGGTAAGATTGCGCCTCGAGGGATTAGAGCACGCAGAATCGTGGGCGTTCCTGGGCGGACTGAACCTTCAGTATGGGGAGGCGGTCCGAGTGACGGTACGCCTGCGCAAACCGCGAATTTACCAGAACCCCGGCAGTTTCGACTTTCGCCGCTGGATGGAATCGACCGAGGATATTTACTGGGTTGGGACGCTCAGGGATCCCCGTTTGGTTGAAAAGCTTCCAGGATTGGACCAGCGCGGGATTTCGACGCTGCCCGAACAGATTCGGAGAAGGCTGCTCCACTCCATCGACGAGCTTTACCCTCGCTGGTCCGCGCGGGGGCGGTGTGGCTCGGTGCTCAAGGCAGTCCTGCTCGGCGATCGGTCCTCGCTGGACTCCGAGACCATCGAGAGTTTTCGCAAGACGGGCCTGTATCATCTGCTGGTCATCGCGGGCCTTCACGTCGGATTGCTCGCCTTGCTGGCGGATTGGCTGCTGCGCTTCCTGCGCCTCGGCCAACGCGCCAGACGATTGACCGTCCTCGCGCTCCTGGTGTTCTACGCCTTCCTGGTTGAACAGCGCGCGCCCACCCTGCGGGCAACGCTGATGATCGCGCTTTATTTGCTGGCCCGGCTGCTTTACCGCAGCAGTTCCACTCTGAACGCGATCGGCCTGGCAGCCCTCATCCTGCTGCTCTGGCGTCCGGCCTGGCTCTTCGAATCGGGATTTCAGCTTTCCTTCGCAGCCGCCCTGCTGATTGCCGGGCTGGCGGTGCCCATCCTGGAGCGGACCACGGAACCCTATCGGCGCGCCTTGCGCGGGTTGGACGAGATCCCGTTGGATGCGCAGCTCACGCCGCGCCAGGCGCAGTTTCGCCTTGAGCTGCGCGCGCTCATCGCATGGCTAAAATCGCATTTCCGCTTTCTTGACCGGCATGGCGAGCTGGCAAACCCGCTGGTGACCGGCCCAGCGCGCGTCCTGCTCTGGTCGGCGAACCTCCTGCTTTTTTCGGCAATCCTGCAAGTCGGCCTGGTGTTGCCCATGGCGACGATGTTCCACCGGGTGGCCCTGGCGGGCATCGGCCTCAACGCCTTGGCGATCCCTTTGATGACCTTGCTCTTGGCCCTCGCCGTTCCGACCGTCCTATTGGGGGCGGTGATTCCGGCGCTCGCGGTGTGGCCTGCCAAGGCGCTGGCAGTGATCATGGCGGGACTGTTTGCCTTGATGGAGCTCCCGCATCTTCCGCCATGGCTCTCGTTCCGAGTGCCCAACCCGCCGCTTTGGGTAAGTTGCGGCTTTGTGCTGTTCATCCTCGCGGCGGCGCTGGCGCTCGGCAGGTCGCGGGGTAATGTAGACCACGTAGATAAGCTCTATATGATTAGGAACGTAAGTCTTACGAGCGTGGGCCTCATTGCTTCCCTGGCAGGTCTGGGCGTGATGACCGTGCTGGTCGCCACTCACCCGTTTCCTCCCCGCCTTCCCACAGGAGTGCTGGAGGTCACGGCACTTGACTGCGGCCAAGGCGAGTCACTCTTGGTGGTGCTGCCGGACAGAACCACCATGCTGGTGGATGGCTCCGGCAGCAGGCGACGCGGCGCCAGCGAGGGCGCCCTGCAGGGCCGGCTTTGGGACCCCGGTGAAGACATCGTTTCGCCCTACTTGTGGTCGCGAGGAATCAAGAAGCTCGACATTGTGGCGCTTTCTGTTCCACACGAGGACCACTTGGGCGGACTGTCTGCGGTTGCGAGGAACTTCCGCATCGGCGAGTTCTGGCACGCCAGAAACGGTTCTACCCAGGATTATTGGGAATTGCTGGAAAGGTTGCGCACGAAGCGTGTGGCGGAACGTACGCTGGCGGCGGGTGACAAATTGGAGCGCGGCGCGGCGACCGTGCAGGTCTTGTGGCCCGAGCGCTCGAGCCAGCCCGCTGCTTCGCCTTCCAATGACGATTCCCTGGTTCTGCGCGTCTCTTATGCCGGCGGCAGTGTGCTTTTAACAGGGGACATCACCGGCAAGGCCGAGCGCGAACTGCTGGGCTCCCGGCAAGGCCTGGATAGCCTGGTGCTGAAAGTGGCCCACCATGGTTCGAATTCTTCCAGTAGCAGGGAATTCCTGGCCCGCGTTAATCCGCGCGTCGCCTTGATCAGCGGCGGATCGAACGATTTCGGCAACCTGCCCGGCGCCGAAACCCTGGCGCGCCTGAGAGATCAGGGGATTCGAGTGTTCCGCCCCGACGTTGACGGCGCAACCACGGTCGAGATGGGCGGTATCTTGCGGGTCAGGACATTCCGTCCCTCCGCCCCATGAAACAATGTACACCAGATCCGCCTTGTCGATGAAGTGGGACGTATTGTCAGAAAACTCGGCTAGGTGCCTTTGCGCTCGATTAAAGGCCGAATTTCGCGAGGTCCTTCACGAAAGCCGCTAAAAACGGCCTTTTCGTAAAATAGAGCTAACTCCTTTCCAACCTACCCGTCGAGGAGGCCTAATTTCGGCTCCTAGGCCCCGCAAAGCCTATTCTATGAGCCCGTCCGGTCCCGAATCGGGCGCGGATCGGCGAACCTGGGGTTCGGGCTCGCGCAAAGTCGGTTGGATCCCCGGCCCGGCATCTGGAGTCGCCGCGCCGACACCAGGCTCCATCGCTCGCCAAGTCCTGTAGAGTGAACGGGATACCTGGGCGCCGAAGAGCATGACCGCGGAAGAGATATAGACCCAGGTCATCAGGGCCACGACCACCCCGATGGAGCCGTAAACCTGGCGGTAATTGAACATCGGGAGCAGCCGGAAAAACAGCCAGCGCACTGCCTGCCAGAAGAGTGCGGTCAGCAAGGCCCCGGGGAAAACCTGCCCAAGGGTTAGGCGGCGGTTGGGCAGGCGCTCGAAGATGACCAGGAACATCAGGAGCGTGATGGCAAACGTCGCGGTCATAAAGACGCCGCGATAGAAGAGTTGGGCCAAGGGAACGAGCGGGCCTTCAACCCAGGTCCTGAGCCAGGCGTCAGCGTACCGGCGGGTTCCCACAAGCAGGGTCGAGAGCAAGGTCAGGATGCCGAAGATTCCGGCCATCTCGAGGGCCAGAAGCCGCCGGCGCCACCACGGGCGGCGCTTCTCGACTCCCCAGGCCTGGTTGAAGGCGCGTTCGAGGGGAAGGAAAACGCCCGACGAAGCCCATAGCAGAAGCAGAAACGACAGAATGCTGACCCTTCCGTAGGCCCGCGAGATGCTCACCAAGTTGGTCATGATGAAGTCTCGCCGGACGGGCAGGTAATGTTCCAAGACCAAAGCCAAGCGGCCGGAGAGTTCGAAGCGGCGGATGAATGCGCCGCTCACCCCCAAAAGGAGCAGCAACATGGGAAAGAGTGCGAGGAGGCTGTAATAGGCGATGGAAGCGGAGACGGCGAAGGAATTCTCGCGAAAAAAGTTGGCAACTGCCTCGCGAAGCACCACCTGTATTCGTCCCCAGCGCCAGGCGAGGAGTAGTTTTCTTTGCGGCGTGATTTCGCTTGACATGGCTTCTCACGACCGGATTCACGGAGCGTCAATCGCAATGACAGCCAAGGCCATTCTTTCCACAGCCCGGGAACGCCGACGCTTCGACTGGCCAGGACTACTAGCTTATACTACAATTGCTGAAGGTGGGCGAGTTGTGGGGTCAATTTCATGCGGTACCCGTTCCGATTCGACGCGGATCTCGCCATTTGCTCCGTCAAGTGACGGATGAACCTGCCGCCAGAAGGGGAGGGCGCCGACATGGCCAGCCAACAGGAAATCCTCGAGGAAAACCGCAAGGTGAGGCGTCTGCAATTCGTGGTGAACCTGGTGCTCAACGTGGTGGCTCAATCCGACCTTCCCATCGAAGAAGCCTCCGCGCTGGTTGCCAACACGCGGAAGTTTGCTCTGGACCTTTTCCCCGACAAGGAATTCGCCTACGACCTCATCTACCAGCCCAAGTTCAAGCGCTTAATGGCGGAAAAATACCGGATCGTGTAGGGAACCGGGAGTAGGGAACAGGAAACAGCAAGCAAGGAAGGGGCAGGAGAGAACAGCGAAGAGCCAACAAGGAGGAGGGTTCACCATGCTCTCTGTTTTCTGTTCCCTATTCCCTGTTCCCTCACTTTGCCAAGTGGGTGACGGATTTCAGCGTGGCGGTGATAGGTCCGACGGCAATGATGAACTTGATGCGCAACGGCAGATGTTGCTCATCATTGCTGAACCAGATCAGCATTCGCCCTTTTCTTTTGAAGAGGCCGCTGAAAACTTTGGGTTCAACGCGGATGGCGGCGCGCTGGCCGAGGGGAGTTTGAATCGTCTCCTGAGCCTGAACATCGAGCGTCACATCGTAAGTCCTCGAGCCGTCGTTCACCGCCACCTGAAGGGGTTTGCCGACTTGAATATCCTGGTTGCGCAGATAGTAGAAGGCAGCCACCACATCCTCGACGCAACTGGGGATTTCGAGCTCGGCGTGCTTGGGCGGGTCATGGGGCCTGGTCAAGTCGCGTTCGTCGAGAATCGCCAACTTGCGCTGAGCATCAAAGACAATCTGCGTCTCCTTGCGGCGGCGCCCTTCGATGATCTTCTTGGAAATCTTCTCGGAGCACAAGGTCTGGGGATTGAAGACGGACCGGAATTCGTTGTCGACATTGAAGAGCAGAGAGACGAAGCCTTGCGAGTGGGCGGTGGTGACGACCGTGTATTTTTCCTTCGTTCCGTCCAGTGTGCGCTGCAAGGTAGAGGCGACAGTCCCCGCCTGGAAGACCGACCAGCTCACATCGTAGGTCAAGCGTTCGCCCGGCTGGAAAGGCGCGGGCTTGGTTTGCCCGAAAAGAACGGGATTCGCCAGCACCCCAACCGACAACGCCAGGCCGCCGAGTTTAAGTAGAGAGCCGCGCACTCTATTGAGTTGGACGTTCATGGTTGGGTAAAGGTAGCCTCTTCGAATTTAACTCAACCACATCCGCAAAGCCAGAAAAACCATCACGCCCGCATAACCCGCCGCAGCTTCATATTCGCGGTTGCGAAGGTACAGCCGCCACTGGAATCTCTCGCCCTCGCCCTGCCAGGGAGATAGCCTTGGGAAAAACAACGGCACCTGGCGGGCATACGATTCAAAAGTCTCCGGAAAATCCTTTTGCAGAAAACGGGATTCGCGCTGCATGACCGGCCAGTAGACCAGAACGAAGAGGACCACGAAGGCTCCGCCGATCAGCCAAGAGCGCCCGGCCAACGCGCCGCCCAGTCCCATGACCGCACTGCCCAGGTAAAGCGGGTTCCGAGTGTAGGCATAGGGGCCGCCGGTGGCGAGGCGCTGGTTCTTCGCGAGGTGGCCTGCCGCCCAGGCCCGCAACAACAGGCCGGCCAACGCCAGGGCGGCACCGCAGAGTAGCAGTTTCGGCGCGGGCCGCGCAAGCAGCAAATACGAAACGCCCAGTCCGAAACCCAGCGGCACGCGCCAGCGGCTGGCCCACGTGGCGTAGTCTTTAGGCATTGGCCCTCGCCAGGCGTTCCTCGATCGCCTCCGCCACGCGCTCGACTGAGATCCCCTCGATGTAGTTGGCGTTCGGATTCCTGCGTGTGTGGTTTACGGGTGCATGATTGTAAAGGGCGATGTCGGCATCATGGAACGGCCCGTTCCGGGCCGGGTCGGTGGGGCCGTGGATGGCCACCAGCGGCGTTCCTACGGCCGCCGCCAAGTGCATGGGTCCTGTGTCGCCGCCCAGGAACAATCGAGCGCGCCTCGCCAGCGCGATGAACTGCACCACGCTCGAGGGGAAGTAAAAGGCGCGTTTTGCTTCCGCGCGCCTGATGATATCCGCGATTGGCGCGGCCTCGCCAGGCGACCCTGTGAGCAGAAACTTGTAACCAAGCCGGCCCTCCAGATGATGGATCAGTCGAGCGTAATTCTCCGGCGCCCAGCGCTTCGCTTTCCAGCCCCCGCCGGGGTTGATGATGATAAAGTCCCGCGCGCCGAGCCTAGCTAGCTGATCGTCCAGGTACTGGTCGTCCGCGGCGGTGCGTGGCAGAGGGAATTGCCAGCGGCCAACGCGCGCTCCAAGATGTTCGACCAGAGCGAGGCCCTCTTCGACAACGTGCTTCCGCCCCGTCGCGGCAACCCGTTGCGTGTAGAGGACCGCGGCGCTCGGCTCGCGCATCCAGGGCTCCGCCAAGCCCACTCTCTGCTGCGCACCTGCCAAGAAGGCAAGCAGCGCCGACTTCCACAGGCCTTGGAAATCCACCGCGGTCTTGTAAGCGCTTCCCCGCAGTCCCATCAAAGTGCCCGCCATGTCCTCGAGCATCGCGAGCGGCGGAAGGCCGCCCCGCCAACTTAGCGTATCGATCGGCAGAATACGCCGTACGTAGGGGTTTCCCGCCAGGAGCGAGGCATAGCGCGCTTCAACGAGCCAGTGGATTTCAAGCTGCGGGAAAGACTCCCCGAGCGCCGCCACGGCCGGCAGCGCATGCACGATGTCGCCGATTGAACTCAAGCGAATGACCAGCAGGCGGGATTGCGTCGCTGATGGCTCCGGCATGGATTCGGTCAATTCCAAATCAGTGGCGTCCACGTTCGCTGCTCAGGCCCAATGAAAGTCGCGGGCGTCTGCCCTGACTTGTGGTGCGGGCGTCTCGCCCGCGGTCGCAGGAGCGTCCCGCTCCTGCGCGCGGGCAGAGCCTGTCCTGAGCACTGCGAAGGAATGCCCGCGCCACAGCGGGCGGGACGCCCGCACTACAAGGCCCAGGTTTACGGCTTCTGATAGCGCCGCGCGATCTCCGCCAGCATACCGCAAGTCGAGTGGTCTTTCGGATCGCCCACGATGGCGACGGCAATCCCGAGCTGTCTGGCCAGCGCGGCTTCTGGAACTGTTTCAGCGGTGTAGTCCGGCCCCTTGCAATGCACGTCGGGGCGGAGCTCGCTTAAAATGGCCTGCACGTTCAATTCCTCGAAAATGACAACGTAATCGACCGGCTCGAGCGCGCCGACCAATTCTGCGCGCGCTTCAGCGGGGAGCAGCGGCCTTCCCGGCCCCTTCAGCGTCAAAACCGATCGGTCGCTGTTAACTCCCACCACCAGGACATCGCCCTGCTGCTTCGCCGCCTGAAGATACCGTACGTGGCCCGCGTGCAGCACGTCGAAACACCCGTTGGCAAACGCCACACGGCGCCCCGCGCAACGCAGTCGGGCGCCCAGTTCCGTTACTCCTTCGCGCGGTATGATCGGCGCACTCATGCGTTTCGAATGGCTTCCTTGATCTCCGCCGCGCTGACCGTCGCGGTGCCTCGTTTCATCACCACCAGGCCGCCGGCGCAGTTCGCGATCATGGCGGCGTGCAGGAAACTTGCTCCCGCGCCTAACGCCAGCGTATACGCGGCGATCACCGTGTCCCCGGCGCCAGTCACATCAAGCGCCTGGTTGGAGCCGAAGATCGGCAGATGGCGGGGCGGACGGCGCGGCTCAAAAAGCACCATGCCATCGCGTCCTCGTGTGACCAGGAGAGCCTGAAATCCCTGCCGGCGCAGCAGCTTTCTTCCCAGGTCATGAAGTCGGTCCAGGTCGTGGCCGATGGTCCGGCCGAAAGCGGCCTCCACTTCCGGCTCATTGGGCGTTGCCGTGGTCACATTGTTGAATGTCAACAAGTCGTAGCGCGAGTCAACCGCCACCGGCCATGGGCCGCGTCCCCTGTGGCGAATGATATATTCCACCTCGCGGGCGTCCGTGGCGCCGTAGCCGTAGTCGGAGACCAGAAGCGCCGAAGCGTGCCGGGCCTGTGAGAGAACACGGCGAGTTAGCCGCCCTCGGATCTCCCTCGACCAGCGCTGGGCAGGCTCACGGTCGACGCGAACAATCTGCTGGGGTTGCCAGTGGCTGAGCGCGCCCAGGATGCGCGACTTCGTGGGAGTAGGGCAGCCGGTAAGGCGCACCACGTGGCGAGTGGATACACCCTTCTGCTGAAAGTAGCGGAGCAGCGCATCCCCGGCCTCGTCATCGCCGACCACGCCCGCCAGGCTAACCCGGGCGCCGAGTTCGGCGAGGTTGTTCGCGGCGTTCGCTCCCCCGCCGGGTGTTACGTGCTTCTCTCGCTGCTTCAGAATCAGTACCGGAGCCTCGCGAGACACCCGGGCGATTTCCCCATAAACATATTCGTCCGCCACCAGGTCACCCAACATGATGATGCGCTGAAGCGGAAACCTCTCGATGATTCCGAGCAGAGCGGTTCGATATTGAGCATTGATCTTCATGCAATGACCACGATGCAAAACCTTGCCATAACGGTAAACAACCCATCGCCCTGTCATCCGGAGGAGTCCGTCAGCCGACGGACGACGAAGGATCCCCGCAGTTCCGTGGCTAGGGAACTGCCGGGATTCTTCGCTTCGCTCAGAATGACAGCTTTTGATGAGTGTTCACCCGACCTGCCCATCTGCCCACCTGCCCGTCACGGCCCGATCTCCCATTCCTTAACCGCCTCGAGAGCCGTCGTGTAAACCGTGTCGACGGAGATTCCCGTCATGCATCGGAAATCAATCGGGCACTCGCGAAGGCCGCAGGGACTGCACTCGACAGGATGCTTGATAATACGCAGGCGGTGGCCTAGGGGTCCCGTCTCACGCTCGTTCGTGGAGCCGAAGATGGCCAGAAGCGGTAAATGTAAGGCTGCTGCCAGGTGCATGGGGCCGGAGTCGTTCGTGATGACCAGTTGGCACCTCGCCAACAAGGCCATGAATTCCCGCAAGGTGGTTTTTCCCGCCACCAGCACCGGTGTGTGTTCCATGACCTGCGCCACTTCTCCGGCGAGGGCGCTTTCGGCGGGGGAGCCAAAGATTAGCACATCGGCGCCCAAGGCATCAATCAAGCGATCCGCCAGGTTGGCAAACCGCTCCGGTAACCAGCGCTTGGCCGGGCCGAAGGACGCACCCGGGCAAATACCCACCAGGTAGCGCTTGCCGCCCAGTCCCAAAGATTGAAGCTGCCTGGCCGCCCATCTTCGTTCCGAGTCCGCCAGGTGGAGGTGAGCTTCCTCGACCGGTTCAGGCTTGTCAATTAACCCCGATCGAAATAGCAATTGCAGGTAATAGTAAGCTTGATGCCCACAGGCGGCAGGAGAGATGACCTCCACAGCTTCGTTCAGCAACGAACTCCGCCCGTCCCGCGCATAACCAATGCGCACGGCGATGCGGGCGCACCAGGCCATCCAGGCGGCCTGAAAGGCGTTTTGAAACAGAATCGCGGCGTCGAAGCCTTCCTCGCGCAGCGCCTGGACCAACTTCAAGAAGCCTCCCATTCCCCGGTGCTCGCCGTCCGCATCGTAAACGATTTGCCGGCTGACGGCGGGATGATGCTGGTAGAGTTCGCTCACCCAGGGTTTGGCGACCACAACGATCTCAGCCTCCGGAAAGCGCGCGTGCAGCGCCTCGATCGCCGGGAGAGACATCACTGCATCGCCAATCCAGTTGGTAGCCCGGACCATGATTTTCTTAGGATTCCAGGAGGGAAGTTGGTGGTTTTTCAAGGGGCCCTCCGCGCTGCCGCAGATTCTACCTCAGCCAGCAACGCTCGCTCAAATTCCATCTTGTTCTCGATCTCCAGCCGAATGCAAGAGGCAAACAGCGGCAGCGCAGCGTCCCAACGCGGCGGCAGATTCATGAGGTCCTTCTCTGTCGTGAGAACAGCTTCTGCCCCTGCGACTCGCGCCAGTGCGAAAACGTTTTCCAGGTCGCGATGCCGGTATACGTGGTGGTCGGGAAACGCACGCTCCGCCGCCACGTCAAAGCCCCAACTCCGCAAGTCCGCGAAGAAGGCGCTGGAGTTTCCAATCCCGCAGAAGGCCGCGAGCTTCTTGCCGAGCAGGCTCTGGGGCGGTTCGGGCAGGCCGCTGCGCGCCTCGACCAATCCGGCCAGTTTCGTCGAGCAGCGAAAAATGCGGGCTTGAGGATTCGCGGCTTGAACTCGTGCTTGCATCCCGCTCGCATCGCCCAGCTCGGTTCGCGTGAGGATCACCCAATGGGCTCGCTGGAGAGCCTGGAATGTCTCGCGCAGCCGGCCGGCGGGCAGCAGCGCGAGGTCCGGCGCCGGGGTAGTGACGTCGAGCAAGACCACATCGAGATCGCGATAAAGCGCCAAATGCTGAAATCCATCGTCCAGAAGGAACACGCCGGGCCGAAAAGTTCGCTCGGCAATCGTGCCGCCGCGGAACCGGTCGGCGGCAACGACCATGGGGACATCCGGCAGCGCCTTGGCCAGCGCGGCGGGTTCGTCACCTACTTGTCGCGGATCATAGACAAGCCGCTCCTCCGGGTCCAAAAGTGTGGGACCTCTTCCCCGTCGCCGTCCGTAGCCGCGCGTAAGGATGCACGGGCGCCGGCCGGCCGCCCGCAGAATCCCGGCCATGAGAATCACCATGGGAGTCTTGCCCGTTCCTCCCACGCTCAGGTTGCCGACGCTGACCACCGGGCGGGTCAGGCGGCGTGTTTTGAGCCACCCGGTGCGGTAGGCGGCGAGGCGCAACTTAATGCCAGTCTGGAAGATGCCCGATAGAATTTTAAGTATCACATTCACTACTCACATTCGTCAAGAATAACGCCCTCTCCCTTGGGGAGAGGGTGTCAGGCTCCGGCGCTGTCGTCAGCCGGAGCGTGACGGGTGAGGGGTCTGTAGCCCGTGGCCGGCCCTTCGAATATCCTCACAGCAAGAAATCAGAGTGGAAGAACCACCATTCCACAATGCAAGCCGGAACCATTAGCAGCAAACCGAGCACGCCCTGGTGGCGGGTGGGTTGCCGAAACACATCCCCGACTCCATGCGCGAACGTCAAGATCAAGAGTATCGGGCACCCGATCAGCAACAGGAATACGTAAAGCTGCCATCCCCACCCTCTAATGTCTGTCCAAGCCGCCGCAAACGCCGCGCCTATAGCCACGAGATTCCACGAGGCGTAAATGACAGAGTCTGCTGGCATTTTCACTTGTGGACCTCCGTCACCTGATCATCCGATACGTTGGCCGCTCCGATCAACTGCCCCCTCACCCGTCCCGCGAGGGCTGGTGAATACGCCCTCGCGGGACACCCTCTCCCCAAGGGAGAGGGCAGGTACCGGTCAATAATCTGCTCCAGGCACGGGCGAAATGCCCCCACTACCGCCTCTCCTGCGTGACCGGCGCCTCCGACAAGCGCTGAATCTGCTCCAGCACTCGGGCCGTAGCCCCGGCGTGTTGTGCCAGGACCTGCTTGCCTCGCTCGCCCAGTTCCCGGGCGGCCGCGCGATTCGCAAACAACCTCAGCACCGAGTCAACCAGTTCGTTGCCGTGCCGAACCTGGAGGCAAGCCTGCGCGTCGAGGAAAAGCCGGGCGATATCGCGGAAATTCTCCATGTGCGGGCCGAACAGCACGGGCTTCGCCCAGTATGCGGCTTCGAGAATATTGTGCCCGCCGGTTGGAACCAGGCTCCCTCCCATAAACACCACGTCCGCCAATTCCAGCACGCCTGCCAATTCTCCGATGCTGTCGAGTAAAAGGACTTCCGAGGCCGTCAGCCGGCTGAGGTCCGCCGAGTCTGGCGACGCCAGACGAGTGCGGCGGACGAAGCTGTGGCCGCCGGCGGTGAGGATCCGGGCAACCTCGTCGAAACGCGCCGGGTGCCGCGGAGCAAGGATCAGGAGGGCTCCAGGGTAATGCGCGCGCAACCTGCTCCAGGCTTCCAGAATCATCGGTTCCTCGCCCGCCATCGTGCTCGCCGCAATCAGGACGGGCGCGCGTCCCTTTCCAGAGATGGCCTTTTCGAGCAGCCGGGAAAAAGCCGCCGAGCGCGGCGGCTCCGAATCGAATTTCAAATTTCCCGATAAAACAACGCGCTCCGGCAGCGCACCCAACTGCCGGAAGCGTTCGGCATCGGCCTCCGATTGCGCGCAGATCATATCCACATCTTTGAGCACGCGACGCATGAACGGGCGCAGCAGGCGGTAGCGCCCGAAGGAGCGCGTCGAGAGGCGCGCGTTGATAAGAATAATCCGCGTTCCGGAATCGTGCGCGGCACGCAGAAGGTTCGGCCACAACTCCGTCTCTACAATCACCAGCAAGGACGGCTGAATTCTATCCAGCGTCGACCGCACCGCTCGCCGCCAGTCCAGGGGCAGGTAGAACCGGCCGGCCACCGCGGGGATTCCGCCTTGTCCGGCCGCGCGCCCCGCCGGGGTAACGCTGCTCATGAAAATCTTGCGGCCAGGCAACACCGCTTGCAGTTCGCGCGTCAACCTCGCCACCGCCAAGGTCTCCCCGACCGAAACGGCGTGAATCCAAATGGCGCCCCGCTCCGGTTGCTGGAATGATTCCGGCAACTTCCCAAATCGCTCCCGCCAGCGTGCTCCGGCGAGCTCGTCGCGCCGTTTCCAAAGGTAATACGGGGCTGTGAGCAGCGCCCCGAGGGTGAACAGCAAACTGTAAATCAGGTACATTTGGATAGGTCTGCGCGACGGCCGAACCGCCAGAGCAGATTATATGCCCAGCAGGGAAGGGGGACAACGGCGCGCGATGGGGTGATGGCGGAACCGGCTGGCGTTGCACTGATGGGACGAAGAAGAACCGTCGCCCCGGCGGCCGCTGTAGGGGCACGCCACGGCGTGCCCCTACGCGGGGATGACGTGTCGGGGCCAGTAGAAATGCGGGGACGGCAAGCCGTCCCCCTGCAAGACCACGCGGGTCTATTTATCTTTCTTCTTGGGCGGGTTCAAGACCACCAGATTGTCCGTCACGGAAAAGACGTTGGGCACCTGGTTGGCGCGCATGCGGATGATCGTGTCATCCATCTGGTTGTCAACCACTCCCTCCAGCGTCACGTGGCCGTTGTCCACGATGATATGGATCGAAGGCAAAGCCTGATATCCGTAACGCGTTCCGATCTGCGGATCGCCGTAAATGGCTTTGGCCGTGGCTCGACGGATCTGCCAATCGAAGTTCGAGAGCGGCAATTCCTTGATATTGTTGATGACCTGGGTCACGCCCGGGATGCGCTTCACCACATTTTCCGCGTCTTTCTTGATGTCATAAGGGGGCTCTGGAGGGCACGCACCCTCCAGTGTGACCACGCTGCCATCCACCCGAAAAGCAAGGTCGGTGAAAATCGAGTAGTACGGCAGGGTCAGCAGTTCGTGGCGCACCTTCCGGGCCAATGCCGATTCGTCTTGCGGCCCCGCAGTAAAGGCGTCATTGTGCTGATTTTTCGAATCAGCAAGCGCGAGAGCCGTGGTCAAGAGCAGGATGGTTGCGAGTCCAAGCAACTTGCGCATAGGTCGTTCCTCCTTTGGTGTTGGATGTGAGAGCTGCCACCGAATTCCTCCAAACTATGGATGCAGTCCGGCCCTGAAAGGTTTCGTTTTTGGGGGGCTTGCCAGGACTAGGGCGCAATGAAACCCAGCCAGTCGCCTTGGAGGTTAAACTCGTTCCACCCGCGGGCCTGGTTTTTGAGCACGTAGCCTTGCCAGGTTCCTTCCAGGTCGAAAACGTTGTAGCCTTGCTGGCTGTTATCCACGACGTAAGACGTCCAGTTCAGGTCTTTGTCGAAAAACAGCAGCACCGCCTTGTGGCTGGTTAGCACGACATAGCCTACCAACTCCGCCTGGGGATTCAGCCGGCGCAGGCCGGAATACTTGTGGGTCAGTTTAAGGTCAAGCCGCCAGTTGCGCGTGGGATTCAGCGAGGCCGTAACCAAGGGGTTCAAGGATTGGTTGAAGTTGGGATTGATGCGCGAGTTCCGGTTCGGATTGATCCAGGGATTGAAGTTGGGGTTAATCGCAGCCTTGATCTTGGGATTGATCGAAGGGTTGAATTGGGGATTAATGGAAGCGTTGTGCTTGGCGCGCGATAAAGGGTTAGGCATGGGCATTATTCCTGACGGAGCCGGCAACCTGCCGCACCTTCAATAGTACCCCAAAACTCATGAAGCTTGTAGGGGAACGGCTTGCCGTCCCCTAATGAACGGGGTAGGGCAAGCTGGGTAGGGCAAGCCCTACCCCTACACGTTTTCAGAGCCGTGGCTCATGCCCGTCGGCTGACGGGCACCCAATGGGCCCACAGTGGACGGATGTGGCGCGGGCGTCTCCCCCGCGGTCGCGGGAGCGTCCCGCTCCCGTGCGCGGGCAGGATGCCCGCGCCACGATTTTCAAAGCAGCGCGAGATTCCTCGTCACCTGGGGTTTCCCTGAAAGTCACGTCATTCCCGCGTAAGCGGGGACCACGGAGATTGGCCACTTCGGGGCAAAGTTGGGTTATGATTGCTCTCGATGCATTCTCTCGGCATCTACGTTGAGGTCCCCTTCTGCGCCTCGAAGTGCAGCTTCTGCAACTTCAGCTCGCGGGTTGAGCCCTCCAGCCTCTTTGGCCGGTACAGCGAAGCGATCGAGCGTGAGATTGAGCGGTTGCCTGTTCATTATGAGGCTCTAGGGCTGGGCGAGCGGGTTTTGACGCTTCCCGTGGATACGGTCTACTTCGGTGGCGGAACCCCGCCATTGTTGGGGGCGGAGAAACTGGAGAAGATCGTTGGCGCTCTGCACGGGCGCTTTGAAATGGCGGGAGCGGTCGAATTCACGGTCGAGGTCACGCCGGGCTCGGCGGATCGGCAGTTTCTGGCGCGCGCTCTGGGCATGGGCATAAATCGCTTGAGCCTAGGGGCACAGACTTTCCAGGACCAGGAATTGCGCGCCGTGGCCCGGCTGCATTCCGCCTCGGACACGCAGGAGCTTGTGCAAACCGCGCGCGGCGCGGGCTTCACCAACCTGAGCATCGACTTGGTGGCCGGGTTGCCGCACCAGACCTCGGAGTCGTGGCGGAGCAATTTGGAAGCCGTGCTGCGGCTTGCGCCCCAGCACATCTCGCTTTACCTCTTCGAAATCGACGAGAAGAGCCGCCTGGGCAGGGAAGTGATGCACGGCGGTTCCCGCTATCATGCGTCAACCGTTCCAGGCGAGGAGTTCATGGCCGACGCATATGAGAGCGGGCGCGAGGCGCTGCGCCGCGAAGGATACGTTCAGTACGAAATATCCAACTTCGCCCGGCCCGGGTATGAATCCCGGCACAACTTGAAGTACTGGCGGCTAGCTCCGTATCTCGGAGTCGGCGCGGGCGCCCATTCGTTCGACGGCATCAGCCGCTGGGCCAACCTGGACTCCGCCGAGTCTTACATGAATGAGCTGGCAAGCGAGCGCACGCCGATCGCGGACGTCCGCAGACTTTCGCCGGAGGAGCAGGTGGAAGAGTTCTTCTTCCTCGGGCTGCGGCAGGCGGAAGGCGTCAGCCTGGAAGCCGCCCGGAAACAGTGGGGGGAGGACACGCTGAGCCGATGGCTAGGAAGAATTGAAACGCTGACCCGCGATGGCTTGCTGACAACCCGCGGAGATAACTTCCGGCTGGCGGAATCAGCTTACTTGGTTTCCAACGAGGTTTTTCAGGAATTTGTTTGAGGAAGAGCAGTCGTCAGTTATCAGTCGTCAGTTGTCAGTCACAGACAAGCGAGAAGTGGTTACTGTCAACTGTCGACTGTTGACTGTTAACTGATGACTGATAACTGATGACTGACGACTGAAAGGAACATATGAACAGCATTGTTGATTTACGCAGCGATACCGTCACCAAGCCCTCCGCCGCCATGCGGCGTGCCATGTACGAAGCGGAAGTGGGAGACGATGTTTACCGCGAAGACCCCACGCTGAATCGCTTGCAGGAACGCGCGGCCGAGGTCTTTGCTCGCGAGGCAGGGCTCTTCGTTGCTTCCGGAACCATGGGCAACCAGGCGGCGCTGAAGGTCCACGGCAAGCCCGGCCAGGACGTGATTTGCGAAGCGCGGGCGCACATCTACAACTTCGAGATGGGGACCGTGGCGGCCTTTGCCGGCCTCGTGCCGCGGAGCATCTGGGCAGAGGACGGAATCCTGACCTGGGAACTGATCGCTCCCTTCGTACGCGGCCGCGGCGATCATCGGGCCCGCACGGCGCTCATCGAAATGGAGAATACCTCCAATATTGCCGGGGGTTCAGTCTATCCTCCCGAGGTTTTCGACGAAATCGCGGACCATGCCCACGCCACGGGATTGCCGGTGCACCTGGATGGCGCGCGGATTTTCAATGCCAGCGTGGCGCTGGGGCGGCCTGTAATCGAGCTGACCAGGAAGGCTGATTCCGTCATGTTCTGCTTGTCGAAGGGACTGGGTGCGCCCGTGGGCTCGATGCTCGTGGGCAGCAAGGAATTCATCGAAGAAGCGCGCATCGCACGAAAAATGCTGGGCGGCGGGATGCGACAGGCGGGTATCCTTGCTGCGGCGGGCCTGCTCGCACTCGAGGAAGGCCCCAAGCGGCTTCATCTCGACCACGAGAACGCCAAGTTTCTGGCGCAAGGTCTGGCCGAGATTCCGGGGATCAAGGTCGATACGGAGAAGGTGGTCACCAACATCCTGTTCTTCGACGTTTCGGGCACCGGTCTGACCGCACCTGAGGCGTCGCAGCGGCTGAAAGCCAAGAACGTCCTGGCGAATCCCTACGACGCGAAACTGATTCGCATGGTGACTCACCTCGATGTGGACCGGGCGGGGTGCGAGCGCGCCCTGTGTGCCTTACGCGAAATCGTGGCCAGCGAGAAGGGGAAGGCAGTAGGCAGTAGGCAGTAGGCAGATGGGCAGGTCGGCAGTAGACAGGTGGGCCGTCTTCTGCCTTCTGGTTTTCCCCAGTCCCTAGCCCCCAAACCCTAGCCCCTACTTCTTTTTCGCATTTTCCTGGGACAATTTGGAGAGCATATCGAAATAGTGGGTGCGGTAGGTGGGGTCTGCGGGATCGAGGTGGGTGGCCATGCGATATTGCTTCAGCGCCTCGCTCAGTTCGCCCATTTTTTCGAGCGCGTAGCCTAGGCCATTGTAGGCGTCGGCATCCGTGGGATCGTTGCGGATGGCCTCCAGCATCTCCACGCGGGCGCGTTTCCAGTCTTTGCCCAGCAGGAAGGAGATTCCCAGCTCGCGGTGAAGGTCCGAGTTCGCGGGATCGAGCTTGACCGCAGCCCGCAGCCGTTCGACCGCCTCGTCCAGTCTGCCTTGCGCCCGCATTTGTTGGGCCTGTTGAACCAACTGGCGAAGCTGAATCTCCGCCTCAGCAGACCTCATGCCGGTATCGGCTTGTGAACTCGAAGCCTCGGAGGGCTTGTTCTCGTCGAGAGCCAGGTTCTCGCCGGCCAGAGGCGAAATGAAGAAGGTCTTTTCCTGTGCATTAGGGCAGCGGAGATGAAGGTAGTGGTCCCCGGGTTCGACCTCCCGAACCACGAGCATGCCATGGCCATCGGTTTTGCCGGCAGCGCGGCCGTCGATGTCAACCTGGCAGCCCGGGCCGGGCGCGCGCAAGGTTACCTGAGGCAAGGCGGGCGGGCGCGGCTTGTCAGCAGCCCAAGCCGGGCGAAAACCGCCCGCGAGCAGCATGAGCCCGAAAGTGAAACAAAAACGTGACGTCATTGGCGGAACTCAATTCGCACTTCTTGTAAGTTAAACCATAACTTCAATGATCAGCAAGCCTTCGTGGCGCGGGCGTCTGAAGGTGTGAAGGAACTCGGAATATGTCATCCTGACCGGAGCGAAGCATCTCTGCAGTTGTTCGTGAGTCGTTATGCCGCAGGAAACCGCGGAGATCCTTCGCTCCGCTCAGGATGACAGACGGGTTGGGCTTTTTTCCGCAGGCCGCTGTTGGTTTCTTGACGCTGTGGGGCTTGTGGTATAGCCTTGACATTGGGAGATGCAGCAGAGCGAGGAACGATCTCCCACGCACCTTGATCGCCCGCGAGATGCCTTGCAGGAATCAGGACGGGCCCTGCCTCCAGATGGCGGATTCAATCGAGACCTGGGTAGCAAAAGTGCTCGCGCGAGACCGGCGCGCCATCGCTCGCGCCATCTCTGCGGTCGAGTCGGGCGATGCGCAGGGCACGGCGCTGCTGAAGCGTCTTTTCCCGGCCTCTGGAAAAGCGCAGGTCATCGGGGTAACGGGTTCACCCGGGGCGGGGAAAAGCACCCTGGTGGAGAAGTTGGCGGGCACGTATCGGAGCGCCGGCGCACGGGTGGGCATCATCGCCGTTGACCCGACCAGCCCGTTCTCCGGCGGCGCCTTGCTGGGCGACCGCATTCGCATGCAGAACCTGGCGGGCGATAAAGACATCTACATCCGCAGTATGGCCACGCGCGGCCAGTTGGGAGGCCTGGCGCCGACTACCCAGGACGTGGTCACCGTGCTGGATGCGGCGGGCTGCGACGTCGTGTTGATCGAAACCGTCGGCGTCGGACAGGACGAAGTGGAAGTCGCTCGCTTGGCCGATGCCACCGCCCTGCTCCTGGTGCCGGGCATGGGCGATGACGTGCAAACGTTCAAGGCCGGTGTCATGGAAATCGCCGACCTCTACGTGCTCAACAAGGCCGACCTCCCCGGCGCCGAGCGCCTGGAGCAGGAAATCGAGGCGATGCTTTCCCTGGCTTCGCGCGCGGATGGATGGCGGCCGCCCATCGTCAGGGCGATCGCCACCACAGGTTCAGGCATAAGCGAAGTGCGACAGGCGGTAGAACAGTTTCAGCACTTCCAGGAGAAGAGCGCTGGCCGCGCGAACCGCCGGAGGAATTACTGGCGCGGACGTCTGCTTGAAATGCTGCGGCGGAATCTCTTTGAAAGAGTTGTCCGCGAACGATTGCGCGATCACGTCCTGGATCGGCTCGTTGACGACCTGATCGAACACCGCGCGGACCCGTACTCGCTGGTTGAGAAAATCGTGGCGGAGTCACTGACAACTGACAACTGACAACTGAGCACTGACAACTGGCCATGAAAATCCATCACATCGGCATCGCGGTTGGCTCGCTCGAGGCGGCGCGGCCTGTCTTCGAGAAGCTGCTTGGGAAGCCGCCGGACTCGGAAGAAGTGGTCGAAGAGCAGAAGGTACGCGTGGCAATGTTCCAGGTCGGCGATAGCCGCCTGGAGTTGCTCGAGGCCACGAGCGAGGATTCGCCACTGGCTCGTTCCATCGCCAAGCGCGGGCAGGGGCTGCATCATATCGCGCTGGCGGTCGAGGAGTTGGCGGGCACGCTGCGCGCATTGGAAAACGCGGGAGTCAAGTTGATCGATCGTGAGCCTCGTCGCGGGGCGGGGAACGAGCTCGTAGCTTTTCTGCATCCCGCCGGTACATCGGGTGTGCTTATCGAATTGGTCGAAGAAAAGTGATGTGGTGCGGGCGTCTCGCCCGCTGTTGCGGCAGCGCCCCGCTCCCGCACGCGGGCGAGACGCCCGCGCCACATCACTGTGCAGAGGACTCATGCAGCTAGGAGAATTTGAACTGCTCGCCGTCAGCGACGGGACCTTTGCTCTGGATGGCGGACAGATGTTCGGCGTGGTGCCGAAAACCTTATGGGAGCGAAAGGCGCCTGCGGATGAGCGCAACCGGATTCAGCTTTCCTTGACGTGCCTGCTGATTCGCGCCGGGCGGCTGAATATTCTGGTGGAAACCGGTATAGGCGACAAGTTCGACGCAAAGTTCCGGGACATCTATGACGTCCGGCATCCCCCAACGCTGTTGGCGTCACTGGAAAGCGTAGGGGTCAAGCCGGAGGATGTTCACATTGTCATCAACACCCACCTGCACTTCGACCACTGTGGTTGGAACACCCGGCGCCTCGGCAGAAAGACGGTTCCCACTTTTCCCCGCGCTCGTTATTTGATCCAACGCGGCGAGTGGGAGAGCGCGCTCGATCCCAGCGAACGGGAGCGGGCGAGCTATATCGAGGAGTTCTTCCGGCCGGCCGAAGCGCAGACGGACTTTCTGGATGGGGGTACGGAGGTAGCCCCGGGCGTTCGGGTGGAAGTTGTGCCCGGTCACACTCGCCACTTGCAGTGCGTGCGCATCGAATCGGAGGGCGAGTGCGCCTACTTCATCTCCGACACCGTTCCCATGGCGGCGCATCTCGCTTATCCATGGATCATGAGCTTCGACCTCTATCCTATGCAGACCCTCGCCAGCAAGAAGCGGCTGCTGCCGGAATTGGCTGGTAAGGAGGCGATCGTGATTTTTCCTCACGAGATGAGCGCGCCATGGTTGCGTTTGGTGGAGAGAGAGGGCAAGATTACGGGCGTGCCGGTTACGTGACCTGCGGAGCCAAGCATGCCGTGGTACTGTTATCCTGAGCGAAGCGAAGGATCTGCAGTTCCGGTCCGGGGCGAACTAATGCAGATCCTTCGCTTCGCTCAGGATGACGGCGACTTTCATCTCCATGTATGGGACGCGGGTCTATCTGCGCTCGGAATGACAAGCGGATGAAGCAGCGAGACCGGAAATCTGGAGGGACCTTTGCCACAAGCGGAGATTGGAATCATCGGAGGAAGCGGCCTGTATAATCTGCCGGGGATCGAGCGCGTACGGAAGGTGCGCCTAACGACGCCGTTTGGCAGGCCCTCGGACGCCTATGTGGTCGGAAATTTGGAGGGACGCAAGGTTGCATTTCTGTCGCGGCATGGGCGCGGCCACACCCTTTTGCCCACGGAAGTGAATTCGCGCGCCAATATTTACGGGTTCAAGAAACTCGGCGTGCAGCGGATCATTTCGGTGAGCGCCGTAGGCTCTCTGAAAGAGGAGTACCGGCCCACGGACATGGCGCTGCCCGCGCAATTCTTCGATCGCACCCGGCAGCGCCCTTCCACGTTTTTCGGCGAGGGCCTGGTGGCGCACATCAGTTTTGACAAGCCGGTGTGTTCTACGGTGGTTGAGACGCTGGCTGCGGCCTGCCAAGAGCTTGGCGTACCCTGCCACCAGGGTGGCACTTACGTGTGCATGGAGGGACCGGCGTTTTCCACCAAGGCCGAGTCCAACGTCTACCGGTCGTGGGGCATGGACCTGATCGGCATGACCAGCCTGCCGGAGGCCAAGCTGGCGCGCGAAGCGGAGATCTGTTACGCCACGCTGGCGATGGTGACGGACTACGATTGCTGGCATCCCGAGCATGACACCGTAACCATCAACGTGGTGCTGGGGTATCTTACGAAGAACGTTGCGAACTCCCAGAACATCCTGCTGAAAGCCATTCGCGCCCTGCCGCGAGAACGAAATTGCCCTTGCGCCTCCGCACTGGCCCACGCCATCCTGACAGACCGCAAGAGCATTTCACCGAAAGCCAAGAAGAAACTCGCGCTGCTGGTGGGAAAGTATTTGAGTTAGGGACTCGGTACTGGGGGCTGGGGGCTAGGGAAAAGCAGAAGATTGCCGACGAAAGTCGGTGGCAGGCCCCGAAGGGTCCGTCGTTTTGTCATGCTGAGCAAAGCATCTCTGCAGTTGTTCGTAATCGGTCCCGGTCCAGGCAACTGCGGAGATCCTTCGCTTCGCTCAGGATGACAGCCGCGAAAATGACGCAGAAGGAGCACGAAAGAGAGCGTAATGGAACAAGCCAAATCTGAAATCCACAATTCAAAATTGAGAAATTCCCCAGCCCCTAGCCCCCAGTCCCCAGCACCTCTGCTGGTGGTCGGCGCCGTGGCGTTCGATTCCGTCCGAACCCCCTACGGGGTGGCCGATAGCATTCTAGGCGGGGCCGCGACCTATCTGGCAGTCACTGCCAGTTGGTTTGCACCTGTGCGGATTGTGGCGGTAATCGGCGACGATCTCGAGGAAGAGCACCTGCTCGTTTTTCGCAATCGCGGCATCGACATCACGGGCGTGGTGCGCGCCCGCGGAAAGACGTTTCGCTGGTCGGGTGAATACACCGGCGACATGAATGAGGCACGGACGCTGGAAACGCAACTCAACGTCTTCGAGCAATTCTCGCCCACGCTGCCCGCTTCTTACCTCGATTCTGAGTTCGTATTCCTGGGCAACATCGATCCAACATTGCAAATCCACGTCCGCCGGCAGTTGCCTCAGGCCCGCCTGGTAGGCCTGGATTCCATGAATTATTGGATCAAGCGAACGCCCGAGGAATTGAAGAAGGCGCTGGCTGAGATTCACATTCTGGTGATCAACGAGGCCGAAGCGCGAATGCTCTCCGGCATCACCAACCTGAAGAGGGCAGCGCAAGCGATCTGCAAGATGGGGCCCCGCACCTTGGTGATCAAGCGCGGAGAACACGGGGTCTTGCTCTTCTCTGAGGGAGGAATCTTCTCCGCACCGGCTTTTCCCCTCGATGAGGTCCACGATCCGACCGGCGCCGGAGACAGCTTTGCAGGCGGCTTCATGGGGTACCTGGCGAAGGCCGGCGAATTCTCCGATTGCCAGCTTCGCCGCGCTGTGATTTACGGCTCGGTGATGGCCAGCTTTGCGGTCGAAGAGTTCGGACTTTCACGCTTGCTCCGGCTGACCTCGAAAGATATTGAGAGGCGCTACCTCGAGTTCAAGAAGCTGACCCATTTTGATGTGTGATCCCTCCAGAGACGAGCAGCCTTCTCCCTTGTCCTTCAGGATCGATGGCGCGGTAGCCCTGTGGATCGCCGTGGTCACCCTGGCGGCCTTATATTGCTTCTATTCGCGCGGCCTGACGAACATTTACGGCGACGCCATCGCGCACATGGAGGGGGCGCGGCGGATCTTCGACTCCCTGACTCCCGGCTACAACGAGATTGGCACCGTCTGGCTTCCCCTGTTTCACCTGCTCGTCGCACCCTTGGCAACCAATGACTTCCTGTGGCGGACGGGATTAGGAGGAAGCATCGTGTCCTGCACAGCTTTTGCGGGCACCGCCTGGATCCTCTACCGCTTCGGGACGGCAGTCAACGCGGGCCGGGTGGCAGGCTTGCTGTCGCTAGCCGTGTTTCTGCTAAGCCCCAACCTGCTTTATCTCGCCAGTACGCCGCTGACGGAGCCGCTGGCTATTTTCTGGTCGGTTCTGGTGGTGTACGAACTATTCCGCTACCAGCAGACGGGCGGGGTCGGGAATTTATTGGCGGCCGCAGGTGCGGCGTTTCTTGGGACGCTCACCCGCTACGAAGAGTGGTACGTTCTGCCCTTTGCGGCTTTGTTTGTGTTGCTGGCGCGGCGCCAATTCTGGCAAATGCGCGTTCGGCACGCCTTGATTTTCTCGCTGATCGCGGGGGCCGGCCCCGCGCTCTGGTTGCTTCACAACGCGTACCGCTTCTCGAATCCCTTGGAGTTCTACAATGGACCATTCTCGGCCCAGGCAATCTACGCGCATCAACTCGCCACCACGGCATTTCCCTATCCCACGGACGGGAAGCTTCTGCTCTCCGCACAGTACTATGTCGAGGATCTCAAGCTCGTCTTCGGAGCGTGGCCGCTGGAGTTGGCGGTCCTTGGGCTGATCGCCTACATACTCCATCGGCCGGCCTGGGTCAGGGGTAGCGCGGCATTTCTGTTCCTGGTCCCTTTGCCGTTTTATGTGAACGCGCTGGCTTACGCAGCGATTCCTCTGTATGTGCCCACGCTGTTCCCGTTCACTTATTACAATCTGCGGTACGGCGCCGAGATGATCCCTGCGCTGGCGCTATTCGCGGGCTTTGTTCTGCCGCGAACTCTCCCTCGCCCCTGGCGTTACCGCCTGCTGGCGTTCTTTGTGGCCGGCTTGGTTTTGCAGTGCAGTGCGCTGCTTTCGGGGGGCGCCGAGCGGCTGGTGGTCGCCCGGGAGGGCATACTGAATACGCCTTGCCGATCCGAGCGGCAACAGGCTATCATTCGCTTCCTCCGCCGGCACTACGACGGCGGACGTGTCCTGGTGGCGGGAGGGAAGTGGCCCTGCGTCATGCCGGAAGTCGGGATTCACTTCCGCAACACGATCTCGGACGCTAACCGCGAATACTGGCGCCAACTTCGCACCAATGCCGGCAATTGGGTGGAATGGATCATTCGCGGCGACGGCGACCCGGTGGATGAATTAATGCGAGCCTATCCGCAGGCGTTTGCAAAATTCGAGCTTCTCGAAAAAGACTCGTTTTCGAAGGAGGGGAGCGTAGAAATCTACCGCAAAAGAAGTGACAAGTGACGAGTGACAAGTAACGAGCGGAAAGGCAGCAATCAAAAGACAGAAGAAAGCGGAATGAAGCATGGCGTCTACGATTCACAAATCGCAAATCACAAATCGCAAATCACAATTGAGAAGTAGCATCCCATTTGCCAAGTTCCACGGCCTCGGAAACGATTGGCTTGTTGTGGTAGCGGAAGGCCTTCCACGCTCCTTAGGGAAGTTCTCGAAGGCGATTCTGGACCGGCACGTGGGCATCGGCGCGGATGGGCTGCTGGTGATGATGCCGCCCCGTGAATCGAGCCATACGGCGCGCCTGCGCTTCTTCAATGCCGATGGCAGCGAAGCCGAGATGTCCGGAAACGGCATTCGCTGCGCCGGCGCGTTTCTGGCGGAACTCCTGCCGGACCAACGCACTGTTCTGATCGAAACGGCGGCAGGTTTAAAATCTCTCGAGAAGGTCAAAGGAGGGGAGGGCAGGTGGCTGTTTCGCGCCGGAATGGGAGCGCCGGTGCTGGAGCCCGAGAAAATACCGTTCGCAGGCGAAGCCGCCACAGCGCCCGTCACAAACTATGAGCTGCGCACTCGACGAGGCCTGCTGCAGGTGACGGTGACGTCGATGGGCAATCCGCACTGTTCGATCTTCGTGGATGAGCCGCCTGACGACTGGGAGGCGCTGGGACGCGAAATTGAGACGAATTCGCTCTTTCCGAACCGGACGAACGTGGAGTTTGTGAAGGTGATCTCGCGCAGAGAAATCGCCGTGCGTTTCTGGGAACGCGGCGTGGGCCATACCATGTCGTCAGGCACCGGATCCTGCGCTGCGGCCGTGGCGAGCATCTTGAATGGCCTGACCGAGAGGCGCGTTCGCGTGCGCACCGAAGCGGGGGCGCTCGAGGTGGCTTGGCCGGAGGATGGAGAAGTCACCCTGACCGGACCGGTTGAGAGAGTCGGCCGAGGCACCTACGATTATGGAGATAAGCCATGACATCCCGCGAAAGAGTTCTCACTGCTTGCCGACATCGCCAGCCCGATCAAGTGCCGATTGATTTTTCAGGCCATCCGTCCTCAGGCATCGCAGCGATTGCCTACGCCAGACTGCGCGATTACCTCGGACTTCCCAAGAAAACCCTCCGCGTTTACGATCCCATCCAGCAACTGGCCATTGTGGACGAAGACGTTCTGGAGAAATTCGGAATCGACGTCCTGGATCTCGGGCGAGGCTTCGCGCTTGACGAATCATCCTGGGCGGACTGGAATTTGCCCGACGGCACGCCGTGCAAAATGCCGGCGTGGGCGCTGCCGGAAAAGGCCGACGGAAGTTGGGTGTTCCGCTCAAAAATCGGCCGGGTGATTGCTCACATGCCGGAGGGCGCGCTCTATTTCGAACAAACGTATTTCCCCTTCACAGACGAAAAAGGGCCAACCACCATCCGTGAAGCAATGCAGGAATCGATGTGGAACGCCGTCGGAGGTCCTCCCGGCCCCTGGGTGAATCAGGAACAGTTGCGCGAGGGCGCAAAGCGGCTGCGACAAAAGACGGACAAGGCCATCCTGGGCGGCTTCGGCGGCAATCTGCTCGAGACCGGGCAGTTCCTGTATCGCAACGACAACTTCTTCATGCTCCTGGCGGGCGAACCCGCGAAGGCGCACAAGTTCCTCGACGACCTTGTCGAGATTCACCTCGCTAACCTGGAGAAATACCTGGGAGCGGTGGGAGACTCGATCGACATCATCAAGTTTGGCGACGATTTGGGAATGCAGAGCGGCCCCCAGGTTTCGCCCAGGATGTATCGCGAGTTTTTCAAGCCACGCCACAAACTGATGTGGACTCGCGCCAAACAGCTCGCCAACGTCATCGTCATGCTGCACTGTTGCGGCGGGGTGAGGGAACTGCTGCCCGATCTGATCGACGCCGGGCTCGACGCCATTAATCCGGTGCAGATTTCCTGCGCCGGGATGGACGCCGCGGAACTCAAGGCGGAATTCGGAAAAGAGATGGTGTTCTGGGGAGGCGGTTGCGATACCCAAACTATCCTGCCCAACGCGACGCCCGAGGAAGTGCGCCGTCACGTCAAGGAACAAGTGCGAATCCTAAGCCCTGGCGGCGGCTTTGTCTTCCAGCAGGTCCACAATATCCTCGCCTACGTCCCGCCACGGAACGTGGTGGCCATGTTCGAGGCGATCAGGGCGTAGTCTAGAGTCGGGAGTTGAAAGTCGGGAGTTTAGAGTGGAGGAGGACGCCCGCAGTCGGCGCTTTCGACTTTTGACTTTTGACTCTCGGCTGCCTACGGCCGAATGTAGAGGTAAATCTTGCTCAGCACCTGATTCTCTGAATTCACCTCAACGGTCTGTGCCGGTTGCCAGCCGGGGACTTGAAAGTCGTGGGAGACGATACGCGCCCCTGATCGAAGCTCGCGCTCGAGCTTCGGGCGCAGGCGTTCATTCACCGCGGTCAGGAGGTAAAGCGTCACCACGGTGGCATGGCGGACGTTGACCTCAAACATGTTTTCGTGGATGATCTGGGCGCGGTCCTGCAAGCCGAGTTTTCGGATGCGCTCCGAGGATTTCTGGTAGAGGTCGGAATCAAGTTCCACACCTACGGAGTGCGCGCCGAATTTCTGCGCCGCCATGATGACGATGCGGCCGTCACCCGACCCCAGGTCGTAGACCACGTCGTCGGGCGCGACCTTGGCGACTTCCAGCATCTTCTGTGCTACCAGCATCGGAGTAGGGACGTAGGGAACAATGTGCTCCAGATACTTGCCGTCATCGGTCGGAGAAGGCTCAATAGGTACGGATTGTGCGGCAGCCGGCTGGCAGAAAAACAGCAAGGCAGGAACAAAGACCGCGAACCAACCGCAGCGACGGATCAGGTTGATAGGGTAAAGAACTCGTTTCATAGGACAATTCTACGGAGAGCGAGGAGCCTTGTCGAGGGGGTAGGCAAGGTCTGCGGCTTTTGCAGGCGGCGGCGAAAGTAACCCCTCACCCGGCCCGCCCCGGCTGATGAGAACGCCGGTGCGGCCCACCCTCTCCCCTCGGGAGAGGGCTGAGATCTTCTTGTCGCACTCCAGGCGCACCGAAAAATGAAACAACCCACCCACGCCCAGCGAACTATTGACTCTCGACTTTCGACTGTCGACCGCTCTCTGCGCCGCGAACTGACCGTCACCAACGGCACGGCCATTGTGGTCGCGAACATGATCGGGTCAGGAATCTTCGGCATCACCAGCTTTCTGGCCGGCGATCTCGGCAAGCCGTACTTGGTGCTCGGCATCTGGCTGGCGGGCGCAGTGGTCGCCTTGGCGGGGTGTCTCTGTTATTCCGAGTTGGCCGTCAATCTTCCCCGATCGGGAGGCGAGTACGTTTATCTGCGCGAGGCCTGGGGACCGGCGTGGGGGTTCCTGAGCGGCTGGATTTCGTTCTTCGCGGGTTTTGCGGCGCCCATCGCCGCCGCTGCCCTGCTCTTTTCTGAGTACCTGGCGCACTTCTACGCCGCGCTCTCTCCAAGTTCGGCAACGGGATTGACGCTTTCCTCGAAGTGGATTCACGCCGGCAACGGGAACCTGCTGGCGATAGGTGTGGTTGCGGTCTTCGCGGTTGTCAATATCGTTGGGGTGCGTTTCGCGGGCAAAGTCCAGAACCTTCTTACCGGGCTGAAGATCGGAATCCTGGGCGCTTTCCTGGCGCTTGCCTTCCTGCTGGGGAAGGGAAGTGCATCCCATTTCTCGGCGCAGGCAGTCCGCACCTCCCACCACAGCCTGGGCGCACAATTCGCGGTTTCACTCATCTTCGTGATGTTCGCCTACAGCGGCTGGAACGCCGCATCCTACGTGGCTGAAGAGATGAAGTCGCCGGAGCGCACGCTGCCCGCTTCCCTGGTTGCCGGAACTTTGATTGTGGCGGCGTTCTATTTTGCCTTGAATGTCGCGTTCATCTATGCGCTGCCTCTGGAAGCCATGAAGGGTGTCGAGCGCATCGGCGCGGCGGCAGCGGCGGCGCTGTTCGGAGGAAAGGGGGGAGACTTCTTCAGCGCAGTGATGTCAGTGGGATTGCTTTCCACGGTAAGCGCCATGATGATCGTGGGGCCGCGCGTTTATTACGCCATGGCGCAGGACGGCTGTTTTTTTTCCGGAGCCGCGCGCGTCCATCCGCGCTGGGGAACGCCGATCCAGGCCATTCTCTGGCAGTCTCTGGCCACCGCCCTGATGATCCTCACGGGAAGCTTCGAGAGCTTGCTCTACTACATCGGCTTCGCACTGGTTCTGTTTGCCGCCTTGGCGGTGGTGGGCATGGTGCGCCTGCGCAAGCGGCCGGGTTGGAAACGGCTTCGAGCCGCAAGCTGGGGATATCCGCTGGTTCCCGCGGTCTTTGTCGGCGCCAGCGCCTGGATGCTCTGCTACACGATGGCGCTGCGGCCGAAGGAGTCCGGCTTCGGATTGCTGACGCTGGCGGCCGGAATGCTCGCCTATCAGTGGTTCTTCCGGCCGCGTCGTACGGAGTGAGATTCAGCTTAAACGGGCAGGGGCGGCTCGCGAAGAATCTGCATTTGGTGGAGAATCATCATGGCTGAAACCAACGTGCACGAAATACTCTCGAAACAATATCGCGCTTCGATGGCGATGCTGAAGGAAGCAATCACCAAGTGTCCGGAATCACTCTGGAATGCTCCTGAATATCCGAACAAATTCTGGCACATCGCTTACCACTTGCTTTATTGCACCCACATGTATCTGCAGGATTCCCTCGAAGCCTTCACCCCATGGAAAAAGCATCGCGAGAACTACCAGTGGCTGGGCCGCCTTCCCTGGCCGCCCCACGACGTGCCTAAGATTGGCGAGCCTTACCGCAAAGAGGAAGTCCTGGAGTGCTTCGAGGTTTGCTGGCAAGAGATTGACGCCAAAGTGCCGGGCCTGGATTTCAACGCGCCCTCCGGTTTTTACTGGCTTCCCTTCAACAACCTGGAACTGCAACTCTACAACATTCGGCACATCCAGCATCACGCCGGACAATTGATCGATCGGCTTAGGACTGTCGCGGGGATCGGAATCGGGTGGGTCGTGGCGGTTTGACGCGTCGCGGAGTGCGGAAAGAGCGGGTGTTTACCTCAATAGTGGTAGCGAGCCTGAAGGAAGTCGATGCGCTGCGCCGTCACCCTGTAAACTAGCCGGTGTTCCTGGGTGATTCTTCGCGACCAGCATCCGGCCAGGATGTATTTGAGCGGCTCGGGCTTCCCGATACCAGCAAAAGGGTCGCGAAGTACCGCTTCTGCCAGCTCCAGAATGCGAAGAGCCACCCTGCGGTCGGTCTCAACCCAGTAGCGCAAGTCCTCGCGAAACTGGGGCTGAAACACGGCTTCGCGCTCAGCGAGTGGCGGCAAGTCCTATCTCCTCGCGCAGATCTTCCAAAGTTTCGCGCTTACCAGCGCCACGTTGTGCCCGGCGCAAAGCCGCCAACAGCCGTTGAGCGTTCCTAGGAGAACGTAGCAAATGGGCCGTTTCCATCAAGCCTGCGAGTTCCGCGGCGGGGACGAGCGCGACATCGTTCGCGCCACGGCGACGCACGATTACAACTTCTTGATCCTCTGCGACCTTCTTGAGGAATGAGGCAAGCCCCTGCCTGAGGTTGGTGTAAGTTGTCTCGACAGCCAATGAACACCTCCGGTAGTAGCGTACAGCTTTCCTGTACCTTTTGCAATGGCAAAACTAGGTGGGGGGGTGATGGTTAGACGCTTTGCTCACACCTGCGGTTCCGGGGTCGGCCGGTTGTGATTGTTCAGCACGCGCGCGTAGCGGTTGACGCGGGCGTGCTCGATGGAGCTATGACGCGCGGCGGTAACGTAGGGAATAAACAGAAAAGGCGCGGCCAGAATGCTGAGGAAGATATTCCTCACCCGGACGCCCGCGGGAAGTTCTCCGTTCCCGATGCCAAAAACGGCGGGGTAGTAGCGCAGCACCACGCCGTAAATGTCGGCCGCCAGCGAAAGGTGGTTGGAATGCGCGCCGCAGACCTGGCTGCGGCCGCTGCGGATGGCCTGCAAGAATTCCTCGCGATTGGCAGCGCGGCAAGCCGTGTAAGTCCGCCCCAGGCGGCGCAGCGTATGCGAGTCGCTGCCTCCGATAATCCCGACGGTGCGCCCGCCCTGCCGCAGGCTCTCCACCAGGCGGGAGATCAAAGTGTTGTGGTCGCGCTCCTGGGTGCCGTTTCGGACCTCGAATACGTCAAAGAGTTCCGACATGCGCTCGGTGAAATCCTGCACGCGGGCCAGGTCCGCGAAGTCGTGGAAAAAGTGGTTCAGGTCAAACATCAGGTTTTGTTGGCGGAGATAAAGAACGAGCTCTTCGGCGTTCGAGCGCAGGCGCTGGATTTCGCGGTGCTGCGCCTCGTTCAACCCGTAAACTCCGATATGAACGGTGTGGTTGAATTCCGGAAAGGTGGCGCTGACTTCTTCGCCGGTGATGAAATCCTCGCGCTCGCCCAGGCGGTCGAGCAATTCCAGGCAGCCGTCGATAGAATCGTGGTCGGTGATGGTGACGAAGTCCATGCCGCGCCGCTTGGCCGTCGCATAGACATCCAGAGGCCGGGAATAGCAATCCCTGGCGCGCAGGAAGCGGAGGTGCTTGACCCGCCCCGAGTGAAGGCTGTGACAGTGCATGTCCGCCCTCAATAGCTTGTTTGCTTGCCCCTGACCCACAAGATGTTATATTAGAAAGCCCGGAAGCGGACGGCAAGACTTTTCTGGAAGAAGCAGAGGCCAGGATTCCAATACAGACTGCATAATGGGAAAAAGGATGAAGATCAGGGCGGCGGGCCCTCCAGCTATCGTCAATCGACCATCGTCAATCGTCAATCCCCACGTCCTCGCCGGCCTTGTGGTGCTTCTCTGGCTCGCGGCCTCCGCGTTTGGAATTTCGGAGCCGATCCAGTACCAACTCGATTTGCATAACCCCGCCTCGCACCAGGTGGAAATCGAGATGACAATCTCCGGGGCCTCGCCTGCCACGGAGTTCCAGATTCCTGCCTGGAACAATCTCTACCAGATCCGCGACTTCGCGCGTACCGTCAGTGACGTGACTGCGAAATGCGACGGCCGCGCGGATACGCTGGCGCGAGTCGACCTCGACACCTGGCGGTCGGAGTCCAAATCCTGCGCCAGGCTCACCGTACACTACAGCGCGTATGTGTCGGGACCGACGCCGTTTTCCAGCGATGTCGATGGCACGCACGCTTTTCTCAATTTCGCCACGATGCTTTTCTATCTGCCCAAGGAGCGCGAACGAGCTGTGCACGTCAAGCTGATTCTGCCCGAGGGGTGGAAGGCGGCGAGCCTGCTGGAAGACGACGCCAACGGATTTTCCGCGCCGAATTACGACCTGCTGATCGACAGCCCGGCGGAAGCCGGCCAGTTCCAGGAATACAGCTACACCCAAGGCGGAGCCACTTACCGCGTCATCGTCCACGCGGACCCCAAGGATTATTCTTCCGAGCGCCTGCTGGCGTCACTGGGCAAAATCACGGCCACTGAAACCGCACTGATGCGCGACGTGCCCTTTTCCCGCTACACTTTTATCTTCCACTTTCCGGAAGATGTGCCCGGCGGGGGCGGCATGGAGCATCGCAACGGCACGGCGATTACGGTGCGGGCGAAGGAAGTGCACGAGCACTGGGAAGGCGTGGAAAGCGTCTCGGCGCACGAGTTCTTCCATTTGTGGAACGTGAAGCGCATCCGGCCGCAACTGCTCGAGCCGATCGACTACGTGCACGGCAACGACACCCGCGACCTGTGGTTTTGCGAAGGACTGACCAGCACCTATGGCGAACTGGCCTTGTTGCGGGCGGGGTTGATCTCACGCAAGACTTTTTACGCCCACCTGGCCTATCAGATTACCGAGCTCCAATCCCGGCCCGCCCGTTTCTTCCAAAGCGTCGAGGAGTCCGGCCTGGAGGCCTGGTTCGAGAAATATACCGACTACTTCCGTCCCGAGGGCAGCATCTCCTACTACAACAAAGGTGAGCTACTGGGTTTCCTGCTCGACCTAGCGATCCGTCACGCCACCGGCAACGCTGCCGGGCTGGATGATGTGATGCGCCGGCTGAACGAAGAATTCGCCCGCCGCGGCCGCTTCTACACTGATTCTGACTTGCAGCGCGTGATGGCACAGGTTGCCCCGGGGTATTCGGGATTGGAGGCGTTTTTTGCAGACTACGTCAGGGGCACGCGCGAACTGGACTACCCGGTTTACCTGGGCTACGCCGGCCTGGAACTGGAGAGTCAAGGTCCACGTTCGGCCCGCCTGGGATTCGTGGCCAGCGTGAATTCGACCGGGGAAGTTCGAGTGGATTACGTCGAAAGGCGCAGCGCCGCCGCACAGGCGGGACTGGCGCAAGGCGACATCCTCCAGAAAATGAATGGCCAGCCTTTGCACGACTCGCCCTCCGACTTGCTTTCCCAACTCAAGCCGGGAGAAGGGATCAAGTTCGAGGTGCGGAGCGACGGGGCCCCTCGGGAGGTTGAATACCGCCTGGAAGCCACTGCCGGAACCACTTTCCGCGTGCAGGAGATCTCGAACCCTTCGGCTGAACAGGTCCGAATTCGGGAAGGCTGGCTGCGCGGCAAGACGAACGGTGAATAGTGAATGGTGAATAGTGAATGTTATGTTACAGGCTAGATAATTCACTATTCACTATTCACAATTCACTATTTGTTATCTCAAATGATCCGAGCCTTCCTCGTTACTTTTATAACCTTCGCTTACGTTTTGGTCTTCGGGCCGCCGGTGCTGATTTATGGCCTGCTCAGCGGCAACAGCGATCCCATTTACAGAACCGGCGTGCTGGGCGCGCGAATGACTCTCTGGCTGGCGGGCGTGCAACTGGAAGTGCAGGGACGCGACCGGATTCCGCCTGGGCGGCCAGTCGTCTTCATGGCCAATCACCAGAGCAACTGCGATCCTCCCGCCCTGCTGGCGGTGTTGCCGAACGTGCTGGTGGTGGTAAAGAAGGAGTTCTTCCGCGTCCCGATCATCGGCAGCGGCATGAGGTTGGTGGGCTTCATCCGTGTGGACAGGAAGAACCGGGAACAGGCGCTCGACGCCGTGGAAAGGGGCGTGCTCGCCCTGAAGGCGGGAAGGTCGTTCCTGGTTTACCCGGAGGGCACCCGCAGTCTCGACGGCCGGCTGCAGAAATTTAAGAAGGGCGTCTTCGTCATGGCTGTCAAAGCCGGCGCGCCCATCCTTCCTATCTCAGTCTCCGGCAGCAACAAGATCATGCCCAAAGGCAAGTTCGTGATCCGGCCGGGACGCGTCCGCATCACTTTCCACGATAGTATCGAGACCGAGGGTCTTACCACTGAGGATCGCGATATCATTATCGAGCGCGTTCGTCAGGCCATCCTCGCAGGCCTGGCTAAGGACGAATGGCCCTCACCTTGACATTGCCCACAACGTCAGTGATGCTAAGTAAGATATTCCTCACATCAGGGCACGAGGTGATTATGGGTTGTAACGGCAAGGGTAGCGGCGTGTGCCTTGTCCTTTCAGGAGGGCGTGCGTGGGCGGTTTTTCTTATGTTCGCCCTGCTCGGTGGCGGCGCCGGCAAGTCTCTTGTGCAAGCTCCGGCCGGTGCGGACGACGCCAGCATCTTATCTTTTGGTGATCAACAGGTAGGAACTCGCAGCGACGCCCAACCCATTTACCTTCAGAACACCGGCAAGATCGTGCTTGCCATTAAAAACCTTCAAGCCTCGGCAAACTTCGCGGAGACCGACGACTGCCAGCCCTCGGTGCCCGTGGGGAAACACTGCACGGTCCAAGTAACCTTCAGTCCGACAGCCGCCGGACCTGTCACCGGCGCGATCACCGTCAGCAGCAACGCCGCCGGCCCCCCTCATGTGTTCAAAGTGGACGGAATTGGGGTTCTCACCGCGCCCGATATATCGCCGTCGAAGCTGAGCTTTGGCGAGCAATCGGTGGGGACCGCGAGCGCCTCGCAGACGGTGACCTTTACCAATACCGGCGCCCTCGCTCTGACCTTTACTGGCCTGCGTACCTCGGACGGCTGGACGCAGAGCAACAATTGCCTCCCTTCCGTCCCCCCGAAGGGGAGTTGCACGGTGAAGGTCAATTTCCGGCCCGTCTCTTCCGGACGGGTTAACGGCACGCTGACTCTCACCGAGTACACAACTAATAGCCCACAGACGATTTCGCTCACGGGCACGGGTGTCAGTCCTGCGGCCGCGGCCAGCCCTGCCTCGCAACCTTGATGCTTCGCGGCTGGCGAACACGTTCTTTCGCTTCTTGCCAGAGCGTACGTGCGCCTTGTGAATCTGGGAAGTCCTGATATGCCAGTTGATAAAGAAGCGTAGCGGGCTGCTAAATTAGGATTCGAATTCGCTTCGAGGAACCCCGCGTGGTCGGATAATGGCTTGCAGAGTGCCGATCCGGAGTTCCTTGTGGTCGGGGATGGGAACAGTTATCGTCCCGCCAGGCACGATCTTTTGCATTGCGATGTGGCTTCCGCGTCTCCGAACCTGGGCGAAGCCATACCTTTCTACAATCGCGCAAACCTCTTTGCCTGAGAGGACGCGCAGCTTACCCAGCGGCCACCTCCACCTGGGTCACATAGACTTCGCCACGCAGTCGTTGCTTGATCTCCGCCGGAGACGCGCTCTCGAAAAATAGCTCCAGGGCTTCGCGAAGATTGTCCCGGGCCTGCTCAACGCTGTCGCCTTGGCTCGCGATATCCAACTCCGGACAAAGCGACACATAACCATCTCCTTCTGCTTCGATAATTGCCGTAAGCTTCATCAAGTAACCTCCTCGACGATCGTCGAAAGAAGACCCAGGGCTCAGATATGAATGGTGAATAGCCAAAGATGATTTGTCAACCAAGATTTAGGTTTGGAGTCAGAAGATCGAACGCGCTCGAGTAGGTAACGGCGCAGTGCGATCTTGCGGCGCTTCCCTGGTTCGAAGCTTATGATAGGCCACTATCTTTCAGAATGAGTTTTTTGTCGTCCTCGGTTCAGAAGTTTTTTTCTCCAGCGACTCTCGAACTTTGCGATAGGTCGCGTACATCTGTGGGAGGCGCGCGTAGGCCGCGACGCATTTCATCCACTGGGCGTGGTCAAGGGCGGGAGAACCGGACATGATGCGGCCCGGCTCGACGTCGCTGTGAATCCCGGACTGGGCGGAAACGATAACACCATCGCCGATCGTCACATGGCCCGCGACTCCAACCTGGCCCGTGAGGATAACGTTCCGGCCGACTTTGCTTGTGCCGGCAAGGCCGACTTGGCCACAGAGAAGGGAATTGTCGCCAATCTCGCAGCCGTGACCGACTTGCGCGAGATTGTCGATCTTGACGCCGCGGTGCACCCGCGTTTCTCCCACCGCGGCCCGGTCGATACACGCGTAAGCTTGAATCTCGACGGCATCCTCGATCACGGTGGTCCCCGTCTGCATGATTTTGTAATAGGAGCCATCGTCCTGGCGGGCGAAGCCGTAGCCGTCCGTTCCGATGGCCGCGCCATTCTGCAAGATGACGTCGTCGCCGATGCGAACGAATTCGCGCACCACGGCGTGAGAATGAGCGAAGAAGCGATGCCCGATTTTAGCCCCGCGATAAACCACCACGTGGCTCTTCAGCACGCAATCATCGCCAATCTCCACGCCCTCTTCGATCACCACGTAGGGCCCGAAGGAGGGATTCCGCCCAAGTTTGACGTCCGGCGAGACGACGGCGGTGGGGTGAATACCCGCGGGAGGCCGGTAGGGAGCATGGAAAAGCTCCAAGGCCTTGGCAAAAGCAAGGTAGGGATTCGCCGAGCGCAGCGCCGGCCGGCCCCCCAGGTCCTCACCCGGATTGGCAATGATGGCGGCCGCGCGGGTGGTCGCGAGCTTGCGAAGGTACTTGGGATTAGCAAGGAAAGTCAGCTCACCGGGACCGGCTTCGTCCATGCCCGCCACGCCCGCGATTTCGAGTTCTTCAGGACCCTCCAGCCGGCATTCAAGCCGGGCAGCAACTTCACCGAGTTTCATCGTTTTCTCCTTTCCATCGCCGGTCCCGAACAGGCTGCGGAGAATGCCCACCTGTCATGCTGAGCGAAGCGAAGCATCTGCGGTATTGCTTTGAAAACAACCAACAGCAGGTCCTTCGCTGCGCTCAGGATGACAGCGCGGCGGACATTTTCCCCGGCCTGCGGGTGATACGCTCAGCCGACGCAGGCAAGGTTAGCAGCGGTCGGCAGATTAGGCAATATGTCACTTAGTCTTGTGGTTCTAATTATTCCCCCGATTTTGAAGAATTTTCGGGACTTTCCTCTTGCCACGGTGGCAGAAACGAGATAACCTTTTGTGGGAATCTGGTTCCGTTCCAGGAGATTCTATGAGCGAAAATCAGCGCTCCGGGATACGCATTCCGGTTGTGTTGCCAGTCGAGGTGCACTGGAAGAGTCGTGGGGGACGCACTCGCCGCGTGGCGGGAAAGACTGAGAACATCAGTGGGAACGGGTTGTTCACGTGTATTCCCGTCCGCCCTCCTTGCAAGACCACGGTGACGGTGAGAGTGCTCCTGCCTGAAAACATCACCCCCGTCCCCGTCGAATTGCTCTGCAACGGCCGGGTCATCCGATGGAATCGCTCCGGCGAAGCAAGGGGAATGGGAGCGACGATTGACGAGTACGAATTCCGGCCTGCTCGCACATAGGCCGTCGGACGCCGTCTGGACCGAGGGTGCCGGATTCCAGCCTGGTCGGCCTTCAGGCACGGCGCAGTTCAATGGAAGGGAATTTCCAAGAATCAATCGATGGCCTCGGCGCCGGCCCGTGGGGAGAGGCTGGTGGGACGAACGAACCAGTGGCGCTGGGACGTGATTCCGGATGAGCTTGCGCAAGAGCGCGAAGAAGAAGATCCGAGTCCTCATAGCAGACCGTGAAGGTATCTTCAGGTTTGGGTTGAAAGAACTCTTCGCGGTCGAGGATGACGTGCGCGTCGTCGCGCAAGCCCACAGCCCGTCGCAAGTCCTCGAACTAACCAAATCCTTGCGTCCGCATTTGCTCTTCGTTCAATCGGAAATTGTAACGGAAGCAGGCGGCAATCTGTTTTCAGAGCTTCGCGACCACGCTCCCAAGTGCAAGATTGTGGTCACCTTCTCCTCGGTACCGACCGAAGAGCAGGGCATTCGGTACGTCCAGTTGGGCGCTTCCGGAATCATCCTGAAATCGGTTGAACCGTCGTTGTTCGTCCGGTGTGCGCGCAAGGTGGTGTGGGACGACGAGGTTTGGCTGCCGCACAAGCAGGTGGCCACCATGGCGAAGTTCGTCGAGACTACCGCCGCCCAGCCCTTGCGGCCTGTCGATACCTTGACGCAACGTGAGAAGACTATCATCAGCTACCTGATGCAAGGATGGCGAAACCGCGAAATTGCCGGGCATCTGAACATCACCGAGCAAACGGTCAAAAACCACCTGAGATCCATCTACGACAAAGTCGGAGTTTCGGACCGGCTGGAACTGGTGCTTTACGCCATCCATCAGAAGCTGCTGCTTCCCCCGGTGGGGCCTGCCGAGTCCGCGACCAACTCAAAGCCCGCCGAGTAACCTCGCTTAAGTCCGCAAGCTATGGATCGCGTCCCGAGTTCTGGGCAGGTTTCTCCACGGCCTGGACTTTATCGGACGACGAACGGCCCTCTCCTCAAGAGAGAGATCTCTATTCTCAAAGACGAAAAGTGCTGCGGACTTTGGTTTGGGGCAGCAACACCGCGGTAATGGGCAGCTAAAGCTTCTTCTCTTCTGGGGCAGGGAAAAGAGCGATCTGGCGGTCAGAAGCTGCCGTCTCGCGCGCCCGCACACCCCTTCTTTGCGAAAGCTCCCTGACGCGCCGATCAGGTATCACTCCGAGGACGGTGATGTCGCTTAATGCACTGCGAGGAACGAAGATTTTGACGTTATTGGAGTAAAGATCTGCGGGAGTTAGCAGAAATCCTTCCGGGCTAGATTCGATCAAGTTGCCTGAAAGAAGTCCTTCGAGTATTTCTTGATCTTTGAAGGTCATTTGAACCCAAAGGCCTGCCAGGCGGGGGCGGCTCTGGAAGAGCTTACGTTCGGACCGCTGGGAATTGCCGTCGAATTCTCGCACGAAAAAGACGCCCTTAATCTCCGCCAGAGAAACGGTCAGAGCGCGGCCTTCGCGGTCCAGCATCTCGATGGCGTTGGCCTTCAGATAGCTCGCGCTGTCAACAAAGCCTTTGATTAGTTCATGATCGAGTTTACGGACTACCACTTTTTTGTAGGTCGATTTGTGTTTGTCGGTCACGTAAGGGGCGGTCCGTGAGGAATCTGTTGTGCTGAAATGCAGCTTGGCCACGGCTAACCGCTTGTGCTAGTATAGGGTCGGAGCTAAGCCTGTCAAGGTCTTTCGGCGCAAGGTAGTGTCAGAATTCTAAAGTAGCGCCGACCGTCAGGTCGGCAAATGCCCCGACAGGTCGGGGCGCTGCAAGTCAGATTGGGGCACTACCCGGCGCGTAGTCGGAGTACAGACGCTTGAAGAAAGCTCATAATCTATTGAAAAATAACCGCTTAGGTGGCATTGCGCCCGGCTTGCCCGAGGTTGCTGACTATCTTGACTATGCCCGTGTCGAGAAGGGCCTTGCCGCCAACAGTATTTCGAATTACCGGCGGGACCTGCTGCAGTTTTGCAGCTTCCTGGTTGGCCGCGGAAAGACTGTTACGGACGCCGTCCGTGATGATGTCCGTGCCTTTCTTGCCGCCCTTTATGAGCGGGGCATGAGCGCGCAAAGTGCGGCCCGTCATCTGATTTCCCTTCGAAATCTATTCGGATTCCTGGCAGAAGAAGGCAGAATCAAAGTTGATCCGACGTCGGATGTCGAGGCGCCCAGACTGGAACAAAGGCTGCCGAGGTATCTCAGCTTCCGCGAGGTTGAATCGCTTCTGGCAAGGCCCGATGTTTCCACACCTCTAGGCCTCCGCGACAAAGCGATGCTGGAGGTTTTGTACGCCACCGGCATGAGGGTTTCCGAGTTGGTGCAGGTGCGCTGCGCGGATCTTGAATCGACCTTGGGCGTGATTCGCTGCCTGGGAAAAGGAAACAAGGAGAGGCTGATTCCGGTGGGCAAGTCAGCTCTGCGAGCCGTGGAAGCCTATCGGCAAGGCGGTCGCTCGAGCTTGTGCAAGAACGGGAACGAGCCCTTCCTGTTTCTCAACCGCCAGGGAAAGCCCCTGACGCGCGTGGGATTTTGGAAGATCCTGGCCGGCTACGGGCGTAAGGCGGGCTTTTCCACTCCCTTGACGCCGCATCTGGTCCGGCACTCTTTCGCCACGCATCTTCTCGAACGGGGAGCTGATTTGCGCTCGATCCAGCTTATGCTTGGTCACAGTGATATTTCGACGACGCAAGTCTATACGCACGTTTTGAAGCAAAGGTTGAAGCAGGTTTATCAGAGCCACCATCCTCGAGCCTGAGTTTCAGGCCCCTGGGTTTTCAACGAAACGGACGCCGCATACCCATGAGCGACTATAACTTTCTAATGGAAAGCAAGCTCTCGCCAGAGCAAGACGGCGTGCTAAGC
>Ga0326727_10004205_pt1 | contig 43943 bp, 32 predicted proteins | sample MB2enrmetagenome_FD_207643 | JGI IMG/M metagenome (GOLD analysis project Ga0326727, IMG submission 207643) | Lab enriched peat soil microbial communities from McLean, Ithaca, NY, United States - MB29MY | ecosystem: Environmental > Terrestrial > Soil > Wetlands > Peat | place: USA: New York... | reverse complement strand
CGATTTCCGCCGCCCAGCAGTGATACCACGTCTGCGCCACCACCAGCAGGGCCGGGCGGACGGCCTCGGTTTCAAATTCGCAGGCGGACGCCGTCACCCGGCTCGACAGGACCTTCGCCTGCGGGTCGGCCGCGGCGGCGACGCGGCCGCGCGCTTCCAGGGGAAGATAAACCACCTCGCGCGGCCTGAAGTCCGGCGCGGCCAGGGCTTGCAACGTAGCGGCGTCATCGAGGAAGACCGGTTGCTGCCCCACGGTGGCCATGGGCATGAAGCGGGGCCGGGCTTCCCACGTAAACAATTTTTTTGAGGACGCCAGTTGCGAAACGCCGAGGAACTCCTCCAGCCGGGGCAGGTCCTCATGCCCGGCCAGCAATTGCGCCACGCGGTCCTGCCGCCGCAGGTAGAGGGAAAAGAACCCATCGACCTTCGGGATGAGACACAGCAGGTTGCAATTCTTGAACAGCTCCGTTCGCTCGCTCAAATAAAGGCCCAGTTCCGACCGGTTGCCCAGATGCTCCATCAGGGCATCGACCTGGCGCCCGACCCTGGCGCGGGACCGGCCCAATTGCGGCAGGCTGGACATGGGCGGCGTCATCTCATCATAGGCCTGGACGGGCGCGGTGGGGTTTTGCAGCGGGGCATGAGTGCAGATGTCCAACCCCATCAACAGGAGCAATCCGAATCCGGCCAGCCGCCGGCCCGACTGGACGCCGGTGGAGCCTTGCCGGAACAAAATCGCCAAGCCAGTCAACAATATCGCCAACCGCGTCCAGCCGCTCCGCCACGTCACGCCCCAGTCTTCCCCAAAATACGGATGGCGCCGCGCCGCCACCAGCAGGCACGCCACCCCCAGGCCCGTCATCGCCCCCGCCGCCAGCAAGGCCCGCCGCCCCGCCGCGTCCGCATGGCGTTGCAGCCACGCCGCCCCGGACGCCGCCAGCAACGGCAGACAGAACAAGGTGATGATGATGAATTTCACCGGGTAGCGGGCCAAACCCAGCCAGGGCGCCGCCTTTTTGAGCAGCGGCAGGACGTGGCCGGCGTCGCCCCAGGCGCAGGCCAGGCCGCCCAGCCCCAAGACGGCCAGGAGGAGGGTCCGGCCATCACGCGCCTTCAGGAGCGCCACCAGCGCCAGCGCCACCGTGACGATGCCGGCGTAGTAGGACGAGAACAACTCCTGGCCCGGCTGCCAGAAGACGCCTTCCAGGGAGGCATTGTGGCGAAAGAGCGGCACCAGAAAATTGCCCACGCCCCACAGCGGCAGCGCCCAGTGGCCCTTGTCGAAGGCGCTGCTCCGGTTGCCGTGCGCCGCCAAATCCAGCCACGGCGCGAGTTGGGCGGCGCTCAAAGCCGCCACCCATCCGGCCACGGCCGCAAAACGGAGCGCCATTTTCCAGGCCCCCGCCCCTCGGCCGGCCCAGCGCGCCGCGCCGACGGCCAAGGCGATGATCCAGGTGAATAGAATCATCTCCGGCGAGCCAGTCAACATTTGGCAGGCCCCGGCCAGCGCCGCCCAAAAAACGGCGCGGCCTCCCCGGTCCGCCGCCTCTTCGCACAGCATCACCACCCACGGCATCCAGGCCAGCGCGGCGGCATGGCAGGGCCAGACCAGGAGGTTGATGCTCAAGCCGTTCCAGGCAAAGACCAGCCCGGCCAGCATGGCGGCCAGGCGGTTGCCGAACCAGCGGCGCGCCAGCAGGCACATGCCGACCCCCGCCAGCAGAAGGTGCCCCAGCAGAAAATAATTCATCGACCACGGCAGGGGCGCCAACAGGTGGAAGAGCGAAAGCGGATAAAGCGCCATCGTGTTCCACTGCGCCAGAAACGGGATGCCGCAATTGTTGTAGGGATTCCACAGCGGCAACTGCCCATGCTGGAAACAATGCCGCAAATAATACGCCACCGGATAGCCGAACAACCCGCCGTCGCGATACACAAAGGCGTCCGACCCCAAAACGACGCCGGGAAAGGTGATGCACATCAGCAGCCCCAGCAGCAGGGCCAGCCGCCCCGCGCCAAACGCGCCGTCCGCATTGACTGCCTCGTCCGTGCCGTCCATGCCCGCCATCTTGTCCCCGCCGCCCGCGCAAAAGCAACTCCGGCAGGGAGCGGCTGGTTTTTTTCCTGTCATCTAAATCTTTAATTCTTGAACGTTACCCTTTATGCTTGTCCAAGATGAACCGATATGAAGATCTCTGACATCAAGGCAACCACGGTAACCGTGCCGCTGGACACCCCGTTGCGCCATGCCAACGGCTGTCATTGGGGACGATTTGTCCGCACCATCATTGAAGTGGAAACCGACGAGGGCATCACCGGCCTGGGCGAAATGGGTGGCGGCGGCGAATCGGCCGAGGCGGCTTTTGCGGCGCTGAAACCGTATCTGCTGGGCCACGAACCGGCGCGCCTCGAAGAAATGCGCCTGCGCATCAACAATCCCACCGCGTCGCTCTACAACAATCGCACGCAGATGGCCGCCGCCCTGGAATTCGCCTGCCTGGACATCCTCGGCCAGAAATGGGGCGTGCCGGTGTACGACATTTTGGGGGGCAAATTGCACGACCGGGTGCCCTTTGCCTCCTACCTGTTCTTCAGCTATCCCAATTCCAAAACCGGCTATGGCGAAGTCCGCACCGCGGAGCAACTGGTCGCCGCCGCCGTCAGCCTCAAAAAGCAGTGGGGGTTCACCACCCATAAGCTCAAGGGCGGCGTCTTCCCGCCCGACTACGAGCTGGAATGCTACCGCGCCCTGGCCACGACGCTCAAAGGGGACCGTTTCCGGTTTGATCCCAACGGCGTTTTCTCCACCGAACAGGCCATCCGTTTCGGGCAGTCCATTTTTGACCTGAACAACGACTACCTGGAGGACCCGGTCTTCGGGCTGAACGGCATGCGCCGCGCGCGCCAGATGATCCGCGTGCCGCTGGCCACCAACACCGTGGTGGTGAACTTCGAGCAACTGGCGGCCAACGCGGTCAACCTGGCCGTGGATGTCATTCTGCTTGACACAACCTTCTGGGGCGGCCTCCGCCCCTGCCTCAAGGCGGCCGGCGTGTGCGAGGCCCTGCAGTTTGGCGTGGCGGTCCACTCCTCCGGCGAGCTCGGAATCCAATTGGCCACCATGCTTCATTTAGGCGCCGTCCTGCCCAACCTGGCCTTCGCGGCCGACGCCCATTACCACCACCTGATGGATGACATCATCGAGGGCGGCAAGATGCGCTACGAAAACGGCGCCATTCGCGTCCCTTCCGGCCCGGGCCTCGGCGTGCGGCTCAATCGCGCCAAGCTCGCCGAATACAATGAACTTTACAAGCGCCTCGGCGGCTATCCTTACGATCAGGACCCCTTGCGGCCCGGATGGTGCCCCACCATCCCCAACACCCGCTGGGCCGATCCGACCGACCGGCGTTTGCCGAAAATCCCGTATTAAACCGGACGGAAACGGCGCGCGGCCTTTTGCCTCCGCCATTTATGAGCGCCAACAACCCGGAAAAACTGTCCCTGCTCTCCATGCGATGGCCCAGGCGCGGCTTTCGCCTGGCCCTGGCCCTGGTGCTGGCCCTCGGCGCCGGAGCCATGCTGGACCGCCACCTGCTGCTCAACGGCATCCCCCCGGACGCGGGCGACGACTTCCGCTTGATGGCGCAAGCCTGGAACCTGATCGACCGTTATTATGTGGACCGCCATGCCATCCAGCACACCAACATGACCCACGCCGCCATCAGCGCCATGCTCGAATCGCTGGGGGACACCAACCACAGCTCTTTCCTCAACCCGGCCCAGGTCAAAAAGGCGGGCTCGGCCATGCAGGGCAAGTTGATCGGCATCGGCATCGAAATCCAAATCAAGGACCGTCAAGCCGTGGTGGTGGCGCCCATCGACGGGTCCCCCGCCCAACAAGCCGGCGTGCGGCCGGGCGATGTCATTTTATACATCAATGGCCAGCCGATTTCCGGCTTGTCGCTGGGCCAGATCTCGGCGCGAATTTCCGGCCAGGCCGGCCAAACGGTGGCGCTGACCGTGATCAATCCGCGCGACCGGCGCAAACGCCAGCTCGCCATCGCGCGCGCCCCCATCAAGCTCAACAACGTCAGTTGGCAGCGCCTGCCCGGCACCGACCTCGCCCACGTGCGCATTGCCCTGTTCAGCGAGGGAGAAACCGGCGACCTGCGCAAGGCGTTGCTCGACCTGGAGCGGCAAGGGTTGCGAAAAATAATACTTGACATCCGCAACAACCCGGGCGGGGCCCTGGACGAAGCCATCGGCACCGCCAGCCAGTTCCTGGCCTCCGGCAACGTGCTGTGGGAGAAGGACTCCGCCGACCTGCTCACCCCCATCCCCGTGCAGCCCGGCGGCGTCGCCACCAAGGTTCCCATGGCCGTGTTGATCAACGGCGGGTCGGCAAGCGACTCCGAGATCGTGGCCGGCGCCCTCCACGACTCAGGCCGCGCCGTCCTCATCGGCGAAACGACCTACGGCACCGGCACCGTCCTCAACGAATTTCAACTAGCCGACGGTTCCGCCTTGCTCCTGGCGGTGGTGGAATGGCTCACCCCCAACAAGCTCTCCTTCTGGCACCGGGGCATCACCCCGGACATCCGCGTCCCCCAGCGCCCGGAAGCGCCCCTCTTGCGCCCCGCCACCGAACGCGAATTGACCGCCGCCCAACTCCGCGCCTCGGGCGACGCCCAACTCCTCCGCGCCATCGCCTGGTTCAACGAAAAAGCGCCAAAAAAATAGCCCGGGCGCCGGCTGCAAACCCTTGAGTCATCCTTGGAGATGCGGAAGACCACCCCCTTCGGCCTCTGCCAGCATTTTTTCCATACTAAAACGCCTGGCCAAATTGTTGGAGTAGGTGAGTATGGACAGGTAAATCGAGAAGCGACGGCAACGGCACATGCTCAGAGAGATGCAACTGGTTTGGCGGTTCAACCGTGGCCACACGGATGCGCTGCGCGAAATTTATGAACAGCACAAGCACGAGCTGGTCACGCTGGCCGCGGCGCTCCTGGTTGACAAAGCCGAAGCCGAAGACGTGGTCCACGACGTCTTTGTCGGCTTCATCCGGTCCGGCGGCCGGTTCCGGCTGACAGGCAGTCTGAAAGGATTTCTGGCCACCTGCGTGGCGAACCGGGCCCGCAACCGAAACAAGTCGAAGCGGAACCATACTCCGGGCGAAGCCGCTGCCACCGAACCTGCCGCGCCGGACAACGAGCGTCCCGATCTGGCGGCCATGCTCGGCGAAGAATTGAGGTGCGTGGGCGGGGCGTTGGCGGAATTGCCCTATGAACAGCGGGAAGCCGTCGTGTTGCGGTTTTGCAGCGGGATGCGGTTTCGCGCCATTGCCCGAATGCAAGGCGTCTCAACCAATACCGTCCAGGGCCGTTACCGTTACGGCCTGGACAAACTGAAAACACTCTTGGATGGAAAGTTAAGCCTATGAAAAAGACACGGGATATTTCGCAAATCTTCCGGCAACTGCGCGTGCCGGCCAGCTCGAAACTCGACGAACGCGTTCACCGTGAAATTGACAATGCAGTGACGCCGGCAGCCACAGCGCCCGCCGGCCCGGAACTCACTCTCGGACAAATATTTGCTCTGTTTCTCAAAAGACCGTCCACCCGTTACACGCTCGCCACCACCCTGGGACTCGCAGTGTTGGCGGCGCTGGCTTTAATTCATTCGACCTCTTCCGCCTGGGCCATGGAGCAGACAATCGAAGCCCTCAAGAAATATAGAGCCCTTCACATTACCGGTTACGTCACAAGAGACGGCAAAGCCATGCCGCTCGACCTCTGGGCGCGGGCTGACGTGACCGGCACCGTGGTCGAAACCGGCCTGTTAAAAACTGAAGGTGCTACGATTTGGACCAGGGACAACAAGACCTGCGGCTATGACCAGACCAACAACACGGTGTACGTCGAGCCGGGTATCACTACGTTTGGGGGGTTGAACCCCTGGCCCGGGCCAAAGAGCCTGACCGTGCTGACCAGACTGAAGGATTATAAGGCGTTTGAAGGCGATGATCCGGCCACAGGACGGAAACGGGTCGTCGTCACCTGCAGCATCGAGAACCCCGGCGGGCCGCAATCGTTCGGGCCGCTATCGTTGTTACTCGAATTTGATGTCCGGACCAAGCTGCTCGTCAGCTCGAAAAGCTGGCAGAATTTCACACAAGAGGGAGCGCCGTACTGTTGCTGTGAGAAGATCCTCTATTTTGAGGATCTGCCGGATAGCGTCTTCGACTACCAACCTCCCTCAGGCGCGTCCTTTACCAACACGCCTTTAACGGTCCCGGAAGCCAGTCTTTCGTCATTAAGCGATCCCCGGTATGGGATTTCCGCGCAGGGGATGAGCCGCCAACAAGCCTGTCAAAAGATTCTTGAGCAATATTGGGCGGCCCGCATCACAAACGACTTGGCGCGCATCCGTCAGCTTTTCCCTCTGACCGCCGCCTGGCCTGACGAATTGCTGCGCGACGTGGGTGATCAGGATGAAATAGCGCAGGTGTTGAAAATCGGCGGTGTCGAAAGAACCGGCGAGTCTAAACTCGGCCCGCTCGCGTTGGTTCCGAGCTGGGTCCGTTCCCGGGGCGGCATGGTCCTGGAGGTCTGGCTAATCGTGCAATTCCGTGAGACCGACCGGGAGGCCTCTTGCGTTATCTACGGCGATCATGGATACGCGCTGAACGTGAAGGAGTAACAATCCAAAATGACAAAACTCCGTAGGAGCGGCATAGTGCAATTGCGAACTGGAGATGGTGTCAGTTTGGCGATGTGGAGCACTGGTCCGTTCGACAGCTTCTCCACTTCTGATTATTCGGGTGAACCACGCTGGCCGATCAAGACTCAAGAACCATTCCCCGGAAATGTGGCTGGACGGGATGTGGCGTTTATTCGACTTGGCGAAAGACAACTTGGTTAAGAAAATGACACGAAGAGGTGACAAAATCATTTTTAGGTGTTTTTCTTACGATTTCTCTTGACACATGGTGGATTCGCCTTCAGTCTCCTCGCCAGCAAGCAAAGTAATAATCTTTAATGAAGCCTCCGGATGGCCTTGCTTCAGTGGTCTTTAAGCCACCCCCGGGTTCAGAGGATAAAAGTGTATGAATATAATCGAAATACCAACGTCTGGCAATTCCAGTACGACGGGGCCAACCGCCTGACCAACACCATAAGTCCCCTTGGCCACGGAGTAACCAACAGCTATAATAATCGTGGCTTGCTTGCCGCGACCACGAATGCGTTGGGTGAACCGACGTTGTTTGGATATGATGCTCGCGCCAGAATGAGCAGCAAAACGGATAATCTCGGCACCATCAAGTATCAATACGACGGCAATAACAATTTATTGCTTTTGACGAATTTGGGCAGCGGTGTAAAATTGTCCTGGGCTTACGACGCGTATAACCGTGCGACGAGTTTCACCAATGCGGCCGGATACGTCATCCAGTATCGCTATGACAACAATGGCAACCTGACGAATCTGATTTATCCCGACAACCGGACCGTCAATTACTACTATGACAGCCTTAACCGCCTGACCAACGTCACGGATTGGGCGGCCAGGCAAACCATCTATTCGTATGATTTGGCCGGACATGTCACCAGCATCACTCGCCCCAACAACACACTTCGGGCGATGGCGTATGACGCTGATGGGGAATTGACCAACATTGTGGAACGAACGACCAGCCAGTTCCCCATTGCCTTTTTTACGCTCAATTACAACTCGGCAGGGCGGGTGCAATGGGAATTCAAAGGGCCGCTTCCGCACACGAACACGCCACCCACGCGCATAATGACGCTCGATAATGATAATCGTTTGCAAACTTTCAACGGCAGTCCCGTCACAATTGACGCCGACGGCAATTTAACGTATGGTCCCCTTACGAACAACACGTTTGGCACATATACTTATGACCCTCGCAACGAGCTGACCAGCGCGGGCGGTTTGAGCTACGGGTATGATCCGGCGGGAAATCGCACGTCGATCACCAGCAACTTGACGAGCACGACCTTCGTCATCAATCCACAAGACTCCCAAACATTGATGCGAATCAAGGGCACAACGACGAATTATTACATTTACGGGGCAGGATTGCTTTACGAGATTGACGAGACGCCCACGACGACAAACACAGCGTTTTATCATTTCGATTGCCGCGGCAGCACTGTCGCCATGACGGACGCGAATGGGAATCCGACGGACTTGGTGGAATACAGTCCCTACGGCACAACGACTTATCGCGGCGGAACAAACGACACGCCATTTCTATACAACGGCCGGTTTGGCGTCCAAACCGACCCGAATGGGCTGCTTTACATGCGGGCGCGGTATTACAACCCTTACATTTCTCGGTTCATCAATGCCGACCCAAGCGGTTTCGGGGGTGGATTGAATGTTTATCTCTTTTGCAACGGGAACCCAATTAGCGAAACGGACCCGTTCGGCTTGTGCGCTCAGCAGCAGAACGCAGGTTATTCATGGTTAACCGGCCCTTTAGCCTGGGTTGCCGACCAGATTTACAATACGGGCAACACGCTCGGGGGGCTTGCCGGCAAAACCCTTGGAGCGGGCCTAAATTTTGCTGGGGATGTGGCGAATAGTTGGGGGCTAAACAACCTGGGGGCAACACTTTCAGGAACAGGAGACTATTTAACGACTTTGGGACAGAATGAAGTCAACTCGCAAAATCCATTTGCCAATAGTGGCTATTACAATCCTACTGGCACTCCGGCGATCACGGCCGATGCAGCGGTTTTCGTTCTAACGCTCGGGGCAGGAGGCCTTGAAGAACAAGGGCCATCAATTGCTTCTCAATTAGAGGAGCTTGGCGGTGGGATTCCGACGCTCGTTCCAACCTCAAGGGGAGCTTCGCAGTTTATATTCCCGAATGGTATGGTTTTGCGTTTCGACCTCCAGTCGGGTCAATATCTACCAGGTCAAGGTCCCCATATAAACTTGCAATTTGTTCCAGGTTGGCCGGCTCAAAACATACACATTCCGCTTGCAAAATAATGTCGAACATTATTGCATAAACTTTGAATTCGGGACAAAACAGATTAGCAATGAAATATGACTTTAACAAACTAGAAGCCAAGGCTCAGAATCTACTAGACTTGAAACTTCCGCATGAAGCCGTTAAGATATATTTATTTATGGCGGATGGCGATCAGTCGCTTGATGGCGGATACTTGGGAAAGAGGATTGCTGAATGCTATGAAAAAATGGGTGACCTGCACGCTGCTAAATATTGGTATGGAAGAGCTATTGAAGAAAACCCTGTTGTTCTTGTCGATTGTGTAGAGGCACGCAAGAGGTTGGAATGTGTCACGATAGACGACTTATTGATGAATCGAGCAAAGTGAAAGTGAAAGTGAAAGGGTGAAAGTGAAAGGGTCAGTCCTCGTGAAAGGGTCAGTCCTCGGAATCGAGTATTTTGCCTTGTTCTGCTGGCGGTCATTGTGCGATTTTTGAGTCGCTGAAACGCGGGAATATATGGCGCCTTTTTAATACTTCGCGCTACGGCGTTGGCAAAAGTTGACCTGCGCCCGCGCGGAGCATCTTGGACTGCACCGCACAGCGGCGCCTCATGTTCCCGTACTTCGCGGTTTGGAGTGCCTTACCAATTTGTAATGATCGGGAAAGATTCCGGTCACGGTGCTGTGTCATTCTTTTGCCAGTGAACGGACCAGTGAATTTAACAGATTAACGAAAGATGATTATGAAACATGTTCCCGAAAAAATAGCCGCCGTCATCGTGAGTGGCGCGCTTCTGGCCGGCGGGGTCGCCGTCGTCTCCACCGTCCGCGCCGGCGAGCAATCCTCTGCGAAGGCGAAGGCCATCAGCCTTGTCGTCGATGCCCGGCCGCTGCCAGCCGATTTGAGACTCAACACCAGCGTCGCGCCCATTGTCAAGAAAGTCGCGCCCAGCGTCGTCCGGATTGAAATCAAAATCGGTCCCAAGGAGTCCACCCTCGACAACCATTTCCCCGGGTTCCCGAACGATCCTTTTTTCCGCCAGTTCTTCGGCGGCCAGCGAAAAATCTACACCCCGCCCGAACGCGGCGTGGGCTCCGGTGTGATCGTGACCAAGGACGGCTACATCCTGACCAACAACCACGTGGTGGACAACGCGGACGAGGTGAAGGTGTCGTTGCTGGACGGGCGCGAATTCACGGCGAAAGTCATCGGCCGTGACCCGAAGTCGGACGTTGCCGTGGTGAAAATCGACGCGCATGACTTGCCGGCGATCACTTTTGCCGACAGCGATCAATGCGAGGTGGGGGACCTGGTTCTGGCCGTCGGCAATCCCTTTGGGTTCGAACAATCGGTGACTCGGGGCATCATCAGCGCCAAGGACCGGTCGGCCATGGATTCCCGGGAGCTGGATTACCAGGACTTCATCCAGACAGATGCGGCCATCAATCCCGGCAATTCGGGCGGCGCGCTGGTGGATGCGGAAGGCCGATTGATCGGCATAAACACGCTCATTTACACCCGCAGCGGCGGCAACCAGGGGGTGGGCTTCGCCATACCGAGCGATCTGGCCAAGGGTGTGATGGAGAGCCTCATTAAGTACGGCAAAGTCACCCGCAGCTACCTCGGCGTGATGATCCAAAACATGACTCCCGCCCTGGCCAGGGAGTTCAATCTCAAAAGCGACAGCGGCGCCTTGGTGGGCGACGTCGTCCCTGAAGGCCCTGCCGACAAGGCGGGGTTGAAGAGCGGCGACGTGATTGAGAAGTTCGACGGCAAACCGGTCACGGACAGCCGCCATCTGAAGATGGAGGTGGCCCGCCAGGCTCCGGGCACTACCGTGGCGGTGCAGGTTCTCCGGGACGGCTCGGCCAAGACATTCGACGTCCGCCTCAAAGAACTCCCCAATTCGGACAAACTGGCCGGGAATGGCGGCGAGCAGGATAAATCCGATACGCTGCAAGGCGTGGGAGTGACGGACATTGATTCCCAGGCCCGCGAGCAATACCACATTCCCGATAATATCAAGGGCGCGCTGGTGACCCAGGTGGAGCCGGACTCGGCCGCGGCCGAGGCGGGACTCAAGGCCGGCGATGTCATCATGGAAATCAACCGTCACCGCGTGACCAGCGCCGAGGACGCCGTCCGGCTTACAGAACACGCCAGGGAACGAACCACTTTGCTGCATGTCTGGAGCGAGCAAGGCAGCCATTACATGGTGGTCGATGAGAGCAAGGCAGGTTGAGGCCCTGCCTGATGGGGTGATCTCTCCCGCCTCCGTTGCAACGGGCGCGGGAGAGTCTTTTTAAAATGACTTGCCCTCCCCCCTGAACTACAATGAATGGCGACATGCGCATTCTGGTGGTTGAGGACGACAACAAGATCGCTTCCTTTGTCGTGAAGGGGCTCAAGCAGAGCGGTTTCGCCGTCGATCGTTGCGCCGATGGAGAGGAGGCCCTGGTCTTTGCCGAAACCACCGCCTACGACGCCGCCATTGTCGATATCATGCTGCCCAAGCTCGACGGCCTGAGCCTGGTGCAGCGCTGGCGCAGCCGCAAGGTCCGCACCCCGGTCATTTTTCTCAGCGCCAAGGCCTCCGTGGACGACCGGGTCAGGGGCTTGCAAGCCGGCGGGGACGATTACCTGGCCAAGCCGTTCGCCTTTTCCGAGCTGATCGCCCGGGTGCAGGCGTTGATCCGCCGCGCCACCCAAACCGTCGAACCCGGCCGCTTGAGCGCGGGGGAGCTTTCCCTGGATTTGCTGACCCGCGAGGCGGCGCTCGGCGCGGACAAGATTGAACTCCAGGCCCGCGAATTCGCCCTCCTGGAATATCTCATGCGCAACGCGGGCCGCACGGTGACCAAGACCATGATCCTCGAACATATTTTCGACTACAGCTTTGATCCCCAAACCAACGTGGTCGATGTCCTGGTCCACCGCCTGCGCGCCAAAATCGATCCGGACAAAACACGGCTGCAGACCATCCGCGGGGTTGGCTATGTTCTCAAACCAGCCTAACCTGCTGCGCAGCTTCGCCGTCCGGCTCAGCCTGTGGTATGCCCTGATTTTCGCCCTCAGCACCGCCGCCCTGCTCGTACTTGTTTATGTTTTGGTGGCGCATGAGTTTCAAGTTAAGGACCAGGAAATCATTTTCGCTAAATTAAAGGAATACGCCGCCGTCTATCAGGCCGGCGGCGCCGATTCCCTGACCACCGTTGCCTCGCACGAGAACAATCCCGCCAACGAGAAGTCCTTTTACGTCAACCTCGTCACCCCGCGCTTTTCCCGACCCATCATCGTGCCGGATGAATGGCTCGGCTTCCGCCTCCAGCCGGGCGGCTTGGAATTGCGCCAGTTCGAAATCAACCGCGTGCCCAAAAACACCGAAAAGGACTTTGCCTTCGCCAAGGCCAAGATGCCGGACGGCGCCGTGCTGATCGTGGGCCGGAGCACCAATAACCGCGACCTCCTTTGGCAACCGGTCCGCCGGACGGTCCTCCCCATCATGGCCGCCGTGGCCTGGCTGGGCTTGATCTTCGGCGCTCTTTTCGCCCATCGCGCCCTCCTGCCGGTGCGGCAAATGGTGGCCACCGCCCAGGACATCCTCCGCACCGGCAACCTCGACGCCCGCGTCCCCACCCGCCCCTCCCGCGACGAGCTGGATGAGATGGTGCGCCTGCTCAACGCTTTGCTTGACAAAAACCAGGCCCTCATCCGCGCCATGCGCGAGTCCATGGACAACGTGGCCCACGATTTGCGCACGCCTCTGACCAGCCTGCGGGCCTCCGCCGAACTGGCCTTGCGCCAGAACGCCGATCCCGCCGCCGCCCGCGAGGCGCTGGCCGATTGCGTGGAGGAATCCGAGCGCGTCCTGAGCATGCTCGCCACCCTCATGGACATTGCCGAGGCCGAGGCCGGAACGATGCGCCTGGAGCGGCGGCCCTTCGACCTGTGCCGCCTCATCCGCCAAGTGACCGACATGTACCAATACGTCGCGGAGGAGAAGAAAATCCGGATCGGCACGGAATTGCCGGAGAGCTGCGAAGCCTGCGTGGACCCGGACCGGATGCGGCAGGCCTTTGGCAATTTGCTGGACAACGCCCTGAAGTACACCGACGAGGGGGGATCGGTCACCATTTCCGCCGCGCGCGCCAATGGCCAGGCCACGGTGCGGTTCCGGGACACGGGCATGGGCATTGCGGAAGCCGAACAGGGCAAAATCTGGGACCGGCTCTATCGCGGCGACAAAAGCCGTTCGCAACGGGGCTTGGGCCTTGGCTTGAGCGTGGTGCGGGCGGTGGTCCAGGCGCACCACGGCACCGTCACCGTCACGAGCAAACCGGGCGAAGGCTCGGAGTTCGCCATCGTCCTGCCGACGGCCTGACAGCGTCGAAAATGACGAAGCACGAATGACCAACCAAGGAAAAGTGATTAGCATTGCGCGCAGGAAGCGCGTTCTGCGCGATCGCAGATTCTTCTTTCAGTCCGTCTCTGTTGCCCTTCCTCTTTCGCCGCTGCGGCTTCCGCCGCCGCCAGGCTACGGCAAGACGGGGGACAAGGTGGCGCGACGAGTTTGGGGGAGGGATCAGGTTTTGTTGCGCAGGTGGTTTTGCACCTCGTCGTGATCGCCTGCAAAATCAAAAATCAGCACGCCCTTCTGCGCCGCAAAGATCAGCCGCCAGGCCAGACCTGTGCGGCACTCATAAAGATGTTTCCCCAGCTTCCTTATCCCCAGCCCGGTGTGGGCGTGCGGCCTGCCAAAACCTTCCAACACCAATTTCAGTGTGGCGGAAACCTCCTCCTCTCGTCCGGCCTCCCGCACAATCTTTTTGAACCGCTTGGACAGTTCAATGGAAATCATCTGTGTTCCCGGTGAAACGTGTCAACTCACCGCGCGCCCGCGCGGTTTTGAGTTCCGCATGGATGCGCTTTTCCGCAACTTCCATCTCTTTTGCAGTCAAACCATATTCCTGAAGGGCGTAATCGGTGGAAACCACTTCCACCGGACGCAACGCCACAATCTTGCCTTCAAACATAAAGCCGATGTCCTCCCCTTGCGTCGCCTTTTTGAGCCAGTAGCCCAGCCGCCCGCGGCCCTCGGTAATCGTGAGAGTCTTCATACGCTCATTATAGCGCACACCGACATAATGGCAAGCCCGCGAATTCAGTAATCGTAGAGGCCGCTGTCGTGGGTGTAACCGGCGGAGCCACCCGGGCCTTCAGGACCGCCCTCCTCGCCGCCCATGAAATCCCCCAACACGTCGCCCATGTCGGCCTCGATCTTCTCCGGGTCATCCCCCGCCTCCAGCCGTTTGATGGCCACGTCCAGTTCCTTGGGCGCGCTGCCGGCCGGCATAAGGTCCTTCATTTTCTTCATGAGGTGCGCCATGTGCTTGGGGTTGTTTTCGTCCAGATGTTCCATGTCGCGTTCCATTTCGGACATGGCCCGCATGACGCGCGGATCATCCAAATCGGGCATGGGCGGCCCTTCCGGCCCGCCCTCCGCCGCCCCTGCCGGCTCCTTCGCCCCGCGCGGCATGGCAAAGGAGCTGATTTGTTTGATCATCCTGCGGTTGCCGCATTTCGGGCAGACCGGCGTGCGGTCCGGCTCCAGTCTCTTGGACAGGAAATTAAAAATCTTCCGGCATTTCGGACAAGCAAACTCGTAAATCGGCATAGGTTTTCGCCGCTTTGTATCTTCGATAAAGTGCAACCTGATCCCCCGGTCGTCAATGGCGGATGGGGCATACGGTTAATGCCGGGCGCGGGGGGATTCGTTTTGGGGGAGGCGGCCCAGCCAGAAATTGCCGAAACGCCGCCATTCCAGCGACGGCAGGTCCGGATGCCACTGGCCCTCGATGGCAAAACGGTCTTCCGGACGCATTTTCTTGATCCACGGCTCATAGGATTCGGCGGCATGGCCGCTGCGCTGGATGGCGCGATAGACCTTCAAATCCTCCGGCAGCATGAGCGCAGGCTCAAATCCCACCACGTAACGCCAGTCGGCCGCCGGGTTCTTGTAGAACGTGTTGAAGAAAAACCGCATGTTGTCCGAATAGAGAATCCCGTTCTTCTCCGGCAGCCAGCCCTTGAGTTTTGCATCGCTGCCGTCAAGAAACGTTTCGTCGAGGGAAAAAGTGTAGCGGCGGCCCAGGTCGTTGCTGGCATCCAGAAAAAGCGGCAGCGCAATCAGTCCGCACAGCATCAACCGCTTGAGCGAGCCTTCGCCGGCCAGGGCTGGCAGGGTGTTGTCGAACTGCAGGGCCATCCAGACCAGCGCCGCCGGCATCCCCCAATCGGCCCAGAACCGGTCGGCCATGAAGCCCAGGCTCCAATTGATCGCGATCATCCAAAAGACCGGCTGCAGAAACAGCGGGCGCGTGGCGCTGTTTTGCTGCTTGACCCACAGATAAACCAACGCCAGCAGGGCCAGGCTGGCGAACTCGCCCTGGCTGGGTTGAAGCTCCCCGACCAGCATCCAATTGGGCAGATGCTCGCGATAGATCAACCCGGCTTGAAAGACCGCCTCGTAGAGGAAGGAACCCGGTTTTCCCGTCAGCAGCGCGGCGGCCAGGGTCCCGACAACCCAGCAGCCCGCCAGCCAAAGGCCGTCCCGCCAGCGTTGCGCCAGAAAAAACGCGGCCAAAAGCACGACCCAGAAATACCAAATCCCGTGCATCCAGACGGCCAGGGCGAATCCGGCGCACGTCAATAAAAGTTTCGACCACGGGGGATTTCTGGACTCATTCTTCGACCAGGAAAAGAGCAGCGCCATGAGGACGCCCTCGGTCACCAGATACGGCCGCGCCTGGACCCATCGCGTCATCAGCTCCGGGATCGCGATCATCTGGGCCAGAATGGCGGCCAGCCATGCCTCGGGCCGGCGCAACCACAACAGCGGCAGGCAGAAGATCCACAGCAGCAAGCTCGTGATCGAAAAACTGATCAGCGCGTCTTCCTTCCAACCCAACCCGCGATGCAGGACGCCCAGGAGCCATTCCCAACCCGGGCTGTGGTCCACGACGTATTCGGGGCGCATGATGACAATTTGCGAGTAGGGCTTGCCGGCGAACGGTTTGGCGGCGTGCCGGCGCGCGTCGCCCGGCGGCAGATAGCCGTAGCCGATAATCCGCAGGCTGATGAACAGGACGGTCAACAAGACGATTACCCGGCACGCCAGAGGCACGCAACGCTGCCACACTGTCGGGCCGTTATTCATCGTCTTACGGCGAATAACGCCGTAAGCGCCGCGCCTTGGCAAGTCCTTTCTTCAGCCTTTGATCCAGCGCAGCATCTCCACAATTCTCGGCGGCTGGCCCGTCAGCAAGATGCCGATGCGAAAGATTTTGCCGGCCATCCACAACGCCGCGGCCGTCGAGGCCAGCAACAGTATGGTGGTGCCAATCAAATCCACCAGCGGCGGGTCGGCGCTGACCCGGTTCATCATCGTGAATGGAGTGTAGAGAGGAATCCAGGACAACACCCGGGCTAGGGTGCCGTTGGGATCCTTGGGGATGAAAGCCATGGTCAGCAGCGGCACCATCATGCTCAGCGTGATCACGGCCATGTAATTCTGCGCCTCCTTGATCGTGTTGCACACACTGCCGATGGAGAGGATCAAGGCCGCAAACATCAAGTAGCCGAGCAGGAAGTAAACCACGAACATCGGAATCAGGTTCGACGTTCTCAGCGCCAGAAAAAGCTGGCCCGCCGCCCCCGGCGCGCCCACCGCTTTCCAGCTCAGAATCCCGAACAAGGAGGCCATCCAGACGCCCACCATGGTCAGGCCGACGGCGGCGATGCCGAACAATTTGCCCATCATCAATTCCCCGGGTGTGACCGAGGAGAGGAGCACTTCAATGATGCGGTTGGATTTCTCCTCAATGATGTTGTTGAGCAGCATTTGAGAAATGGTGAAAATGGCCACAAACAGCAGATAGACAAACCCGCTCGGTGCCCATTGCCGGATAATGTCCGCCCCGCTGACCGCTTCCTGGCCCGCCTCCTTGTTGGGGTTGAGACTGGCGAAGGGGGCGTGGATTTGTTCGATTTCCCGGAACGTCCCGCTGTCCAGGCCCCGCTCCAGGTATTCCCGGCGTCGAATCTCTCCATTGATGGCCTGCTCAACTTCGTCGCGCAGCTTGGTGTCCGCCAGGTTGGCCGACCAGTACTCGATCCTGTCCATGCCCGCGGCCGCGCGGCCCGGTCTGGCATGTGGACGCACGATTTGTTTGTCAATATCACGCGGAATCAAAATGGCGGCGTCCAGCCTGACCCGGCGGCCGTCCGCTTCCACGTTCTTGTCGCCGCGGAGCCAAGGTTTGAGATCGCGGGCCAGCGCAGCGAGCGTGGCGTTTGTGTCGATCCCGGCGGGGACGGCGGTGGGCTGAAAGGGCCGTAGAGGTGCTTTGGACGCGGGCAAGCCCGGCGGCAAAGCCGGCTTGAGTTTTTCCAGGCGGGTCTCCACGACGGAGGCGAACTGTCCCGATTGATCCACCAGGATATAATGCCGGACGGGTGTGCCTTTGGTTTGCAGCAGTACCGACACATCCACAGAGATGAGGATGATCAACGGAAACATGAACAGGCTGATCCAGAACCCTCGTGTTTTGGCGTTCTCGGCGTACTCGCGCCAGGCAACCAGGAATGCAAGTCTCATCGGAACGCCGCCTCCCTCGCTTCCGGCCCCACCAGCCGCATGAAAACTTCGTGCAAGGTGGGATCGGTTTGGTTGAACCCGTGCAGCCGGATACCCTGAGCGAAGCAGAGTTCCAGGATGGCTTGTGGATCGGCCTTCTCGCCAATCTGCAATTCCCACAGCGTTCGGTCCTTCGGCCTTTCCGCGCCGGCGGCGGCTTCGACGCGCTCCACCGAAATCACTCCGCTCAAGGTGCGCAGCGGCCCAATGTCGTCGCCGGTTTCAATGCGCACGCGGCGGGGCAGGGTTCGTTTGGCCTCGGCCACGGTGCCGTCGAAAATTTTTTTGCCTTTGGCGATGAGCACAATGCGTTCGCACAACCGCTCGGCATGTTGCATGACGTGGGTGGAAAACAGGATGGCGCGGTTCCGCCCCGCCATGTCGCGGAGGATTTCCTCCATCACCTGCTGGTTGACCGGGTCCAGGCCGGAAAACGGTTCGTCCAGAATGACCAGTTCCGGGTCGTGGGCGATGGAGGCCAACATTTGGACTTTTTGACTCATGCCCTTGGAAAGCGCCTCGGTGGGTTTGGCCGCAAAATCCTTCAAGCCGTAGCGTTCCAGCAACTCGTAGGCGCGCTGCCGCGCCGCTTTCCTCGTCAGCCCCTTCAAGGTGGCAAAGTAGGCGATCACCGCCCAGGTTTTCATCTTCTTGTACAGCCCCTTTTCTTCCGGCAAGTACCCGATGCGCTGCCGCACCTCCAGGGCGGAAGGCCGTCCCAACACCGTGATGCTGCCGCGCGAGGGCTTGATGATCTCCAGAATCATGCGCAGGGTGGTGGTCTTGCCCGCGCCGTTCGGGCCCAGAAAACCGCAAATTGTGCCCGCCACCAGCGTGAAACTGACGTCGTCCACCGCCTTGAAGTCGCCGTAAAACTTGGTGACGTTGCGCAATTCAAGCGGCGGCGCGGCGGCCTGGAGATTCGCCTTCATCGATCCTTCCGCTCCTCCTTCCCCACCGCTTCTGACAATCGCGCCAAGCCCCGCTCCGCCAGGCGGGCCTTCAGGCCGGCCACGATTCCCCGCACGACGCCCGGCCCTCGATAAACCAGGCTGGTGTAAATTTGCGCCAGCGACGCCCCGGCGGTGATTTTTTCCCAGGCATCCGCCGCGTCGAAAACGCCGCCCACGCCGATAATCGGCAGCGCGCCCCGGCTCTGGCGGTAAAGGTGCCGGATCACCTCCGTGCTGCGCTGGCGCAACGGCCGCCCGCTCAATCCGCCCGCTTGCGCATAGATGCGCCGCAGGGTTTCATCGGCCGCGGGCGGGCGGGTCAAGGTGGTATTGGTGGCGACAATGCCGGCCAGCCGGCGCGGCGCGGCCAGTTCCAGAATCTCATCCAGCGCTTCGAATGAAAGATCGGGGGCGACCTTGACGAGAATGGGGGCCGGGTCGGGGCCGGTGTTGATTTGCTGGAGCGCGGCCAGGATTTCGTCCAGGGCCGCCTTGTCCTGAAGCCGCCGCAGATTAAGGGTGTTGGGCGAACTGACGTTGACCACAAAGAAATCGGCCAGCGGGCGAAGAATGCGAAAAGAGCAGGCGTAATCCTCGGCCGCCTTTTCCAGCGGAGTGACCTGGGATTTGCCGAGGTTGATGCCCACCGGATGAGAGGGCCAGAGGCCGCGCTGCTGCCAGGCGGCCAGCGCGCCGGCCAGCGCGGCGGCGCCGGGGTTGTTGAATCCCATCGAGTTGACAATGGCCTCGTCCTTGATGGCGCGGAAAAGCCGCGGGGCGGGGTTGCCGGGCTGGGCCTGCGAAGTGACGCCCCCCAATTCGCTGAATCCGAATCCCAAGGCGGCCCAGGCCGGCACGGCCTGGCCGAACTTGTCCATCCCGGCGGCCAGGCCGAGAGGGTTGGGAAATTTCAGGCCGAACAATTCGACCGGCAATTCCGGCGCGCCGTAAAGCGACCGGACCGAGCGAAGCAGAAGCGCCCGGCGGCTGACGCAACCCAGGGCGCGCAGGGTCCGATCATGAATTTTCTCGGCTTCCTGCGCGAAAAGAACAGGCCGGAGAATGCCGTTGTAAAGCCAGCTCACGGCAGAAGTGGTAGCCGGGAACGCCGCGGCGCGAAAGGAAAAATCCAGCGATCCACCCGGCTTTTCCCAGGTTCGGATGATTTGGCGCTGGCTTCTGCCAGCCGGTTGGTGTTTCTCTTTCTCATGCGCTTGGTGTGTTTGTTTTTCAATCGCCGCCCGGGCTGTCTGCCCGGCGACCAAACCACCCGCCACATCAACCTATGATTGCCGCCGCCCCCGAAAACAAGTCCACTGGAAAACCCGCCGGCCTTTTTACCACCGCTGACGGGAAAAATCTGCTCCTCACTTTCGTGCTGATCACTTCATTGTTCCTGCTCTGGGGGTTTTGCAACGGCATGATCGACATCCTGAACAAACACTTTCAGGGCTCGCTCCACATCAACAAGGAACAATCCGGCCTGGTGCAGTTTGCCAACTACCTGGCGTATTTCCTGATGGCGATTCCCGCCGGGCTGATGGCGAGGCGATTCGGTTACAAGGGCGGCATCATGGTCGGTCTGGTGCTGATTGCCAGTGGCGCGTGCTGGTTCATGCGCGCCACAAACATCGGCGAATACTGGGCATTCCTGCTCGGTTTATTTGTCATCGCCGCGGGCATGACCTGCCTGGAAACCATCGCCAACCCTTACACCACCGTTCTGGGGCCGCCGGAAAGCGGCGCGACCCGCATCAACATCGCCCAAACCTTCAACGGCGTGGGCTGGATTCTGGGGCCGATTGTGGGCGGTCAGTTCGTCTTCTCCGGCGGCCAGGGCGCGAACGCCAACGCCGGGCTTCATGTCCCTTATCTGGGCATTGCCATCCTGGCTTCCATTTTGTTCGTCATCTTTATCTTTTCCAGCGTCCCGGAGATAAGCGCCGAGGACGAAAGCAAAGAACCGGCGGAACAAAGAACCCGCCTCAAACCTTCCTCCGGCCAGTTGACCGCAATCGGCGTTGTCCTGGCGGTTGTTTGCGGTGTTCTCTCCTATTTCCTCTTCCCCATTGTGGGGCTGGTTTGGGCGATGCTCAACCTGCCGGACGCGTGGCTTGCGCCCACCAAATACGGATTGCTGGTCGCCGGCTACCTTGTTTCGTTTATCCTGGTTTCCCGCAACTGGGACATGTTCCGACGCAAGCACTATACGCTGGGCATTGTCGCGCAGTTTCTTTACGTCGCGGCCCAGACCGGCATTTTCAGTTTCTTCGTCAATTATGTTTTGGAAAACCAGACGGGCGTGACGAAATTGCAAGCGGCGCATTGGCTGTCGTGTGGCTTTGGCTTGTTTGCCTTTGGGCGCCTTTGCGGCAGCGGGGTCATCAGCCGGTTCAAACCGCACCTGGTGCTGGCCGCCTACGCCGCCGTCAACGTGGTCCTGTCCGCCTTGATGATGGGCGGCGGCAAACCCGGCCTGTTTGCCTTGTTCGGCACGTTCTTCTTCATGTCGGTCATGTTCCCCACCATCTTCGCCCTGGGCATCCGCGGGTTGGGCGATTACACCAAGCTCGGCTCGTCATTGATCGTGATGTCCATCGTGGGCGGGGCCATCGCGCCGGCGCGCATGGGCCACATCGCCGATGTCCACTCCATGCGCCTGGGCATGGTCGTGCCGCTGGTGTGCTTTGTGTTCATCGCCATCTATGGGGTCTTCTGGCAGAAGCTGGAATCCAGGGACGCGGCAAAATAATTCGCAGAACTACGCGCGGCAAGAATGACACAGGTGTCAGCCATCAGGGCGCATCTCAATATCCGGGAAGAGAGTGGGAATCGGTCCCTCGCCTTACAGCGGGTCCAAGCAAGTCGAAAGAGGGGGAAATGACGAAAAGTGTATGTGCGTTTCAAACCCGTTACAATCCGTTACATCGTTGATAGTCAGGGACTTAATCCGTTACACAACCCGTTACACACCCGTTACATACGTTACAGTGTTGATGGTCAAGGACTTAGGTATGACCTTTTTTGGCTGCCGAGAGGCAAGATTCAGTTCATCGTTGATAGTCAAGCAGTTACGCCAAGCCTTGATTCGAGGTTCCAACATTGGCATCGCTGCCACCCTGACACGTGCAGGCTCCGCAGGAGCGTCGCCCTACCGAGGCGTTGGTAGGGCGAGGCTCCGCCGAGCCATTTTACGGCTGCAGTTTTTGCTGAACTGTTAGCCGGAAATCAAAATCAGGTTGGCGTATTGAACGGTATCGCCGGTCCGGATCAGGCCGATCGCATCCGGCACGCGTTTCTTGAACTGCGCGTGCGGCTCGAATTTCACCGGAATTCCCGCCAGGGCTTTCGCAAATGCGGCGCGCGCCGCCGCGGCATTGTGCTTCCGAAACTCCCGCGCCATGAAGGCGGCGGTGAAATGGCAGTGGGCGCGAACGGCGCCGAGCGCCTGCAACACCGTCGGCGCGTCATCCACCAGCGATATGTCCACCGTCTCAATTTGCGGCCAGAACGGAAAACCGCGGTCGGCAATGACCAGCGCGTTGGTATGACGCACCCGCGCCAGCAGCGAAAGAATCCGCGGGTTGAGAATGCCTGTGCGAATCACACGAAAAATCTACCGGCTCAGCCCGCCCGAGCCAAGCCTTGATTCAAGGCTCCGATATTGGCATTGTTGCTTCAGAAAAAAATGTTTACCAGCATCCGGACCATGGCCAGGCGCATCTCAAATTCTTGCGAGAGCAGTGACAAAGCGGGACTTTTGTCCCCTCGCCCCGCGCAAGCGGGGAGAGGGAAAGGGAGAGGGGAATCGAAAAAGGGCCTCCTCTCCCCGTCCCTCTCCTCCACAAGTGTGTGGAGGAGAGGGAGATAGCCGAAATCTGCAAAAAACCGACATGCGCCCACCATGGACAACAAACCGCATTACGAATGCATCCTAACGCAACATCCAATCCCCAAAGCCGGCCAGCGCGTCGGCGTCGGCCGATGAAAAAGTCGCCGGTCGCCCGATTGCTGGGCTGCATCCCCAATCGTCTCCAATTGGCGGGCGGCTGGATTGACCAGCCGTTCGTCTCGCGGCGCAACCCCCGCCCGCCCGGTTCCATGGTCGTGGTGCAGATTGAGCCGAATTTCCAGCCCATGCAGCGTTCCGGCATCGCCGGCGGCACACGCGCCGTGGCCATGAAATTGTGGAAGGACGGTTTGCCCAAGCGCCCCCTCGACGAACTCGTCCGCCAACTTTACGAAGCCGAGAACCAAGGCAAGGCCGAACCCAGCGGGTCGCAGGACATGATCGGGTTGATTTACCCCGGCGTGAACCGGCTTGACTATGACTTTGCGGCCAATGGCGGCGTGTTCCCATCGCACATTGAATCCTGCAACTCCGCCAAGGTCGCCCGCTGGCTCGAACGGGTGCTGCACCTGCTCCCGGTCGAGCCGCGCCCGGTGGGATACAGCCCGCTGGGAATCAAAAACCTGGATCCAAAGTGGGTCGCCCGGCTCGGCCAATCGGGTTGGGATTGTTATGACGCCATTGTGAATCGGAATGCCAGGGCGCTTGGGGCGTCGTTCAATTTGAACATGAAATGCTGGGAGACGCTGCTGCCCCGCGTCATCCGGCATCCGCTGCTGCGCGCGGATTTGGCGCCGTTGCTGGCGGCCTATCAGCGGCAATACCTGGGCGCAATGTATTCGGGTTGCGGCGGCGGCTATCTCATCGTTGTCTCGGAAAAACCGGTGCCCGGCGCTTTCCATGTCAATGTTCGCGTCGCGGCAAAATGAGCTCCGCAAAACAAGTGGTCGTCAGCGGCGCTTTCGATGACATCAGATCGCGCGATCTGCGGTTCCTGGAGGAAGCCGCCAGGCTCGGCGGGCTGACGGTGCTGCTTTGGCCGGATGAGGTCGCGCGAAAATGGGGCGGCACACCGCCGAAATTTCCATTGGCGGAGCGGCTATATTTCATGCAGGCGGTGCGTTACGTCAGCCGCATCGCCCCAATTGGCGGACAGGCCGTGCCCGATGCGCTGCCGGAAATTCCAGGCTGCCGGCCGCAAATCTGGGCCGACATCGAATCCCCCTCCAACCGGGCGCGCGAAGCCTTCTGCCGCCAAAACAATGTCGCCTATCGGGTTTTTGCCGCGGACGATCTGAAGGGATTCCCCGAACCGCCGCCCTCGCCGCCGTCGCCGGGCAAAAAGAAAGTTATCGTCACCGGCAGCTACGACTGGTTCCACTCCGGCCACGTCCGATTTTTCGAGGAAGCCAGCGGTTATGGCGACCTTTATGTCGTGGTCGGCCACGACGCCAACATTCGCCTCTTGAAGGGCGCGGGCCATCCGTTGTTGCCGGAGGCCGAGCGGCGTTACGTCGTCGGTTCGATCAAATACGTGAAAGAGGCCTTGATTTCCAGCGGCGAGGGCTGGCTTGACGCCGACCCGGAAATCCGGCGGTTGAAGCCGGACATCTACGCGGTCAACCAAGACGGCGACCAGGGCGGCAAACGCGATTATTGCCGCAAGCTCGGCATTGAATACCTTGTGCTCCAGCGCCAGCCCGCCCCCGGCTTGCCCCAGCGCAGCAGCACCGCTCTGAGAGGATTCTAATCCCGGATTTTCGCCTTCAGCGGGTCCAAGCAAGCGAAAGGAGGGGGAAATGACAGAATGTATATGTGCGTTTTGTATCCGTAACATCCGCTACATTGTTGATGCTCAGGCATTTAAAGTACAACAAAATCCTCAACAGATCCTCAACATCCGCTACATTGTTGATAGCCAAGGACTTAGGTATGACATTTTTTGGCTGCCGAGAGGCAAGATTCAGTTCATCGTTGATAGTCAGGCAGTTACGCCAAGCCGAGAGCAAGGCAGTCGCGGGCGAGATGATGCCGGTCTCTGAAGGACAAGAACAAGTCCGACGCCTCAAGAGTTTTGAGATGCGCCTAAAGCCACAAACGGACTACAAAAAGGCTTGCAAATCCGTGGAGGAGGAACAAAGTCACGAAAAATGCCCACGCTGGTTGTGGGCAAGAATCCAAATGGGAAATCTCAAAGAAATCCTACGGGATCACGGACTTGAGTGGGTGTTGCCGTCGCGTAATGATGGGCCAATCGGTCGAGGAAAAAACTTGTGCGATTCGTGGATTTATTTTCTGGCCTTGGCGGCTTTCGTCTTGCGCCTGAGCAGTCGGGGCATCGGTGCGTTTTCGCCAGCGAGTCGAATTCCGAACTGCAAGACATTTACGCCAAAAACTTTGGCTTTACCCCGACCGGAGATATTCGGACTAAATTTACTGTGGCTAAGCACCAAGCATCTAAACCTGCTCCCAATCGCCTCAAAGCGGTTCCGACAAGCATCCGCATAGGCCAGCGCGGCATCAACGTAATCGAACGCGTTGTTGAGGAGATGGGGCATCTTTGGACGCCAACGCGACCCTCATCCGATGCAGGCACCGACGGCTATATCGAATTGTGCGACCACGAAGGTGGCGCTACCGGACAAATCGTTCAGGTGCAGAGCAAGGCCTCACTTGGACGATTTCGAAACGAAACCGCCACAACTTTCGAGTTTCTGTGTGATGAACGCGACCTTTCGCGTTGGTTGGAGGGAAACGCCCCATTCGTGCTGATTGTTTCACGGCCTCCAGACGAGGCTTACTGGGTTCCTATCAAAACTTACTTCTGCACTGCAGAAGTGCGGGCCAAGCGCGTGGTGATATTCGATAAAGTTGCTCACGCCTTCAAGAAGGATGCTACGGACGCTTTAAAGCGACTGGCGGTGCCGCGTTCCGCCGGGATTTATACCCAGACGCCACCGCCTCGGGATGAAACGCTTTTCAGCAATCTGATTCCAGTTGGCAGATACGCTCAGCATGTTCATTTTGCGGAAACGACATTTCGGAAAGCGGAGGCTCTCATCAAAGAGTTCGCCAAGCTTGTTGAGCACGGCCGAGGCGAGTGGTTCTTGAAGGACAAATACATCTATAGTTTCCACAACCTCCGAGACCATCCCTGGTCGCAGGTTTGCGACGTTGGCACTGAAGACCATTTCCCGACGGATGACTGGGCGCTGTCGACCGACCGGGAGAAAACGAACGATTTTGTGCGGCTCCTCGGTGAATGCTTGCGCGATCACCTTGGGAGGCGCGGCGTCAAATTCTACCGCCGCAAAAAAGGAGTGCGCGGCTACTTCTTCTTCAAGCCTACGAAAGACTTGTCGCCACGGGTTGAGCGTTGGCGCGCGCTTCAGAAATGGGGCGAGCGGACGGTGTTCGAGGCCCATAATAGCAAAATTGATCCAAAACGGATTGCCTATTATCGGCACTTGGCCTTTGTTCCTAAGTTTCGCCGTTTGGGCGGGCAGTGGTTCCTGGAGGTCACGCCCACGTATCACTTTACCAGAGATGGCCAAGTGCCGGACCGGTATCGCGAGGACCGGCTTTCGACCATCAAGCGAATAGAAAAGAACGCCGCCGTGTTCGCGAATACTTTGTTCTGGCAACGTTTCATAGTCGGAACGGAAGACCTATTTCGAAAGGGGAATGAGTTTATCCACCTTGCCGATCCGCTGGATTTTCGCGTTGGATTTGGAGTTAACGACGACGAATGGAAGACGCAGGCTGAGGAAGAAGAAAAAGCCGAGTTCCAAGAGGAAGGCGGCGCTGAACTCGTTCTGAATTTATGACGGTCTCCTTACTGCCAGAGCCAGAATTGCAGTTCGCTAACACCGGACATCATGTGGATATTCGTTTCGGAATTCGGAACCATGGCCCATTGGCGCTTAGCGACCGCCTCGCGCCAACCGAGATTCGCGTTGGCCTCATCGGCACCCCAGAGACCATTCAGGGGGTAAAGGACTGGTTGGAGCATTGCCGCACGGGCCTTCCTGCCCGACTGTCGAAAAAACCAAATCTCTTCCCTGCGTTTCCGGGATTCAGCAAAGACTCGTGCTTCGCTTGCGACATCGTTATTACCGACCGACTGGAAAGAGCCATCAACCCCAGGCAATTCAATGATCTGATCAAGAACAAACCCCGCGATGAGGCAGCACGACAGGCTGTTGACTGGTTTATCGCCGAATGCCAATTCCTCCAGGACAAGGCACCCGTGGATGTCTTTGTATGCGCGCCGCCTGCTGAATTCATGGAATTCCTCGATGCGCGCCTTATTGAAAAAGCGCCAGACGAGGAGGAGGCAGAGCCCGAAGACGCTGAAGGCGATGAAGATGCTCCCTCTGGTGTAGATTTTCATGATCTGCTCAAGGCCAGAGGGCTGGCGTTGCGCAAACCGATTCAAATGGCCCGCCCGGCCACATACGACGAGAACGCAAAACCCACCATGCGCGGCGGTGAAAAGCGCCGTGTTCAGGACCCCGCCACAAGGGCATGGAATTTTCACACTGCGATTTATTACAAGGCAGGCGGAATTCCATGGCGATTGGTCCGGGACGCCAGTTCAGACTGCTTCATTGGCGTTAGCTTCTACCGCAGCTTGGACGCCAAGAGCATGCAGACGAGCGTGGCCCAAGTGTTCAATGAACGCGGTGAGGGCGTGATTCTTCGCGGCGGCGATGCCGAGCCGATCAGCAAGGACCCAAAAGAAGACCGCCAGCCGCACCTCTCAGAGGACAACATGCGTTCGCTGATCAAAGACGTACTCGAGGCGTATAGGAGCGAGCACAAACACGCGCCTCCTCGGGTGGTGATTCACAAAACGTCATCCTTCAACAAAGCCGAGCGGGACGGTTGCCACGCCGCTTTGGACGAGTTGCAGATCGACGGGCGCGACCTGGTGGTGGTATCCCGCTCCTTCACGCGGCTTTTCAGGGTTGGCCAATATCCTCCCCTACGCGGCACGTACGCCGAATTGGATTCCAAACACCACCTCATTTATACGAAAGGAAGCACAGAGTTCTATAAGGTTTATCCCGGCCTCTATGTTCCCCGACCGCTGGAGTTCTACTGCGAAGACACACAAACGCCTGGGCGAAAGCTCGCCGGGGAGATTTTGGCTTTAACGAAGATGAATTGGAACAACACCCAGTTCGATAACTCCTTCCCGATTACAATCCATGCGGCTCGCCAGGTCGGTTCGATCCTCAAGTATTTGCAGCGCGATTCCGGCATTCAAAGGAGCTACGCTTATTACATGTGAAAGATCCGCTGACCGCCAAGGGCAAGGGCAAGTGGGCACGTGTTAGTCCTTACTCTTTGCATCTTTGCGTTGACGGCGGATGGAGATGCTGTCGTCGGGATCCTAACAGGGATCAACCCTGAACGGCACTTAGTCATAGGCATCACATCGCACTTTTGCACATATCTTTTAACCCTCGTTGCACGGCTGCAGATATAGCGGACTACAGATCGCATTACACATCATCCCAGAATGACTTTTGAGAATCTTCACGTAATTCGATACCAAAGCGTCCTTTAAGTATGGCTTTTGTCCATGGCTCCATATTACTCTGATGCTGAATTGCTTCTCCTGGCGCGATGAAAGTACAACTTAAAGATTTTCCTCTCGACTTATAGAACTCCTTTTGGTTCTTTAACGCATCAGCAATGTCGGTCGTTGGAATGTCAATGGCATACACGAAACCAATATGTCGCCTCGATTTAGCATTGCTCCTATCCCAGAGGATCCCAAGAGATTGTGCGGAGATCGGAGTCGTTAAAAGCAACTCCTCTGCAAGTTCGCGTTTTAAGCACCCTAAAAATGCCCCTTCGGCACTCTTAATGTCAACAGCTTCGAGATGTCCGCCAACCCATATCATATATTTGCCGTGGAATCTCATGTGTGAATGCCTTTCCTTTTTCTTAAGAAGCAACACTTGTCCGTTCCACGTAAGGATTGTGCAAATAATAGGTTGAATCCAAACGTCGTCGTCTTCCACATCCTCACGATCTTTTTCCGTTCCGTTTTTTATTATCGCGGCCTCAAAGTCAGCTATCTTAGCATGGGTAAGCGGTGTGTAAACGTTTGGCATCCCGGAAAGCGCGCCAGCAAGATAATCATGGGAAACAACAAAGATCTTATCAGTCATAAGTTCTATCAAACTAACCAAAGTGCTATTTACAACCTTTTCAGAAGTCCGCACAATATCGTCACTCTTGGTTGTGTCGATTGTAACGACCTTTTTGAACAAACCTTTAATGTCCTCAGAAGTCTCCTGGAGTGAGCGATTGAACTTACTGAGGGTGTTCTTGTTCATTATGGAACCACTCTTTTCAGTAAGCAAATGTTTGTGTTCTCTTTCGATGGCCTTATCTGGGTCAACAATCATTACGAAGACGACATCCATCACTTCTCTCCATCGCGGGAGAAGGAGAAAATTCCTGATGACTGAAAACTCTTCAGGGGCAAGGCGTCCAATTATTTGGAGAAAGTTCATCCAAATAATCGCATCGTAAATTCCACGGTCGATAATTACAACATCGACGTCCTTGTCAATGGCTGTCAGCATAGCATTTAGAGTAGCGCAAGCCGTCCAAATATTGAAAAACATATGCTGCTTATTCCCGATTGGACATGTTGAAGCTCGCTCATAAACTTTCTCGACGGAAAAGGCATTTCGTCTGAAAAACAAGTCGAGCCCTGTCGCTACTGTCGTCTTGCCTGACTTGGGGGTGCCCGAAAATTCAATAAAGAGAGGGCGGGGGCCCTTTTTCTCCAATTTTGCCTTAATCGATGCGGCCATCGCCTCAAGATTTTCAATCAATCGAAGGCGACCATCTCTTTCTGGCTGCGACTGTTGCATGTCGAGGCTCATACGGGGGAAGATTGATATTCTTTCCAAACAAAAGCAAGTCTGGATGTGTAACAAAATGGTTGGGAGTGCCCGGTCCGATGGTTCAAAATGAAGGCAAGGCTCCCTCTTGGCCGTAAGCGTCATACGAGGGACCTCCTGACAGGATAATACCGGAGTTGCCGTAAGTGTCAGGAGGTTCTGCTCTGACGTTTATGCTGCCTCGGCAGAAACGCGATGGAATTTGGCCCAAACTGATTCCGGGCAGTTGAAACTGCCATTCATTCAGGACACGGCCTTTGGGCGCCCGCAGCGTGCAAAAAGTTGCAGACGCGGCCGCGGCGAATCGGCTATCCTCAAGGCGGTGTCGGATCATTTGGTCATCAATGAAATCTACTTGAGCCTGCAAGGGGAAAGCTCGTTTGCGGGTTGGCCGTGCATTTTTGTGCGCCTGACGGGTTGCAATCTGCGCTGCTCCTATTGCGACACGGCTTACGCCTTCGCCGAAGGACGCCAGATGACGCTGGCGGAAATCATGGCCCGCGTCAGGGAATTGGCGGGCGGTTTTGCCACAAGCCCGATTGGCCTGCGCCTGCCGCTGGTCGAATTGACCGGCGGCGAACCGCTCTTGCAAAAGAATTCTTTGCCCTTGATGTCGGCCTTGTGCGACGCGGGCCTGACGGTGCTGCTCGAAACCAGCGGGGCGATGGATATTGCGCCGGTGGATGGGCGCGTGCATCGCATCGTGGATTTGAAATGCCCCAGCAGCGGGGAATGCGCGCGGAACCGATGGGAAAACCTGGCCCATCTCAAAGGCGGCCACGGCTGGCTCATGAGGGGCCGGATGAGAGAGTGGGAAACCTCCTCTCCCCGCCCTCTCCTCCACAAGGGTGTGGAGGAGAGGGAGAACACGGGGAAGGTCTCCCTCCATGAGCCAGCCGTTGAAGGCGGCGATGAAATCAAGTTCGTCATCGGCACGGCGCAGGATTATGAGTGGGCCAGGGACATCATCGCCCAGCGGCGCCTGGCCGGGATTTGCCCCATTCTCTTTTCCTCCGTCTGGCCGCTGTTGCCGCACCAGCAGGACCCATCCCTGCGCCCCGCGCCGCAAGGGCAGACGCCCCTGTCGCGCCTGGAATTGGCCGAAAGAATTGTGGCGGACGCGCTGCCGGTCCGGTTCCAACTCCAGATGCACAAATTCATCTGGCCGCCGGACCAAAAGGGGGTGTGAAGTTCCGGGCGTGAAAACCAAGACCAGAAACGTCCTCGACCTTCTGCGCGCCTACGAGCCGGCCAACATGCTCTGGATCGCGCCGGACGGCTCCTGGCCCATCGTCTGGGCGCGGGCCAGGGGGACGAACGTCTGGGATGCGGAGGGCCGGAAATACACCGATCTGACCGCGGCCTTCGGCGTGGCGGCGGCGGGGCACAGCCCGGAGCGCCTTGTGGCGGCGGGCCGGCGGCAAATGGGCCGGCTGCTGCACGCCATGGGCGACGTCCACCCCCACCCTTTGAAAGGACAGTTGGCGCGGGAATTGAGCCGCCTCACGTTCGAGCGTTGGACCTCCGGCGCAACGGCCGGCAAGACGATCTTCGCCAATTCCGGCTTCGAAGCCGTTGAGGCGGCGCTCAAAACCGCCATGCTGGCCACGGGCAAACGGCGGATTCTGGCCTTCACCGGCGCGTATCACGGCCTCGGCTACGGCGCGCTCAACGCCACGCACCGCGCTTATTTTCGCGGCCCGTTCGTGTCGCAACTGGGGAGGTTCGGGCGGTTCGCGCCGTTTCCGAAGGAAGGCGACAGCCTGGCCGGCACTGAGCGGCGCCTAGCGCGGCTGTTGAGGAGCCGGCAATTTGGCGCGATTTTGGCCGAGCCGATCCAGGCGCGCGGCGGCATCAACGTGCCGCCGGAGGGTTTTCTGCCCCTGCTGCGCTCCCTTTGCGATCACTACGGGGCGCTCCTGGTGCTGGACGAGATTTACACCGGCTTTGGCCGGACGGGGACTTGGTTCGCCTGCGAGCAAAGCGGGACCGTGCCGGATTTGATTTGCCTGGGCAAGGCGCTGACGGGCGGTTTCCCGCTTTCGGCCTGCGTCGGGCGGGCGGCGATCATGGACGCCGCCTGGCCGGCTTCCACGGGCGAGGCGATTCACACCAGCACCTTCCAGGGGCATCCGGTCGGATGCGCCATGGCCCTGGCCCAGATCAGGGAAATCGGCAGGCATTCGCTCCCCAAACGCAGCGCGGCGCTGGGGGCCTGGCTCATGCGGCAATTGAGAACGGTGCCGGCCCCGGCGGGGCACACCATCCAAATCCGGGGCCGCGGCTTGATGGCGGGTTTGGAAATCAGGACCGACCGCGGCCAACCGGCCACGGCGCTTGTTTTGGAGACTGTCAAGAATATGTTGCATCGCGGCTTCATTCTTCTGCCGGAAGGCGAATTTGGGAACGTGATCAGTTTCACGCCGCCGCTGATCATCGCCAAAAGCCGGCTGGCGGCGGCGGCGGCGGCCCTGCGCGAGGTCCTGCGGTGAAACTTTCCGAGATCAAACAAATCCTCTCCGAGCGCCAGTGGAAACTGACCAAATCGCTGGGGCAGAATTTTCTGCACGATCAAAACCAGCTCCGGCGGATCGTGGCGGCGGCGGAATTGACGCCGGCGGACCAGGTGCTGGAAATCGGGCCGGGGCTTGGGCCGTTGACGGAAATGCTGTTGGAAAAAGCGGGCAAGGTCCTGGCCATCGAGACGGATGCGCGGCTGGCGGGGTTTTTGCGCGAGCGATTCGCCCAGCCGCAATTGGAGCTGCTGCACGGCGACGCGCTGGAGTATTTGCGCCGCCAGCCGCGCGATTGGACCGATTGGAAACTGGTGGCCAACCTCCCCTACTCCGCCGCCTCGCCGATCTTGGTGGAACTGGCGCAATCGCCCGGCCCGCCGGAGCGCCTGGTGGCGACGCTCCAGTCGGAAGTGGCGCAACGGCTGACCGCGCAGGCCGGGGACGAGGAATACGGCGTGCTCACCCTGCTCGTCCAGGCCGATTACGAACCGCGCGGCGGCTTCAAGATACCGGCGGAGTGCTTTTTCCCCGTCCCGGAGGTGGATTCCAGATGCGTGGTCTTGCAACGCCGCGCCCGGCCCCTGCCGGCCGTGCGCGAGCGCGCCGCCTACGTGAAAATCGTCAAGCGCGCTTTTTCGCAACGGCGCAAGATGATGCTCAAATTGTTGCGGGAAGATTGGGCGGCGGACAAGCTGGCCGGCGCTTTTGCAGAATTAAAAATCTCGCCGCAGGAACGCGCCGAGAACCTGGCCCCGGAACAGTTCGCCGCCCTGGCCGGGATCCTGATGAAGGAAGAATGAGCGAAGAAATCTTTGACATCGTCAACGAACGCGATGAAGTCATCGGCCGGATGCCGCGCCGGCAGGTTCACCGCGAAGGCCGCAAACATCGCGCCGTCCACGTGCTGGTCTTCGGCGGCGACGGCCGGGTCTTTTTGCAAAAGCGGTCGATGAGCAAGGACACGTTTCCGGGCGTGTGGGACTCCTCGGCGTCGGGCCACGTGGACAGCGGCGAGGATTATGAGGCGTGCGCCATGCGGGAATTGAAGGAGGAGCTGGGCCTGGCCGTGGCCGCGCCGCCGCGGCTGCTTTTCAAAATCGCGGCCTGCGCGGAAACAGGGCAGGAATTTGTCCAGGTGTATCAAGTGGAATCGGACGGGCCGTTCACGCTGCACCCGCAGGAGATCGAAGGCGGGGCATGGTTTGGGCGCGGCGAAGTGACGGAGTGGGTGGAGAGAAGCCCGCGGGATTTTGCCCCCGGCTTTGTGAAGATTTGGAAGCACTTGACGGCGGGCGGCCCATTCCCTACCTTAATCGATTCGCGGCCGGGCCAATCCCACGAAAAAGGGCGATGACACTGGCGGTTTCCCCGCCGCGATTCGCCCATTTGAATTGAAAGGCTGTTTGTGAATGTATCGGTGCAAATCCTGGGTCCGTGCAAAAAGCTGATGCGCGTGGAGGTCGAAGCGGAGAAAGTGGAGGAGGGCTTCGACGAAATCACGCGCGAATACCAGCGCGAGGCGCGGCTGCCCGGCTTTCGTCCGGGCAAGGCGCCCAAGGACATGGTGGCCAAGCTCCACGAAAAGGAGATTCTGGACGAAGCGAAGCAAAAAGTCATCTCCAACGCCTATCGCAAGGCCGTGGCCGATGAGAAGCTCGACGTGGTCGGCCCGCCGGACATCAGCGAAATCGAATTTGCCCGGGGCCAGAAATGCCAGTTCACCGCCACGCTGGAAATCGCGCCTGAGTTCCAGTTGCCCGAATACAAAGGGCTGTCCGCCCGGCGCGAATCCGGCTCCGTCACGCCCGAGGACGTGGAACAGGCCCTGCGCCTGCTGGGCGAACACAAGACCCAGTACCAAACCGTGGCGCGCGAGCTGAGGGAGGGGGACGTCGCTGTTGTCAACTATAGCGGGACGTGCGACGGCAAACCGATCACGGACACGGCCCCGACGGCCAGGGGCCTGACGGAAAAGAAGGCCTTCTGGATCACGGTCGATAAAACCTCCTTCATCCCCGGTTTCGGCGGGCAGTTGGCCGGCATGAAGGCGGGCGAGAAACGGACCGTCACGGTCGATTTTCCCGCCGATTTCGTCACGCCGCAACTGGCGGGCAAAAAGGGCGTCTATGAGGTGGAACTGGTCGAGGCGAAGGAGAAGGTGACGCCGGCGCTGGACGAGGCCTTTGCCAAATCCTACGGGGCGGAGAGCATGGAGAAATTGCGCGAGGGCGTGCGGGCCGACTTGCAGAATGAATGGAACCAGAAACAAAGCCGCAGCATCCGCAAGCAGGTGGTGGAGAACCTGCTGGGCCGGATCCACTGCGATCTGCCCGAATCGCTGTTGGAGGAGGAGACGCGGGAAATTGTGTATTCGATTGTCAACGACAACCAGGAGCGCGGCGTTTCCAAGGAGACGCTCGACGCGCAAAAGGACGCCATTTACGCCAGCGCCAGCGAAACGGCCCGGGAACGGATCAAGGCCAACTTTGCCTTCCAGCGCGTGGCGGAGAAGGAGGGCATCCGGGTGGAACAGGTGGAAATCGCGCGGCGGCTGCAGGAGATGGCGCTGCAATACAAGATGCCCGTGGACAAACTGATGAAAGAACTGGAAAAGGGCGGCGGGCTGGCCGCCGTCTATGGGCAGCTTTTGAACGAGAAGGTGGTGGATCTGCTCGTGCAATACGCCCGGCTGGAGGACGTCGCGATAGCGCCGCCTTGACGGCAAGCCCTGCCGGGCGCCGGCGCCAGGCGGCGCTGGCAGTGGCGGAACAGGCATGTCACAACTCCCCAGAGTTCTGCTGTTGGTCGAGTCGTCCCGCGGCTCGGGACGAGCCCTCCTGCGGGGCATCGCGCATTACGCGCATCACCATGGCCCCTGGTCCTTCTACTGGGAACCGGCCGGGCTGGAGAAAGTCTGGCCCAAGCTCAAAACGCTCGATCTCGACGGCATTATTCTGCGTGACGTGGACAAGCTGGAGGAAGTGTTGTCATTCGGCATCCCGGCGGTGGTGATCGGGCACAGCCGAACCGAGGTGTCATCCTTGTTGAACGTCGTCACCGACTCGGCGCGGATTGGCCGGATGGCGGCCGAGCATCTGCTGGCCTGCGGTTTCAAGAGATTTGCCTACTGCGGCAGCATGACCGCACAGGAGAAGGAGACGCCGTGGTCCGAACTCCGCCGCCGATCATTCACCCATCGCATTCGCAAAGCAGGCTGGACTTGCGAGAGCTTTCGCCTGCCGCCCGCAGCCAGCCATCACCCGGTTCTGCGGGAACGCAGGCTGATGGCGCGCTGGTTGCAATCCCTGCCCAAGCCGGTGGGATTGATGGCCGCCAACGATGACCGGGCCGGGCAGGTGGTGGAAGCCTGCAAGCTGGCGGGCCTGCTGGTTCCGTCGGAAGTGGGCATCATCGGGGTGGACAATGACGAAGTGGTTTGCGGGCTGTCGAATCCGCCGCTATCCAGCGTGGCCGTTAATTTCGACCGGGCCGGTTACGAAGCGGCGGCGGCGCTGGATTCATTGATGCAGCGCAAGGGGCGTGTCCCGTCGTGCATCATCGCCCATCCCACACACATTGTGCGCCGCCGTTCCACCGACGTGGTGGCGGTGGATGACCCGAGCGTGGCCAAGGCCCTGCGCTACATCCATGGCCCCACCCGCCGGGAAGAAATGACCGTGCCGGTCGTGGCCCGCAACGCCGGCCTCTCGCGGCGCTTGTTGGAGAAACGATTTCGGCGCGAGTTGGGCTGTTCGGTGCTGGATGAAATCCGGCGGACGCAAACGGACCAGATGGCCCAACTGCTGGTGGAAACCCAATTGCCGGTCCGAGAAATCGCCGGGACCATGGGCTTCGGGGACGAACGGCACCTGGCCCGCTATTTCCGGTCGGTGAAAAAGCTCACGCCGCTGGCCTATCGCAAAGCTTATGCCGCCTACGCGGCCCCGCGTTCGCATTTTGGCGGTTTTTTTACGCAAAGTGGCGTTGCAAGGCCTCCCCGCCAAAGCTAAGCTTGCATTGAGACCTGAAGCAGTGACAGGGAATAGTGGACGTGTTGAGCCGGGTCCAACGGCTTTCGTCATGGTTGATCCGAAGTCAAAGAATTGCGCCGGCTTTACCCTCATTGAGCTTTTGGTGGTGATTGCGATCATCGCCATCCTGGCCGGCCTTCTTCTGCCGGCCTTGAGCAAAGCCAAACAATCCGCCATCCGCATCCAGTGCAAAAATAATGAAAGGCAGCAGGTGATGGCGCTCTTCATGTACGCGGGGGAGAACAAGGATTATCTCCCGGACGGATCGGAGGGCGCCTGGGCGTGGGACCTGGACGGTTTTCTGGCGAACCTGTTGATCGCCTGCGGCACGACGCCGGACACTTGGTACGATCCCGGCACGGCGCCCAAGTTCGGCCCCATAGACTGGTTTGGCACCAACCGCTACGGCAATGTGCCCGGCAACACGCCCTCCCTGTGGACCTTCGGGAATGGAACCACCAACCTCCGTTATCCCTATCCGAACTGCCCGCGCGGAGCGGGCATTCGCGTGAGCGGATATGCCCAAACATTTTTCGGGACGGCCTCGTACTACTCGACGTCCGAGCCCTGGTACCTCACGAACGAAAACCTCAAACTCAGCGGCTCCACCGTAACGAATTCGCTCGGGGTCTCGGTTCCGGTGGGGCCGACTGCCAAACGGGTCCTGGTGGCCTGTGCCACCCTCAATAACACCGGCAACAGTGATGTTTACAGCGACATGATCCATTACAATTGGATGAATGTGGACGGCTCATACAAGTATTACGGCGCGCTCAAGGGCCACATCAGCGCCCACATGAAGTCGTCAACGCTCCCTGACGGGGGAAATGAGGGAATGCTGGACGGGCACGTCGAGTGGGTTCCTTTCAACCACATGATTGACCGCGCCAACGATCCCCCATATTCCTATTTCTACTACTGACGGGCCAGGCCAGCCCTGTCCCTTTGGGCCATTTGCAGGAGCAGGTTGTTCAACTCCTGCATGCGGGGCGGCTTGCTCAGCACGGCATCCACGTCCGGGGCCGTTTCCCCCTCCGTCTTCATGATCGTGCCCCACCCTGTCAACATAATTACGGGCGTGCGGGGCGATTCCGCCTTGATGGCCCGGGCCACGTGGTGCCCGTCCATGTCCGGCATGCCCAGGTCGGTGATGACGATCTCAAAAGGCGCCCTGCCCCGCATGCTGGCGCGGAACATCTCCAGTCCTTCCTTGCCGCCCGGCGCCACGCTGACCTGGTGGTGGTAAACCTCCAGCAAATCATGGATGAGCTGGCGCAATTCCGGTTCGTCATCGATGCACAAAATGCGCAGGGAGCGGCAGGAATCCGGTCGCGCCGCGGGACGGGCGGCTGAGATCGCGCGTTCCCGGATCGGGAAAATCAGGCGCACACCGGTGCCCTGGTTCGGCGCGCTTTCGATCTCGATGCTGCCGTCGTGCCGCCGCACCATGCCATACACCATCGCCAGTCCCAGCCCCGTGCCGCCGGTGTGCAGTTTGGTGGAGAAAAACGGCTCCAGGCAATGTTGCCGGACCCGGTCATCCATGCCGATGCCGTTGTCCCGCACCTCAATCTGAAGCTCCTGCTGCTGGCCGCCGTTTTGCAAATCGGGCCTGGTCGCCGAGCGGGTGGCGAAGGTGATCACGCCCCCTTGCGGCAGGGCGTCCACGGCGTTGAAGACGATGTTGGTCAGCGCCTCGCGCAAGTCGCTGGCGTTGCACACCAGGGCGGGCGGATGCGGCTCCAGCTCGAGATTGACGCGTATGGAAATTCCCTGGCGCTGCGCCAGATCGCGCCAGCGCGGGCGGGTGAGCTCAACCACTTCCTCGACGGCCTTGTTGACGTTGACCTTCTCCAACTGGTCGGATTCCAAATCGCGCCGGTAGAATTCCCGCATCCGGGCCACGATCTGGGCCACGTCCTCGGCGGCTTGTCGGATTCTTTTCAGGCGGTTGCGTGGCTCCTGCGCCAAATCGGGCAGGGTGTGGAGCAAAAGTTCCGAGTAGGCGGTGATGGGGGAAAGCGCATTGTTGATGTCGTGCGCCACGCCGCTGGCCATCTGGCCCAAGGCGCGCAGGCGCTCCTGCTGCACCACCGATTGCTGGGTGCGGCGCAACTCATCGTAGGCTTGCTGGGCGCCCTCCGTCAGGCGCACCTTGTCGTAGAGGTTCTGGCATTCTTCCTCGGTCGTGACGACTTTGGCTTGCAAGGCCTCCTTCTCCCGCCGGACGGCCGCGATTTCCTTCAGCACTTGTTCCGAGTTGTAGCGCACTTCTTCCAACACCAGGACGATCATGCTGACGGCGATGAACAATTGCAGCACCGCCGCAATGAAGAAACCGGCGTTGGAGAGGCTGCCGTATTGCTGGGAGAACGGATAACTCCCAAGGTAACCCCCCCACAGCAGAAAGCCCAGGGCCAGCATGCCCGCGCCCACAAAGGCCCTTTCCCGGCGCAACCGGTAAAAGCACACTCCGGCGAAGAGGCTGCTCAAGCCCAGCAGAATGAACACCGGAAGCTCAACCTGCAGCGTGCCGATGATGACTTGCGGACTGACAAACGTCCACACCACCAGGAACAGCATGAACACGCCCAGCAGCCGTTGCGGGACTGGAACGCCGAGAAAGCGCAGGCTGCCCCACAACAGGAAAACCGCCGAAATGGAGACGCAAGATTGCCGGATCGCAAAGACGATGCTGCCCGCGCCCGCGGACGCCGACTCCAGGCTCAGCGTCAGCCACAACGCATAAAACAGCCAGGCAGCCGTCCAGATGGTGAAGTACTCGCGCCGCGTGTAACGATTGAGGTAGAAAAACAGTCCCACCAGCACCCACACGCTTAGCAACGAAACCATCAAGGCCGCCCGCATATATTCCTGGGGGAATACCAATCCGATGTCTTCGAGTTTCATTTTACGCCAGCTTTATATCGGCGGGAAGGCGGTGGAACCTTAGCCGGGGGAGCCTGAACAGTTGCGCGGGCCGGATTTTCCCTTAATATTGGGATGGCGATGATTTCCGACGCATTTCCGGGACAGGCGACCACGTTGCAACGCCAGCTCAATGAAACGCTGATTGAAGGGATCAATCTGCGGCTGGCGATGACGGGGTGTCCCACATTTGGGGACGGCGCCTTGAGCCGGCTTCCCAGCCTGGCCGCGCCCATGTTTTCGCGCCAGCAGGAAACCATGCGACTGCTGGCCGATTACCTCTGCCCGGCGGACTGGCGCATCGACCATTTCTTGCGCGAATACCTTTATGACACCGGCGTGGCCATAAAATGGCCGGCCCGAACCTTCATCCTGGACAGCCCCGGACTGGCGCGGGAATTGTCCCTGCCGCCGGACCGCGATGAGTTCCTGTCCGAGCTGGTCCAGTCTTACCGCCTGCGCCAGGGTGTGCTGCACAATCCGGTCAACGACCGCCGCACCACCCAGGGCGTCTTTCATGTGGCCGAAGGCGGTCTGCCGATCCCGGATGACAAGATCGCCGTGCCCAAAATCGTTTTCGCCCGGTTGCTGGAGCAGGCCCTGCTGCCGCCGGTCGAGTTGCTCCGCCTGCCCTTTACCGCCAGCCAGGCCGCGCAGGCGGAATGTTTGGTTTCGCTCCTGATTCGGCCGGTGGTTTGTCCGGCCGTGCCCGGCTTTATCACGCAGAAATCGATGGAAATCCGCTTCTTCGTCCCGGGCAGCCTGGTGTGCAACCTGGATTTCATCGAATCCATCTTTGGCAACGCCGGCGATCCGTTCCTGCCGGAGAACGACGCGGGCCTGGACGCGGAGCATTGGACCGGGCACAGCGGCTGCGTCATCCTGGCGCCGCACCTGGTCAAGCTGACCAAAAAGAGCCTGGGGCTGCCTCATTGGGACCAGGCCACCCCGCGCCAGCGCCGCGATGGCATGTGCTGGAAGGAAGAACAGGAACGTTACAACCACGGCGCGGCCTTCAAGGTCACGGCGCGGGACGCGCGGGGCGTCATCCTCACGGTGATTGCCGACAACTACTTCGGCTACTGCAAAAAGGAGGTCAAGACGCAGATCAGTTACGCGGCCAACCTCTACGGCTTGTGCGAGGAAGAACACGCCGGCGGCGCGCTGGTCTATGCCAGCTACGATTTGGGGGAGGAGTTCCATTCGGACAAGCACGTGCGCTTCCGCGGCCATTCCTTCGAGGAAATGATTCAATTGGACGGCGCGGCCATGGAATTGCAGCCGGAAGGCCATGCCATTGACAAACAATACCCCGAAATCGTTTACGTGCCGCGCGATGTCCACTTTGACTTGCAGAAACAGACCGTGAGCTGGTCCGGCGCCAAGGGCGGGCAGACCCTCAAGCTGCTGGCCGACAAGATTTATGTGCGGCCTTCCGGCTACAAGGTGCGCATGGCGCCGCCGGCGGCCGGGCGCGCCTGGCGGCTGATCGGGACGGTGGCCGATGGCCTCCTCTGCCACAAACCCTGCACCGTCTCCGGCGGCGGCAAATCGGAAATCTCCAAGTCCATCAGCGACGCCATCCTCCACGGCCCGGTGTTCACGGCGGATTTTAAAAAGGACTTCGACCAGGTGGAGGTCCTGCTCCACCGGGACTATTCGGACCGTTTCAAGGACCCGTCGAAGCGGGGTCTGGACAAGCGCCCCATCCTCAGCCCGGAACGCTCGCTCGGCTCGGTCATCAAATTGTTCACCCCGTCGGAGCGGGATTACTCGGACGAATTCAATCAGTGGCTCCATTCCATCCCGCAATACATCCTGGAGCTGGTGTTTGTCGTGAAACGGTTTTACAAACCGGACTGGGGCGAGAATTGGCGGGCATACTTCAGCGTCGATCTTATCAATGGCACCCCGGCCAACGAACTCAAATTCCGCAACCGCAAGCTCGTCTCCAATTTCCTGCGCGTCGGTTATGACGCGGACGGTTCGTGGCGGGTGTTTGGGTTGCGCAAGGATTATTACCCGGCGGCCAAGGTGCAGGTGGAGGACGACATCACGGCCTCGGTGGTTGTGCCGGCCGACCGGCTGCCGCATTTGAATCCGGATTACTCCAATCCTTCGCTGAAATTTGTCTATAATTGCGAGGCCCGGCTTTTCCAGCGGCCGGACGAGGCCATTCATCGCGGCTACGACAAGCAGACGGAACAGGACTTGTCGGAGCCGGGCAATTTCCTGTCCAATTTTGAGCCTCTGCGGCGGGCGGACGCGCGGGCGCTGGCCGAGGACGCCATTGGCTTCGCCAATTACACCGAGCCGATGCGGCGGCTGATCCTGGACGCCGCCCGGAACGGCGGGGCGGAGTATTTCGCCTCATCCGCCCATCCGCGGATCGTCGAGGGCCATCCCTCCAAGAACCCGCGTTACCTGCAGAAGCGGCCGGACGTGGCCAACGCGCGCGACACCTACCTGGCGGAAATGGCCACGCGCCTGCAACGGCGTCTGCCCCTGGACGCCCCCATTTATACGCCCGTCAATGCCGTCATGCCCGGCCGCCGCAATAATCCGCCCGACCCCGTTTCGCGCATCCGCTCGCTGGCCGTGTTCAATCCCATCCATTACCTCGAACTGCCGGAGCTGTTCATGGAATTGATCACCAGCATGACCGGCAAATCGCCCTCCACCACTGGCGCGGGGTCGGAAGGGGCCTTGACCAAAGGCCCGTTCAACGCCCTGCCGCCCATCATCGATCTCAATGCCGCGCTGGTTTCTTACGCGCTCACCGGCTACGACGTCTTCATCTCCTCGGCGGGCTACATCGGCCCCAAGGTGCGGGTGGACCACGACATCAGCCTGCTGATCCCCGAAGTTTGGTGCCGCATGGCCCCTTCTGAACGGCTCCCGGCCTTTCTCATCGAAAACGGCTGTCTTGAACGATGCGCCGATTTTGAATTTCAGGGCCGGAAGGTCCTGGCCAGCCGCCTGGGCTGGCGCATCACGGCCGGCTTTGTGCGGACGTTCTTCGGCCGCGTCTTCAATTATCCGCACGCCGTTTGCACCGACGGAATCCTGCGCCCCGAAACCCAGGACCTGGCGGTCTTCGCCGACGGGATGGACAACATTGTCACGACGCACCAGGAGGCGGCGTCCCGTTATTTTGCCGATGGCAGCGTGGCCTGGGCCTGTCCGCCCTTGCAGGCGTTGCTGCACATCATGGCGCACGGCCAGCACGAGGGCCGCGACGCCGGCCATCCCGATTTCCGCGCCTTGTTCACCCGCCAGAACATTTTGGCGAGCGATTGGTATGCCGCCCGCCTGGCCGCCAAACAGGAGCACGACATCGGCCTCTGGCGCCAGCACGCCAATTACCTGCAAGATTTTCTCAAGAAAAAGAACTACGCGGAGGTGGCCGAACAACTCGGCATCCCGGCCCGGCTGGAAGCCGTTTGGGACACCTATCACAAGGTCAAGGCGCCCAGCTACTTGGAGGAATTGAAGGGGACGATCGGGCTGCAACCGCTGGAGGCGCTGAAAGCGCAGGATTGACAAGCCATTATATATGATAATTAGCCGCACAGCGGCGCATTTCACTGGCCTTGCAGGCGGTAGAATCGGGTCGCATCGTTGGCTGTCGACACGGTCACGTACCATTGGTCGCCGGACACAACAGGCGCGTTGGTGGCGGGCGTCCACAGGCCCGGCGGGCCGGGATTGGTCGCGGTGTAAAGGCCGTAGTAGGCCGCGTCAGGCGAAGCGGTGAGCGTCACGCAGCCGGCGCCCGCGCCCGCGATCGCCAGGGTGGGCTGGGACCCGACCCCGGCGTTCCAAGGCGGGCTGCCCAATTCATAAGCGCCCAAATCCGGCGCGCTGCCCACGTAGCCGTCGGTGAATCCGGGAATCACCACCCCGGCGTTGACGGCGGGCGCGTTGGGCAGGAGGCTGAAATTATTGTTCGTCCAGTTGACAAGCTGCGTTTGAGGGGAATTGGAAAGGAAGAGGTTGTTCGAGGCTGAGTATTGGTAGATGTCATTCGTCCAAAAGGCCGGGTCGGGATTGGAGGTCGGGTAATCGTCATACGGGTAAGTGCCCACGTCGGCGCAGTTGAAAAGCGTGTTGTTATAGATCAAGTGTCCACAGGCCGGGCCGTTGATGCGGACGCCTGAATCCCCGCCGGTGTTCCAGATAACGTTGTGGTCCACCACGAAGTTCGCGTCATAGTTGTCCAGATAAATCAACGCACAGGGGAGAGGATAGTCATTGTCGTGAATCCAATTATAGGCGATGCGCGTATCCGACCCGCCGGGCGCCTGGGCATTGACGCCCCAAACGTATATCACCCCCAGGTCCCGGCACAGCAATCGGGGGTAGGCAAGGTCGTTGAAACAGATGACCGACCCGGCGCCCTCCGGCCGGAGGATGTCCCGGCCCGAAGTATGCGCGGTGTTGAACGTGACAATGTCCCCCGTGCCGTGCAAGGCGATGGCGCAGGCATAGGTGCCCGAGTAATCGGTGTTGGAGATCACGTTGCGGGTGATGAGATTGCTGCCGCCGCTGTACACGTACACGCCTGACCCGGCGGTGTTGCACAGCGCGCAGCGGCGCACGATGTTGTTATTGCCCGCGACCGCCACCCCCGCCCCCGACTGGCTGCCGCCGTCTTCGTAGTAGGCGTTGGTGATGATCATGAAGTGGCTCAGGTACTGCGCCTGGCAGTTCAGCAGCGCGTTGCCGTTCCCCTGCAACAACACCGCGCCGCCCCAAAGGTTCAGGTTGCTGACGGTGATATAATTCAGGTAGTTGAGATTCACGCACCAGTTGCGATGCTTCATCTCCACCGTGTGCGCGGAGGGATTGCCGCCGCCGGTGATGCGCAGGTAGAGCGTGTTGCTTTGCAGGTGCCATTCATTGTCGGCGTTGAGAAAATTCAAGCTGCCAAACAGATAGCCGTTCCCGCTGCCCGTGAACCACCACCCCCCGGTTTCCGTCCACGGAATCACCGTGATGTTGCTGCCGCTGGAAAAAAGGACGAGGGCGCTCTGCCACCCCCAGGAAAGCC
>Ga0326727_10004204_pt1 | contig 43953 bp, 29 predicted proteins | sample MB2enrmetagenome_FD_207643 | JGI IMG/M metagenome (GOLD analysis project Ga0326727, IMG submission 207643) | Lab enriched peat soil microbial communities from McLean, Ithaca, NY, United States - MB29MY | ecosystem: Environmental > Terrestrial > Soil > Wetlands > Peat | place: USA: New York... | reverse complement strand
TCCAGATGATCGACATGAAACGCCAGGAGGTTTACATCTGTAACGTCGTCAAGTGCCGTCCGCCCGGAAACCGCACGCCGGAGAAGGACGAAATCGAGACTTGTTCACCCTTTCTTTTCCGGCAGCTTGAGACCATTCAGCCACGTTTAATCTGTTGCCTGGGCGCGCCGGCAGTCAAAACCGTCTTGGGAATTAAGGAAGGCATCACTAAGATTCATGGCCAGTTCTACGATTTTGCCCATTCCAAAGCCCTCGCCACCGTTCACCCTGCTTACGTTTTGCGCAGCCCCCGCGAGGAAAAAATCCTGCGCGAAGACTTCGAAAAGATCCGCGAGTTCCTAAAGCGCAAATAACACCGAACGAGTTCGGGATGATGTCACAGTTCGAACACCACCATCTGGTGCCCTTGTACCGAGGGAATGACAATGCTCGCATAGCCATCGTTGTAATCGAGTTTCAGGGTGTGCCGTTGCGGGGCCAGGTACGCCTGCTTGGGCTTCTGATCCGTGCGCAGGGCGATGTTCACGTTGGAAAGGGGGATGACCTCCTCAACGATGTCCAGGTCCGGAGCGCGTCTTTCCGCAGGATAGTGCAGCACGTGCACGATGCGCCTCCCGTTTTGCTCCGTAACCGTCAGCTCCGCCGTCGAAGGAAGGTCTGTTTTGACCAGCGGGTTGGGCAGAAGACGCTGGATACAATTTCTCACCAGAAGCTTCTGGACCTCATAAGCGTTATTCGCATAACCGCTGAACACGGGGAATGAGATGTAGATGAGGTTCCCTTTCTGCGCCGCGGCCGCCTGGTCCGTAGGCTGATCGTAAGCGGTTTGCCGGTGCGAGCTGAAGTGCTGGTAATTGCGGTCGAAATAGGGCTTCCAGATGCGGGCCAAGGTGGTTGTTCCGGGCTGGGCCTTGACCACTGAACCGGGAGCATAGGTGAAATGGACCATGGGCGCAATCCCCGCATTGGCGCCTTCCAGCACCTCCATGTAGTCGCCCTTGTTACCTTGATTCGGTGAAGGCCCCAGGTATTCGAGTCCCAACTCCGTCAGCGCAAACTGCTTGCCCGCGGCGTCCAGGCCCGACTCGTGGCTCAAGATCAGCTTCCCTCCGCCTGCCAGGTAAGCTCTCACTTTGCTCAGCAAGTGATCGTCAAAACGATGGCCGTCCGGAAGAATGATCACTGAGTACCGTGAGAAATCCGATTCGTGGTCGAGCGTGTCGAATTGATAATGCAGCTCTTCCAACAAGTTGGTTATCCCTTCGTCGGAGGGCGCGACGCTGGCCGGCACGACGAAATGGGCGGTCGAGAGATATCCGATTTCAGTCACCGCCTTCGCACCCGTGCACCACGGCTCTTTCTCCGCCACGCTCTTATAGGTCCGTCCGATCCGCTCGTATGCCGGCTTTACGAGCTTTCCGCGCGGGTGGAGTTGGTCGCCGACGGAGCACTTCCCGGCTTGCGCAAGCATCCGAAAACATTCATAGTCCAGTGCCGCCTGATTCCGCAAGCCTCCGAAGTCACCCCAGCTTCGATGGAACCGCGCGTCCATGCCCAGGTAGTCCAAGCCCAAATTCCGCACGTAGCGGGACATGATCGCGAAGTGCGCGTACCCCCATCCGCCGCCCGGCAAGGACTCGACTTCAACCTGAGTGAGATATTTCAAATAAGGCCGCATTCCAACGCGCACCCGGCCATTGAAGAACATCAGAGCCTTGGGCCGGTAGCGCCGGGCCGTTGAATAGAGCCGGTCCACCGTCCGCAGCAGGATGAGTTCCGCATGCTTCGAGCGGTCTTCCAGCTTGGCTGAATCCAGGCCCAGCTTTTCTCTTTCCTGGAGGCAGTAGTGACAGAAGCATCCGAAACTCGAATACTCCAGGATATCGAACCAGAAGCCATCCACTTCGTAGTTCTTGGCTACCTCTTCGGCTTGGGCGGTTACATAATCAAGATAGGGAGTGTTGGGGCAGACGCGTTTCCAGCCTGCCTGGAGCGGCTGGGCTCCGTCGGCCCGCCCTGCTTCGTCCAGCACGCGCCAATCGGCGTGCTGCTCGGCAGCGTACTGGTCCCACATGATCGTGATGTAGACGGGCGTCAGGATATCCGCCTTGTGGCAGGCCTCAATCATCTTTCCCAGCAGATCGAATTTCAGCCCCGGATGCATCGGGCCGACCTTGCTGGGGTAGTAAGCCATGCCGTGGTGGCACTTGGCAAAAATGTTAATCGAATTGACGTGGGCGTCCTTCAGGACCTGCACGAACTCGTCGGCGTCGAAATCCGCTCCCACGTCAGCGATGAGCGGCGAAGTATGAAAGTCCAAGTGAACCTGCCGAAAACGCAGCTCTCCTTCCTTGGGTGAGCTCTGCGGAAGCGGTACATTGGGCTCGGGGCCGGCGCTTAACGCTTCGGCCACAGGTGGCATCGAGGCCCAGCCGGCACTCAGGCCGACCGACTTGACGAACGAACGCCGAGTTAGAGAATGCATGCTTGTCTCCTCCCTGATCAACCGCAGTCCTAGCCTGTGGAGTCTACAACAAGAGGGCAGGTAGGACCAACTCAGAACCCCTGGCACCCCGATCGGATGCGGGAGGTGTAGGGGTAGGGGTAGGGCTTGCCCTACCCTCGTCGGGGCCAGCAAAATCGCGGGGACGGCAAGCCGTCCCCCTACGGCGGGGCGGTTATCGACGGATTGAGGCGGCAATTCTTCGCTTGCACAAAAACGAGGAGCAGGTTTACCCTCCTCGTGGGACTCGGCGTTGCGTCATTTATGCTCACCAGTTCATATTGCCGACGCTTCGGTAGGCGCACACTGCGCTGACCTGAAGATTAGCGTGCCAGGGCGGGCGCTGGGCAGCGCGCAGGGCAGGGATCGAAAACATCGGGCACCACGAGAATCGAGTGGGAGGAAAGCCATGCGGAAGAGTCGGGTTGGAAGGCGGATCTTTCTTTTGGCATTCACGGCAGGTTATTTGCTGCTCGCGATGTCGTCCCTAAGCGGCGCGGAGGGCGTGAACCCGCCCCAGGGTGCACAGAAATCAGAGGACGCGAGGACAGCTTGGTACCGGCAAGCGAAATTTGGAATGTTCATCCATTGGGGTCCGTATTCAGTAGCCAGCGTGGAGGCTTCGTGGCCCATCATGGAACCTGAGGCCGCCTGGCACATTACCGAACCCGAGTATGTGTCGCTCTATAAGCGGTTCAACCCCGTCCAATATGATCCCGCTGCCTGGGTCGAGTTAGCGAAACAAGCCGGGCAACGGTACATGGTCATCACCACCAAGCATCACGACGGCTTTTGCATGTTCGACTCGGCGCTGACCGATTACAAAATTACCAACACGCCCTATGGCAAAGACGTTATCGCCATGCTGGCCAAAGCCGCCCACGAAGCGGAAATGCCCTTAGGCTTCTATTACTCCCCGCCGGACATGCACCACCCCGGCTACCGGGACACCACCAAGCTTGTCAAGGACACTTGGCACGGCGACCCGAGCCGGCCGGAGTGGGCTTCCTACCTTGATTACATGGAGGGTCAACTTCGCGAATTGCTGACCAAATATGGTCCCGTGGCATTGATCTGGTTCGATGGTCTGGATCGAGAGGAGAAGTACCAAGGCCAGCGATTTATCAACTTGATTCATGAGTTACAGCCCGCCACGCTCATCAACAACCGGATCGGGGTTGATGGCGATTTCGTGACTCCCGAGCAGCAGATTCCGGACCGGGTTCCAACCAAGAGCGGGGCGGAGGATTTTCAGCTTTGGGAAACCTGCATGACGATCAACGACACCTGGGCATACAACAAAAACGATCAGCACTACAAATCCGTGAAAGTGCTCATTCAGAACCTGGCCAACGTGGCGAGCAAAGGCGGCAATTTCCTGCTGGATGTCGGCCCCACGCCGGAGGGCACAATTCAACCTGAATTCGTTGAACGCCTCCAGGCGATGGGACAGTGGATGAAGGTCAATGGCGACTCGATCTACGGGACGACCTACGGGCCGTGGCAAAACCTCCCCTTTGGAAAGACCACGGCAAAGGGCAAGGCGATTTATCTCCACGTGTTCGACTGGCCGTCGAAACCCGAATTGGAATTGCCCGCCATAACGAGCCGGGTCTCCCGAGTCACCCTGCTGGCGACGGGCCACAAAATCCGCTTCAAGCAAAAGAACGATCGCTTGCTGATTACGGTGCCTTCCATGGCGCCCGATCCGAACGACAGCGTATTGCGAATCGACACGAAGTAGGCCCAACGAGTCAAGAGCCACGAACCGTCGTGGCGAAGCATCTAAACCAGCGACGGTCAAAACATGAGAGCTTTCCGGCACAGATTTATAGCAACCGTGGCTGTGTTGGCGTGCCTGACGTGGGTATCACTGCCGGCCGCAACCACCCAGAAACTGTTTCTGAAAGACGGGACCTATCAACTTGTTTCCAGCTACGAGGTGAACGGGGACAGAGTTCGCTACTTTAGCGTCGAGCGCTCCGAGTGGGAAGAAGTTCCCTTATCGCTGGTTGACCTCGAGGCCACGAAACGCGCGCAGGAGGAAGAGAAATCGGTCCAGAAGAAACAACTCGAGGAAGGCCACGAGATTGAGAAGGAACGCTTCGACAAGGCTTCGGACACGGGCTTCGAGGTTGCCCCGGGCATTCACCTGCCCAATGATGAAGGGGTCTTCGCATTCGATGGAACTCGCGTGATCCGGCTGATTCAATCCACTCCGGAAGTGATCACCGACAAGAGGCGGGCGGCGTTCGCCATGGCCGTTCCGGGGCACTCGCTGAAAGGCCAGATGATCCTTGAACTTCCTGGTCCCAAGGCTGCCGTGCGGCTACAGCAAGCGATGCCGACGTTTTACGTGCAGTCTAGCCAGGGGCTAGGCGCCAAGATGGAACTGATTCCCGTGAAGGTAGTGAAAGAGTCGCGAATTGTGGAAAGGGTCGAGGCAAGCCGCGCCGGCCTGGGAAAAGCATCGCAGGCTTCTGCTGCGGTGCAATTGCAGCGCGCACAGTTAGCTCCCGGCCTTTACTGTCTGAAGCTCCTACAGCCCCTCGACCCGGGAGAATACGCGCTCGGCGATCTGGCGCAGCAGGGTATCGACTTGGTTCTGTGGCCCTTTGGGCTGTTTGAGCTCCCGAGCAAGAAACCCGCGAAGAGAGCTCCTCCTGGTTCTTCCGATCAAGAATAGCGTTGGTTGATTGGAAGAAGCCCTCACCCGGAAGGGCGGGGCTTTAGCCCCGCCGCCGGTCGGCGCAGGGTTGGAAGGGCCTTTAGGCCCTGAAGCCAAGCCGCTTCAGGGGCTAAAGCCCCGTGTATATACCGCGATCAGCGGCGGGGCTAAAGCCCCGCCCTTCCGATTCCAACGAATTGCTTCGCTGACCAATTCGGCTACGCGCTACACGATGTCTTGCCGGCTTTCATCCCACTGCACACTGCGGCCCAGGCGGTAGGAAGCATTGGCCATCTGGCAAGTGATAGCAGAACGGAACCCGAGTTCGAAGGGGCAATTGGGTTCCTGGCGGCTGCGCACGCAGTCGAAGAAGTTCTGCATGTGGGCTTTGGTCATTCCGCCGTCTCCGATCCCTGCGACGTCCGGAACCGCAGGAACAGCCTGGGCCGACGCTTCGGAATGTCGCGTGGCCTGGGGAACGTAGCGCAATCCGTCCAGTTCCTTGCAGAGAAGTGTCCCTTTGTTGCCCAGCAGAAGGTCTTCACCTTCCCCATAAAAGTTGTTGCCGAACATCGAATTCCAAGTGAAGAAAATCCTCTCGGGCTGATGCAGGCAGGCGCTCATGGTGTCGGGAACCTGCATCTTCGGCGAGAGGTAGTTGTCGCCCGTCATCATGACGCGGACCGGGATTTTCAGATTCAGCGCCTTGTACCAGAAGCCGACCTGGTGGACCATATTCTCGAACACGTTCCCGCCCGAGTAGTCCCAATAGAAGCGCCAGTTAATGTAGCGCTCGGGATCGAAGGCATAATGGTCCGCCTCGCCTTCGAAGGCCTTCCAATCGATGTGCTGGGCATCGCAGTCGGGGGGAATCTTGCGCATCCAGCCGCCGTAAGGCGCATTGCGGTAATGGTGGGTGTGAAGGGCGGTGATGACACCCATGCGTTCGGGCGTGGCGTACTCGCTCGCCTTGGGTTGCGCCGGACCGCTGGTGGATTGAATTCCAATCTGCACCACGCGGCCCGAGCCTTCGAACGCTTTGCGCATGCGCCGGGCGTGGTTGGGGTTGAAGGCCATGGTCTTTTCCTGGTACACGTCCTTCCCGGCCTGAAGCGCGGGCACGAAATTGAGCACGTGCTGGTGCTGGGGGGTGGCGATGAGGACGGCGTCGATCGTCTTGTCGTCAAGAAGCTTGCGGAAATCTTGATACGTGGCGGCGTTGGGTGCAATTTGTTTCGCGTCGTCCAGGCGGCGCGTGTAAATGTCGGCGACCGCGACGGCTTCCACGTTCGGGCATTCCAGCGCGGCCTTGAAGATCTGTCTCCCGCGGTTTCCCGCCCCGATCAGGGCGAAGCGGACCCGATCGTTCGCGCCCAGCACACGGCCGGCGGGCGAGAGGCTGTAAGCGGCGTAGGCTGCCGCTCCCGCGGCTGCCTGCTTCACGAATGTGCGTCGAGTAAGCATGATGTTCCTCCGTTGGTGTGGGGCCCGTAATCGTTCGCCCCCTCGGCGTTCAAAGGTGGGAGAAATTAAAGTTGTCATCCTGAGCGAAACGAAGGATCTCAGCAGTTAGCGTTTTTTCGATAATCCTCGACCAACTGCTGGGATCCTTCGCGTCGCTCAGGATGACAGGTTCCGTTTCTTTCGCGCCTTCTTACACCGTTGAGTACTTCTTGTTGAGTTCCTTGATCCGGGCGAGAAGCTTCGGCACGCCCGTCTTGGGATCTTCCTCGCCTTCGTATTCGGCGGATGTAAACCCTTTGTACCCGCCCTGCGCGAACAGCTTCCATACCTGTTCGAGATCCAGGGGCTTTCTGGGTTCGCCGTAGAAGTCGCGGATGTGCGTATGAGTAGCGTAGGGAAGGCAGGCCTCGATCTGCGTGTAAGGATCTTCCGGAAAGTTGCTGATGTCCAGATTGCACCCTGCGTATGGAGAGTCGACGCGGCGGAGAATCTCGAGAATGTTAGCGGCCTTGGAGGTAATTCCTCCGTGGCTTTCGATGCCGAGGGTGATTCCTTTAGCTGCCGCATAATCGCAGGCCGGCTTCATGGTTTCCGCCACCCACTCGATGCCTTGTTCGTCGGTTGCGCCCTTGGGAATCTCGCCGCCGAACACCCGCAAGTGGGATGCCCCGAGCAGTTCGGTGGAGTCGACCCACTGCTTGATCTTTTCGAGCTCCGTTGCGCGCTTGGTGGGGTCGGGCTGGCACATGTTGGTGCCGATCGCCGCGCCCGAAAACGGCACGCCGTTCCGAAACGCCAGGCGCCTCAGTCCGAGCAGGTAGGAAGGCTCGGTGGATTTGAAATAGTACGTGGTCATGTCCACCCCGTCGATCTCCTGCTCGACGGCGGTGAGGATGAAGTCTTCCATGGTCATCGGGCCGTGTTGAAGGTACTTGCGGTAGGAGTAGGCGCAGCAACCCGAAAGCAGTCTGGGGTGGCCGACAGAATTCTTGATGAGTTCGGGCGGGCGGGCCGGAAGCGCGGTCGCGCCCACGGATAACGACGCGGCGGCAAGGCCGGCGGTCTTTAGAAAGTCACGACGATCAAAAGCGGTGCTCATAGGATCTCCTCTAATCTAGCCGGGATTCGCAAACTGGGATTCCCATCCCGCATTCTTGAAAGGTTAGCAGTATACCTCAGCACGACAGGCGAGCGCACCGGGTTATAATAGCAGGCCAGGTGATCTCGAGTGCTCTCTCGACTGCTTCTCAACGACATTCGCCGTCTCTTCGGCGCGCTTTTCGGCTTGGCCTTATTGTGGGGTTCGTGTGGTTCTTCCCAGCCGGCCTGGGCCTCGGACGATCCCCACGCTCAGCAGATCGGGGCGATTTTTGCGCCGCTGGTTTCGCGCCATAAGCCGGGCCTCGCCGTGCTGGTCCGCCTCAACGGCAAGACCGTGTTCAAGCGTGGGTATGGGAGCCGCGATCTGCGCTCAGGCGCCCCTATCAATGCGCGCTCGAACTTCCGCCTGGCTTCCTGCACGAAACAGTTTACCGCCATGGCTGTGCTGCTCCTCGTCCACGACGGCAAGCTCCGTCTGGACGAAACGCTCGCCGATGTTTTTCCGGAGTTCCCTGCCTATGGAAGAGCCATTACCCTCCGCAACCTGCTGAATCACACTTCAGGGCTTGCGGCCTACGAAGACCTGATGGACAAGACGTATGCAGGCAAATCCTGCCAGGAGATTCCGCAGATCAGCGACGCTGGCGTGCTCGAATTGATGGAGAAACAGACGGGCACGAAGTTCCCGCCCGGCACGGCCTGGGAATACAGTAACTCCGGCTACTGCGTGCTGGCCAAAGTCGTCGAGAAGGCGTCCGGCCGGGGCTTTGCTGATTTCCTCCGCCGGCGCATTTTCGTCCCCTTGAAAATGCACGACACGCTGGCCTACGAATATGGCAAGAATCAGGTGAAGGCCCGCGCCTACGGGCACACGCAAGACGCGGGTACCTGGCTGGAGACCGATCAGAGTCCGACTTCGGCGACCCTCGGCGACGGCGGAGTCTATAGCTCCCTTGACGACTTGCGCAAATGGGACGACGCGCTTCGCCGCCAAACTCTGTTAAGTGAGGCCGCGATGCGGCCAGCTCTGACGCCAGTTGCATTGCCCCAAGACTTCCACTCTTCGTCAGAAGGCGGCGGGCCCGTCAAGTACGGATTTGGCTGGTTTCTTGACCCTTATCGCGGCCATGCGCGCCTGTGGCATTCCGGTGAGAGCATCGGATTCCGTACGGTCATCGAACGTTTCACCTCCGACGGACTGACGATCATCGTTCTCGCCAATCGAACCGACCTCGACCCCTCAGCCCTCGCCTTGAAAGTCGCGGATTTGTTTCTTCGGTAGTGCTCCGAGTCAGAGGTTCGTAGAACAGTTCAGCCCGCGTAGCGGGCGGCAGCCTGTAGCCCACGGCGTAAGCGGTGGGTCGTGAGATCACACCCTCTCCCCCGTCCCCTCTCCCGCTGGGCGGGAGAGGGGCGCCGAAGGCGGGGTGAGGGCCATCCAACCCAGGGCTCACGCCCTGGGCTACTCTATTACGCCCCTCGCGGGGCTCCGAAAAACGCGCGCGCGTAGGGTAGATGGGAGGGCGTGGGTGTTTTTGACGGAGGACAAATTGTCAGATACACTTGTCCTATGTCTATCCCTACTGAACCTATCGGTAGCATTCCCAGACCGCCTCAGCTAATCCAGGCGATCCGTGATTTCCAAAGAGGCCGCACCTCGCAAGAGGGTCTTGACGCGGTCTATGCCGACGCGCTTCGTGATACGATCCAGAGGTTTGAGGACACCGGCTCACCGGTGATTACCGATGGTGAGCAGACCAAACCCAGCTTCGCCACTTACCCCGTTCATGGCCTCACGAACCTCGCCCCGGACGGAATCTCGATCCCTTTTGCCGACGGCCACACGCGCCAGTTGCCTCGGTTGGCCTCGGGCCCTTTTCGCTACAAGACGCAAGCGGTTTCCTATCTGGAAGCGGCGAAACGATACACGCGCACGCCATTGAAACAGGCGGTCATTTCCGCGTCCGCTCTAAGTCTCTTGTACCCCCAAGCGGGAATTAAGGGGTATTCGAGAGGGGAGTTTCTCGACGAGCTTGTTCAGGAAGCCGCGGCCGACATTCGCCTATGCTTGCAGCACGGCGCCCACAAAGTGCAGGTTGATTTTACCGAAGGGCGGCTTTCCTTAAAGCTCGATCCTTCCGGTGGTCTCCTGCGGCAATTCATCGGCCTCAACAATCGGGTACTGAGCCGCTTCTCACCCGAGGAGAGGCGGCGCATCGGAGTGCACACGTGCCCGGGCGGCGACCAGGATTCCACTCATAGCGCGGATGTTGACTATGCCGGTTTATTGCCCGATCTCTTCACGTTGGAGGCAGGGAATTTTTACATCCAGTTGGCGAGCGAGAAAGACCGCCGCCGGGTTTTGAAGCTGATTAAGGAACATGCGCGGCCCGATCACAAGGTCTTCGTCGGCGTCATTGAGCCCATTAATCCCCGGGTCGAATCACCCGAGGAAGTGCAGGATCGGGTTTTGGAGGCGGCAGAATTCGTGCCTCTAGAGCAACTTGGGACCACCGATGACTGCGGGTTTGCTCCCTTCAGCGACGATACTTCCACGGCGCGCGAAACCGCGTTCGAGAAGATCCGCGCACGGGTGGCCGGCACCCAATTGGCCGCCCAGAAACTCGGACTGTAGTTCCACCCTTAAAGATCACACCAACAACATCCGATAGAACAAAGAGAGTGCTCGAAACAGATGCTGGCGAGGTGAGGTGCCCTTCATAACGAGAGTTGTATTCCGTGTGTAAGCAGGCGAAATGTATCCGTTCCGGTAGTGGCGCTGGGCACAAACGAATATGCCGACTCTCAAAATGTTTCGACGCTTTCCGACCCTCGCGTGGGCGTCCTTCCTTCCCCTCCTTGTCTCCTGCGTAGCTGGCACTCCCGTCCAGGCTCTCGATCCATCCAAGGCTCTGACGCAGTACGTTCATGATATCTTTCAACAGGAACAGGGGTTGCCTGAAAACGATGTGACCGCGATCATTCAGACGCGGGATGGCTACATCTGGCTCGGCACCGAGGAAGGCTTGGTGCGCTTCGATGGCGTCCACTTTACCGTGTTCGACAAAAGTAACACGCCTGAACTGACCAGTCCTTACATAGCTGCTTTGCTCGAAGGCCGTGACGGGAGCCTCTGGATCGGCGCCAGTGCGGGTGGCGTCTACCGGCTGAAAGACGGAAAGTTCAGCACCTACCAGACCCCCGATGGCCTGGCGAGCGACGATGTTCGGGCATTTTTCGAGGCCTCGGACGGGAGCCTGTGGATTGCAACTGCCGGACACGGGCTCGGGCGTTTGAAGGACGGCGAATTCTCGCGCTACACCACCAAGGACGGTCTTGCGAACGACTTCGTCTGGGCTCTGGCGGGAACCGCCGACGGAAGCCTCTGGATCGGTACGGACCGCGGTCTTAACCGGCTCAAGGACGGCAAGTTCACCCTTTATACGACCAAGGATGGGCTCCCCAGCGACGTGGTTTGGTCATTGGGCCCGGGAAATGCGCAGACCTTGTGGGTGGGAACAGGCGGCGGCCTTTGTTACATGCAGGACGGGAAGTTACGCGTCTACCCCGCAAAGCAGGCTCAGGACAAATACGCTGTGAAGTCCGTATTTCAGGACCGGCATGGAACGTTATGGCTCGGCACGGAGGGGCACGGGCTGGAACGGATTGAGAACGGAAGCGTCGCCGCCTATACCAGTCAGCAAGGTCTACCGAACGACACTGTAGGGGCGGTTCTCGAAGACGACGAAGGCAATCTTTGGCTGGGCACCTTCGGCGGCGGTTTGGTCCGATTGAAGGACGCCAGTTTCATGACCATTGGCACTGAGCAAGGCCTGAGCATCGAGGATGTCAACGGAATTTATGAAAGCCGAGACGGAAGCGTCTGGATCGGATCGTCGGGCGGCGGCTTGAACCAGCTCAAGAATGGGAAGGTTACTCACTATACCAGGAAACAGGGATTGCCGAGCGACGAGGTGTGGTGCGCGGTCGAAACCCGCGATGGAAGCATCTGGGCCGGAACCAATGGCGGCGGCTTGGCGCACATCCAAAACGGCAGTATCACCACCTACACCACGAAGCAGGGCCTCTCGAACGATTCCATACGAGCTCTGCTGGAAGACTCGCACGGCAACCTCTGGATTGGCACACGCAGCGGTGGGCTCAATCTCTTCCGTGACGGAAAATTCACTTTCTACTCGACTCGCGACGGGTTACCTTCCGATGTCATCAGGGGTCTTTACCAGGATCCGGGGGGCACGCTGTGGGTCGCAACGGAGGGAGGGTTGGCGGAGATGGAAGGTGTCCGAGCCGCGAACTCCGAAGACGGTGGCGGGCGCTTCCACTTCAAAGCCTATACGACCAAGGACGGCCTGGCACATGACGCGACCTGCTCTGTCTATCAGGACCACGAGGAGACGCTTTGGGTCGGATCCTGCACCGGAGGGCTGAGCCGATTTAGGGACGGCAAGTTCACCGCCTACACCACTCGCCAAGGAATGTTTGACGACATCGTTTTCCAGATCCTCGAGGATGATCGGGGCAATCTCTGGATGAGTTGCAATCGGGGCGTCTACCGCGCCAGCAAGAAGGAGTTGAACCAGTTCGCGGCCGGGGTCATCAAGTCGATTCATTGTGTCTCCTACGGCGTCTCCGATGGAATGGGCAGCAGGGAATGCAACGGTGGCTTCCAACCCGCGGGGTGGAAGACCAGAGACGGAAGGTTATGGTTCCCGACTCTCAAGGGAGTTGCCGTCGTCGACCCGGCCCATTTGAAGATCGATGAACATCCGCCCCGCGTCATAATCGAGCAAGTTTTAATAGACGGCACGCCCGTGCCTGACTTGGGTAACATCCGAGTGCCGGCGGGGCACAGCAAACTGGAGTTCCACTATACCGGTCTCAGTTTTGCCGCGCCGCGCAAGGTGCGATTCAAGTTTAAGTTGGCAGGGCTGGACGAGGGCTGGGTCGATGCCGAATCTCGACGCATCGCCTATTACACGAATGTTCCTCCCGGCAAATACTCTTTTCGTGTAATCGCCTGCAACGGAGAGGGGGTTTGGAATCTGGCCGGTGCAACTCTGGAGCTTTATCTCCAGCCGCATTTTTACCAGACTTTTTGGTTCTACACACTGTCCGGCGTGTTGCTTTTGGCTGCTGCGGTAGGGGGATATCGGCTTCGCATCCGGCAAATTCGCGCGCACGAACGGGAGCTGGAATCGCGCGTGAAGGAGCGGACCGAAGAGTTGCAAGAGGAGGTCATCGTGCGTAAGCGCGCGGAGGAAGCCGCCGAGGCCGCCAGCCGCGCCAAGAGTATGTTCCTGGCCAACATGAGCCACGAGATTCGCACCCCCATCAACGGCATCCTGGGGATGACAGAGTTGAGCCTGGAGACGGAACTGACCGCCGAGCAGCGCGATTACCTGAGAATGGTTAAGACCTCCGCCGATGCCCTGCTCACCGTTCTCAACGATGTTCTGGACTTCTCCAAGATCGAAGCCGGCAGACTCGACCTTGACCCGATTCGGTTCGGATTGCGCGACGGCTTGGAAGATACTTTGAAACTGCTGGCCTTGCGGGCCGACGAGAAGGGCCTCGAGCTGACGTGCGATATTCACCCCGAGGTGCCGGAGATGGTGGTTGCGGATCCCACGCGGCTGCGCCAGATCATCATCAATCTGGTCGGCAACGCCATCAAATTCACGCCGCACGGCGACGTGAGCCTGGAAGTGGTCTTGGAGTCCAGTACAGCGGATCAGGCGATGTTGCACTTTACGGTGCGGGATACGGGCATCGGCATTGCTCCCGAGAAGCAGAAGATCATTTTCGAAGCTTTCTCCCAGGCCGATGGTTCCATGACGCGCACCTTCGGAGGCACGGGGCTGGGGCTGACCATCTCGCTGCGGCTGGTGACGATGATGGGCGGCCGGATGTGGGTGGAGAGCGAATTGGAGAAAGGCAGCCGCTTCCACTTCACGGTACCGGTGCGGACGGCGAAGGGCGCGGTGGCGATGGAGCCGCTGGAGCGCGTGGACTTAGCCGGGCTGCCGGTGCTGGTGGTGGACGATAATCCGACCAACCGTCGCATTCTGGGAGAGATGCTGCGCCACTGGGGCATGCGGCCGGAGTTGGCGCCCAGCGGAGCGGAAGCCATCACCCTGCTCCACGAAGCCGATCGCCGGGGCGTCGGCTTTGCGCTGCTGCTGGTGGACGCGCAGATGCCGGGCATGGACGGCTTCACGCTGGTGCAACGCCTCCGTCAGCAAACCGACTTGGGCAAGATTACCATCATGATGCTGACATCGGCCGGGCAGAGGGGTGACGCGGCGCGCTGCCGGGAGTTAGGCATCGCCGCCTATCTGGTCAAACCGATCGTCCAGTCGCAACTCCTCGACGCCATGCTGAATGTTTTGGCCGGAAAGGCTCGGCAAGCGAAGACCCCCAGCGTGCAGCGCGAAGGAGTTGGGCCGCAGAGCGGTCCTCAGGGCCGCGGCTCTGAGGGTTACGAGACTCCTTTAGTTACTCGTCATTCTTTGCGCGAAGCCCGGCAACACCAGCGCATCCTGCTGGCCGAAGACAATGTCGTCAATCAGGTACTGGCGTCCCGCCTCCTCGAAAAGCACGGGCACAGCGTCTTTGTGGTCAATAACGGACGCAGCGCCCTTGAGGCGCTGGACAAAGAGAAGTTCGATTTGGTTCTCATGGACGTTTCCATGCCGGAGATGGACGGACTGGAGACCGTCGCGGCGATCCGCGCCCGCGAGGGAGTGACGGGATTCCATATGCCCATCATCGCCATGACTGCCCACGCCATGAAAGGTGATCGCGAGCGCTGCCTGGAGGCTGGCATGGACGCCTACATTTCCAAACCCATTCAGCCCAGGGAACTCTTTGAGGCTATCAAGTCGGTGTCCCTGGTCTCTGCGCACTGGTAGGGCCTGCCTACGCACCCGCTTCCGCGGGCTGGCTTTTTCAACGAACTTGTGACTCAGGACGCTGGGAAGAAATGATATTATGGCCCACGTCAAATTGGCCCTTGGAGGTGCCAAGCACCATGGCGACGACCGTCAAACATCCGGAAGTGAGCGACGCCGCTGCTTCGCCGGAAGCCACTTCAAAACAGCCTGAACGGTCCTCTGAGAAAACCGTGGGCGGGCGCTTGCTCAGCCTGGATGCCTACCGGGGCTTTATTATGTTGCTCTTGGTATCCGAGGGCTTCGGAATCGGGGTGCTCCAGCACTATCCGCGCTGGGCCTGGCTCGCGGCCCAGGTTGACCATGCCCCCTGGGAAGGCTGCAAGTTCTGGGATCTCATCCAGCCGGCATTCACTTTCATGGTCGGTGTGGCGATGCCATTCGCGTTCGCCCGGCGGAGGTCGCAAGGCGCCACCCAGAGCGGCTTGTTCCGGCACGTGGCGTATCGGTCGTTCATGCTGATTCTGCTCAGCAATCTCTACTCGAATTGGGGGGAATCCCGCCTGTCATTGCAGTTGATCAACGTGCTGAGCCAGATCGCGTTCGGCTACATGATCTGTTACCTGATCATGCGCTTGCGGTTCAGTTATCAGGCGGCAGCCGGGTTGGCGATGCTGGCCGGTTTGTGGGCGCTGTTTGTGATCTTCCCCGGTCCGGACGGCCCCTGGTCGCAGTCCGGGAACATCGGCGCGGTGATCGACCGGAAGGTACTCGGATACAACTACTCCGGCTATTACACGACGATCAACTTCGTGGGGAACGCCGTCACCATCTTGTTTGGGTGCTGGATCGGGATGCTGCTGCGCACGGGCAGATCGCACGCCAACAAATTAAAGGTGCTGGGGGCCTGCGCGGCTTCGGGCTTGGTGCTGGGTCTGGCGCTGGTGCCCTACAATCCCATGATCAAGCGGTTGTGGACAGCCTCTTTCACGTTCTTCAGCGCCGGCTGGGTGATCCTGATGCTGATGGCCTTTTACTGGGTCATCGAGGTGAAAGGGGCGCAAAGGTGGGCTTTCCCGTTCATCGTGCTGGGAATGAATTCGATCTTAATTTATTCTCTCGGCCAGATCGGAATAAAAGGGTGGCTGAATAGCGGGCTAAAGAACTTTACCAAGGACTTCAGGTTTCTGGGGGACCTTGGCGCCATTCCGCAGAGTATCCTGGTCCTGGCCGTAATGTGGTACGTGTGCTACTGGCTGTACCGGCGGAAGATCTTCTTTAAGATTTAGTGCGCCATCAGTTTGACAGCTTCACAGTCTCGCGACCCCCTCACCCGGCCCGCGACGCCTGGTGAAAGCGTCGTCGCGGTCCACCCTCTCCCCCAAAGGGGGAGAGGGCGATGAGTTTTCTAATTCTGACTCCTGACTGCTGACTCCTGACTCCTGTCATCCAGCGCAAAACTGAACAAATCACTTCCCACGGCGATCGAGACGTACTGCACACCATCGACGGCGTAGCTCATAGGTGAGGCGTGCATCCTCTGGCCGGTGTTGAAGTGCCACAAGGGCTTGCCGGAACGGGCGTCAACAGCCTCCAACTCTCCTGCATCGTCTCCGAAAAAAACCAGCCCTCCCGCGGTGGTCATGGTTCCGCCCCAGGAATCACCATCGCCGATTTGCGGGTAGCGCCAGACGGGTTTGCCCGTTGGCACGTCAAAAGCCAGCATGATCTTCTTCGCCGCTTCGCTCGGAATGCGCTTTGCCCCGGTGCTGTAATAGGTCTGGCCGGGCTTGTAGACTTGTTTCTCGGCGCCCGCGAAGTACATTTCGCAGTCTTCGAGAGCGAGAAAATAGAAGAGGTGAGTGGAGGGATTGTATGAGGGAGAGAACCAATTCGTGGCGCCGGTCATCGAGGGGCAGATTCGCGTGCCTTGCGAGGTGGGCTTCAGCCCCGTGAGCAGGGGGCGGCCATGGGCGTCGATCCCGGTTGCCCAGTTCAGCTTCTCAACGAAAGGCGTAGCGCTCAGAAACTTCCCGTTGGCGCGGTCGAGGATATAGAAAAACCCGTTGCGGTTAGCCTCCACCAGCAGGCGTCTGACCGTTCCGTCAACCGGCACATCCAGCAACACGGGAGTCTCCGTGGCGTCGTAATCGTAGAGGTCATGCGGGGTGAACTGGAAATACCACTTCAGTTTTCCCGTATCTGCGTCCAGGGCCAGCACGCAACACGTGTAGAGGTCATCGCCTGGGCGCGTGTCGCCCACGAAATCCGGTGCGGGATTGCTGGTGCCCCAGTAAACCGTATTCAACTCCGGATCGTATGTTCCGGGCATCCAGGTTGTGCCGCCGCCGTGCAAGTAAGCATCACCGATCCAACTCTCGGAGCCTGGTTCCCCCGGAGCTGGAATAGTCCAAAAACGCCATACAAGATTGCCGGTGATTGCGTCGTAAGCGGCCAGGAACCCGCGTACCCCATCGTCGCCGCCCGAAGTCCCCACGAGAACCTTGTCCTTAACCAGCAGAGGCGCACTGGTAGCTCCGTAATTCAGCCGAGTGTCCGCGTAAGGAACGTCCCAAATCAAGTTGCCGGAACGTGCGTCGAGACAGAGCAGGTGGGCGTTATCGGTCTCCATATAAATGCGCGAATGCCAAACCGCGACACCGCGATTATGATGGGCCGACGCGTCGTCGATCAGCCCTTCGGTCAGCGGGCGCGAGTGGTGCCACAGCACGCGGCCGGTGCGCGCGTCGAGCGCCAAGGCATCGTTGCCGGAGGTGATGTACATGACTCCGCCCACGACGACCGGGGTTACCTCCATGGAATCCGAGTTGGTGGAGTGGAACACCCATTGGGCGCGCAGGTGCTTGACATTCTCAGTGTTGATTTGGTCCAGGCCGCTGTAGCGTCGTCCGGTGAAGTCTCCGTTGTAGGAAGGCCAGTCCTGCTGCGGGGGTGAAACCAGCAGTCGTTCCGGCGCAATGTCGACGTCCGTCGAGACGGGGGCCCGGCCCGATTGGCCCGCCGGATGCGCCGGCGCGAAGCAGAGCCCCACGATCAGCAGCGCACCGCCGGATAGCTGCATCCTGATAGCTTTGGTCATGATCCGCGACATCGTCCCTTCTCATGCGGAGAGAAGGCGCTCAACCTTTGGACCTTGTCATCCTTCGCTTCGCTCTGGATGACATGCTCGAGTGCATGCCGACCTGAAGGTCGGCGCTACTTCGCGATTTCGACTTCCCCCAGCGATCCCCGGTCCAACCCCTGCTCATCGACGAGATGGAGAGACACCGTGGCAGCCTCGGGAGGCAGCGGAACGACGGTATCCAGAGAAACCGTCTCCAACGGGTCGGCTTGCACGAGGTCCACGGGCTTGAGCGCAACACCACGAGCGTCGTACACGCGGGCCACAAGACGGCCGGCATAGAATACCCCGAACATACCGGTAAGCCGCACTCCACCGGGACCGGGGACCACAGCCAGTTCGCGCCCAATCATCCCTGCCTCGGCGGCATTAACGAACTGCGGCGTCATGCGGGTTGGAAACCACTCGCTTTCCAGGACCGAGGTTTGTCCCGGGGGCAAGACCACCAGCGGGCTGTTCAGCTCCGCTTCCATGTAGTACGGTGTGTCTTCGAGCTTCGTCCGCGATATTTCCGGCATTCCTTGGTTGTTGAGCTGCAAGCTGGGTCCGTCAATGTAGAAGATCACGGAGGCCCGCTCCGGATAATCAGCGCCGGGAAAGAAACGAAAACGTTCCAGCATGGCGAAACTGGAGAGCCCATCGACCACCGCAACCCAGCCTGCGGTTGAGTCGACTCCGACTTCTCCCTCGAGGTACTTCCAATGCAGCGTGAACAAGTTGTTTCGGACGCTGTACGAAGGGTGATCAATGGGCCCTGCGTGGGCATCGAATTTACGGTTAAAGACGCTGGCGGGGTTGACCGGCGTGAAGGCCCAGAAATCGTGGTTGTACTTCGCGGGATCGCGCGGATCGGCGGTGTTGTACTGCGTCACGGACTGCATCGACCACTTGATTTCATGCCCGGTAATGTTCTGCATTTGCGCTTGAAAGCGGATTTTGGGCGACTCGGCGTCAAGGCTGATGTCCCGGGAATATTGCAGGCCGGTTCGGTCATCCGGCGGACCTTGCAAGTGTACCTTGCAAGCTGCGGTTCCGGTTCGAACCGGAGTGAGCTGGTAATTCCCATCGTCCAAAATATCCGAAGCTACGGGCCACTGGTCTTCGCCAGGGCCCTCTGGAAGGGGCCAGATTTTGTCGCCGCCATAATTGAACCACTTCTTTTCCGCCACGGCCTGCGAGGGAGGGAAGTACTTCCCTAGATAAAGAGGATTCACGAATAAGTAGTCATGAGCGCCGAATGTAACTTGCATCAGCCTACCACCGAGCTTCGGGACAATTATCAAGGTGATCCAGCGATTGGACATGCGCTCGGCATCCCAGCCGTGGAACTGAGTTGACTCCACAATGCAAGGGGAGGAAGCCTGAGCGGTTTGCCCCGCAGGGTTGGCGGGGATGACGGCAAGAATCATACATACTAGGACGGCGACTGCCGTCCGGAATGGGCTTGGCATGTTAAAAGGCCCTCTATACCTACTGCCGCGTAACACCTAGGGTTTGACCATTCGCGAGTGGATCTTCGCCCAGATTGTAGGGGTACGGCTTGCCGTACCCTCTTCCTTTGTCGCGCGACCGAGCCGAGAGGGTACGGCAAGCCGTACCCCTACAACCAGCCAACGCCGCATCTCCATTACCGGCCGGCAGACGCCCTGACTGGCCGTGTTGGCTTGACTTGCCGAGCCGGGCGTCGATTGCCTTCGGATAGATACTGGACAAATCCCCGTACAAGGGTGCGTATTCGATACACCGAAGTGGTGGCGGTAATAAACAGCGTACCGTAGTCGGATTCCCCCCAGGTCAGATTTGCCGGCTGCTCCGGCAGCGCGATCGTGCCCAGATGATGTCCCGCTGCGTCCCAAACCCAGATCCCCAGCGGCCCTACGACGAAGAGATTGCCATCCATGTCCACGCGCATGCCGTCCGGCACTCCCTCGCCTGAGCCGCCCTTCTCTTCGCCGAATGGGCGGCCGTTCGCGAGCGTCCCGCCCGGCTGGAAATCATAAACCCGGATATCCAGTCGTTCGCTGTCGTCCACGTAAAGATGCTTGCCGTCGGGCGAGAACGCCAAGCCGTTCGGCTGGGCAAGGTCGCGTGTGAGCAAGCGTACCTCGCCGCTGCTGTCCAGGCGATAGACTCCCTGAAAGGGGATCTCCTGCGGCTCTCCTTTCGGCAGATCCAAGGTGGGATCAGTGAAATAAATCGCGCTGTCCGGACCAATCACCAGATCGTTCGGGCTATTCAATCTCTTGTTCTGGTACCGGCCTGCCAGAATTGTATAACGTCCATCCGGCTCGATGCGAATCACGGCGCGCAGCACGCTGGCACAATCGAGCAGGCGGAGTCGCTGGTCAAAGGTGTTGCCGTCCGGGTCGCCGAGAGAGATTAGTTCCTCCCGATGCCCGTCCGGATAAAGGCGGAAAATCTTGTTCAGGGTTTCATCGCTCACGTAAAGGAATCCGTGCGGGTCCCACACCGGACCCTCCGTAAAACCGAAGCCCGTTCCCACGCGGCTCAACTTCGCCTCACGGTCAACCAATTTCCAGAACTGTGGCGATTCGGCGCGGAGTTCAAACTGGCGCAACTTCTGGCCCTGCGCCGCACACACCGCCGGGCAGATGAGCAGAAGTACTACAAGCCGCTTGTTCATAGTGTGCCGCCCCCTTGGACGCGGCCTCCCATCTGTCATTCCTCGCTTCATACCCGCGACTTCGAAAGTCACGTCATTCCCGCGAAAGCGGGAATCCATTGGCCTGTAAACCCACGATGGACCCCCGCTTGCGCGGGGGTGACGAGGGATTGACTTCCATCTGAACGGGCGGGCCAGAGGCCCATGCCCACTCGGAATGTCAGCCCCCGCTAGCGCCCGTGTCTCCGCGGGTGATCGCCGGACGATGTGGGCGGCGCTTCCACGCGGCGCCCATAACGCGCGATGAAGCTGGCCAGATCGTCCAGCTCCGCTGAACTGAGCCGCGTCCCGTAGTCCGCGGGCATGAGGGAATGGCCGGTGCTTTCCACCTTGGTGATATCAGATTTCATGAGCAGATGAAACTTTCCGTCGATTCCCTGCAATTGCATCGAGAAGTTATCTTCGTTGCGGACCACGCCCGACAACTTCTGCCCTTCGACAGTCTCGGCGTTGATCACTTGATCGCCGGGCAGCAGCGTTTGGTTTGGGCGGACAATTGCCTCGCGAATCTTCTGCGGTGAATGCGCGATGGCGAAATCCGAAAGGTCGGGCCCGATAAATCCACCGTTTCCCGCCAGCATGTGACAATCACTGCAATGAGCTTTCCCGAAGAAGAGTTTTTCCCCTCGCAGGGGGTCCCCGTTGACGTTCTCGGCCGGGGCCGCTCCACCCAAGGTGCGCAGATATTTCACCACAGACTCGACCTCGTTCTCGGGAAGAGAGGGAAAGGAGGGCATCCCGGCCGCTGGAAGGCCACCGCGAATAATCTGGAAGAGCGCTTTGTCCGATTTTGCCTGCACATCGCGGGAATTGGCGATTCCCGGCGCGTGCTCACCTCCGCGCGCATCCAAGCCGTGGCACATTGAGCAATGGGTTTCATAACTTTTCCGCCCCGCCGCCACCGCAGAACCTTGGCCGCCACTCTTCAAGGCGGAGCGTTCAGCATTCTCCTGCGCCAGGCTTCGATTAGCCAAGGCCATACAGAGCGGCGGCAGCAACGCCGCCGCAATCAGTTTGGACGTTACCGGCATACCTGGTGGGAACAACTCCTCTGCTCACTTAAGATTAACAGTCCTGAACAAACTTTGCTTGTTTTCGATGGGGCGCCACGCGCAGCCTGGCTCACGGCTAGCTATCTTAACACTCGCTCGGGGGGGTGTCCAGAATCCGGGTGGCGTCCTATTCCGAATGTTGCGCCCACCCCGCGGTTGCGCCGTGGGCGGTAGCCGGGTCTCTACTCCAACATTGATGAAGACCCGGAAAAAGTGCTATTCTTCAACCAGCCACAGGATGGAATTGTGCTAGGCGGCACATGGGCGGGTTGCAAGCTGCACGAATTCAAGCGTCCGGTCAGTCGGTGAGTGGAAGATTTTGATGTCGTACTGGCGATCCAGCGCGTCTGGGTTATCGCCAAGTGGCCAAGCAAGACCACCTCTACATCGAATTCTACCCATACCGCATGTTGGGTCAAAACCGGTTCCAGACAAATCGATAGGACCAGGGAGGTCTTGAATGCGTTTGAGAGACAAGCTTGGCGCAGGAGTAGCCTTTATCCTTCTCGCCGGGACGCTGACCGCATGGGCCAGCATTACCGGCAGCATTTCGGGGGTGGTTACCGACCCCAGCGGCGCCGTGATTCCCAGTGTGCAAGTGACCGCGGTGAACACGGGCACGGGGCTTCGGCTATCTGTGGTGACCGATTCAAAAGGGTTCTATGAATTTCCGGCATTGGCCGTCGGCACGTACGAATTGAATGTGCAGCAGACAGGGTTCAAGGCTTATCACCAGACCGGACTGGTAATCGATGCCAACTCGGCCCTGGTGGTCGACGTTAAGCTGACTCTGGGTGCTGCGCAACAGGAAGTCACCATCTCCAGCACCGCGGTCCACGTGGAGACCAGCAGCACACAGATGGGCGAAGTCATCGAGAGCAACAAGATTACGGCAGTGCCGCTGAACGGCCGTAGTTACACGGACCTGCTGGCGCTTCAGCCCGGCGTCTCGCCCTACGCAAACGTGGCCGTGGGTGGCGATCGCCCGACCTCCGGTGATATCTCCAACTCCGGCAACGACGCCATGAACGGCCAGCGCGAAACCTCGAATGGCTTCATGGTGAACGGAGCTAACGTGGAAGAGGGGCGGAACAACGGTGCGGCGATTATTCCCAACCTCGATTCCATCGCCGAATTCCGCATCCTCACCAACAATTTCGACGCGGAGTACGGAAACTACAGCGGCGGTCAGGTCAACGTGGTGACCAAATCCGGCGAAAATTCGCTTCACGGCGACGCGTTTGACTTTGTTCGCAACACCAAGTTCGACGCACGGAATTTCGAGTCACCGTCAATCGGAACCTTTCAGCAGAATCAGTTTGGAGGCACTTTCGGCGGGCCTATCAAACGCAACAAGGCTTTCTTTTTCGTCGACTACCAGGGAACCCGCATGGTGCAAGGCGAATCCACAGGTTTGATCGCCGTACCCTCGCCACAAGACCGCACGGGAGACCTCTCCGATGAAGTCAGCGCTTTGAGCGGTTCGGTGGTGGGCTCCAATTGGGCGCAACAACTATCGACGGCGTTCGGCTATCCCGTGACCGCCGGAGAGCCGTACTACACGGCAGGATGCACCAGTTCCGCGCAGTGCGTTTTCCCGAACGCTGTCATCCCTCAGAGCGCTTGGGCCTCTCCAACATCGCATCTGCTGCCCTATATCCAACCACCTGACATCATCACTCCAAACGGTGATTATTTCTCAACTTCCGCCTTCGACGAGCGGTTGCGGGACGACAAAGGTGGCGTGCGCGTCGATGGGAATTCCCGCTTCGGCATGCTTTCCGCTTACTACTTCATGGACGACTACCTCCTGAACAACCCTTATCACAACGCCCCGGAGTTCCCCGGCTTCTTCGCGATTACCCCTGGCCGGGCGCAGTTGCTCAACCTCTCAGACACGAAGAGTTTTGGCTCCTCTTCCGTGAATCAGTTTCACTTCAGTTACATGCGCGACGCCAATGTTTTCAACAATCCCGGCGGCGGCCTGGGTCCCTCGATGAGCTCTCTTGGCTTCAATGGAACCTTCAACGCCCAGGGTGGCATTGGCTCGGTGGTTCCTGCCGATCAAGGTGTGCCCTTGATGCAATTCAATAGCTACAATTTCGGGTTGCCTGACGGCTCGACGGGACAATATAACAACACTTATCAGTTCCTGGACAACTTCGCCCGGATTATTGGCACGCACAGCTTGAAATTCGGCGCCGAGTTCCATTACGCCGAGATCAACGAGCGCAACACTTATGCCGAAAACGGGGTCTTTGCATTCAACGGCAGCGAAACCGGAATCGACTTTGCCGATTTTCTGATCGGCGCTCCCGCTTCTCTGACCCAATCCAGCCGGCAGTTTCTCGACTCGCGCTCCAAGTATTTCAGCGCCTTCGTTCAGGATAGCTGGCGCGCCAAGCCTGAATTGACGCTGAACTACGGCTTGCGTTGGGAAGTCAGCCAGCCCTGGTATGATACTCAAAACAAAACTGAGACCATTATCCCCGGAGTGCAATCTGTGGTCTTCCCCGGCGCACCCGAGGGTTGGCTGGTTCCTGGTGATCCGGGCGTCCCCCCCACTCTGGCGCCCACAAAATGGAACGGGTTTGCTCCCCGCCTAGGACTTGCCTACTCCCCGAAATGGGATAGTGGTCTGCTCGGCAAGTTAGTGGGCGGGCCAGGCAAAACCAGTTTCCGCGCGGCCTGGGGCCTGTTCTATACTTCGGTTGAGGATCTGACCCAGTTTGTGGAAGTGGGCGATTCCCCGTACGGTCTTTTCTACGTCAGTCCCTCGCCACCCATTTTCGCAACGCCTTACATCGACCGGGCGACCGGGAACAATGAAGGACAGCGTTTCCCCTTCGCCTTTCCTCCCACCAATTCGTCCGCCAGTCACCCCGACACCACTTTCAATTGGCCTGCGGTTGAACCGATCTCCGGCGCACCCGTGTTTTTCCACCAGAACCGGATGCCCTACGCCGAGGACTATGACGCATCGTTGCAGCGCCAATTTGGGTCCAATACTACTCTGAGTGTCAGTTTCGTCGGAACGCAAGGACACGACTTGATCTCCTTCCTCGAGTCCAATCCCGGCAGCGCCGCTCTTTGCGAATCGCTTAATGCGTCCACGCTGGCGCCTGGACAGACGCCCTGCGGCCCGTTCCTGGAAAGCAATACCTACACGCTGAACTCAGGGCAACAGGTTTATGGAACTCGTCCTGTACTGGGCAACCTCTTTATCAGCAATGCCTACATGGATGAAATGGCGAACTCCAATTACAACTCGCTGCAGGTGAGCCTGCACCACACCAGCAAGAATTCGTCGTTCCTTCTCGGTTACACTTACGGCAAGTGCCTCGACAACGCCTCGGCCCTGGAACAAGGGATCAATCCCTTGAATTACAAGGACAGCAAGGCACTCTGCTCATTTGACCTCACGCAGGATTTTGTGGCCAGCTACAGCGTCCGCCCGTTCGATAGCTTCTCTTTTGCCAACAGCAGGGCCGGAAAGTGGGCCATCAAGGGATGGGAACTCTCAGGCATAACGACCTTCGCCACCGGATTGCCGGTAGGCCTGAGTGAGAATGACGACCGCTCCTTGCTGGGATCAAACACGGGGGTGGACCTACCGGAGCGTGCTCCCGGCAAGATTCTCAACAACACCAATCCACGCAACGGCCAGACCTACTTCAATACCTCGTTGTTCAGCGCCGAGCCTCTGGGAACGATCGGGGACTCCGGCCGGAATTTCTTCCACGGGCCGGGCATCAACAACTTTGACTTGTCGCTTGCGAAGAACTTCGTAATCAGCGAATCCAAGACGTTCGAGTACCGGTGCGAATTCTTCAACGCCTTCAACCATGCCCAGTTCAATAATCCCAACGGGCTCTATAATTCGGGCCCGCCGCCCACTGGTACGTTTGGCTTGGTCACCAGCGCGCGCGACCCCCGAATCGTGCAGATGGCGCTGAAGTTCATATTCTGAGTCGAATTTCACGGGTGGCGCATACGCGGCATTAGGTATGCGCCACCTGGGCAAATTGTCAGGACGGCTCTAGTGGCCGCACTCTGCGTTCGTCCCGGTTCCAACTCCATTCGGCGGGTAAACTCGCCGCTAGAACATCAAGCTGCTCCACTCCCCGCAAACGCCTTGACAAACTGTGCCTAATCCTATAGGCTACAAAATGTCGCGGTAGTTTGTAGGGGCGGTTCGCGAACCGTCTCTACGACGGAATTACAAAAATGAACGAACGATCCGGGAATGTTGATGAAAACAAAGGACAAGGTCAATAAGTCCACTAAACTGGTGCTCTGGGCGGTTCGCGAACTGCCCTACGACGGAATTACAAAAATGAACGAACGATCCAGGAATGTTGATGAAAACAAAGGACAAGGTCACTAAATCCACTAAGCTGGGGTTGGGGCGGTTCGCGAACCGCCCCTATGATCGAAACGCATGCCCGTGAAATCAGACTTGCGTGGCGCCATTCTGATAGCCTGCTTGCTGGGAACCCCTGTCGTCGGGAGATCCGCGCAAGCCGGAGCAAGCCAGCCTCTCCAACAACCTGCCAGTGCCACTGGTTCGCTCGTGGCAAAAGCAGAGGCCGCTTACCACGCGGGGAGTTTAGACGAGGCTCGCCGCTGGCTCGAGCAGGCTATCCGGAACGACCCGCGCTCCGCCCGCGCCCATGCTCTTTTGGGACTTGTCCTGGCCCGGCAGAACGACGCCCAAGGGGCGCTTCTAAACTTACGCCAAGCCTATGAACTTGACCCTCATAATTCCGACTGCGCCTACAACTACGCAGTCCTACTTCTCCAGGAAGGACAGTCCCGCGCGGCCGTTCCCGTACTTGAAGCACTGCACCAAAAGTCTCCCCGGAGTGACGACATCCTAGTGAACCTGGCGCGCGCCTACGCCGAAACAGGGGACACTCAGAAGCTTTCCAGTATCGTGGAAGAAGTACCGGCCGGGGCCTACGACAATATGTCCCTGGTGAAGTCCTTGGCCACGATCCTGGCCAGTGCGGGCGCAACCTCAGCCGTCGCCGAATTGTGGCAGGCAGCCATTCACCGTGACCCCCGTCAGCCTTTGCCTTACGCCGCGTTGGCCGAGCTATGGATTGGCCAGGGGCAATCCGGCCAGGCCCTGGTCCTTCTGGACGGCGCGCCCGCCGCGGCCCGAGGACCTGTCTACCTCTATGCCTACGGCGATACGCAAATGGCCTTGCGAGATTACCAGAAGGCAATCCCCGTGTTCCTCGACCTCACCCGCCGGACGCCGGACGACCAGGGCCCTTGGGAAAAGTTGGTGAGATGCGATCTGCTCGCGGGTCGTTTAAACGACGCGGAGCAGGCGGCTGCACAAGCCGCCCGGCGGTTTCCCGGCGTGACGGAGTTCCAATATCAGCAGGCCCTCGCTGATTACATGCTGCGCCGCAGCGCGGAAGCAATCAAGACCCTGGCGCCGTTGGTTGACCAGGCCGGGAGGGATGATGCTCGCCCGATTCTGTTGATGGCGGTTCTGAAATCGCAAAACGGAGATTACCAACAGGCGTCGGATTATTTTGAGCGTGCAGAGCATATGCAATCCGGCTGCAACGCTCTCGCTTCCTACTTCTACGGAACGACTCTGCTGCGCATGCACCGGCCGGCGGAAGCGCAGGCAAAGCTCCAGGCAGCCATCGAGTGCCATCCCCGCTTCGCGCTGGCCGAGTATCGCTTGGGAGAGGCGTTGTCCCAAGATGGGAAGCTGCCGCAGGCCGTGAGTGCACTAGAGCAGGCGACTCACGACGATCCGACGCTGGCCGAACCCTATTACGCTCTGGCTCAAATTCGCCAGCGGCAGGGCGACCAGGCCGGCGCCCGCGAAGCGCTGGCCCGGTTCACCAGCCTTCAAAAGCGCGAGCCCAATTCCGAGCGCAGCCTCTTTGCCAACGGCCTGCCGTGAGCCGCGCGGAGATGTTTCGCTGCGCTGAGCTTGGCGGCAGTCATGATAGAGTGGGGGGTTCCCGTGGGCCTTTGGCCCACCCGAGGAAATCAAAATCTGCGTCGTCCCCGCGAAAGCGGGGATCCATTGCCGGTCCAATGGAATCCCGCTTCCGCGGGAATGACGTGACTTTCAGGGGACCGGGAGCTCGAAGGGAAACGGAGTGAGACGTGGGAAGAGATAAAAGCGTTAACACACTGAGGCAGTCCGTTGGGGTGTTGGCTCTGATAGCTGCTTTAGGGATAGCCGCCGGCCTGGGAGTGTTGAACGTGCCGCGGCTCACGGCCCAGGCGCCCGCAGCGCAAGCTCATTTCGCGTTTCCGAATACGCCTGCGGCCCGCCAGTTCCAGGCCTGGCTAGCGGCGTTTACGAGCGGCGATCGAGCCACGATTCAGGCCTTCGTCCTGAAGGTCATGACACCGGGCACGCCGTCTAATTTCGTCGACCAGACGATCCAGATGCACGGCCAGATGGGCGGTCTTGATTTCCAGAGAATCGAGGAATCGACCGAGGACCGAATCGTTGCCATCGCGCAAACACGCATCAGCCGGGAGCGTCTGCGGATCACCGTGGAAGTGGACGCTGCTGAGCCGCACCGTATCGCTCAGATTTCCCTTGACCCGGCTTCGCCGCCCGCCAATACTCCTCCCCCGCCGGAAATGACGCCGGCGCAAGCCTCGTTCGCCCGCACGCAGCCGTCCACTCACCAGTTCTTCGCCTGGCTCGCCGCCTTCAACAGCGGTGATCGAGCCCAATACCTGCGTTTCCTCCAGAACAATTTCCCCAACCGGGTGTCGGGCCTGAATCAGGACTTGGAATTCCGCGCCAACACGGGCGGATTCGAGTTCAAGAAGCTCGAGCAGGCATCGCCCACCAGGGCCGGAGGCCTGCTTCAGGAGCGCGATTCGGACCAGTTCGCGCGGTTCACGCTGGAGGTAGAAGCCGCCCAGCCGCACCGCATTGTTTCCTTCGGCCTCACGGCGATCCCTCGCCCGGCGGCATTTCCAGTCTCGAGGCTCACGGAGAGCGAAGCCATTGCGGCCGTCAAGGCGCTGCTCGAAAAGAATACTGCGGCCGATCGGTTTTCGGGCGCGGTGCTGGTTGCCAAGAACGGCAAAACGCTTTTCAGTGGCGCTTATGGATTGGCGGACCGTGAGAAGAAGATCCCCAACCGGCTCGACACACGTTTTCGCATCGGGTCGATGAATAAAATGTTTACCGCGGTTTCGGTGTTGCAACTGGCGGAGGCCGGGAAGATCAAGCTTACCGACCCGCTCGGAAAATACATCAGCGATTATCCCAATCGAGAGATTGCCACCAAGGTCACGATTCAACAATTGTTGACCCACACTGGAGGCACGGGCGATATCTTGGGGCCGGAGTTTGACTCGCATCGCCTGCAACTTCGCACCCTCAATGACTACGTGGCGCTCTATGGCAAGCGCGGTCCTCAATTCGAGCCCGGCAGCCGCTGGGACTACAGCAATTACGGCATGGTGCTGGCCGGAGTGGTGATCGAGCGGGTGACCCGCCAGAGCTACTACGATTACGTACAAGAACACGTCTACAAGCCTGCCGGCATGACTTTGAGCGGATCACTGCCGGAAGATCAGGCGGTTGCCGACCGTTCTGTCGGCTACATGCGGTCGGATTCCGGCGGGTGGACGCCGAACACGGATACGCTTCCTTATCGCGGGACGTCGGCCGGCGGCGGCTACTCGACCGTGGGAGACCTGGTGCGATTTGCCACTGCCCTACTCAGCCACAAACTGTTGAACGCCAGCTTTACCGAGCTGCTCATCACGGGGAAAGTGGAAACGGGCCGCGGACCCGGCAAATACGCCTATGGGTTCGAGGATGAGCGGGACAAGAATGGAAACGGCTATGTGGGCCATGGCGGCGGGGCGCCGGGCATGAACGGCGACTTGAGGATCTACCCCAACTCCGGCTATATCGTTGCGGTGCTGGCCAACCTGGATCCACCCGGGGCGCAGCGAATCGCGGAGTTCCTTGATTCCCGGCTGCCGCAATGATCTTCATGATCTCTTCGCTGGCTTTAAGATTCTGTCGCACTGGAATTGGCAGGAACCGCTGATGGACATCGCTAAACTCCGAGCCAAACGCAAGAACGTACGGCAAGATGTCGCCGAGATCAAGCGCGCTCTGCGAACCTTGAAGGCCGGCACGCAGGCAGAGGCTCTCGAGCGGGCTTCTGGCACGGGCATCTCCGAACGTGAACGAAACCGGTTGGCCCGTGAGGCTAATGAGCGTTTCCTGAAGAGCGGCATTGAGATCATTGATGTTTACGGCAACCTGGCGAAGTAGGTGCGACCAGCCCTACCCGATTCGTCGATTTGGGTGGCCTTTTGATGATGGAGGATTCGCGGCGCAGTAAGTCGGATCTTGTCAGGGGGACTTCATGAGTGGTTTGGCGATCTTTGGCGGTACACCGGAGCGGAGCAAGCCCTTTCCTTCCTGGCCGGTCTTTGACGAGAGCGAAGAAAAGGCCCTGCTCGAAGTACTCCGCAGCGGCAACTGGTGGCGGTATTCGCACGGCCAGGCTGTAGAAGCGACGGCGCCGGAAGCCGGGCAGCCCGGCTCGAAAGTAGCGGAGTTTCAGGCTGCCTTCGCCCACTTCCAGGGGGCCAAGTACGGCATCGCATGTGCCAACGGCTCGGCGGCGCTGGAGGTGGCGCTGAAAGCGCTCGGCGTGGGGCCCGGAGACGAAGTGATTGTGCCGCCGTACACGTTCATCGCCACGGCGACTGCCCCGCTGGCCGTGAACGCCGTCCCGATCTTCGCAGACATCGATTACGACACCTTCAACCTCGCTCCTGAGCGGGTGGAAGAGGCCGTCACGCCGCGAACCAAAGCCATCATTCCTGTGCACTTTGCCGGGCAGGCTGCCGATATGGAGGCGTTCCTGGACATCGCGCAGCGGCACGACCTGGTGGTTCTCGAGGATGCGGCTCACGCACACGGTGCGGCATGGAAAGGCAGGGGATTGGGCTCCATCGGGCAGGCCGGCACCTTCAGTTTTCAAGCTTCCAAGAACCTGACGGCCGGAGAAGGTGGATTGATCATCACCAACCATCGCGACTTGGCTGAACTCTGCGAGTCTTACATCTGGGGCGGCCGGAAGATCGGCCGACCGTGGTACGAGCATCACCGGTTGGGCTGGAATTACCGCATGACGGAGTTTCAAGGCGCCATCCTCAGCCAGCAACTGAATAGACTCGCCGGCCAGAACGCCAGGCGGGAGGAAAACGCCTCCTACCTCGACGCGCAACTTTCCAGGCTACCGGGAATTCGTCCGCTTCGGGTTCGACCTTTTGCCACCGGCCACTCGCATCACCTTTACATCTTTCGTTTCGACGAGGCCGAGTTCGGAGTTTCGCGAACGGATTTCCTGACGGCGCTTCAGGCGGAAGGGATTCCCTGCCTCGCCGGTTACGCGCATCCCTTGTACAAGAATCCCATGTTCCTGCGGCAGGATTTCTACCCTCGCGGCTGCCCGATCACCTGCGGCCACTACGACCGCACCATCGATTATGCTTCCTTCGAAGCCCTCTGTCCCAATGCGGAGCGCGCCTGTCGCGAAGCGGTCTGGCTTGAGCACCGGTTGCTTCTGGCCGGACGTGAAGATATGGATGACATTGTGTGCGCCATCGAGAAGATTCATGAACACGGGTGTGACTTTCATAGCGCTGACCTTGTGAGTCGACAATTGCCGACCTAAATAACCGACAACCCCGGGGCTGTCATCCTGAGGAGTTTCCATGAGCCTTTGGCCCACCCGAGGCAACGAAAATCAGCGTCGTCCCCGCGTAAGCGGGGACCCATTGTCGATCCAATGGATTCCCGCTTGCGCGGGAATGACGTGACTTTCGGGGGAGCCTCGGGCGGTCCTGAGCGAAGCGAAGGAAGGATCTCTGCAGTTCGTTGGAACTACAACTACTGAGATTCTTCGCTCCGCTCAGAATGACAGATGGGGGACGTTTTTCAGAAGAGGAAAGGCCGAGGCCACGGTTCAAGACGCCGTGAAGAAGAGGGGATTGCACATGGTCAACCTGGGAATCGCCGGCATGGGGTACATCGGACGGGTCCATCTGGAAGCGTCGCGAAAAGTTCCGGAGGCTCAGGTGGTGGCCGTAGCCACGCTTCAGCCCAACCGGATTCTCGATTCGCATCCCGGCGTACGCGTTTACTCCAGCTACAAAGAGCTGCTTGAGGACGACAGGCTTGATGCGGTCGTCATTTGCCTTCCGACTGACCTTCACGAGCAGGTCGCCCTCGAGGCTGCCGAGCGGGGCCGCCACGTCCTTTGCGAGAAACCGATGGGGCTTGATGCCGCCTCTGCGCGGCGCATGCTCGCGGCAGCGCAGGCTCACGGATGCGTCCTCATGGTCGCGCACATCCTGCGTTTCTGGCCGCAGTACGCCCGAATCAAGGAACTGATTACTTCCGGCGAGATTGGCTCCGTTCGTTCCGTAACTGCTCACCGGCTCTCGAAGTTCCCGGACTGGAGCGACTGGTTCCGTAATCCTGCGCGCAGCGGCGGCGGACTGCTGGACCTGCAAATCCACGACGTCGACTTCATCCATTGGATCCTGGGGCATCCTCTTACGGTGCGCACGGTAGGAATCCAATCGCCGCAAGCAAGCTGGGATCACGTTCACACAACACTCACTTACCCGGAGGCGCAGGCCTCGGTCGAGGCGAGTCTGTTGATGCCGGAGTCCTGGCCCTTCTCCACCGGCATTCGAGTTCTGGGGACCGAAGGGGCGATCGAGTACACGTTTCGGGTAGGCGCCAACATTCAGGAGCGCGAACAGGCCTCGCACTTCTTCCGCTTGTACAAGAGCGATGGGCAAGTGTGCGAACCGGCGGTTTCAGAGGAGGATATGTTCGCCGCCCAGCTTCGCTACTTCGTACGCTGCGTCGCCGAGCGCCGGCCGCCGCTCCGCTGCTTACCGGAAGAAACCTGCCGGGTCATGCAAGTGATGACCGCGTCGCGCCAGTCGGCGGAGAGCGGCCAAGTTGTTGCGCTCGACGATCTGGCGTAGCGCTGACCTTTAGGTCAGCACAGTTGGAGAGCGAGCAGGTGGTTGAATGGGACAAGGCTTAAGGTTGCGCTGGCCTCTAGGTCAGCACACTTGGAGAGCGGGGGACTGCCGGCCTCATGGCCGGCGCCCCGAGCCAGTGGCCAAAATCGACCAGCAAAGTGGTGGATTACGGCCAGGGGAGGACCGGCCCGTGCAGTCCAGAAAACTGAATAAGCAGCTTATAATCAATGACTTGTATGCGAGGCGGAGTTTGGAAGCTAAGATGCCTTACTCTTGTCGTGGGACAGGAGGAGGTTGCTTATGAGGAGCATGCTTAGCAAGGTCATCAGGGCTGTGGCTTACTGCGTTGCGGTGAGTTTATTGGCCGCATCGGTCGTCGCGTTGGCGCAGGATCCGGCCACGAGCCCGCAATCGAATTCGGCGCCCAGTACCGCGCCGCCCAGTCCGCCGAATTCAGAGCCTAGTACTGGATGGCACAATTTCTCAAATCCACCCCAGCAACAGCCGAACGATCCGCAGGCCAACGACCCGCAGGGCAATTACCCGCCATCGAACTACCCCCCGGGCAACTATCCACCGCCGAACTACCCTCAGGGCAATTACCCAGCGCCGAACTACTCGCAGGGTAATTACCCGCCACCTAGCCAACCGGTGCCGCCGACAGTGAAGCTTCCGGCAGGTGTGTTTGTGACGGTGCGGATCGACCAGATGCTGTCTTCGGACAAGAACCAGCCTGGCGACGGCTTTTCCGCGACACTGGCGCGGCCCCTGGTTGCGGACGGCGTGATCGTCGCCCAGAGAGGCCAAATGATCGGTGGAAAGGTCACTGAAACGCAAAAGGCGGGCCGGGTTAAGGGCGTTTCGCGGTTGGGCGTGCAATTGACGGACTTGACGCTGGTGGATGGACAACAGTTGCCAATCAAAACCGATTTGACCGGCATGAGGGGACCAACCTCGAACGGTCGCGACGCAGCCGCTATTGCCGGAACTACTCTCATGGGCGCGGCGATCGGCGGGGCTGCCGATTTTGGTCCTGGCGCCGCCATTGGAGCCGGGGCGGGATTAATCGCCTCAACCGTGGGCGTGCTCTTGACGCGCGGTCGCCCAACGGTTATCTATCCTGAAACGGTGTTGACGTTCCGGCTTTCCGCGCCACTCACGATCTCCACAGAACACGCTCCCCAGGCCTTCCAGTCGGTAGGCCCCGGTGGCTACACTGGCGGCTACACTCGCGGCTACAACGGCGGCTACAACGGCGGCTATGCCGGCGGACCCTCTGCGCAGGGCGCGCCGCTTCCAGGGTCCGGATGGAATTGCCTTGGATACGGCTGGCCGGCTCCTCCGGTTGCCAATGCGCCGGCGCCGTACTACTACCCTTACGGGTATTGGCCTAGCTTCAGTTTCTGGTACGGACCGGGGTTCTACGGCGGCCGTGGCTTCTACGGCCGCGGCTACTATTATCGCCGCTAGGCCGACATCCGCTGCCGGGGCGGCCGTTGGTAGCGGCCGCCCCAGGCAACCGGCGATTCTCTCATCCTGAGCGCAACGAAGGACCACCGCGGAAAGCTCTCCCTCTGCCAGGCTTGGCGTGCCTGTCCGATCGGTCGCCAGCTTGTGTGTGCCCTACAGATTGCGGTGGTCCTTCGTTGCGCTCGGTGCCAAGAGGAAAGTGACTCCCCTCCTCAGCGGGAGGAGGGGCCGGGGGTGGTGGGTGGGACGGTCAGCGAACGAGAACCACCCCTGACCCCTCCTTATCAAGGAGGGGAGTCAGTCTCATGCCAAGTGGTGAGCCGAAGGATCATGGAATCTTCGCTCAGAATGACAGACTAATCGAGCTTTCACGCCGACTCTCAAAGCCCCAAGTGGAGTGCCAAGCCCAGCGCCAACCCCCCCGCAATGCTCGTGCCCGCGAAGTTCACCATCCCATTGGTCGCCAGGCCGCGCCGCTCGAACGTGGCGCCCAAAAAGCTGTCCAGCAGATTGCCCGCAACCGCAGCGCCCCATGCGATGGCCGGGCCGGCGAACCGGTAAGGGCCGCACAAACCCAATCCCAACCCCAATCCCACGATAGCGGCTGAAGCTGCGAATCCGGCAACTGTCCCTGCAAGAGAAACTCCGCCGTCTTCGCCGGCCCGAACCGGCTTAAAGGTCGTAATCAGGTAAGCCCGGTCCGAAACCCACTGGCCGATTTCGCTCGAGACGGTGTCGCCAGCCGCCTCTGCCAGCGCGGCGACCAGTGCGATCAAAAAGGCAGGCTCGTGGTGAGTGGTTATCACCAAAATCGCAAGGCACGCAGCCGCCAGTAAGTTGGCCAATGCCTCGCGCCAGCTTCGCGCACCGGACCTGCGCTCGGCCACGCCACGCGCCGCTTTCTTCGCAAAGCCCAAACGCGTAGTGGCCGAGCCGAGCACCACAAACGCGCAAAGCAGAATGAAACTCTTGTACCCGTAGCCGAGGTAGATCGCGGTTCCAAGCCAGAAGCCGCAGATGGCGCCGGAGCGCGATGCGGCCTTCAACGCATAAGCCAAGACTGCCAGCGCCAGATTCACGGCAATCGCCAATCCGATGCGACGCCGGAGATAGGGCAAGTTGCTGTCCAGGGCGGAGCGCTCCACCAGAAAGGCGCAGAACAGGAAAGCCCCCGCCATCAGCGGCACGGTGATGTTATCGTCCAGAGCCAGGGGGAGGCTTTCGATCACCCCACACAGCAGAGCGGCCGCAGCACACACCATCAGGGTCTTGCCGGGGGGAATTGCCGAAGCGATCCAGCGGCTGAGGACGTATGCGCCCATCGTTCCCGCAACCACGAAGGTGAGGAATCCTGCCCGAGTCTTGCGTCGATTCCAGGGAAGTGCAGCAGCCAGTCCTCGTCGCCACATCTCGGCGTGCCCTCCCGTGGTGAGCGGACGGCATACCGCCTCCCCGGCCACAGTCGCCATCCCGTCGCCCAGCGCCATCATGGCCCAGGCCGCCGCCGCGACATACAGGTAATGCCGGTAAAGGAGGATGAGCACCAGAACGATGGTTGGGTACAAGATCAATCCTCCTGCTTTGTCAAGGACGGGGCCAGACGCCGGTTGTTTGCTGACATCAATTTCGAGCCAAGGCAGGATTAAAGTATTGAAAAGAATGAGCAGCAACGCGCAGCCTGCGGCTTGCTCCCAACTGAGCGAGGGGAACAGAAATGCAAACAGCAGCGAAGCCATGAACAATCGCTTCCGGGCGGGGAAGAGTTGATGGCGCGCCTGCGAATTTTCAGACGCCGGAACTGCTAATTCCATGAGTTTTGTGGCCAGGGGCGAGTATAGCAGAATCATCGTCACCCGTAGGGTGTTGCCCGTAGGGGCGAGGCGCCGCCTCGCCCCTACCCCTCTGCGGCGAACCCGCGAGCTATCGACGCATTAGGGACACCTGCACTCCGGCTGGACTCCGAACGGTTTCTCGCATACAATCCGCGCCATAGGTTCTGCTAGGAGGCACTTCTGTGGTAAGCGACGAGATCGGAGGCAATTCGGGAAGCGCGGTGCTGAAGATCATCGCCTGGGTATTGGGGATATCGACTGTGGTCACGCTCCTGTCAATTGCGAGCTGCGCCTATTTCGATTACCGGTCGCGGAAGGAAACCTTGGCGCGGCCGAAAATGAGCCACTCCGCAAGAACGGGCGGTGGACCTGCGGGGGCGACGGTGGACGCCCGCGGGGTCTGTTCTCTAGTGTCGAACGTCGAGGTGGGCGAAGCGCTGGGAACCACTGTTTCGTCGACCAACAAAGGGGCTTTGACCTGTCAGTATACGTCCTCTGTGGGTAGGAGTCTGACCGTTGAAGTGACGCCGCAAGGTGGGTCAATCACCCTGCAGTTGTCGGCAATGGCCATGAAAGCGGCTACGAAAGGCCAGAGCGCCGTCCGGCGGATTGTGGGAATTGGTGACGAAGCGTACGCAGGCCGCAAGGGCTCGACGCTGATGTTTCGGAAAGGAAATACCGTGGTGAACCTGGACGTACACACGGACGGAAACAGCTTCCTGGCCGCCGCGGTCATCGCCCGGAAGATTGCGACGAGGTTACAATGAAGCTGCTGATTCGATGGATCGTGAGCAGTCTGTCGTTATTCGTGGCTGCCTGGCTGGTCCCCGGAATCCATGCCGAGAAGAATAGCTGGACGTTATTCGCGGTGATGGCGGTTATTTTGGGTTTGGTCAACGCGATTGTGAGGCCGCTCCTGAAGTTGCTGTCCTGCCCGCTGGTCATTCTCACGCTCGGTCTTTTCGTTCTGGTGATCAATGGCGTTACGCTGTGGCTGGCTTCTTACATCGCGGTCCACTGGTTCCAGGTGGGTTTCTACGTCCACGGTTTCTGGGCCGCGTTTTGGGGCGCCTTGGTAGTCAGTATCGTCTCGATGGTCCTCACCGCAATTTTCAAAGAGGAAGCCAAGGCGCAGTGAGTGCAGGTGCCAGGTGCCGCGCGCGGCGTCCGCGACAGCCGTGAAACAACCCGCTAGAATTCGCACGGGAGTTCCTTATGACATCTCATTCACGCAAACTTTGCGTTATTCTATTAGTTACAGGCGCAATTCTTGTCTCGAATCTATTTTCCTCAGGAGCTGAGAAGAAGGCGATGTCGCAAACGCAGGCGGAGGCAGCGAAGAAATTCATCGAGGACGCCGAGGCGAACCTTCTGAAGGTCAACGTGGACGCCAGCCGCGCAGACTGGGTGAAAGCCACTTACATCACCGAGGACACGGAGGTTCTGGCCGCTGAGGCTGACGAGCGCGCCATCAACGCCACGGTGGACTTAGCCAAGCAGGCGACGCGTTTCGACCATCTGAATCTGCCTGACGAAGTGGCACGCAAACTGAAACTGCTGAAGCTTTCGTTGACTCTGGCGACGCCGTCGGACGCAAAAGAAAGCGCGGAGTTGACGCAGATCGTTTCGTCGCTGGAAGGCACGTACGGCAAGGGCAAGTGGTGCCCGGGCGGCAAAGAGAAGTGCCTGGATATCGAAGACATTACCCGCATCATGGCCAACAGCCGCGACCCAAAAGAGTTGCGTGACGCCTGGGTTGGCTGGCACGCCATTTCCCGTCCCATGCGCAACGATTTCGCGCGCTACGTGGAACTCGCCAACAAGGGAGCGCGGGAGCTCGGCTTTCAGGACAACGGCGCGATGTGGCGATCGAAATACGACATGCCCCCCGACGAGTTCGCGCAAGAACTCGATCGCCTTTGGGAGCAGGTTCGGCCGCTCTATGTGGCCCTGCATGCCTACGTCCGGAGCAAGCTGCGCGAGAAATATGGCGACCAAATCGTTCCGGCCAACGGTTCTATTCCCACTTATCTGTTAGGCAATTTGTGGGCCCAGGAGTGGGAGAATGTCTATTCCCTGGTAGCGCCGCAAAATGCCGATCCGGGCTACGACCTTACCGAGATTCTGAAAGGCCGTAATGCCGACGCCCGGCAAATGGTGCGCTACGGCGAACACTTCTTCACTTCCCTCGGATTTGCGCCCCTGCCCGAGACTTTCTGGCAACGGTCGCTTTTCGTGAAGCCCCAAGACCGTGACGTGGTGTGCCACGCCAGCGCCTGGGACGTGGATTTTGTAGACGACCTGCGCGTCAAGATGTGCATCGACGTAACCGGCGAATACTTCGCGACCATTCATCACGAGCTCGGCCACAATTTTTATCAACGCGCTTACAACCGCCAGCCATTTCTCTTCCGCGATAGCGCCAACGACGGGTTCCATGAAGCCGTGGGAGATACCATCGCCCTCTCCGTTACCCCTGCCTACTTGGTTCAAATCGGCCTTCTCGCTAAGGCTCCCGACCCCTCCAAAGACATCGGCTTCCTGCTGAATAAGGCGCTGGAAAAGATCGCCTTCCTCCCCTTTGGCCTGCTGATCGACCAGTGGCGGTGGAAAGTCTTTTCCGGCCAGATCCCTCCCGAGAAGTACAACCAGACTTGGTGGGACCTGAAACTGAAGTATCAGGGCGTGGCTCCCGGGTTCGATCGGAGCGAGGAAGACTTTGATCCTGGCGCCAAGTATCACGTCGCCGCCAACGTTCCTTACATGCGCTATTTTCTCGCTGACATTCTGCAATTCCAGTTTCATCGCGCCTTGGCGCGCGCCGCCGGGTGCACAGAGCCGTTGCATCGCTGCTCCATTTACGGAAGCAAGGAAGCCGGCAAGCGCCTGAACGAGATGCTCGAGATGGGACTAAGCCGCCCCTGGCCCGACGCCCTCGAGGCCATCACCGGCCAGCGGCAAATGGACGCCACCGCTATTCGCGACTACTTTGCTCCGCTCGAGAAATGGCTGAACGAGCAGAACCAGGGCAAGCCCGTGGGCTGGTAACCGCAACCGAACCGCCTTCACCACAGAGCGCACAGAGATCACGGAGCAAGTGCATTTGTGTTTTCTCTGTGAACTCCGTGTCCTCTGTGGTGAGCTCTTTTCGGTTGTCTCGCGCTAGATGAAATTCTTGAGGTGCGGCCAGACTTGCTGCAAGGTCATTTTCGGGCGCCGGCACAGAAATACAGGCAAGTCGGTTTCGTAAGGCATGACGTACTCGCAAGTGATCGTGGCAGCTTGCTCGACGTCCTCGTACATGGCGTGATAATCCTTCGCGGTTCCGCCAACGACTATTAACACTTCGCCCGGCTTATCTCCAGGCCCCCAGATCCAATAACTGTTGTGGCTGCTGATGGCGTTTGGGAGGCCGTAGTTCTTGCCGAAGAAGTCGATGGCCCCGGCCTCGCCGTAGTTGCTGGCCCCAATCACGCACTTCTGTTTCTCGTCCGGGGACAAGCTGTTATAAACCTTGGCGACGGTGGCTGCCATGTTCTGCCAGCCAAACATGTCGGCATATTGTTGCGGCAGTTTCGCCGCTTTCCCCCTTTCTTCTCTCGGCGCTTTGACCCCCATCCACGCCTGGTACTTGATGAACGACCCAACAGGCAAAACAGGGAGAACAAACGGAGCTGTCATCACGCCTCCGGCGAGGAGCAGAACGATACTCGCAGGCCTGAGCCAGTTCCAGTTATGCCGACGCACGAAGTCCGCCATGGCCACCGCGCCGCCGGCAAGCGGAAAGAGGTAGGCGGGAGCGAGGTAGTAGGGTTTGGCCTTGGTGACCAGGAAGAGAGCGAGGATGGAAACGAACACCCAGCCGAACAAACGAAAGTGCTTTCCCTCACCGCCCAGGAAGAAGAAACCCAGTCCTGCCAGCCAAATCGGCAGGGAGAGAAAACCTATACCCAAGGCGCTGGCGGTCATGAACTGTAGAGGAGTTTGCGGGAGATTCTTGAACGTGGTCGCATTGTGAATGAATTCAAGCGAGGGAAAACCGTAGTGAATCTCCCAGAGAATGTGCGGAAGAAAGATGAGGAAGGCGATCACCCCTCCCAGCCACAGCCACTTGCTGAGGAGTTGCCGGCGCGCAGGCGTCAGCACCAGCCCAATCACGATCCCCAGTCCCAGAAATCCCATCGAGTACTTGTTCATAAGGCCAACGCCTGCCACCAGGCCAAACAGCAGCCAGAGCTTGGGATTATCTTGCTTGAGGATTCGGATGACGATGTAGCCTGCCAGCGCCCAGAAGACCTGGTCGAAACAGTTCATGGAGAAATAATTGTCAATGGCAAGATAGACCGGCGCCACCATCACGGCAACAGCCGTAAGAATTTGTGCGTATAGCTCGCCGCCCATCTCGCGCGTCATGAGGCCGGTGAGCAGAACCAGCAGTCCGCCGCAGAGCGCAGGAAAGAAACGTAGCGCGAAAAGGGAACTGCCCAGCAGGTGGCGCGTCACGACGGCCATGAGAGCTACGAAGGGTGGCTGGTCAACGTAGCCCCACGCCAGGTGCCGGCCGCACGCCATGTAATAAAGCTCATCGCGGAAATAGCCATAGCCTCCGTTGGCCAGAAAGTGGACCAGAACCGTGAGCGATGAGAGATAAAGAAGAATCGCCAGGTCGCTAAGGAGAAACGGGCGTGGCACAGCCTTCTGCATGGAAATGCCTCCGTTAGTTGTTACGCGAAATCAGGGGTAAAAGTTGCGTGTGCAGTGGGGCAATAATTCGCGAGATAAGTCGAGACGATTCGACCATGCGTCAGCAGCCCCGTCAGGGGCGCGATAAAGTAGCCCAGGGCGCAAGCCCTGGGTGGCACGGCCCTCTCCCCGCCTTCGGCACCCCTCTCCCGCCCGAGCGGGAGAGGGGATGGGGTGAGGGACGGCCCGACGAACCCACGGCTTACGCCGTGGGCTACCCGCTTACGCCCGCTTCGCGGGCTTCACGGAGAAAACAACTGCGCCCCGAGAACGAAACCTCGCTGCTGGATTTGTAAATCGCACTTCGGCAATCGGCGATCGACAATCACTCATATCGCAGCGCCACCACTGGGTCCACCTTAGTCGCACGGCGGGCGGGGATGTAGCCGGCCAGCACGGCCACCGCCGCCAGCAGCAGCGTGGCCAGCGCAAGAGTGAGGGCGTCGTTCGGTTTGAGGCCGTAGAGCTGGCTTGAAATCAGCCGGGTCGCTCCCAGCGCCACGGGAACACCCACCGCCAGACCAAGCAAGACTAATCCCAGCGCCTCGATGAGAACCCCGCGTAGAATTCTGGCCCGCGGCGCACCGAGAGCCATGCGAATCCCGATTTCATTGCACTTGCGCGCCACTGAGTAGGACATCAGCCCATAGAGCCCCAGGCAAGCCAAGAGCACGGCGAGCACACCGAAAAGGCTGGTCAACTGAGCGAAGATCCGTTCCCTGAAAACCGCTTCGTCAATCTCCTCGGTCTGGGTCTTAGCATCAAAGATAGGCACTTCCTTATCCAGGCCACGAACAACATCACGTATGGAAGCGAGCCAGTTCCTGGGATCGCCTGCCGTTCCCACTTCAAAGTGCATCGCTCCCATGTGGTCCGGATATTGCGCGTAGGGAACGTAGACTGTGGGTGGAGGATCGCGTCGCAATTGCCCATAGCGGGTGTCCTGCACAACTCCCACGATTTCCATCTTGCCGAGCTCGCCGGCCCATCCGGCGCGGTGTCCGACAGGCGATTGGCCCTCAAGATACTTGCGCGCAAACGCCTGGTTGACCAGTGCCACCATGGGGCTTGTCGTGCTGTCCTCAGGTCCAATCGCCCTGCCCAGAAGCACGGGAATACCCATGGTCCTGAAGAAGTCCGGCCCGACTTTGTTAACGTGGACATCAATGGCGTCGTCTCTCACCCCACCGGGTCGTGGCGGGGACGTATAACCGTCGAGCTTCAAGCCCCAGATGCTGATCTCGCCTTTGAGCAGGGGATGCATGGAGAGGCTTACAGAGCGCACGCCCGGAATGGCCTTCAAGCGCCCTTGCAGTTCCTCATAAAAGCGCGCCAGGCGCTCTCCCTTGTACCCCTGCTGCGTAGGATCGATGCCAAACAGCACCAGGTTGCTGCGGTTGAATCCGATGTTTTCATTCTCGAGATTGGCCAGAGTGCGGACGAACAATCCGGCGCCAACCAACAGCACCAGTGACACTGCAACTTGGGTCACCACCAAGCCCTTCGCGAGACTGAAACGCAATCCCGCGAAGCGTCGAGGCACGCTGGCGGCTGCGTTGATACCTGCCTTCAGCGCCGGCGTCAGGTCCAGGCGCGTGCCCCGCAAGGCTGGGGCCAAGCCCACGAGAAGTGCGGTAAAGACGGAAAGCGAAGCGGTGAAAGCCAAGACGTAGGCATCCGGTCGAACGTGCAGGGCGATCCGGTTCGTCCCGCTCGACATCATGACGACTAAAAGATTGCTCGCCCAATAAGCCAGCACCAGGCCCGCTGCGCCTCCCGCTATGGTGAGCGTGGCGCTCTCCGTCAAGAGTTGCTTGATCAGACGCCCCCGGCCAGCCCCAAGAGCCAGACGAACGGCAATCTCCCGCCGCCTCGACGTAGCACGTTCCAGCAGCAGATTCGCCACATTAGCGCACGCAATCAGCAGTACCAGACCAACCACGGTCATGAGCATGAAAAGCGGGTGCGAAAACTCAGAGCGCAGGAAGTCCAGTCCCTTGCTTCCCGGCGTTAGCTCGAGGTGAGGAATCTCAGCATCTTTGGGAAGGGCCCGCGCGCCTTCCAGGACGCTCTGGCGAAAGATGACTTGCAGATTGGCGAGCGCCTTGGAATGGCTGATCCCAGGCTTAAGCCTCCCCATCACGAACAAACACCAACTGGTCCTGCCCCAGTCCGCGTCCGGGAGCACCTGTTTTTCGGAATGGAGAGGTAGCCAAAGATCCACGGCGCGGCCGGGTTGGACGCCGTAAAATTCCGCGGGGGTCACTCCCACGATGGTGAAGGGAACATTGTTCAGCGTGACGTTCCTGCCCACCGCAGCAGCATCGCCTCCGAATCGCCGCATCCAGTAACCGTAACTGATCACGAGGGCGCGCGGCGCTTCCGTCCTGTCGTCCTGGAGTGTGAGCGGGCGCCCTAAGATCGGCTGCACACCCAGCGTCGAGAAGTAATCGCCTGAAACAAGGTCGGCGACAGCCAAGCCCGCCTGCCCGCCGGCAACCAGATTCAAGCGTCCGGCGTCTGCGAAGGCGCAGATACCCGCGAGGACCTGGTTGTTCGCCCGCGCCTCCTCAAACGCCAAGTACGTGAAAGAAGTGCTGACCGTCCGCCCGGAGTTGTCCATGTTCCATGAACCGCGCAGCGTGGGTATCATCACCGGAAAACCTTTCACGGCCCATTGGAACAGCACCAACTGCTCGGGCTGCCTGACCGGCAGAGACTTGAGCATCACCACGTTGATTAGGCTGAAAATCGCGGTGTTGACGCCAATTCCCAGCGCCAAAGTTAACACCGTCACCGTCGTGAAGGCGGGATTCTTCGCGAGCGTACGCAAGCTGTAACGGAGATCGCTAATCAGTGTCTCGATGAAACCCACACCACGGGCGTCGCGACAGTCCTCTTTCACTTGATCGAGCCCGCCAAACTCCACCCGTGCTCGCCGCCTCGCTTCTTCAACGGGCACGCCCGACTGGACGTACTTTTCCACCTGGTGCTCGAGGTGGGCGCGCAGTTCTTCGTCCAACTCAGTTTCCATGGACCTGCTCCGGAACAAAGCTCGCAAGCGAAAAAGTAGGTCGCTCAGCACAGGCACCTCCAAAAAGCAGTGGCTAGTGGTTAGTGGCTAGTGGCTAGCGAAAGCGCGATAAAGGTCGAGTCCCGTATTAGCCATTCGCCACGCCGTTACTAGCCACTCGCCACTAACCACTAGCCACTAGCCCCTGCTGTTGCGGTAGGGACGCCGGTTGCCCAGCGCCCCCCGCACAGATCCGTACAAGCAGTGCTACCGCATACGGCTCCTACCGCAGATGCTTGGCGTCAAACCGCAAGTGGGGATAGGGATGGAGAAC
>Ga0326727_10004203_pt1 | contig 43956 bp, 49 predicted proteins | sample MB2enrmetagenome_FD_207643 | JGI IMG/M metagenome (GOLD analysis project Ga0326727, IMG submission 207643) | Lab enriched peat soil microbial communities from McLean, Ithaca, NY, United States - MB29MY | ecosystem: Environmental > Terrestrial > Soil > Wetlands > Peat | place: USA: New York... | reverse complement strand
TCGAGAAGTTTAACGACTCCAAACAGGCTTAGCCCGAGAATGATAGCCCACGTTATCGTGTTGACTGGGTTATATCCGGTGTCGTATATGATGGGGTGTATATAGTACTGGTTGACAAAATTGCCTAACTGGTTGATAAAATTGCCTAGATCGAACAAGTGATCACCGATGAAACGATGGATGCTGCTCCCTAGAATTGTAGTGATGGAACAAGATGCTATACGCGATACTGCCGATGTCCTTAGAGAACTTAAACTTGACGGGAGCGGGTTAATAGTCTGCGGACAGCATACGTGTTCATTCGGGCGGCAAATAGCGGGCATCTTGGGGAACGAATATCCTGCCGAGGTGCTCATCGTCGGTTCGGCCTCGATGGACGAAGTCGAGCGGGTCGCAAGTCGCGCTTCGGACAAGAACTTCGTAGTCGCAGTCGGCGGCGGCAGGACCATTGACATCGCTAAGATTGCTTCGGTCAGCGCGAATTTGCCGTTCATCAGCGTGCCCACAGCAGCCAGTCACGACGGAATCGCATCGATGCGCGCTTCTATACGTTTTAAGGAGGGAACCCAATCAATCGAAGCTCAAACCCCTCTTGCAATTATCGCAGACACGAGAATCATAGCTCAGGCGCCACATCGGCTGCTCGCCGCCGGTTGCGGCGACATAATATCCAACTATACGGCGGTGAAGGACTGGGAACTCGCGAGGAAACTGCGAGGTGAAGAGTTTAGTGAGTATGCTGCAGCGCTGTCGCTCATGTCGACTGAGATCATACTCAACGCGGCTACACAAATTAAGCCGAATTTGGAGGATTCTGTCCGGCTCGTAGTGAAAGCATTGGTTTCGAGCAGCGTGGCTATGAGTATTGCGGGGTCGTCCCGGCCGGCTTCAGGCAGCGAGCATAAGTTCAGTCACGCGCTTGACGTCAAAGCCCCCAAACCGGCTTTGCACGGCGAGCAGTGCGGGGTTGGAACGATCATGATGGCATATCTGCACGGTGGTGACTGGCAACGAATTCGACAATCGCTACAGAGCATTGGCGCGCCGGTCGATGCTCAAGGTTTGGGCATCGAGGATCAGTACATCGTTGAAGCGTTGCTTCACGCAAAGAACGTGCGACCTGAGCGTTACACCATTCTTGGGGAGGGACTCACGAGAAAAGCCGCTGAGGAGTTGGCGAGGGTCACCTTGGTGATCGAGTAGGCCGCATTGATATCTTTATAATAAAACAGCGTAACCTACTTGCGTCAGACCGTAGCATCAAGAGGAGGCACAGGATTGATAGCATGCCAAAAGGAAACGCTCGCATAACGCTAATCGGCGTAGGCTTGGCCAAGGTCGGCGTAGAGTTCGTATTCAACGGACCGACAAACGAATGCGAGACGTGCAAACTTAAGAACACGTGCCTGAATTTAGACATTGGGCGTCGTTACAGAATAGTCGGCATGCGCGGTAATATGAAGCACGACTGCGCACTGCACGATATCGGGGTCAAAGCGGTCGAAGTGGTCGAAAGTCCCAGTGTAGCGGCAATCGACTCTAAAAGCGCGTTTGTGGGCTCGAGAATCTTGTACAAGCAGAACGACTGCGAGGCCCTTGACTGCAAGATCTACGAACTGTGCCATCCGAACGGGCTCAGGCGGGATGACAAGTACGTGATTTCTTCAGTTCTGGGCGACACACCAGAAGCGTGCCCTGAGGGAAAATCATTAAAACTGGTTGAGCTCAAGCGCTAAAGACGGACGGCGTTTTGAGTCACAGATCCCGGAGACTCGGAGTGAACTTCTTGACCCACTCACTCGTGTGCAAAGCGCAACGCTTCCGTGATACTACTCGAGACTGACAAAAAAAGCGTCGATTCTTGTTTCGAATCTACTTCTATGGCTCTCGGGCTTTAGTCCGGCGGGTGCGCTTCCTTGGTTCCGGCGCTTTAGACTCCGGTTCAGCACCTGCAGCGGTTTCTTCACTCGCTGGGGCCGCCTCCGCTTTAGTCCGGCGGGTGCGCTTCCTTGGTTCCGGCGCTTTAGACTCCGGTTCAGCACCTGCAGCGGTTTCTTCACTCGCTGGGGCCGCCTCCGCTTTAGTCCGGCGGGTGCGCTTCCTTGGTTCCGGCGCTTTAGACTCCGGTTCAGCACCTGCAGCGGTTTCTTCACTGACCGGTTCGGGTCGCTTATGAACTTCCACATAATCGACTTCTTCCGCGCCAGCAAATTGAATGATTTTTTCGGCCAGAAGCTTCTTGTAATACTGCACCTGTTGGTTGAATCCTAATTCGTAAGGCATTTCGACAATCACTCGATGGTCAGCGATCGATACCTCAAAGTCCTTATTCAAGTAGTACTTGAACAACCCCTTGGCTTCTTCTACAGTATCGACAATCGTGGCCTCAATCTTATATTCATAGTTGACGGTCTTGCCTGCGTACGGTGAATTGAAATCGACGCGCACGCGTCCCCCAATTACGCTCTCGACGGTTCCTGTCTTGTTATCGAGTGTAATACGCATTCCAGGCGTCGGTCTCTTCTCGAATCTACGCGTTGGGACGACCTCAATTAGTTCAGGAATTCGCTGTCCAAAAGCATCTTGTGGTGCAATTTTTATCTGCCCTTCGTAGCCAGCCTTTTTTCCGATCAAATCTTCGTCAAGCCCCTTGACTACCATGTTTTCTCCGACCACGATAGTTATAGGTGCGTAACTAACGCCCTCTGCCAATAGCCCATTTTCCTTGGCTACATCTTCGTCTGTGGTATCAAAAACATCGCCGTTGTCTAATCGCCCGGTATAGGACAAGCTAATGAAATCGCCCCGTTCAACACTCATAGGGGATACTTGCGCCTCATGTTTAAAACCCTTATCTCTGGCAGGACAAAGTTCCGCAATGAAGCTGCTCTCTCCGTCGAAGTCTTTAAGGCCGTTTTCAAGCTGAATTTATCTAGTTAGCGAGTCGATAACAATGTACCCTGTCACATCTGCAAAGACTCCCCATCAGCTCGTTATGCTTGGCCGATTCGATGCTCCCGGAAAAAATGTTCAAATTGGCACCAGGCAGTACAACGTGAGGAAAGCCTGGCGGTAGCCTAAGCGTCAAAATGCGAAGCGTCTTCGGCTGCTGTCTGATAAGTGAAACCAGTGGCCTCCTTAATGTAAACGGCTTAAGACTGAATCAGCGTGACGTTTGCGCTCTCTCCCGGACGAATTTCAATAACGGCACCAAAGCCTCGTGCAGCCATTCCAGGATTCACGATCGTGGTTTTGCCCGAGACAAGCGCTCCTCGCTGCTCGTGTATGTGTCCGCAGGCTAGTACGTCGACGATCCCTACGGCGTGGAGAATTGCCTCACTTCCGACGTGCCTCGAGTCAACCGCGTCTAAGAATCCCTTGGGGGGGGTGTGTGAAAGCAAAACCGTGGCAGCTCCGACGTCGTTCAAGAGTCTAGCAGCGTAACTCTGTAGTTCCGCCTCGCTGAGTTCAAAGGGAGTGTTAAAGGGCGTTGGATTTGATCCGCCGATGCCGAGGAATCTGACATCATCGTAGTCAAAACTCTTTAAATGTAGGTTTACCGCGGGAGATTCTTCAATCGTTTCAACGATCGTAGGGAGGTCGCAGTTCCCCGGTATCATGAGTGTTGGCACGTCTTCCCCGATGAGCGAAAGCAGCTCTTGGACGAGGGTATTGGGTCCGAAATCTGTAATATCTCCTATTACGCAAACGGCGTCGACGTCTCCCGCCTTAAACAACAGTTGGGCGATATGAGAATAGACCCCGTGTGCATCCGAAAGGGCTAAAAACTTCATAAACTCTCACAAATCTTACCAGTACGTATTACGGCCTCTGTTTTAAATCGTTTGTCTTTTTGTGTCGCAGACGTGGAGGCTCCCACCGTCCGGAAACCTTGCCATCGCGCGCGAGCTTGCCAAGTCTTTTTCGCACTTTACTCGACACTGGCGAGGGCTTTTCGTCTTCGTACGGTGTCCCTGGTAGAGGGGTGAAGTAGTGAGCACGTGCTCGTCCGCCCGTCGCGATGATCGAGTCAACGAGCTCGAGGCTGTCCAGCTGATCTGCCGCGCCCTCGGTCGGAAGTCCGAAGATGAAATCTACAATTGGAGTGACGCTATGGGCGCGGCATATTTCGAGCGCTGCTTCAACATCACGACGGGAGTGTCCTCGGTGTACTTCGCTTAATACGGCATCGCTTCCCGACTGTGCTCCGATGTGGATTGAAGTATTTGCGCAGTGCTCCGTGAGGATCTCAAGAAGCTCATCTGTAACAAATTCTGGCCGCACTTCGGAGGGGAAGGTGCCGAAATACACCCGACCACGCAGCGACGTGAGGAGCTCAGTGACGCGGTCGAGTGCGGCGTGACGCCCATCTGATCCGTACGCAAACGCGTTAGGCGAGATAAATCTGACGTCTGAAAGATAGCTGCTGTAGAAAGCAATAGCCGCCGCGCTGCGATGCCGCATTTTTGTGCCGAATAAGCGCGGTGTTTGACAGTACTTGCAGTTGTGTGGACAGCCACGGCTGATCTCGATAGGGGCCCGCAAGTTTTCGATGAAGGGCGGATAAGCGTCGAGATTCACATGAGGCCTTGGGTCGGTTTTGCGGATTCTATCGGGGCTTCTGAACGCAATGCCTCGCACCTCGTCCACGTCCCCATCGCCTCTCAGCGCAAGGATTAGCTCAGGGAGCGTTCCCTCGCCCTCGCCGATCACGACGAAGTCAAAGTGCTCTAGTGCCTCGGTCGCTCTCGCTGAAGGATGAGGGCCGCCGGCGATGAATATTGACCGAGTGCGTGAGTTTGCTACCTCTCGATAGACTTCGGTTGCCTGCAGCGTTGCGAGGCTGTAAATCATTATGCCATCGCGCGGACTCGATGAAAAATTTACCTCAATACCCCGCGAGAGGAGTATTGCTTGGATGGCTGCCAAGCTAAACATATTCTTCTTGTCAAAGCGTATAGTCACGCTTGAAACGGGATTGGGGTGAAACAAGCTATGCATAGGCCGAAAGCTATGATTCCTAAGACCACGCGCTTAATATCGAGCTTCTTCATATCGTTGATCGGCTGCGGATGTCCCCCGGCTGCGAACAACAACGTGAAGAGCCCCCAAAATAAGAGCATTTCTCCGTTTAAACCGTTCAAAGAGTAGTAAATGCCGCCGGTCATAAGGATGAGCGGAACCGCCGCCGAGATGTACGTCGTCTTCTCTCCGGACAGAGCCCTGGCGATGTGCCCGCCGTCGAGTTGTCCTACTGGGAGGAGGTTCAAACTGGTTATGAGCATGCCCACCCATCCCGCAAACGCGATTGGATGCAAGCCTGTTGACGCGGCGGGAACAACTTTTTCGATCAGCGCAAAGAGAATCGGGACGCCCAGGGCCACTGTGGGCATTAGTGCAGTACCGGGGGTGATGGGAGGGAGCAGCAATCCGACTATTGTGACGACGACGGCTGCCGTAAGGCCTACGAGTGGACCGGCTACTCCCACGTCAAAAAGTGACTTTCGATCTGGAATAGCCCCCTTGAGCTGTATGAGTGCGCCGAGAGTTCCGACCGGCGAAATAAACGGTAGCGGTATGAAGTATGGTAAGCTTGCTCTCATTCCGCGCCGCTTTGCTACCAAATAATGAGCCAGCTCGTGCGAGCCGAGCACAAACATGACCGCAGCCGCGAAGGGCAAGCCCTTGTAGATGAGCAAAGGCTGTGTAAAAGGGTTGACACCGTAAAACAGGACAGCGCCGGTGAGCATTACAGCAAAAACGGTGCCGACGGCAAGAACAACGTTGACGTGCTTTTTTTCACCGGCGTCGTTCACAGGCGTAGCCAGGAGCACATATTCGCCGTGTTCGCGCCGCAGTTCGATATCGTAACCTCTCTGGGCGAAGTCGTTCCAAAGGTGCGTGAAAAGCGTCTTGCTGTCAACCTTAGGTTCGCCGTAATACTTGATGGCAGACCCGCTGGTTCGTACCTCGTACACCTGGAACACAGCGTTGATTCGGTCTAAATCGCCTTGTTCGGTCACTTTTCCACCTCAACAAAACCTTCGATGCAGTTTACGAGAACATGTGATCCGGGCTTGATTGCGGCGATCGGGTCTAGCTCAAGCTTGTCGATGAGGGGGATGTTTGATATGATCGCCCCGACAGCAACAATGGTCTCGCTTAATGCGTTAATAATTGCGGCCGGAGCCTTGTCGTTTCTTTTAAGCTGGTAAAGTACATAAGATCCGACGGTCGACCCCTTGCCCTGCGGAAAAGCGAGAACCGTTCCTACAATTGACGTGCCGCGCAGCTCGTGATGTGGATCCGTTATGACTCCTTGTTTGGGATCGACGCCTCCTAAGAACGAGAGCGGTTGACGCGTAACCACCGCAGGCCCTTCGCCAATTCCTTGCGCTATTATTCGTCCTTTTATGCGCTTGAGCATGGCTACCCCGTTGCTATGCAGGTTCACGCGGTACACGCGGCCGTGATGCAGTTCGCCGTCGTTCCGATGAATGTATGCGAATTGCACAAGCTTGGTCCGTATTCAAGAGCTTTTCCGGAATTAACCATCATGCGCCGTTTTTCAAACGCTGGAGAGACGATCATGCAAGTATCACAGATCACGCGCGCCCCGCTCGCTTCAATGCGCGATATGACCGAGCCGGAGCGATCGGCCACGAACCGCGAGGTGCAAATCCAGAGAGGCCGCACGGTCGTGCGTCCTTCCAAAAGGCGTGCGATCTCTGCAAGTTCCGAGCGCGAGCAATGTGGGCACCCCAGCACAATGACCTCGGGTTCGCTCGATGAATAGATATCAACGTCTGAGCGGTCTATTTCGAGGATTTCACGTGGCTTCGCTTGCTCATTCGCAAAGAAAAGAGCCACAGAGCCTGAGGCGGCCATTGCTGCGCCCAGGGCTTTCAGCTCATCAGCGTTCGGTGGAGCAACAAAGGAAAACTGTGGCACCTGTGATCTAACCATTTTGCCGACTACGTATCCAAGTGCGCCAAAATCACTTCCGGCCAAGGGAAAATCTATTCTCACTGAGATATCTGGAACTCTGTTCTCGTCACGGTGGTAGCCGTAGTAAGGCGTTTTCCCGACGAGGGCAGCAGCAAGTGCGCTAGGCCCTCCTTCTCGATTGGTGCGCGCCCCAAGAACGGAGTTCGCATAAGAAACCGCGGAGGACTCAGCCCAGCTCAAGTGGGCCCCAGCTCGTGGAGCATTAACATAATAAGGCGTGCAAGTGCACTGGGCATCGATTCCGAGCAGTTCATATCGCCTGATAATGGCCAGTTGCCTTTCTACGAAGGTTTCGTCGATTCCCATCTGTCGCCATTTATATCGGTCCATGCCCATGGGATTAAGCATTGTCGGAACGACGACTTTTCCACTCAGGTCTGTAAGATACTCTAGCCCAGCTTCGCCAATTGTTTTGTAGGAAACACCAGCGATTTGCGCACTCTCGATTGGGATGAGTCTTTCAGCGTTGTAAATATTGCCGAGTGCGACTAAGATCTCCATCGCTTTTTGTTTGACGGCGCCTGATTCGCCCGCGAGGACATCTTCTTCATCTCTAGTAAGGTGCATTGTAAGTATATATCTTCACATTACTATAAAAACTAGCTGCAAGTATTTAGAGCCCGAATATGAGGCATATACGGAAAATCCGATCGGCTGCGTGCTGCGACGCCGGCCAGCCAGCGCGTGCATGACGCACGAATTTTCTAAAGTCTAGCGTCAACGGTGCGTACCGTTTACTGTCGCACTGTGGTAAGAGCGTTAGCACGAGCCGTCTCCAACAGTTCCCACAACCGTTATCTTGCAAAAGCCACCATTAACTCGTGGAGATCGAGAGAGAACGCCCGCCCTCAGTTGCCCACGCTGAAGACTCTAGCGACGCGTGGTAACCCAGCACTGCGTGGTGATTGAATAACGCCTTTTTCCATGGCGAAACTTATTGACGATCCGCGAGCGCTTCCAAAATGGAGGTTTGTATTCGTCTGCAAATCCCAGCGCTGCTTGGACCGACGACTCATCGAGCTGAAGGAACTCGAAAACAAGTTCCCGCAGTACAAATACAATTACAAGTGGCAGCAAATTGGCAACAACTACGTCGTTCGCTTAGTTAACATAACGCAACGCTGACCCTCGGTAAGGTGCTTGGATCAAAGTTGAGCAGCGTTCCTGCGCGAGCGAAGAATGCGCTTTTCAGCAGTTGCGGCGGTTTTGTTACCTTGCCGGAACCTTGCCAAAAGCATCACGACTTTTTTTGTTCGTTTGCGGAAAATGAGGACGCAGTCAATTACGTTCTTTGCAGTATCTTGCGGCAACTGAACCTTTTGCGCTTTGTGATGTTATGTGCCTCCGAGTAGCCATCTAAAGGCTAAAGCCGAACTTCGTCTAGCGAACGGGCCACTAGTCTGAAACCTAGGCTACCAATGATTCCATTCTGCGCGGGCGCGCTTTTCATGGTGGCCGCATTTGCTCATTTGCTTGGATACCTCTGAGCGTGTGCTAGCGCGATAGCTTCGCGAAAAGCAAGACAGACGCGCTTACAGCGTGCCAAGATTAGACGTTTTATCCTCTCTAGAAACTTCTTTTAGCCTGTTCACGCCGTCGATTTGTTCAATGACCTCTACCGCAGCTTGCGGGACGAGATGCTGCCAGGGTTCGTTACGTAGCATCCTTTTTCGAATCTCTGAGCCCGAGTAGACTTCACGTTGATAGAGCGGAGACGACTTGACCTCAAATCGCGCCTCGTTGAAGAGTCGGATAACGTACGGATTGTTGGTGTAAACGACGTCAAAGAGAGGCGTCATGGCCATCACGTGCGATACCCATACCGCATTTCTGCGGATATCTTCGATTGGTATCACGTACAGTAAGGCATCAAGATCTCTGAGCGAGCGCGTGATCATTAGTATTCGTTCGCCGGCCGTAAACGGATCTGAAAACGTATGACTCAGCTGAGCACTACCGACACCGATGATGATCTCCTCGCATTCGCGGGCTATTTCTTCGAGAACTTCTTGATGTCCAAAGTGATACGGCTGAAAGCGGCCGATGTAAAACGCGCGCATACGTTGGGGACTCTCTCTTAGAAATAGCTCCCGTAGCTTTATAACGCTTTTGTCCCTCTTATTCGTGACGCGCGAGATCCGAAATTAGCCAACTCAAGAGGCAACCGATTGAAATATGTTTAGTATAAGTAATACAATGCTGTCATGATGACAGACGATCGTGGGGGCTTGGCTAACGCGTTGGGGGATACACTTGGTGCTGGCAGAGAGATCGCTAGTGTGAGACGTTTGCTGCACCAGAGCAGCGAACTTATTGATTATATTGCCGCGCTAACCGACAAGCGCGCTGCGCTGAATCCGCTTCCAGGCTCGTTACGAAAGCGGCACATGCGATGTGGCAAGCGGGGTTGCCGCTGCAAGACGGGCGCACTGCACGGCCCCTACTACTATTTTGAGCCCTCGCGACAGCACGGAAAGTGGCGCTACGTACCCAAGGAACGGCTCAGCGAGGTGCGGCAGGGCATCGCGGATTGGAAGAAGCAACGTGAAATCGACGAAATGCTCCAAGCGTGTGCAGCACAGCTTGACGTAGCTCTGAAAGCGCTGCGGCAGGAAGTCGAATTGCTTGCACAACCGGCGTAGTGAGTTCCTCGCAAAGACGGAGCGGTGGAGCGGTGATAGGGTCCTACTCTAGCAAAACGAAGCATGTTTATATATATAGAGTAGGATAAGACTCACGCGTAAGGTGGTGCACTATGCAGTGCCATACCGTGCGGGAGTTGTCTATGGCGCACATTCATTCGCCGGACCGGGCCTTTTCGATCCAGTTTCTAATCTTTTGGTGGATCCTGGCGGCCGTGCTTGTTACGACAGCCCGCCTCTTCGCGCGCCGGCAGACCATCACCGTAGAGCGGTTCAGTATCACGGCGATGGTGGCAGCAGCATTGTTTGCGATCTTTCAGGTAAACGTGCCGTTCGCCGGCGGAGACTTGGCTAACAACGACGCGCACACCGAGAGGGTAAGACAATGAGGAAAATTGTTTACGTAATTATTGCAGCCGTTTTGGCTGCGCTAATTGTCTCGGGAGCCTTCGCAGGCATCTACCTCTTAAACCCCACAACTTCCAGCACTACAAGTTCTAGCGGAGTGATACACGTAGTTGCCGCCGAAAATTTCTGGGGCAGTCTGATAACTCAGCTTGGCGGAACACGGGTTAGTGTGATGAGCATCGTTTCAGACCCCAATGCTGACCCTCACGAATACGAAAGCAATACCGCTGACGCCATGGCAATAGCAAATGCCCAGCTCGTAATTATTAACGGAGCCGGATATGACACCTGGGCTCAGCAGCTTATAGCATCAAGCAATACTCCACATCAAATAGTCTTAAACGTGCAGGAACTCATTAACCAGCCGGTTGGTGCCAATCCTCACTTCTGGTACAGTCCTGCTTATGTGAATGAAACCGTGAAGGCTATGTATCAGGATCTTGTTTCCATAGATCCCTCTCATGCTTCATACTATGCGCAGCAGTATGATGCGTTGAATGCGTCGCTCGCGGAATACAACGCGCGTATCAACGAGCTAATGCAACAGTTTGGAGGCGTGAAAGTAGCATCAACAGAGAGCATCTTCGTGTATCTGGCGAACGCCACTGGTCTTGACCTTGTGTCTCCTCCGGCATTCATGGAAGCTGTCGCCGAAGGAAACGATCCCCCAGCGCAGAGCGTCGTGCAGTTCGATCAGCTCATTACGAACGGAACGGTCAAGGTGCTGGTCTACAATGAGCAAACGGTGACGCCGCTCACCCAGAGCATCAAAGCATTGGCCTCTCAAGATAATATTCCCATTGTTCCAGTGACGGAGACTATCCAACCGCCGGATGTCTCGTTCCAGGTCTGGATGAATGCGCAGTTAATCATTCTTCAGAACGCGCTTAACCAACAAGCCCTTGGGAAGTAACGCACGAGTGCACAGTACGAGATCATCACGTCCGAGAATCTAGTGGCAGGCTACCAATGAGTGCACAGTACGAGATCATCACGTCCGAGAATCTAGTGGCGGGTTACCAAGACACGATAGTTTGGCGAGACGCCAGTCTCTCAATTAATCGCGGCGAGTTTGTAGCGGTTATCGGCCCTAACGGCGCGGGCAAGACAACTCTGTTTCGTTTGCTCCTTGGTCTGCAGCAACCCGTAAGCGGCACGATTAAGATATTCGATGCAGTGCCCAAACGTGGCAATCCACAGATTAGTTACGTGCCTCAGCGTCACATATTCGACGATGACACAAATCTTGAATCCCTTGAACTTGTACGACTGGGATTCTCCGGCAAAAAATGGGGTTTGGGCCTGTTTTCCCACGAAGACCGCAAAGCTGCTCTTGACGTGCTGAGAGACGTTGGAGCGACAGACTTGGCTCATCGTTCTCTCGGCGCGTTGTCGGGCGGAGAACTGCAGAGGATATTTCTGGCAGAGGCGCTGGTAAGCGAACCTACTCTCCTTTTGCTCGATGAACCCTTGTCGAATCTTGACATGAGGCGCGAAAGAGAATTGCTTGAGCTTGTAGATGACGTAGTTCGATCGCGCAACGTGACTGCACTTTTGATCGCCCACAACATCAACCCTCTTTTGCCGTATCTCGATAAAGTGGTTTACATCGCTAACGGCAAGGTGGCGACCGGGACGCCGAAAGAGGTCCTGACGTCAGCAAGTCTCTCGGCTTTGTTCGGGGTTCAAGTTGAGGTTCTTCGAGACTCTAGGGGCAACATTGCGATTGTAGGCATTGAAGATAGCCATAGGTGTCAACCAGAATGACCTTCAGCATTAATCCATGGATCGACCTGCAACAGATGCTTCAGTACCAGTTCATGCAGCACGCCTTCGAGGCAGGAACAGTAGTCGCAATCCTTGCGGGCATTGTTGGCTACTTCGTTGTGTTGCGCCGTTCTTCATTTGCGGCACACGCGCTCTCGCACATTGGTTTCTCTGGGGCAGCGGCGGCCGTATTAATCGGGGTCAGTCCAATTTACGGTCTTCTCCTTTTCACAAGTGTGGGCGGACTTGGGATAGCCGCGCTTGGCCGACGGGCCGCTAATCGCGACGCCGAAATTGGAATAGTTCTCGCATTCATGCTTGGCCTAGGTGTGTTGTTCCTCAGTCTTTACACCGGCTATGCAACTGAAGCGTACTCTATCTTGTTTGGAGAAATACTGGGCGTCAGTTCCAGCAATGTCCTTTTAACCCTCGTTGCCGGCGTGATAATTCTGGTTCTCATCTCGCTTGTATATCGACCTCTCTTGTTTGCATCGCTCGATGAAGACGTGGCGGAAGCAAAGGGAATGCCCATAGTTTTGCTCGGCATAATTTTCATGCTCCTAGTCGCGGTCGCAACGTCGTTTGCAGTTCAAGTAGTTGGTGTTCTCCTCATCTTCTCATTGATGGTCACGCCAGCTGCGACGGCTCAGCTATTGGCAAAACGACCGGGGCGAGTCATAATTATTTCTGTAATCATTGCTTTAATAGCGACGTGGTTGGGGCTCTTTATTGCTTTTTTTGAGCCGTACCCAGTGAGCTTCTTTATTGCAACCATCGTCTTCGTCTTTTACTTGTTTGTTAGGTTCGGCACTCCAAGAATCAGAAACTTCCTGTCTGGTTTCGGGGAAAGCACGATTAGTTAACGTGGTTGGGACTCAATACTTTGACATTCAACTGATCTCTTCTTCAGATGCGCCTGTGGTCTCGAATACGGCGCGTAATATGTCGACGGCATCGCTCTGTATCACGAAGTCGTCCACAGTTCTGTATCGCGTCGTCATAAACATCGTTCGTATGCCCTCGAAAGCGCGGGTTAAGTAGTTTTCCCGAAAGAAGGCAATATCGAGATCGCTTGTCCCACTGTAGGTGATTATTACAAACATCGTTTTGTCGCCGTAACAGCGCCGGAATCTTCGTTCAGCGTATTAAAAGCGACTCGTCTCTTTGGCCAAAAAGTTTATTTGGGGGGGGTTCTTCTTAGTTGGGATGCTGCGCAGCGCTACGGAGTGAGCTTCATACAAGTCGGCGAATGTGCCCGCTTTCATGGAGGTAAAATGTGTGGACGTTCCGGCTACTCGTTAGCCTTCTTGTGAGAAAAGAATTTGAGCGCGACGACGGCAAGCGGAGGTCATATGGAATGGAAAGAACTGTGGGGTGTTGAGATTGAGAGTTCAAAAAGCGTCGCGCTGAGGATCAGCGTATCCCAGAGGGAAGACACTGCGATAAAGGTGCTCAGCATTCGCAAATGGATCCGGCGCGGCACTGAAAGTTATCCGACAAAAGACGGTTTCGCAATACAGGTCACGCCTGCCGCACTCGATCAGCTCATAAGAGCTTTAGAAGCTGTCAAAGACTACGTGAGCGAAAGCGAGTGACTACCGGCAACAGCAACTTTCTGTCGCAAGGCCGAGTTCAAAGCGCTGGCCGTCGCTTAAGACGATTTTTGACACCGTAATGCTTCTATACTCATACGGCGTAATTGGTGTGAATGTCGGACGCCGAGCTCGAAAAATTCATCCGAGAGAAAATTCGGCAGCTGGGGGTCGACGGATTATATGATAATCCAAAATTGACACTCGTAGCTGAGCTCATTTATGGGACCCTTGAAAGAGCTCTCGAAGCAGCCCTGAACTACGACATCGTTGAGGACGTTATTGCGCTGTACCGAAATCGGTCCGATATGACGGCAATCAGTGCCGAAGCAGAACACCCGGACGTGTACAACAAAGCGGTTAAAGACTACGGCTCGTGGCGCGGCGCTTTAAAGGCTGCAAAAGCAAAGTGCGAACAAATGCGCGCAATCGAAAAGGACGAATGGATGTTTCCCAACTACAAAACGCCAGAGTCGTCCGAAGAACAGACCGCGAACGCTCACGCAGACAATCCAACCAATTCGTGCCAAGACTCGCGTTAGGTACCTTTTTTTGCTTGAAATGTGCGACAATACGACTGCGTCGGGGGGCGACGGTTTTCAATATCGCGTTCTAGGCTGTTAGGAAGGCCTGTGAGCGTGTCCCGCGCATAGTTTAGGTAAATATTTATATTTTGCTCCTGTACATATTAAGATAAGAGACGAATCGCTGGTGATAGAGATGGGCGAATATGACTTCGATCGGCTGACCCGTTACAAGAGAGTTGACGTGCTTGCAAAGGCACTAGATGATGAAAATGAGCACCAGCGATTTAAAGCCGTCGATGCACTTGAAGCGGTTGCGCTCGCCTCTGGCAACGCGGATTCGGCGGCGCGCGACATTTTAACTCAAGCGGCAACGCAGAGCGCGCACGAAGACGTTAAGCTGCACGCGAGGATCGCGCTAAAAACTCTTGACACCTCTCAAGAAGATCGAATCGGGAAGACCGAAGAACCGCGAAAAAACGGCCTGCCGGATCTAAAAAGAAACTCGGTGCACACGCCGCTGCGGGAACACCACCCAGAGAGCAGGCTTCTGTGCGAACTTGACGAAAACTGCACAACCTTGATTGTCCGCGGAAGCACTCTAAGCGCACGCAATAAGCCAAGCGCTATAAAAGGGGGGTCCTGGGACAAAGAGGGAAGGGTATGGCGATTTCCGATCAATCGAGCATCGATTGAGGGCCTGAAGAACGGAGGCGTCGTATTGCACCCGACCGTGCGCTGCTTGTGCACGTCTTCGCAAAATACGTGGGCCGTGGGAACGCGCAACAAGAAGTGGGTTAAGGTGCTAGGGGATACGCACGAGATCGAGGCCACGCTAAAGCAAGTGCCTGGGTCTCGATGGGACAGCGCGGAACGCGCCTGGATAATCCCGTTTAAAGCTGATTCTTTAAAACGTCTGATACGGATAGACGGACTCTACGTGAGCCCGTTCATACTCGACTAGCGCACTTGCTAGGAACGCCTGCGGTAAAACTAGATCGCTAAAAAGATAGCATCTCATAAGCAATCAAAAAAAGAGAAAAAGTGAGTAATAGAGAGGGCTATTACTCAGGCTTTGATATCAGCTTGGTCTTGCTAAGAATAGCACCGTCTTTCGAGTGAGGTGCTCTCTTTACGGTGTCGTCAGCCTTTTCCATTTCACGAGCTTCGTCCACGAGCTTAGCGGCAGTGCGCATCATGTCGTGAGATGCAGCCGTGAGCGGGACGTACTTCTCCCATTCTTTCGTCATGAAGCAAGCTTTAACGTTCACATCGGCAACTTTTGCGGCCATTTCGTACGCCGCTATCGCCTTTGCGCGGGCGTACGGGTTACTGAACTCATTGATCGTCGCTTTTTCCGCCGTCATCACAATCTTGGGTAGCTCGCATTCTTTGCCTTCTTTGATAGCGGTAAGGCACGTGTCGAGCGCAGTTTGCAGCACCCTAAAAGTACCGGTTGCGGCCAGAACTTTCATCAGGTCGGCATTGTAAATGGCCATTTCTATGGGGTCAAGCCACTCTCTGCGAGCACCAATCATTGCGTCGGCGTTTATGAGGATGTATCCGAACCCTCCCTCCTCTTCAAGCTTATCCTTAAGCTTGCCTGAGTCTGTGATTACGACAACTTTCTTCCCGGCATTTTTCAGCAATGTTCGTGCCTTTGTCGGGCCTGGCTGAGCCGCATTAGGAGACACCACGACGCACAAGTCTGGCTCAAATTTCAGCAGCGCTTCGACGACCTTCTCTGCATCCTCCTCTTTCATCTTCGTGCCGCTCGTTACGGTCACCGCTTCGAAGTCCTCGCGGTCCGCGCGCTCGTCGAGCAGCAAATCAGTCATCAAACCGCTAACGATATTACCTATTTTCGCGATTCCTAATTTCACCATTTTCCTTCACCTGTCACCTTAGAACTAATCTGTGGTTCCCATGAACCATTATCTTTCGTAAGTTAGGGAGAACATACTTATCTCTTTTGGTTACCGCCGAGACTGGGTCTCTCCCAGGTCGGTATCGACAAACGGAGCTCGCAGCGATTATTTTGAATCCGCGTAATCGCTCAGTATCTCGTGAAGGTTGAACTTGAACGGTCCGAGTTCTCCCCCATAATTGCCTGCTGAGATCTCTATTATTCCTTTTGCGTGCGCAGCGGCAAGCATCCCCCGCTTCATCGCTTCTGCGATGACCTCTTCGCTTAGGCCACATATTACTATTTCGTAAATCGACTTTACGCCGTCTGGGACGAACGAATCTGGTATCTTGTCTTTGAGGGTCGGGGCAAGTCGATGGTGCGTGGAAGCTTTCATAAACGTCGAATACGTTGGACAACCCACCTTGGATCCTGACGCAACAATTCCACCAGGAAACGGGGTTATAGTTCCATCAACTGATTTAATTGCCCCAACAGCTGCTTGGGCAGCCAGCAGGGCTGAACCTTGCGTCTCGCCGTAGATGAAGAAATTGCCCCCTGCGACGCCTTTTTGCACGCCATAGGTCTCTTCACAGATGAACTCTCCTTCGAGTATGGGGATTGCCCACACGTCTCGCCCGCCGACTGTGGTCTGATACTCGTAGCCGTCGCCGAAGAAGTGGAGTTTGACGGGCACCGTTTCCTCAGATTCCAGCGCGTTGAAAACAGCAGTTGTTGCTGCGGTGAGAACGCACTCCCCTATCCTTTCGATAAGGTTGCTCTTTATCTGTTTCTTCGACGGGTGAACAACCATAATGATAACCCCTGGTCTGCCGTCGGGAGTCTCACTCGGCAGCACATAGCGATCAATTCCCGCTTCGGCGCTGCAGCCGATGACTGAAGTGGCAAATCCGGTTGCAACCGTTGCGGCAGTTTCGGCAAGCGCGGTCGTCGCGCCTGTGATTAAAACACGCGCGGCATAGACAGGGAATGCCTCTGCGTAGGTATCGTCAATCTTTACGCCGTTTACCTTCATTTGAAACCTTCCAACATTCTTTAGCAGTCCTTAGCGTCGTCCGTTATTATATCTTTCTGTTTCATAAAAGGCCGTAAAATCGCTCATTCTGTCGACGCGGCCTCTCAGCAAACGTTACAGAACATCGCGCGTGTCGGGGCTCAATTGGAGCGTTACAGAGGCGCACAACGTTGGAAGCAGTTACCAGGCAACCTTTATTGCCTACTGCACCAATAAACTCTTACTGCAAAGTGTTTATTGCATACTGCCTTCATTCGTATAATGATGCGATATCCGCGCAATCGTTTTGTCGTTCAGGAACATTTCTCCTCGCACCATCATTACGACTTCCGCTTGGAAATGGATGGAACATTGAAGAGCTGGGCGATTCCCAAAGAAGTTCCTCGCGAGAAGAAAGCTAGGCGTCTCGCGGTGCAAGTTGAGGATCACGATGTGAACTACATAGGGTTCGAGGGAGAGATCGCGGAAGGTGACTATGGCGCCGGGATAGTCCGCATATACGATTCCGGGGATTATTACTTGCTTGAAAAGAAAGAAGAAAAAATCAAGGTCGTCCTGCTCGGCAAGAAGCTTGAGGGCGTGTACGAGCTCATTCGTTTGAAAGATCCGAAAAACTGGCTTATATTTATGGTAGGGGATCGCGCGCACATAATTAGTTGACGAGAGGTAACATATGGCACGCTCAAGAAATGCGCTTTGCGTGGACGGGTGCAAAGGTTGCAATGTAATGAACGCCGCACTGATCGTACCTGTTCATAAGATGACAGAAAAGGACTTTAAGAAGATGGGCATCGATTATTGGAGCTCAGATTTTAGCGACGTATTTTCGAACGGAACGTGACCGAGCGTCTCTATTTGTGGCTCTCAAGTCGGTCGCGACTTCATAAGAAAGCGAAAAGCAATAGCTGATCGCTTGCTTGGTTGTGAACAATATGCAAACGCCGCCTCAAGAGGACTTGCAAGGCATCGGAAATCTCAAACGGCAGTTTGGTGTCGATTTCAGGATGATTGCCCGTGACACGTGTTTTCTTACATCTAGTGTCGCTACTGTAAAGAAGCATCAGCCTGCGCCTCACGTCTACGCAAGCAAAAAACTGTCAGACAGGCGAGTCGGGTGGGTCTACCGCGAGGCTTATTCGTTGGCGCTGTCGGGCAAATATCTCGAAAGCCTCGCGCGATTTGATGAGGTCATCAGGCTTGAGCCCGCGTACGTGCACGCGTGGAATCAGAAGGGGTTGTGCAACTATTTCCTAGGGCGCTACGCAAGTGCTATCCACTGCTTTGACAAAGCCAGCGCACTCGATTCGCGCTACGTCGAGTCGCGCAACAACAAAGGCTGCACGCTGCAGAGGCTGGATGAGTTCGACGTCGCGATCGAGTGCTTTGATGCAGCAGAATCGATACAAGCCGGTTTGTTTGAGATCTCAAACAACAAGGTCATCTCGTTGATTGCACTGGGCGACTTTACGGCGGCCCTGACGTGTACTGATCGCTGTATTGCCGCGCACGGTATGAACTGGTCAATATACGCTTTGCGCAGTCTCTGCTTTCTAGCGCTTGGCGAAATCAGCGAGGGCCTTTTCGACCTCAGGCTTGCCGAAAAGTTAGATCAAGGGAACAAGCACGTTCTGGCACTCCTTGACGTTTTCAGTCGCGCTGCTATGGCGTGAATGTAGGCCAGCTTGAGCGCTGTCAGGTGCGACGCTTGAGCGCAGCAAGTCGTTTGGCGCCCTTCACAAAGCTTTTCAACAATAATTGATATGTAGAACTCGTATGCCCTTAGATGATCGAGAGCTGGAGCAAATATCAAAGATGCTCGAACGTGGTGGCAAGATGCTTGCCGATCACTGCGTGGCCTGTAAGTCTCCCCTATTCAAGTTTGAAGGTAAGACGACGTGTCCTGTTTGTACGTTCAGAAAGATGCAAAACGCTATTCACACATCAGAAAGTCCCACGGAGGTTTCGACGCAAGAGGTCCAATCGACGCAATCAGTGAGCACGAGTCAACATGTGTCCTTGGACGACGCGATAACTGAACTAATATCAAACTTGGCGATCGAGATGAGAACGGAAACAGACTTAGCGCGAATCCACACCCAGCTCGAATGCATAGAGCGCGGGCTTCGAATTATTCAGCTTATCCGTGGAATCGATTCTCTCGCCAACGATGCGCGCCGCGGGTAGGCTTGAGCCTGCACCGATCGCATCGGCAAAGTGGGCATTACGAAGTGAGAATTCTCAAAGCGCGCGGTTTGCAGCGACGCAAATGGAGGTAAAGAGGAACTCGTAATGCAGCTTGACGAACATCAGGATACTTCTATAGATGGCTTGAAGGAACGGGTCTTGGAGTTGGCAAAGAGACGCGGATTTCTCTGGCCCTCGTATGAGATCTACGGAGGAGTTGCAGGACTGTGGGATTACGGCCCTTTTGGCGCGATGCTGAAACACAGAGTCGAAAGCGCGTGGCGAGATATCTTTGTCGTGGGCGAGAGCGCGCTCCCGATTGAAACGCCCACTATCGGGGTCGAAGAGCTTTTCCTCGCCTCCGGGCACTTATCAAACTTCGTGGATCTCATCGTTGAATGTGTGAACTGTCACACGGCGTTGAGGGCTGATCACGTCGTTAATGAGTACCTGAAAAGCAGGGGAATCGCTGCTGATCTCTGCGACCCCGGTATTGCCGGCGCGTGCGTGCCGTCGAGCGAAAAGACCCAGCAACTGATAGATTCTAACGGTATTACGTGCCCGGATTGCGGAGGGCCGTTGGGCAAGGTGCAGGATTTCAATTTGATGTTTACCACTCATATAGGGCCGGGCACCCGGCGAAAGGGATACCTTCGGCCTGAAACAGCACAAGGGATTTTTGCTGACTTTCCGAGGCTTTTGAGATTTTATAGAGACCGACTGCCTTTTGGCGTCGCGCAAATTGGAAAGTCATACAGAAACGAAATATCGCCACGCCAAGGCGTAATTAGACTGCGAGAATTCACCCAAGCCGAAGTCGAAGTGTTCGTTAATCCACGCGAAAAGAACCATCACCCCCGGTTCGATGAAGTAGCTAACGTCGAAATCAATATTCTGTCAAAGGATTTCATTGGCACGGCCTCAGTCAAATCTGCGTGCGAACGAAACATCATCGCGCATGAGTATTTGGCCTACCACATCGCCCGGTGTCAGGAGTTTTTTATCCGAGTGGGCGTTCGCGAATCGCGACTCAGGTTTAGACAGCACTTGCCCGATGAGATGGCGCACTATGCGATCGACTGCTGGGATGCAGAGGGACTTACGCAACACGGGTGGATTGAGCTTGCAGGAATCGCCGACCGGACGGATTACGATCTGAGACAACATGAGCGGCAAAGTGGCCTCCAAATGGCGGTTTTTGTGCCTTATGAGGAACCTAAAGAAGTGGAGCGGATCGTTGTTCGTCCAAACATGGGGTATCTGGGTCCAAAATATAAGGGCAAAGCCAAACAGGTGGCAGCCTTTCTCTCAGCGATCCGTGATCCCGAAGGGCCTATTGTCTTCGAGGGACAGGTTGTAGACCCCGAGGGCTACGCGATAGAAACCGTCAGAGAGTCTGTCTCAGGGGACTTCGTCACCCCGCACGTTATCGAACCATCCTTTGGCATTGACCGATCTATCTACACTGTTCTTGAACACGCGTACGATGAAGACACAATCGACAGCGAAAGGCGAGTCGTGCTGCGGTTGTCCCCTACCATAGCGCCTATCGAAGTAGCGGTATTTCCTTTGGTGAAAGCACTGAACGAAAAAGCTTTGGAGGTCTTTCGCCTCCTGCGACGTGCGGGTCTTTTAGTCGAGTACGACGATTCAGGCACGATTGGGCGACGGTATCGCAGACAAGACGAGATCGGAACACCATTCGCAGTCACTATCGATCACGAAACTATCGAGAATTCGACGGTGACCATTAGGGATAGAGACACGACGAAACAGGTGCGGAGCTCCATTGAATCCCTAACGGACGGCTTGCGTGAGATGCTTGTCCACGGATTTGATAAGAAGTCCTCTTGAAACGCCCGTTTCGCCAGCACTGTCAAAAAAGTTGGCGGAGATCTTGCGTGACCGCCCAGTTACTACGGGATTTGTATCGGTCCCTCTTCTTTGACCGAATTCATAATGATATTGATCGTTAGGTCGTTTATCCCTAACGGGGATACGTGCTCTTTTAATATGCTCCGCAAATGGTCGTAATCCGTTGCAGCGATTGAGAATTCTAGGTTGTGGTCGCCCGAAATCTGGTTGATTTGATACACCGATTCTATCTTTTGTAGCTCTTTAATGTAGGCGTCCAGATTTTTAGGATCGATCTTCGCTAACGCGCGGGCATTGCAGTTGAGTCCAACTTTCTCCTTGTTTATCAAGGCAGAGTAGCCCTTGATTACGCCCTCGTCTTCCATGATGGAGATGCGATCACGTATCGTCGATTCTGATCTGTTTAGCGCTCTGGCAATGTCCTTATACGTCATGCGAGCGTCTTTTTGGAGCAAGTACAAGATCTTCTTATTGATATCATCGATACGCATGCCATCACCTTTTGATTATTTTAGCCACTTTGTGGCCTTGCCTTATATACGTGTTGTCCGCCTTTTGCTGTGACAGCACGCGTGGCAGAGCGATGCAAAAGGATTTATCAGCAGATCTGCGTTCATACAATACAAAGAAGCCTACTGTAATGGTGTAACAATGGCGCGCGATATCTTGCGGAAGCTTGAGCGCTGCGCCGCGCAATCCCGGAGCCGAGTTGGCATCGGAGTCGGAAATGCAAATACGCGGCTCATGCGCGGAGTAGCGAGGGCCAGCCGTCTCTCCGATGTTGTCCTCGTCGGGGATGTTGAAAGAGCGGGACGAGACGTCGTAAAAACGGCTGAGCCAGAGCAAAAACTCGTCGAAATGCTTGTCGACGGCGCGATTAACGCAGCCGTAAGGGGCACGATAAGTGCACGAAAGACGCTACAGCACCTCAAACTGCAGATTGGAGCCCGTCCAATGTGTCGGTCAGCGCTGCTCTCGACCGCGGCCGGCAAGCAATTCTTTTTGCTTCCGGTAGGTATCGATGAGGGCACATCGACAATCGCACGCGCTCATCTGGTCACAGAGACAGCACATCTCCTAACCGCGCTCAACGTGCGTCCGAAAGTAGGTGTTTTGTCGGGCGGAAGAGCTGAGGACAAAGGCCGGACAGAGGCCGTTAATCGGACACTTGCAAGCGCCGAAGCGTTAACCGAGCAGCTCTGCGACGCTGGCCTTGATGCAACGAACTACAACATTCTTATTGAAGACGCGACAGAATCATCGAACATACTCGTTGCGCCAGACGGAGTTAGCGGCAACCTAATTTTTCGCACGCTCGTGTTTCTAGGAGGCGGCAAGGGACACGGCGCGCCTTTTTTTGGCATCCCCTACACGTTCGTTGATACCTCCCGGTCTGGAGCTGCATTCGGCGATGCCATCATCATGGCTGGTGCCCTCAGTAATCTGGCGCAAGCATAATCCAAGCTGGTTACCTCGATTTGGAAAAGTCCCACGAAGAAAAAGTGCGGCGTGGAGATCTCTGGACTGAGGTCAAAGCACACTGAATGGAGCGTGTGGCGGGTTGTCGCAGCGCCAAGTGATCGGCGCTGCTGTCGGCGCTGCGTGCCAACGAGAGCTATCGAGTTTTGATGACCAAGGACGTCGCGTTTAGCAAGATACTTTCAATAGACTTCAAATCATACCGCTAAGGCAGAAAACGTCTGGCAGAACATGCGCGAGACCACAGTTACCTTAAGGATACTTGGCATGACGTGTACGATGTGTGCACTGACGATTGAGAGCCAGCTCCTCGGTCAACGCGGGGTTGCAAGCGCCACCGTCAACTTTGCACTGGGACAAGCTACGATAACGTATGATGCTGACATGGTTGCCCCTAAACAGCTCGTGCAGGCTATACGAGATGTAGGCTATGACGTTGACACGGAGCGGGCAGAACTTGAAGTTGTGGGCATCGTGTGCGCCTCGTGCGTTATGGCGATCGAGACAGCATTGAAAGAAATTCCAGGCATCATCGATGAGAGCGTGAATGCGGTGACTGCTAAGGCGGTCATCGACTATGATCCCTCGATCGTGACGGTTGACAAGCTCATACAAACAATACGAAACACAGGCTATGACGTCACAGAAGTCCCGCAAACAGCGGAAACGGCACGGCTTGACAGGGAACGGGCGTCTCGAGAACGTGAGATCGCACAGTATCAAAATCGCTTCATTTTCACGATAGCCTTCGGCATACCTCTCCTGTTGGGGATGCTTGCTCCGTACGTTGCTTCTATCCCGGTGTTCTTTATGAACCCCGTGTTCCAGTTTTTGGTCACGACCCCAGTCATGATTATCGTTGGCTATGGGTTTTACCGGAGGGCACTCATCTCGGTCGCGCACAGGGGCGCGAATATGGACGTTCTTATTTCGTTAGGGACGATCGCCGCATATGCGTACAGCACGGCGACCACCTTTTTCATTCCTGGGTACACGTATTTCGACACCTCAGTGTTCATATTCGCGTTCGTGCTCCTCGGCCGCTATCTTGAAGCTCGCGCGAAAGGCAGCACGTCTGCGGCGATACGCACGCTTTTGCAGCTGAAGCCGGAATTTGCCATCATCATCACGGAGGGGGGGGAGCAGTCGGTCCCGGCTGACGAAGTCCGAGTCGGCGATATTGTGCTTGTTCGCTCGGGTACAAAGATTCCGGTTGACGGTATCGTCGCCGAGGGGCAGTCCGCCGTTGATGAGTCTCTACTTACCGGCGAAGCTGTGCCCGCCGATAAACAGCCTGGGGATGAAGTGATCGGTGCGACGATCAATCGTGAAGGACTGCTGAAAATAAAGGCGACGAAGGTCGGGGCAGACACCACGTTAGCGCAGATTATCCGGCTTGTGGATATGGCACAAACGTCAAAAGCGCCCATACAGCGGTTTGCAGATCGAGCGGCAAGCTATTTTGTTCCGGGCGTCGTAGGAGCAGCTCTTCTCACATTTGCGGCATGGACGTTTTTGGGGCTCCCGTCGAATGATGTCCTCTTGCGGACGATCGCTGTACTTGTTATCGCCTGCCCGTGCGCGTTGGGGTTAGCGACGCCAACCGCAGTGATGGTCGGAACAGGTCTCGGTGCCGAAAACGGCATTCTGATCAAAGGGGGTGAATACCTTGAGCGTGCCGAGGACATCGATACAATCGTGTTTGATAAGACCGGAACGCTAACCGAGGGCGTTCTCACAGTGACAAACGTCTTTAGCGACACGTCATTGTCGGAAGCAGACGTCCTGCGGCTTGCCGCCAGCGCTGAGCGGGGCTCCGAACATCCGCTCGCTCTAGCCGTATTACGCCGTGCCGCGGAAGTGGGCGTAGATTCAAGCCCTCCACAGGATTTCAAAGCCGTGGGAGGGCAAGGGGTTATCGCGTCAGTAAATGGCGCCGAGGTCGCACTTGGCAACAAGGCGCTTATGGACGCACGGGGTATAAAAGTCGAACAGGGTGCCACGATCAGCGAATTCGAGGCGCAAGGGAAGACCGTCATGCTGCTTGCGGTCAACGGTACGCTAGCAGGAGGCATTGCGCTGGCGGACAGAGTTCGAGCCGAAGCTGCAGGCGTCGTCACGGAACTGCAGGAAATGGGAATTCGATCATGCATGCTTACGGGCGACAATCAGGCGGCCGCGCGTGCAATCGCAACACAGATCGGAATCCAGAGCGTGCGCTCTGAAGTACTCCCACAGGGCAAAACCGCTGAAATTGCACGTTTTATGGAGGGGGGCAATGTCGTGGCGATGGTGGGTGACGGCATTAACGACGCAGCCGCGCTAGCCGAGGCCGATGTCGGCATTGCAATCGGCACAGGCACCGACGTTGCCATCGAAGCATCCGACATCACGCTGCTGCAAGCTGACTTGCGCGGCGTCGTAGCTAGCATTAAGCTCTCAAAAAGGACGATGACGACGATTCGTCAGAACTTCGGCTGGGCGCTTGTTTACAATTCAATCGGCATCCCGATAGCGGCGCTGGGGTTTCTGCGCCCTGAGTTCGCAGCAGCGGCCATGGCGATGAGTTCGGTATCGGTCGTCGCAAACTCACTCCGCCTCAAACGATACAAGCTCCACTGAACAGCTTCGAGCATGGCGTCGATTACTCGCTGGTACAAACGTGATCCGATCAAGCCACCCGCGCTGCCATCTAGGGCCACACAATCATTTCATAAGTTTTTTCTGCGCTTTGCGAGCCGTTATGCGGGCCGAGACGCTAGGTTTATGAGAGCGTCTCTTCATAGGACTGTTGATTGGATGGCGCAGGCACAAATTGGGACGCGCTCTAGGGCGGGCTCAGCGCACCGCTCGCAGCTTTTGTATCACGGGGCGATAATAGACGCACATAATCACATCGGCATGGACTTAGAGGGAGTCATGCAGCAGCCCCAATCCCTTCTGCGTAAGATGGAACAATCGCACGTTCAAAAGTGCATAATCTTCCCGTTTAACGAGATTAAGCCTGGAAAAGCGTTTTCAACTGCAAATGATTACATAGCGAAAGTCGTTGCAGCTCACCCTGAAAAATTCATCGGGTTTGCCCGCACCGATCCTCAGGATCCACTCGCAGTCGATGAGGTCCGACGAGCGGTCAAGCAGCTGGGGTTGAAAGGTTTGAAACTCCACCCGCGCAGCCAGCTGTTCAATCCAACAGATGAGCAAACGCTGCCGATACTTGAGGCGTGTGTCGGGCTCCGTGTACCGATACTGTTTCATTCTGGCTACGCGTACGATCCGATTCCACCAATGATTGCTCAAGTGGCGCAAAGCTTTCCCGAGCTCTCGATTATCATGGGCCACATGGGTTGCTCGGAAGTCTGCACGCCAACCGGCGTCGAAGAAGCCATTCACGTCGCGCGCGGCAACGACAACGTATACTTAGAGACCTCTCGCGTCATGCTTGCCTCTTGCATTGCCAAAGCCGTTCAGATTGTGGGGGATACTCGGGTGTTGTTTGGCTCTGATACGCCGTACGGTTCGCAGCTGGATGAAATAACGACGATTCTGCGAGCGGGATTGTCGGAAACGTCTCTGAGCCGGGTATTCTCTGAAAACATTAGGGAATTGCTCCGCTAAGTCGTTGCGAGGGGGCTAAGCAACCCGCGCATTCGAAAGTGCTTTATAAGTCAGAAGAGCACTTCTCGCTCATGGGTTCAGTCGACGACTATATCGCGCAAGCGATCGACCGCTTGAACAGCGACGACATAGGCGCAGCGATCCAGATGTATCGTGAAGCGCTCAAACTAGATCCGAGCGATCCTACGGCATTGACCGGACTTGGGGCTGCACTCGACGAGTCAGGAGAACTGGAAAGCGCGATAGATTGCTACCGAAAAGCGCTAAAAGCGGCCCCTGATGATGTTATTGCACGCAGCGGCTTGGGGGTCGTCTATGAGCAACAGGGCAATATTGAGCTTGCCACGCGGGAGTATCGCGCTGCATTGTCACTTGACCAACAAACTGCCTCCTTACACATCGCCTACGCTCGAGATCGGCACCAAAAGAGCCTGTTAAGGGAAAAAGAAGGTTACGAGTCAAAAGTCAGAGAGCTCGCAGAACTCATCGACCGCTACGTGAGCACCACTGAAGCGGTCGATCGAGACGTCGCGGAGGACTTTCCAAAGTAACGACCGGAACTGCTTTAACGAAGTGAGAGGGGGTTGCTATGTATGACCTAAAGCCCATCGGTACAGTGGAGTCGACAGTAACGCAATCACGTGATATGCCGCTGCAGGGCGTTCCGGCAGTCATCAACGTTTTTGACGAGTTTCTGGAGGGGCTGACAGGCATAGAGAGCGACACCCACATAAATGTCATTGGCTGGTTTGACAAGGCTGACAGAGCGCCGCTGATGGTACGGCCACGAAAAATAAGCCCTCAGCTCGAAAAGCGGGGCGTATTCTCTTTGCGCTCGCCTGCACGGCCAAATCCACTGTCTCTCACAGCCACACGGCTACTGAAGGTGGATGGCTCACTTCTTTACGTCGAACCGCTTGACCTTATCGACGGATCACCGGTCGTGGACATAAAGCCGTATTCAGCCGGATGGGACACAATTTTTTGGGCAAGAGACGTGCACTCTGGGTTGATCACACAATATATGGCCGAGGAGCAAGTGCTCGCGGAGCTTTTCCGGGAAGCGTTCAATTTTCACGGAGAGAAATGCGCGGCGATAGCAGTTTCGGCGAAGATCGCGTACGATGCTGCACAGGCGCTTGAAACAAGCGTGCGCGATTTCCATCTCCAGCTTCCGCGAAACGTGAACCCTCACTTGGCTGATGGTCTCGTTGGCGTGTCAAGGGCTACAATGGGCAATGCCAGGCTCACATTTTCCGAAGATCCGGACATTCGTATTTGGACCGCTACACGGTCAGTTAGCTATCGTGTGTTCGACGTGCCTGGCTCAGATGCGCAATGCGTCCTTCAAATGAGCTCCGACCAACTGTTCTCGAAGCGGTAATTTGCGTTGACCGATGTTGCACTAGTTTGAGCACAGAGAAGCGCTTGTCGTTACCGCGGGCGAAGGAGCGAGCGTCCGCTACAAATCTGGCTTGGGGACACCCCCACTTGTGACGCCAAAGTATTATATTTTCTCTGCGTGACGTACCTGTATGGAAGAAAATCTCTCTGTTCGCGTGATGTACCTGAGCCACTCATGTTTTGAGGTGCAAGACGGCGATCACACGCTCCTGCTTGATCCTTTTTTTAGCAAAGAAAATCCAAACGCGCCCAGTTACGGCGGAAAACCCGATGTCGTGCTTATCACCCACGAGCACTTCGACCACACGACCGCCGAGAAGTTTAGCGCGACGGTAGTCGTTCCGCCAACTATGGCAGGAAGATTCCGCAAGACGGTTGTTATGGAACGGGGGCAAACTAGGCTTGTTGAAGGGGTTCGCGTGACCATGGTCGGTGCGAGCCATCATCAGAGTAAGTATCCAACCGGCTACGTCTTCGAACTCGGCGGCGTTCGATTCGCACATCTCGGTGACACCTATTTGGATGGTGTTCAACCTTTGGAGAACGTCGACGTGCTGTTCATTCCAATAGGTGGCTTCTTCACGATGGACGTAGAAGAGGCGCTCGAAGCACTCGACGTCATTAAACCCGATGCCGCCATTCCGATGCACTTCAACACATTCAGTCAGATCAAAGCAGATCCGCAGCGATTTAAGCAACTGGCCGAAAACGCAGGCCACCGGGTCACCGTGCTTTCCGTAGGGGAGACGGTGGCATTCTAAACCGATCTTGTCGTGCGATTCTGGGCCGCAACGTCTGACCGACTGAGCTGTTCGGATGGAAGGGATAGGTAATCGATGGCGCAGTGCCGCGTTTGCCTAGCATCGGACGCGCTTTGCTGAGCGGCCTGATCCAAAACGCTTCATCTGAATGATCGAGCGGATTTAACTCGTACGCGCGCACTCACTTTGTATCCCAAGCCTTTGTTGTTGATCAATTTGCGCGGGCTGCGCACCCCGCGTCCTTGAGTCGAGACAACTGAGATTGATCGTTACACCAGACGAGAGACACCTCCGCATGGCATTTTTGTTTTTTTTGGCGCGCTATCGCTGAAAGGATATGCGCTATTGGACGCTATGATCCGAGACCCGAAAGAGGGCCTAACTGGTCCCGTAATATGCCGATGCGAGTTTGCGAATCGTCTGAGCGGTGTGTTTGCCGACGCCTCGAACCTTCGTGAGCTCTTGAGTCTGCGCGCGAAAAATGGTTTCAACGGAGCCGAAATGCTCCAACAGGGCGCGGGCAGTAGCTGGCCCTATAGAGGGAATTGCAGCGATGACGTATTCTTGCTGCTCTTGCAACGTCTTCAGGATCTTCTTTCCGTGCACTTTGGGGGTTCGTTTTTTGTCCAGTTGTTCTCGTTCTGCGATCACAAAAAGTTGCATGGCCGTTTCGCCGGCGTCGCGGGAGCATATTATCGGCACCCCCAAATCTACAGTTATAGCAGCTAGCATGCCACGGATCGCATTAGGGTGCACGTCTGTCTGCGTGAAGAGGTCAGGTCCTTCGATGACGATGAGAGGGCGTTCGTAGTTTGTGGCGAGCTCTTGGATTTGACCTAGAAGATCACGCCCCGTCAGCGAGGCAGTGAAGTCACGGTCAGTTTTCCGCTCTACAGCGACTCGGTCACTCATGACGTAGTCGGCAACGGGAAGCGTACGACAGTCAACGATTGCCCCAAGCGCCTGAAGCTCTTCTATAACCCCTGATCGAGCTTCTCGCTGATCGGCGACAATCCGTATCGCGCTTGTGCCTATCTTTTTTTCGTGGGAATCAAAGTCCAATAGCGTTTTTTGTTGCTCTTCAGTGATAGCGCCCGCTGTTCCGTTTGCAGTTTTAGGATCTCGATCTTGATTCTGAGTGCCTCGAACGTCATTTTCCGCGTGGAAGCTACATTGAGTCTCCAATCGTGCGTCTGTTGATGCGAGATCGTCTGCGTCACTCAGCTGCCTTCGACGAGCCAATCGTCCGCGCCGGCTTTCCGCATCAATTTGAACGAACTCCGCGACGGGAGCGTGTCTTGCGCTCATGCGCTTCATTTCGGCACTCATCACGCGCTTTTTTCGGGTGCTCGAAAAGCTGTACGTCTCGTCCCGTGTGCCTTTTGTCACTAGAACTACTACACGACCGGCTCGTCTTCTCCCCGTGCGGCCCTCGCGCTGGATGCTGCGGATTGCAGAAGGAATAGGCTCGTAAAATACCACCATGTCGGTAGCAGGGATGTCCAAGCCCTCCTCTGCAACGCTTGTAGCGACGATGACGTTGTACGTCCCACTTATGAACTCTGTTACGAGTTGCACCTGCTCCCTCTGCGAGAGGCCTTTTTGCCCGTCCTTCTTTGCTTGGCCGACGAATTTCTCTGCCCGGATGTCCCGCATCGCGTTGAGCGTATTTTTGACGACTTCGGCGGTATCTCGGTAGTTCGTGAATACGATGATTCGTGAATCGGCTTTGCGCGCCAGTTGCTGCGCGACGACGTCTTTCAAAGCTCCCAGCTTTGGATGCATTTCGTCCAGACGGTTTGAAAGCGTCATGGCCGCCTTCACGTGATCATCGGCGACGAGGCTTCGCGCTGCTTTGCTGCCCTTTTTTGACTGCGCTTCTCTGTTCAGCCGCTCAAAGTACTTGCGCGTCGGCACGACGCCCTGTGTCTCAATCAATCCTATAGCGTGCCGTAACTTGATCACCTCAGCAACCAAAGACATCGCTCTGTAGTTCCTATCGGTAGCGACTTTGTGCTGTATCTTGATCAATTCGGACGTAGAGACCCATTCGCTGAACACAACTTTCAACTTCATAAGCTGGCGCAGCCGCTGCGCCGCCGCTTGCTTGAGATCCCGCTGAATGGTCTCCATCTGGGCCGGCAGTGAAAGTTTGTGCGTCTCTACGTTCTTCTCGTGCGTGTACGGATACACATCAGGATCAGACTCGGTGCGGATCTCAATATTGTCAATGAACAGACTCTCGCTTACTTCGTGGATTTTTTCAACGGTGCCGCCAGGCGAGGCGGTCATCCCAAGGATAAGGGGATCGGGTGCCTGCTCGATGTACGTGCTGGCGATAAAGCGATACGCATAGTTGCCCACCGCGCGGTGTGCCTCGTCAAAGATGATGAGTTTTACGTCAGAAAGAGCGATCCTCGCCTTCTTGAGATCGTTTTCAATGACTTGAGGTGTCGAAACGATCGCTTGCTGCTTCTGCTTCCATAGTTCTCTTCGCTTATCGGGAGGAATCTCTCCTGTGAAGATGGTCGTTTCTGCGAGTAGGTGTGAACGCAAAAACGCAGCGTGCTGCTCGACAAGGGGCTTTGTTGGCGCCAGAAATAGAACCCGCCCGTCGTTTTCGAGGCGTTTAGCGATGACGAGCAGCGCTACGATGGTTTTGCCAAGCCCTGTCGGCAGCACAATCATAGTGGAGGCGCGCGCAGCAGATTCGGCAAGCGCGAGTTGATATGTCCGGGCCTCGACCGAATCAGGGACGATTAATTTATGGTCAACGTAGTCTCGCATTCCCGCCTCTAGTTTGACTCAACCGCTATTATAAGTATCCGTGGTTGTGGCGTGCTGCTTTTTTTGACGGCTGTGTGAAAAGGCGCAGACCTACATGCTTATGAGCTAAAAAGCCGAATCTACGGCTTGCAGAGCTTTCGGCAGCGACGCCCGACAGGAGGTAATCGTGCAAAAAGCGTACGACGACTTAAAAGATCTAGTTAAGAAATACGCCTTCTTCTCTGACGGCCCGTACCGATTGTCGGCAGGGGAGCTGAGCGATTTTTACTTCGACTTGCGCCGCGTCACGATGCACCCTCGCGGCGCGTCCCTGGTTTCCGAACTCATGTTAGAACGCATGGGCAGCGTAGATGCTGTAGGGGGAATGGAGAGCGGTGCGATACCCATTGCTATGGCAATCGCCCTCAAATCAGGCACGGTGCGCGCTTTTTTTGTGAGAAAGGCGGAGAAGCAACACGGAAGGATGCGCCGCACCGAAGGATGCATAAGGCACGGGGATGTCGTTGCGTTCGTTGAGGACGTTACGACAAGCGGAGAATCAGTCCTTTCAGGAATAGCTGCCGTTGAGCAGCTTGGTTGCACGATTGCAAAAGTCATGTGCATTTTAGATCGCGAGAGCGGCGCCAAAGAACGGATAGAGTCGAACGGGTATCCGTTTGAAGCATTGTTTGCGGCGAGTGACTTCGTCGGGTGACGAATCCTTCGCATACATCGTAAGGCCGCGACTTAGAGGACGGCCGAACTGGTAAGTCTTGATCGCGCGGCCAAAGTCACAGGTGGCGGCGGCCGAGCGGGTCTTGACAACATGTGGGTCGCTCACACGAATGTTCAATAGTCATTGCACCTAAGGAATCAAGTTGACAAGGCTTATCCGTGCCGACAGCATAAACTGTGATCGACAATCGCGACAACCGAGACTAGTAGCGTGGTTTATGAACATAAACAAAAGCGACGACATTGAACCGTCTTGTGAGAAGTGCGGCACTGCATTGAGCGCGGACGCAGCGAGCAGAACTATACTTACTGACGGGAACGCACACGTTTTCTGTCAAAGCTGCATGCAGCATATGCTCATCGTCAAAGATGGTTCTATACAGTTCTAAGGTAACCAGTCACCGCGTAGCGTTGAAATCCGTGCGGTCGATGATTGGTAGACGCCAGGGAGAAGAAGGAATCTAAAGCAGAACTAATATGCTCGCTTTTTTTCCTTGTGCAGCCTAAAACAAGGTCTGTTCCCCAAATATCGAAGATCACAGTTCAGCTGATTTTGGCTTTTTCTGTGCGGTAGTGATTGATCGGAACCCACCCGCGACGCCTAAAAGTAGTCCGAAATCCTATTGTGGTGTCTGTTGAGGACGTCACGTGCGGGTAAATGAAAACGCCGAATACGGCTGCACTGACGGCGCTACCAACGCTAGAACTGGCTATGCGAAATGCTCTTTCGATACCGCCCTTGCTGATGGCGCCGGCCACAAAACCCGCTATCGCACCTACAAGAACCCCTATTGAAACTCCGCTGATTACGGCTTCCGTTGCGCCAGCAAATGAGCCAAAGCGTCCATAGGTGAGCCACGCGAAAACGGCTCTAAAAAATGAAAAGAACGGGGATGCCTCCGCAATATTGACAGCGCCCACAAAGATAAGCGCCGCGCTCGCCCCGAATAGCGAACCGACTATCCCACCTATGTACAGCCAGACAGCGTTTGAAAATATTGAGGCCTAAGAAGGTGTTTACACCCGCGAGCAACCAGCCAAATATCAGATACAGCACAAGGCCAAATATGGCCCCCATTACTGTTGCCAAGACTGCCCCGACCACGAGTCCGATAATGACACGAGTGATAATGTGGCCCCCAAAGCGGGCGCTCGCATCAGGACCTTCTGCCTGTAGTAAAGCAAATGTCGTGGCAAGCTGACGAGAACTCATACTATCTGACAGGTGCGGTGCCTACTTAAGTTCTCCATGTTGGCCGAGAGTCCTCTCGAACATCCTGTGGACTTAGTGGCTGCGTCGGGATGGTGTTCGCGTGGCTATACATTATTGCCTGCAGGTTCGGTGCTTGCTTGTCACCGGCCACGCGAGTGCGCCTCACGTGGCGAGGCAGTTGCTGGCGGAAACCCCCGCGGGACAACAACCTCTGCGTGACCGTGAACGCGGATGCGTGAGTTGAGCGGCAGCTCACGCGACTCCATGACCGGCTTCATTCATTCTTTGAGAAGCGGAAAACGCGGCGAGCGCGGGGCGCCGGCGATGATTGTGTCACTCTCAGGTTCTGCTTGACCGACGACTCTGCTTTGCGTTCTGCAGCCGGCAACGCGGTAGCTTCGCTAAAAACCGTTTGGAAGCCATTGAGTTCGGCCGTAAGTTGCGCATACTCTTTGCGTAACTCCCTGAGCGCCTTGGAGACGCGTTGATCGCTTCCTGCGGCCATCGCCTCAAAACGCTTGACTACGATGGTTTCAAAATCAGAAAGAGTGAGCAGGTGCACGGTAGGAACGAAGCTCATTATCTCTAAGCATAGTGCCCGCTGCGATATAACAGGTTCAGGTCCGCGTCGACCGATACGCTCCTCGGTAATAAGCTCTTTGCTCTTGATCCGACGCTTTACAGTCGTAGTCGAAACGCCCAGGAGTTTGGCAGCCTCTTTAACCGTAAAGCAGCGTTCTTTGTCAATCATTGATGCACCTCACTATCGCCAAGCCAAAATACGCCTTTATGCACACTTCTCACGTTTACCCCATTTGACTGCAACTGCATTCGTCTTGATGTTTGGACGAGCGTGAACTCTTTTATTTGACCGGCCACCTAGAAACCAGCAGTCATTCGTTTCGCGCGTCGCTGCGGTGCGATTTGCTGCATTCCTGGTGGCATTTCGCTGCACTTTCTCCACCAACCCACGACGTTGCGCCATTTTGGATAGTTTAGTCGGCGTTGTTCGTTTGATGCGGACCTCGTGCGTGACAATGTTTTTTAAGTTTTCAGTTTCTTGTGCTATATCGACTGCTGGGGGGGATAATTCGCGGCTATACGCGTCAAGTGGCGGGCGATGCGTGTGCGCTGTGGATTAATGGCATAGCTGTCGATGAAACAACAGAAGTATCGCACGAATCCTTCTTCGATCAGAGGAGCGACTGCGGCTTCGAACTCGCGCCGCCGGTCTTTCTTGCGTTGAGCCTTGAGGAAAGGAGCTAAGGCGTCAAGCAAGACCTCTGAATGTATCGCACAGGGGCTGACCGGCATCAGTTCCGTTAGTATCGCGAGCTGGAGCTCGCTCATCTCTTGGAGCTTCTTGAGATCGTCCCGGTCTCGTTCAAGCTGAGCCCCCTTCGTTGCCTCCTGCTCGTGAGCGGTGTCCGCCTCTGACCGGGGGTTGTCGGCAATTGCGCACGAGTTGAAACGGGTTTCTTTTTTGGCTCGAAGCATCTGTCTCGACACAGTAGGTCGACGTCTTTGAATAAAACGTTTTACGTGACGGCCACAGCGCGCCGGAGAGAAGCTATTTGAGTGGCAACACAGAAACAGATGAGCGGAGCATGCCATACGAAGTTTCGATTCACAGATGCGACTCTTATGATGATCCAAAGGTCAGCAAAGCGGTCGAAGCCAGCCTCGCACCTTTGGGGGGACTCGAGTCGGTCATCAAGGCGACCGATCGCGTACTGATCAAGCTGAATTTGTTGTCGGCGAAGCCGCCTGAAGCTGCTGTGACCACGCACCCTGCAATAGTAAGGGCGACGATTAAGCTAGTCCAAGAGCTGGGAGCGACGCCGGTAGTCGGGGATTCTCCCGGCGGTGGAAGCACCCGCGCGTCGTATAAGAAGCTGCTCGAGAAGACGGGAATTCGGCAGGTGGTTGAGGATACCGGCTGCGAATGGGTCCGATTTGACGAGGCCACACTGGAGGTTGCCTCAGACAACGCCAAGACGTTTAAGAAGCTCACGTTGGCTAAGGCGGTCACTGAAGCAGACGTGATCATCGGCCTCCCGAAGCTTAAGACGCACAGCCTCACGTACTACACCGGGGCCGTCAAGCTCCTGTATGGCTGCATACCCGGAATGTTCAAGACGGAGTTTCATCTGCACACCGCCCGGGACATAAACCTGTTTGCTGATCTGCTGCTGGACTTGCACGAAACGTGCCCGCCCGCTGTCACGATTATGGATGCGATTGTGGGTATGGAGGGTGATGGCCCTTCTAACGGGAACCCGCGCAAAATCGGGTTAGTGCTCGCAAGCAGAAGCTGCACGGCGCTGGACTATGTGGCGGTAACAATCGCCGGCTTCGATCCCATGTCGGTTCCAACGGTGAAATTGGCACAGGCGCGAGGCGTCGGCCCAGCGCGCTTAGAAGACATCGAACTTTTTGGAGAGCAGGTTGAGCCCCTCATTATGAGTGATTTTGAAAAAACGTCGACCTCGTCACTCTCGAGAGCACCGCCGTTTCTCGTGAACAGCTTGAAGAGGTTCATAGCTGTAAAACCCGTCGTTAACGCCTCTAAATGTGTGCGGTGCGGAGAATGCTTCAAGGACTGCCCGCCGAAAGCAATAACGTTCGTAAAAGCCGCGGGGCCGACGATAGATTACAGCAAATGCATACGCTGCTATTGCTGTCAGGAACTATGTCCGGAGGGTGCCATTACCGTATCCACTCCGGTTGTGAGAAGGCTCCTCAAACGTTGAGTTGTTGGTGCCCTAGCCGACAATTGCCGGTCTTGGTCGGCGCACTATTTGACGTGGTGGATATGGGGCGACTATGCGTCTTGCGGCACAAGCCACGCTGCATAAGACCTTATATGATTGAAACATATAGTGTCTCATAACAAGAAACGGAGGTGAAACATGTATAGATCAAATCAAAGCTCTTTCGGCAGCAGCAGTTTTAACAAATACGGCAGCGGATCGTTTAACGATGCTCCTGTGGACGTCGGCAAACAATACGATGTGAAGATTGAAGACACTGCCAGACAAGGGGATGGCATTGCGCGCATTAGCGGTCTTGTGATTTTTGTTCCAAACACAAAGGTCAACGACTCAGTTAAGATTGAAATCAAAGCCATAAAGCGCAACTGTGCGGTCGCTGAGGTCGTCGAAGCTCCTGAGGAAGTAGAAGCCTTAGGGGAAGTTGAGTAACCTCGGTTAGCTATCTACGTTGTTTTTTGACGATGGATCGACTGCATTGTTGTTGTGGGGTTTGGCCCCAGGTATTTTGACGAGGATGTTGTTTTTCCATCAGTTTTTCCTTTAACGATCTTTTTAGACGATTTCTGATTTTACTCAAAGTCTTTTGCAGTTTTGAGTGTACTCTTTCGACCTGCATCCATCTGAGACTGTTTGTTTCAGCCGCTAGCAGCGAAACGCCTGTAAAAATGGGTCGTGTGGTCTTGTGCGATAATGCGTGCGGCGGTGTGTTCGGGCGCTCGCGGCAGCGCCACGGTTGCTCACCGCTCAGGAACGCTCGACCGTGTACGCGGATGCACATAATTGATTCTCGGGGCTCTTCTTGGACTTGCTCTGTCCGCTGCTGCTTTACATTTATATCGAGTCGGATGAGAAGGCGGAAAAAATTAAGCGCGAATGTCGTGCTGCGAGGGGGTTGGGACTACCGGTCTCCTGCACAGAAGAAGTGCCATTGCCGTTTAAAACAGGGCCCCGCTATCGTGTATCAGAGCCAGGCTCAGTTCCACCCTCGGAAGTACCTCCTGGTCCTTGTTGAGGACCTGCAAGGCAAAAGCAGTTACGTCTTTGAAAAAACCCGCGTCTTTGTCGTCAAATCCGGTACTCGGAAAGAAGTAGTCGCAGATCACGGCTCGATCACGGCTAGCAACGTCGTTGCTACTCACACGCCGGTATACGATCCTGACGGGCTCTGTGACCATCTATCCTCGGCACGATCATATGTCTCGGGGATTGTATGCCAAAGGGGCTTTCCCTGACAGGATGTTTATAGATTTCGACCCCGTGCACACGTACCGAACCACACCCACCGATAAAGGTACCATAATCATAGTAGCAGGGGAACACAGTCCCGAAGAGGTCCCGGACAAGAGCGTATTCTATCGGCGCCTTGAAAACTATGCGCGCCAGCATCTGGACGCTGTATCCATCGAGCATCGCTGGTCCAGCAGAGACGTCGTATCCGATGACGGGTTGCCTATTGTCGGCTCGACGTCTCAAAAGGGCGTCTACGTGGCAACGGGATTCGGATTCTGGGGCATGAATGACGGCACCATAGCTGCGATGGTGATTAGCGATCTCATAACAGGCAAATAAAACCAATTCGTTGAGCTATTCGACCCGCTGCGATTTCGCGTAGAAAAAAACTTGTCAAGCGCTTAACCGGCGTTAATCCGCGCGTCTCATGCTCCACAGCACTCACAAGAGCGTTTCGAAAATCTCGACAATGATGGGGTGCCTGCATTTCTGCAATCGGGCCACATTGTTTCGCCCGCAGTCGCCCGCCCTCGCAGACCATTATGACCGCTGGTACAACTCAGCCTTTCAGAAGGCGTAGAACCGGTCTCCATTTCCAGGACAAGGGGACTTCAACCGGCGGACCGCAAAAAAAAGGAACGAAACAGACTTGACGCCCGACGCGGCTTTTTATTCTTCTTCTGTCTGGACAAGATCAAAAATCGACGAGTTCTCAGGATAGAAGATGGCTTGGACGTCGGTTCTTAATTCGCTAATTTTTCCTTGCATAGCATCGGTCAGCTTGGACGTATCGTCGTAATGGAGGCTTTGCTTGCACACGGGGCACACAAATTCGTATCCACACGTGTAGCCACTCGCCATGTCAAACGTGTAGCGACCGCAGTTGTTGTCACACGTGTAATAGGCGGTGTTCAGCTCTCCATCCAGCCACGTCTCGAGCTTAGAGAGAAGCTTTTGAGCATCATCAGCAAGACGACGCTGAATGTCCTCAAAGTCTACGAGCCATCGATACAGCATCCATCCAGTTTCTTTGTCGCGCTTAAGCGTATAGAAGGCGAGGCGATGCTCGTACAAAGTGAATAGCGTACGCCTCACGGTGTTCAAGTCAGAACCAGTTTCTTCTGCTATCTGCTGGTCCGTCAACTCATTTTTTGAAAGTCGCTTGATCATGTCGAGGCCCTGTTGACCAACCAACTTCTCGAGATACGCCAGCGTTGCTTTGTCTTCCTTGTTTTTCTTCACTATTACTATATGGACCCGCACAAGCTTATAGTTGCTGCCACTTGCTCGTCGATCGCTTTCGTGGATTTTTAAGCGCGCAGAAGTGATGGGGAACCCATATTGTTGGATAGGTGTAATTTGCTTTTGCACGATGGATAGAGATTTTGCGGGTGTGTATTTTGTGCAGCACAAATTCTGGTAAATCAACGAGGGGCTCTAGGTATTGATCGACAGCATATTAATAAGCACCTCGTCAGCGCTCTCGTTTAATCGCTGCGATCAGCAGAAGAGAATCGCTGTACGAAAGAGGTCCCTGTTAAGCGGCTGTAAACCCACTAAATTGATTACTGTGCTCACTCAACATTCTGAAGTGTTTAGGGAAAATGAGCCGTCTACGGTTGCTCCATAATGTGAAAGCTTTATACCATTCAAAATCTGGAAAAAAGGCACAAAAAAAAGAGAGTGGAGTTAACTCCCAATTATACATGAAAAACGCGCTCTTGCTTACGTCTCCTCAAGCTCCTCAATCTTCTCCTCAAGCTCCTCAATCTTCTCCTCAAGCTCCTCAATCTTCTCCTCAAGCTCCTCAATCTTCTCCAATGGCTCCTTCGCGGGCGTGATATTCTCCTCTAATTGCTCGTTATCGGCCTCTGTCTCTTCTTCCACTATAGTAAGCGTTTTATTCATTGCATCAATGACCGGTTCCTCGCGCTTCAGTCCCTCATCCAAATAGTGCGCATAAACTTCCTTTAGCACGTCGATCTCGCGCTGGAGCCGCTTAAGCTCGCTCAAGATAAACCCCCTCTTTATCGCTCATTTGTATTTCTCCCCTCCTTAGGCACGTTTACTTCAAAAAAAGTCTATAACGCAAAGCGAGACCAATACACCACATGATAGCGCGGTTATGACTTACATTTACTCGGATAAAAAAGCCGTTCCGAGCTAGTCACGATACGTTCTTTTTTTAGAACTTCTTGTTATGTAGGGTACATGATACGGCGCGGACGTCGGTACTGATCGCAATATGGCACGTGATCCCTCTCACCGCGCAGTCTGCAACTTTTATACTTTTCGCACCGTCGACAATCCATCATCGTTATAACGTGAGTTATTCGGCTAGCCAGTTAATGTTATCTCACCGTCGCGTTCGGTCCTGATGAGGTGATATTAGCAAGAGTGCTTGGTAGTAGGCGTGCGAGGTTTGTCATTTGAGTAACCGGGGCAGACAAAGCTTGCATATTACGGAAGTGGCATCGAGAACGGATATATAGGGCCATTCTTTATTATCTTTGCCGCACGTCGAGGCCGTTCTCTAAGGTAACGCGGAACTGTTTATATGCAAAGCGGCGCGGACTGAGATAATATTCATAATCAGGGGCATATTCGGCATCACCGCGAAGCTCGCCGTTAGCGAATTTAATGCATCGCGAAAATCCATCACTCACTGGTACATTAATTCGCCTGCTTACATTCGTTATCTAGGTCAAAAAAAATCTAATGAGAGCCGCGATTGCTGATACTGAGACAACGTTCGTAGACATACGCGGGAGTTGCGCTATTCAATCAGCTTGGCAAGACTGCGATTTTCAAAGACGTTTTTCTGAGCGTTGAATTTGCCGACGGATCTGGGCCGTAGCGTGCCGCTTATCGCGCTGCTTGTTTTCAGCGTGCGCATAACCTTTTTTTCCTTATTTTCTTGATAGTTTGAAATGCCCTGGAAGGCACTTTTTTGCTATAAAGCAGAGAGAGGTTGCAGCGTTGCCCTGAACGGGGCCGTAAATCAAAGGGAATTGAAAAAAGAAATGACGAGCCGGGAGCTACTGAGGGGGCGAATGAAGCACGCGAGTGCGCAGCTGAAAAACAACACACGCCTTGATGGATGGTGCTCGCTCCGCAATGGCACAGCCATAGATCTAGCCATCTTGGTTCACCTTTTCTTTTATAAACGCATATAGCCCGTCAACGTGAATAATCGCTTTGCTCCGGTCGGTTGGGGCTTCTTCGAAGTCTTGAAGGAATACCACATCGTCATTCTCCGTGATAGCGACCACTGGGTTGAGGTTATTATGGAACTTCGCTGCCCCTTTCATCTTAAGCCATTCAGTTAGGTCAGCGATAACTTCACTCCCAAACTCATCGTAAATAGTATTGTAATCGGAACCACGCAGCAGCTTCTTTAGCTCCCACATCCTAACCTTGAACCATTCTATTGCTTCGGTCATAGCGGTAAACCTCCCTTATGTTTTGGATCTCGTTCAGTTTCAATCCTTGTTTTAGTAGATATTGCTCTGCTATCCTTCCCAAAAATACTCTTTTAACGTAATAATTCTTGTCATGTTGCTTCTCCAGAAGAGAATACAATCTGAAAACCGTCTCTCTTTGTGCTGTTGTGCAAGTAGAATTATAAATATGCCCGCGTGGTTGTGCTGGGGATCAACATGGGACTAGCTGACAGGTCCAAGTCGGGCAACACACCAACGCAGAAAGTGCAGACAGCGCAGGACTGGTGCGACAATGGGGATGCACTTACAAAGTCAGGTCGCCACGAAGAGGGGCTTCAATGCTTCGACAAGGCACTCGAGCTCGACCCGCGGTATGCTAACGCGTGGGCTCTGAAAGGAGCTACGCTTGGCATGTTAAACCGCCACGAAGAGGCGATTCAGTGTATGCCTCAGTGAGGGTTACGCCGGAGCGCTCCACGTCGACGAATTTGGAAATGAAATCCATATCTGGTCGCACTAGTCCTCCGGGACAGTCTTCGGCCGTGTGTTTGGCGACGACCAAGAAGAGCAATGAATCACCTCTTGCTACGCGTTGTTCTCACAAAAGTGAATGAACAAGACAAAATTCAATTATCGGAAGAATTTACGATTAAGCCCTTCCAAACAGGCCAAGAACAATGAATAAATGGCCACAAATACGTGTCGATGAAACAACTGACTTGAAGAAAATAATTCCGCTTATAAAAACTAGTCATAACCAGTCACAGCCATCATTATAATAAGAAAGTAGTAAGAGCAAGCGCCTCGCTGAGATGCAGCCTTCAGGCTGTTTGTGGGCGTGAAAAAAGCTAAAAAATACATATGTTGACGTTGTGCGTTAATGACGAATGGGGAATGATCAATGATAATTGGTTTCACAATGATGAACGTTAATCGGGGCGCAGAATACGACGTGTGGCAAGAACTAGCAAAGATTAGTGGCGTAACAAGAGCTGTGCATGTTTTTGGAGAGTTTGATTACATCGCCATCATCGAAGCGAGCGACCTTTCTGAATTGAACCGCGTGGTTGATGATATAAAGCTCATTCAAGGGGTCACGACGACACGCACGTTTGTTGAACATCAGCTTCCGTTTATGAAATGAGGTGAATTATAAAAAGAAAGATGTGCTCGGCCGGATTCGAACTGCGACCTCTGCCATTTGAAGATTAGCATATACCCCCACATTTTGCGATACTGAACACTGTTTTTTGATCAAGAGCCACCAGGGCCATCATCTTGACACCGTCTTGCTCCCAAGCTCCTCAGCTTCGGTGACCACGAATGTCGTACGTGAGCTTCCCGGTCAGCGGGTTCTGGCAGTAGCCCTCGCAGAGCGCGATAAGCACGTCCTCGTGGGTCACTCCCACGTTCATGACCGTATCATTGCCGCCGTAGTAGATGAGGACGCTGCCATCATCGCGGCGCACGACCCCGCAGGTGAACACGACCTGCGGCACGTGGGTGTAGGCGGCCTCTTCGACGCGGCAGTCAGCCCTGGACGGGAGCAGGATGGGGATGCTCGACATCTTGACCCGCGCCGGGTCTGCCAGGTCGTGCAGCGCCACACCGAGCACGTAGGGGTTGCCGTTCATCGTGGAGCGCACCCCGTGGAACACGCTGAGCCACCCTTTGGCGGTCTTGAAGGGCGGCGCGCCAGGACCGATCTTGTCTGAGAAGGCGCTCGGGCCCGCGCCGGTTTGCATGACAGGCTCCGGCTGGATCTCCCACCGATTGGACTCGATCGAATTCGTCCAGCCGAGCCTGATCTGCGTGTAGATGCCCCCGACCTCGCCGGCCGTGGTGTCATTGGGTCGGAACAGCCCCGCGTAGCGGCCGCCGATGGGCTCGGGGAAAACTACAACGTTCCGCATGTCTCGCTCGAGCACCGGACCGTGGCGCATGAAGTGGGAGAAATCGCGGGTCGTGGCCAGCGAGACGCGCACGCGGTTCTTCACCGTCGCATGATAAGCACTGTAGGTGATGTAGTAGGTGTCGCCGATCTGGGTGATCCGCGGATCCTCGACGCCGCCCGACTCGTTCTCGATGAGGGCCATGGTATCGGTACCGGGGGCGAAGGCGTCCCCCTCGCCGGCCGGCGCCATGGCCGGTCGCGGCTCGACACACCAGCCGTCGACGCCGTTGCTGCTGCGGGCGACGCCGAGCACGCTTATGCCGCACCGAAGATGCGATCGGAACAACATGACCGTGTCGCCACCGTGCAGCGCGATGCCGGCGTTGTGGACAGTCGTGACCCGGAGGCCCGGGTCCTGCCACACCTGGTTCACTTCCTTGGCCGTAAGCACGGGGTTATTCGGGAACCGCGCCACTGGACAGTTCAGATCGACGATCATCCGGTGGCCCTTGAGCATCACTTCCTTGCTGATCATCGGCCATCCTGCTTGCACCGCCCTTGGAGCATCACGATCAGGCGGGCAGCGATTATTGGAGTCACTTTCGGTGCATGCGATAAAAAGCTATGCTCGATGGTCGTGGCAAATCGTCGCAGCGCCTTAACGCGGCGTTTTGCAGCAGCCTCGTTTCGATTTAATTCGGCGTGCCCATCTTAACTGGCTACTTTGATTCTGAAGCCTTACGCAACGCTCTTTGCGTAACTTCATAACTTGGATCAGTTTTGAGAGCAGCTTGAGATACTGCTATAGTCTTGTCACGCTCGCTCGCCTAACTGCATATAAGCATGTATAGAAGTCCCGATAGGCATTAAAGGAAGTTAGCTCAATAGCAGTTCAATAGGATCAATAGATACGAAGTAACATTCGAAAAAGGAGATTAAAGAATATGTCTAAAACCGAAGACTTCTTGAAAGAGGCATTTGCAGGAGAGTCCCAGGCCAACCGTAAATACCAGGCATTTGCAGCCAAAGCAGATAAAGAGGGATACAACCAGGCAGCCAAGCTGTTTCGGGCAGCTTCTGAGGCAGAGGCAGTGCATGCCAACAACCATCTTAGGGTTATGAAAGGCGTCCTGTCCACTCCAGAAAACCTCAAGGCGGCCATCTCTGGCGAGGATCATGAGTACGAGGCCATGTATCCGGAGATGATTGAAACGGCCAGAGTCGAGAAGCAAAAAGGCGCCGAAATGTCCTTCCACGACGCCAACGAGGTGGAGAAGATCCATTCTCAGCTTTTCAATAAGCTTCTTGCCAACCAAGGCAAATCAGCGGAGACGTTCCCCTATTACGTCTGTCCGATCTGCGGGAATACGGTGGAAAATGAGCCGCCAGAGAAGTGCCAAGTATGCGGCACTGAAGGGAAGCTGTTCAAGAGGGTCGATTAAGCTTTGCCGATTAGCTCGGGAAGGTCCAAGGAGACCTTCCCACCTTTTTTGTGCATTGAATGAGCAGATATCGCCCGAAATAACACCGTTTTTATTTTATGCTTGTAGTAATATTAATTCATAAAACAATATTTTAGGAGGCAAGACAAATGATTTCCACAAAACTGAATCAAGCTATTAACGAGCAAATAACTTTCGAATTTTATTCGGCCCACATTTATTTATCAATGGCTGCTTATTGTGCTGCTAGTGATC
>Ga0326727_10004201_pt1 | contig 43964 bp, 28 predicted proteins | sample MB2enrmetagenome_FD_207643 | JGI IMG/M metagenome (GOLD analysis project Ga0326727, IMG submission 207643) | Lab enriched peat soil microbial communities from McLean, Ithaca, NY, United States - MB29MY | ecosystem: Environmental > Terrestrial > Soil > Wetlands > Peat | place: USA: New York... | reverse complement strand
GTCCTTCACGATTTGGATCGGCCAAAACAGCTTCACTCAGGGGCTAAAGCCCGTGGGTCGTTAGGTTGCGGTTTCGGCGCCCTTCGACTTCGCTCAGGGGTTGTGATAAATGAAGTTTCTCGTTTCCGAGCGTTAGCGGTGCTTGGTTTTTTGCCCTTCGGCCTCTCGGTGGGTGGGCCGTGCGGCGCTCAACGGCGCCGCTGGTGGCGAAGATCGTTGCCAGGGGCGCCGTTTTACCGCTTTCGCTCCGTTTCATCCGAGCAACACAGCGGCGAAGTGCAGGATGTTGTACGCCAGGGCGCACCACATCCTTGTCCACCAACGAGGCAATCACCTGCGTGAAAAGCGCATCCAGCGCCGCGATCGGTGCGGAAATCCGACAGCAGGCGATGATTCACCGTCGCGCCGCCGCACAACCAGCCGAAGGCCGCGCTGTCGACCGAGCGGCGCGCCAGCTCGCGGGCCGAGCCGATGCCGCGCGCAGGCATACAGCCATAGCGCCGCCGGCAACCGAGGATCGGTCGCGTCGCGGCCCGCCACGCCCCGACGAGCCTGGATCGGCTCATAAGATTGCTTCAAATCCAATCGCCCGGCCACCGCCTGCAGCAAACGAACCGGATGGGTTGCCGACACCAGGCCGTGCGGACAGGTAACCGTCATTACCACCTGACGCCGCTGCGGTTGCCGCAAACGAAGCGACGCTAATTCCACCCGCTCTCGATCCCCCAACGCCTCGCCCTACGCGCTCATAACTATGTTATATATCAACAAGATAAATCGATATCAATCAAATGATGGGCGGCGCCGAATAAAGTCACAGCCTCTCAGGGCAGGCTGTTGAAGTCGTGCCCTGATACAAAACGGACTTTCACCGCAGACTGCCGGATGCGTTGATTGCCCCGGCGACGGCAGCAAAGGTGAGGTCCTGGGCAGACGAACGGTGTTCCTCGCGCCAGAGGTCGAAGAGGCGGCCGTAACTGAGGGTGATGTAGCGAGAGGGATCGACGGCCAAGCGAGCGGCTACCTGGTCGATCCAATCGGCAGGGCCTTCCAGCTCGGCGTAGTTGCCGATAGGGGTTTCATCGACGACGCAATGGCCCTCGCCGTCCTGCCACTCAGTGCGCCATTTTTCATAGCGGAAGGCGGCTACGAGGCCGAGGGAGAGGAAGACTTCGGCCAGGGCATCGCCGTTGGAGACCTGGGTTTCTGTCTCGATGCGGTGCTTATGCGTATCCTCGCCAGGGCCAACGTCGGGAAGGCGCTTGTGGGTGAGGGTCCAGCGGCCGGCATAGCTGCGGATGCGGAGGATCTCGGTGCGGGCGCGCATGCGGCGGTCCGGAGTGTCGTAGAGGACGTTGCTCTCGAAGCAGCGCGGAGTCTGGAGGGTAAATCCGGCGGCTTCCAGGCGGGTTGCGAGCCCGGCCAGATCGTCGACACGGAATTTGATCTCGGTTTCTACGGGCATGGGTTACGAAGTCAACTCTTAGCTTCCAGCTTCTAGCCTTTAACCGGTCTTGCTTCTACGACACATTGTTATTCCCATGTTGGCTGCGAACGAACAAGCTGGAGGCTGTGAGGTGAGTATACGGCAGGGGACGGGGGAACGGGCTCAGCGCGGTGCGGCCTGTTCCCATCGAACTGAGTGGCGTGGGTTACCGCGCGCTGCCCCGCTGGGGGCCAGTCTCCTGTGGATGCATTTGACCGCCATGCTCTGTTGCCCATGTGCGCGCGGCATCTTTCAAACCCGTATTCCCGCAGTTTAGGAAGTCCTGCCCGCCGACGGTCGAATCGAGTTCTTGTACAGGTCCTCAGCCGTGGAATGAAAGTTCTGCGCTTACTGCTTGCTGCCCCAATGTACGATTTTCACGGAGCCCGGATCGGTTACCAGGTTTTCCAGTCCTGGCGACCAATCCTGCGCGGCACGTTCCAAAAGCGAGTTCCCGGAGTTCATGAAGGCCTGAGCCATCTCCTTGGTGCCGTGCTGCTTGAGCGATTGGATCAATGCATCCTCCGTGCCCGGCTCGCCCTGTTGAATGAAGAAGGTGTATTGCTTTGAGATCACGATCGGATCGGCGTCGTGCAAGGCCTCCAGCAAGGCGCTGGCCGCATGGGGATTGTCGGGCTTGATCCAATCGGCAACGGCCCCTTTTACGTCGGGGTCCGAGTCCTTCAGCGCCGCGACCAGAGGCTCGAATGCGCGCGGGTCTTTGGATGCGATCAACTTGGCAACCGCAATCCGCCGCACGCCAAAATCCGGGTCACTCAAAGCGGCGATCATGGGCTCGATCACGCGGGGATCGTTGAATTTGGCCAGCACGCCGGCCGCAACCTGACGGATGGCGGAACCGGGGTCATGCATGGTGAGGATCAGCGGCTCGATCGCGCGCAGATCGTTCAATTTGATGAGGGCGTCAGCCGCGTATTCCCGGACTACGGCGCTTGGATCGCGGATGGCGCCGGCCAGGGGCTCGACCGCGCTGGGATCCCCGATCTGGCCCAGAGCAATGGCCGCGTTCATGCGGACGTCCTGATCCTTATCATTCAACGCCGCGATCATCGGCTGAACGACGCGTGGATCGGAGAATTTGCTCAGCGCCACCACGGCACGCGCGCGGACGTAATTATCCCTGTCTTTCATGGTGAAGATCAGCGGCTCGATGGCGCGCGGGTCATGGATGTTTCTCAACGCTTCCACCGCGCGCCAGCGGGTTTCCTGGTCCGGGTTTCCGAGTGCTTCGATCAGAGCCTCAGTCGCTTGCGGGCTGCCTATGGAACCCAGTGAATCGGCCGCACGCCAGCGGATTTCCGAATCCGCGCTTTTGAGTCTGGCAATCAGGAAGCTGACGCGCACGAACCCAAACCAGACGATGGTCAGCACGCCAGCAATAATGAGGACGACAATCGCGATGCGTCCGAGGCGCTTGGGCCTTAGCAGGCCGAAGATACGGGGGCGATGGGAACGGCGGTGGCGGCGTCTGCGGGAACGACGGCGAGGGGTTGCGGAAGGCACACCTTCGGAATCCACACGATCTCCTTCAGGACGGAAGTGCCTCGGGGGGTGTCTCTGGCTCTGCTGCGGCGTAACCGTGCATGTTACTCGATTGAAGGATTTTCAATTTCACCTCCAGTATACTGTCGGCCCTGCGGATGTGGAGGCTCAAAAAAAACGGTATGCCGGTCCCGGTTGGCCGTCTGGAGCGGACGGATGCGCCGAGCCTAGCAATTCTAACAGGACGAAGAGGCTTGGTACCGAGGGCTTCGATGCCGGGTCGAACGTGCTGTTGGCCCTGGCGGTGCGAAGGGGGACGCCGCTGCCGGGAAAAGGCAAGGTCGAATCCGGCGGCAACGATCGACAAGGAAACCCAGGCGTGTGGCGATGCCGGGGTACAGGGGCGACAATTAGAGGGTGAATACGCTGCGATTGGTTGTGGACTCCGCCTTTCTTGAGGCTGCCGAGGCGCGGGCGGCGCTGGGGCGGGCGGCGGAGATTTTGCGTGGCGGGGGATTGGTGGCGCTGCCCACCGAGACAGTTTACGGGCTGGGGGCCAATGCGCTGGACCGCACGGCGGTGGAAGGGATTTTCACGGCGAAGAGGCGGCCGGCGTGGGACCCCGTAATAGTGCATATTGCCGACATAACCATGCTGGAGGGTCTGGTCGAGGAGGTTCCGGAGACGGCGCGGCGGCTGATGGAGACGTTCTGGCCGGGGCCGCTGACGCTGCTGCTGCCGCGCACCCAGGCGGTGCCCGATGCGGTGACGGCGGGGCGGCCGCTGGTGGGGGTGAGGATGCCCGCGCATCCGGTGGCTTTGGAACTGATTCGGCTGGCGGGGGTTCCCGTGGCTGCGCCCAGTGCAAACCTCTTTGGCCACACCAGTCCGACGACCGCGGCGCATGTGCTGGAAGATTTGGACGGGCGGATCGATGCGGTGCTGGACGCTGGGCCGACGGAGCACGGGGTGGAGTCGACGGTGTTGGACGCGAGCCGGAGCCCCATCGGAATCTACCGTCCGGGCGCGGTGACGGCGGAACAGATTCGCGCGGTGGCCGGGGCGGTCGAGACGCTTGGGGATGGTGGCAGGTTGGAGGAGACGCCGACGGAGCCGATGCCGTCGCCGGGCGTAGGTCTGCGGCACTATGCGCCCAGAGCGCGGCTGGTGCTGGTGGATGGGCCTCTAGGGGAACTGGGGCCGCGTCTGGGCGCGGCGGTTACGAATTGGCCTCGGGAACGGGTTGGCTTGATGCTGCCGGCGGAGGTTCCCTGGGCAGTTTCGGGGACGATCCTATATCCCTGGGGACGATGGACGGCGCCTGAGGAGTTGGCGAAAGAGCTGTATGCCGGGCTGCGCGCGCTGGATGCCCAGGGATGCACGGTGATTGTCTGTCCACTGCCCCCGGCGGCGGGGATTGGCGCGGCGATCCGGGACCGGCTGATAAAAGCAGGGGGCAGGGATCAGGGATCAGGGGTCAGGGAATAGTCGGCCGGCGGGTTGGCGAGTCAGCAGGTCGGCGAGTCGGCGGCGGTATGGGTGAGCAGGCTGGGCAGTCTCTGAGGGCGGTCCCGTGCCGGGTCGCTGTTTCCGTACCCCGATCCCTGACCCCTATTCCCACTTCTTTCAGGAACGATCCAATTGACCGGCGTCGCCGACTTTGTACATGTATTTGATGGCGGATTTGTAGATGAGAGTCTTTGAGTGCCCGCGGACCTTGAGGCTGTTGCGGTCGTACCACTCGATGCAGCCTTCGATGCGCTCTCCATCCTCGAGCACGATCAGCATCGGGGTACGGGACTGAATCTGCTTTTGCAGGTAGAAGAGTTCGGCCTCGTGGTGCTGGGATTGCTCCTCGCCGGCGAACGCCGGGAAGCGGAACGGAAGCGGCGCGGAGGAGTTCCCGGCGGTGCGCTGGCGCGGGCGGTCTGGACCGCTGAAACCGCGGGCGCGAGGCAGAATCGCTTGACTGCTCATGAGAAACAACCCCCTTTGGGAAAAGGCTATGCAAAGTGCCGCTTGTTGTTGCTGGTCCGCAATGAGAAACGTGAAAGGCTGTCCGAATCCCCCGCGGCCGGCAAGAGAAACAGGGAAGCTACGCCCGCGCAGACACTCGGACACGCCAGGAACATGGCTGCAAAGCCGGGAAGGCCGCTGAAGCACTCGAAGCTGAGGAATAGCTGGGACCGATTGTACCCTAAAAGATGCTCTGGCGGGCGGGCGGGTTGCTTTGTTGCCGCGGATGGAGTTTCCACGCCGCTGGAGATTGCTCTAATTGGGTTCGAGACTGACGGCCATAGCGTCGAGCGAGAGCGAGCGGAGGAGGTTGCGGCGCATGCCCTGCTCGACCTGAACCAGGGCTCGGGCGGCCGAATCGATCCAGTCGAGGGTGATGCCTTGGGCGAGACGCCCGAGTTCGGTTTCGAGGTCGATGTTGCGGATGAGGCGGGGTGTGCCGGCGACGATGAGCAGAAGGTCCTCGATGAGGCTCCCCAATGCGCGCAGGAGGTTGAGGGTTTTTTCCTGACCGTCGGCGCCTGCCCGGTAGGACTCGGTGGCGTGAAAGAGCTGCGAGTAGTCGGGCTCCCGCAGGGCGGCGCGAAGCAGGACGAGAGCGTCCTGGCGGCTCAAGAGATAAGCGCCAAGGTCGAGGGTGAGCGCGCGGCCCACTGCGCCTTCGGCAAGGCGGGCGGCAAGGGCGCGGTCCTGGGGCTTGAGTTCGGGGCGGCGTTGGGCGAGCAGGGATTCGAGATCGGCGGACGGGATCGCGCCCAGCCGGTGCAGGACGGCGCGGGAACGGATGGTGGGCAGCAGTTCCTGCGGGTTTTCGGTGAGCAAGATCAGGGAGGTGTGTTCGGGGGGCTCTTCAAGAACCTTGAGCAGCGAATTGGCCGCCTCTTTCATGAAAGCGGACGAGGTAAAGATGGTGAAAGTGCGGCGAGCCTCGACGGGCGGACGATAGTAGGCCACGTGAATGACCTGGCGCACCTGGCCGAGCTTGATGAGCAACTGCGGCGGGTCGGGAGGAACGATGAGGACGTCGGGATGGGTCTGGATGAGGATGCGGGTCTCGCGCTTGTCGGTCTCGCGGAGATCTTCGCGTGCGGCGACGGCCTCGGCGACGCGCTCCTCGAGATTCGCCGCGTCGCCGATGCGGAGGCAGTTGGAGCAGATGCCACAAAAGTCGGGAAGACCGTTCGATTCGGCGGGGTTGAGGCAGTTGACGGCTTTGCCGAGCATAAGAGCGAGGGTGTACTTGCCCGCGCCTTTGGGTCCAGACAAGATGAGCGAATGCGGGAAGCGCCCGGCGCGGATCGACTCGCGCAGATGGGTGACAGTAGCCGGGTTGCCGAGAAAATCCTGGAAGCCCACGGATTGAGGATAGAGCATCTGCCGGAGTGGAGAGAGGCGCGATCCCCAGGCATCAAAAAATGAGACCAACGGGCAAGCCATGAACAGGGACTGGAGCAAACTGTCAAAACAGTAGACAAGGACACTTGACAAGTTGCGGAGATGTGTGTAAAGCTTAGTTGTCATAATGTAAAGGAGACCAATCATGAACTGCTCAACCAACAATCCGGCTGCACGCCGCTATATGTGGCGCTTTTCCGTAACCATGCTGCTCTACGTCCTGTTCCTTGTTCTGGCCGTGTGGGCATTTGTTCACTATCACCCCACCGGTCCGCTGGCCTGGCTGCTGGCCGTTCTTCCGGCGCTGGCCATCATCGGGCAGATTGCGGCGTTCGCCTTGTACCTGAACGAAGAGAAGGACGAGTTCCAGGTTGCCATCGGGGTGAAGTCGATGCTCTGGGGCATTGGAGGAACGCTTGCCCTAACGGTGACGTGGGGATTTCTGGAGAACTTTCTTAACCTCCGGCACATGGACCTGATCTGGATATACCCGATTTTCTGCGCCCAGAGCGGCATCGCCTACGGGCTGCTGCAGTTGAGGTACAAATGAAAAACCGCCTGCGTGTTCTTCGTGCTGAAAGGGAGTGGTCGCAGGCCGATCTTGCCCAGCGGTTGGAGGTTTCGCGTCAATCGGTGAACGCCATCGAGACGGGGAAATTCGACCCAAGTCTTCCCTTGGCATTCAAGCTGGCGCGGCTGTTCGAGACGACCATCGAGGAGATATTTTCGAACGAGGGCTAAAGCCGGCACTTTCAGCGCCAAGCGGCAGAGGCGATGCATGTGGAAGGCGGCGTGTATTCTCGATGGAGAGACAAATCCCCTGCCAGCGCGCAGGGAAAATCGCATCGACCGGGGAGAAAAGATCGAATGGTGGCGAAGGCGGCAATCGGATTGGTCCTTGTTGGAGTTAGCACGGGAGTTTATGGGCAGGCGCCGGCCGCGCCTCAGGAATTACCGGGCGCGGGACTGGCGCAGCACGACTTTCTTTATGCGGGCGAATCGCATGACCGGAATATCTATATCGTGCGCGGCGGAAAGATCGTGTGGAGTTACTCGGACCCCGGGGGCAAGGGAGAGATCAGCGACGCGGTCATGCTCTCGAACGGCAATATTCTTTTCACGCACCAGTTCGGCGTGACCGAGATTGCGCCGGAGAAAAAAGTGGTGTGGAACTACGACGCTCCGGCGGGGCACGAGGTGCATACGGCGGTGCCCATCGGCACCGACAGGGTGCTCTATATCCAGAACGGCGATCCGGCGTTGCTGCGCGTGGTGAACATTGCGACCGGGACGACGGAGAAGGAGTTTCCGCTCAAGACCAGGCAACCGCCCAGCACCCATGGGCAGTTCCGCCATGCGCGGTTGACCGCGCAGGGCACGCTGCTGGTGGCGCACCACGACCTGGGCAAGGTGGTGGAGTACGACTCGAACGGCAACGAGCTATGGTCATTTCCGGGGGACGGTTCGTGGGGAGTGACTCCTCTCAAGAACGGCAATGTGCTGATCACCGATCACCAGGGAGTGCGGGAGATTACGCGACGGGGCGATGCGGTGTGGAGCTGGACGCCGGCCGATGCGCCCGGCTACAAATTTGCCGGATTGCAGCAGGCTTGGCGATTGTCCAACGGGAACACGGTGATCAATAACTGGGTCAACGAGTGGAGCACGGCGCCCGCGGACATGGTTGGCACACTGCAAGCGATCGAGGTCACTCCGGCAAAGCAGGTGGTGTGGGCGCTGGCCTCCTGGACCGAGCCCGCGAAGCTGGGACCGGCGACCACGTTTCAGTTTCTGGATGAGGCTTCGGCCCCGGAGGATGTGCGTTTCGGGGAGATCAAGTAGGCTGGCTGGCGTTCAGGTTCTTGATCGAACGTGTTTCAAATATGGGTTGGCAGATGCGAGCTTGCATCATTCAAGGACAGAAGAAGCTGCGGAAAAACTTGAGATTTCGGATGAAATTGGCGGAGAGCGTCCCTGCGAGGATCAATGGGTGGGTTAAAACCCACCCCTACCAGCCCACGTTGATTCTGTTGGCTTTACGCAGGGGTCGAAATCCCCGCCTCCCTTCGCATCGAGTTTTTCCTGCAGATCTCCGGCGCCGGTGTGGATAGACTGGCCGGGCGATTCGCTACGGAGCCTGGATGCGATTCAGGCCAGGGGTGAGCGGCCACTCTCTGCCATTGAGGATGAAGCTGCCGGTGAGCTTTCCTGGCAGCGCGATGGTTGCGTTGAGTCCGGCGCCCTGGCGGCGGTACTCGACTTGAATCGTGCCCTGGGGATGCGGATAGGTGGCGGTGAGCGAGGGCAGCGAACCGAGGTGAGGCGCGATGCGAACCGTGGCAAAGCTGGGGCTGGCGGGTTCGATGCCGACCACCAAGGTGAGCAGATCGTAGATGGGATGGGCGCTCCAGGCATGGGAATCGGAGCGGGTGTTGCCGGGAACCTCAGGCCAGGTGCTGAAGTGGAGCGGGAGCATCTTGCGCCAGGGCTGGATGGAGTTGAGGTATTCGTCCGCCAGGCCGGCATGGTCCAGGGCGCGGGCCAGGTAGAAGCGGAAGTAGTAGGAGGCGCTGAGGGTGCCGCCCGGAGTGGTTCCCGGCTCGATGGCCAGCATTTGGCGGAGGACCTCCTGTTGGCGGTCTTTGGGGATGACGTCATAGAGGATGGCTAGGATGTTGGCTTGCTGGCTGAAGTTTTTCTTGTCCGGGTTGTCGGCGAGGAGATTGCGGGAGGCGGACCAACACTTATCGACGAGGCCGGAACGGAGATGGTCTGCGCGGGCCTGGTAGCCGGCGGCGCGCAACGGATCGCCAAGAGTAGTCTCGAGATCGGCGGCCTCGCCCAGCGCGCCGAGGTAATGAAGCGTGGTGACGCAGGACTCCCCGTTGGCGTCGTAGGTGGGGATTTCCTGGTGCTCAGAGACCCAGTCGATGAAGCTCCACCAGGGCATTGCATGCAGCAGACCATCTGGATTCTCAAAACGAGTAAACCAATCGAGGACGGTTCGCGTGCCGGGTAGCAGCGAGCGGGTGAGGCCTGTTTCATCGGGGCGGTACATCCAGTAGTCGTGGAGCATGCCGACGTAGAGCAGGGAAAAGGTGGGGATGGATTGCGGCAGCGAACTGGGATAACGGCTGCGGGTGATGCCTTCGGGAGTGCGCGAGTGGTCGAAGGCGGCGAGAGCTTGGCGGGCGAGGCGGTCGTCGCCGGCGACGGCATAGGAGATGAGGGCCTGGATGCGGGTGTCGCCGACATACTGGAGCTGCTCGTAGTAGGGCGTGTCCATGTAGGTTTCGTGGGCGTCCAGGCGGGCGGTGCGCCAACTTATCTCCCAGATCTTTGCTAGGTCTGGGTCGGGCGACTTGAATGAGGCCCGCTCCTCGAATGGGTAGGCGGTGAACTGCGCGGTGAGGGACTCCAGAGTAAGAGGTTCCGCACCAGTTTCGATGTCGAGGTCGAGATAGCGCCAGGTGCGCCACCAGAGCGGTTCGAAGGTACGGTGCGGGCCGCCGTCGGGGAGGAAGGTGTCGTTGATGCCGATGGCGGTGCGGCTACCGACTTCGTCGCGATCACCCTTGTGCTGGTCCTTGTCGTAGAGGGCTTCGGCGTAAGTGATGGTAATGCGGGAGCCCTTGCCGCCAGAGACGGTGAGGCGCGGATAGGCGGTGGTGAGGGTCTTGCGGTCGTGAAGGATGTGGACGTGGCGAGCTGGAACGCCGGCCGGAATCGTCATCTGCTCGCTCGGGAAGTCTACGGTGCCAGGGTCAATGAAAGTCGCGTCCGCTCGCACGAACTTGCCTACGGGCGTCGGCGTGCACTCCATGAGTGGAAGCTCGTCGGGCACCAGGCCCCAGGGATTGTCGCCGGTGGTGTCGGCGGAGTGGGCTTTGTTTACGCCTGCATAGATGCTTTCGCGGATGGCGGAGGCGACGGGGACCCAGGAAGAGGCTTGGATGTCGGGGTCGTTCCAGTTCCAGTCGTAACGGGCGGCGTCGATCTCCTCGCCAGGACCGGCGGCCATGTACTCCCAGAAGCCGTTGGGGACGCGGGGGACGGGGCGTTGTCCGGGCTCGATCTCGACCAGCCAGCCATCGGGAGTGCTGATGGAGGCGTCGCCGGCCGCATCGCTCTCCAGGAGAAAGGCGGTGCGGTCGCTCATCTGGGCGATGGGGGCGAAGACGCCGAAGTTCCAGACGGTAGCGGCGATGAGGTTGGAGCCGGGCTGAAGGAACGGGGCGAGGTCGAAGCGCTCGTAGCGCCAGTGGGTGAGATCGCCGCGGGCGGGACCGTCGCCGACGCGATGGCCGTTGACGTAGAGGATGAAGCGGTTGTCGGCGCTGACGCGGACCGGGTAGCTGGAAGGAACGCTTGCCAGCGTCAGGGTCCGGCGAAAGTGGAGCACCAGGGGTTCCCGCAAGGGGGCCGAGGGATGAGTAACCCACTTGGCGGTCCACTCGCGGTGGGGCGGGTCGGGCTGGAGTTGAGCTTGGGCTGGGATGGCAAACGCGGCGAAAGCAAGGACGTAAAAGACTGGACGCATGGGACAGGACTCCCGACTTACAGTTCAACAGCTTACCGGAAAATCAAGGCCCAAGGAGTAATCACTACCTCGTCTGAAGAGAATCCGCGGATGAAACCCGGGCGGTCGCCGGCAGCTCGGCTGTGGTCTTTGAGGGGCAAGGGTGTTTCTCCGTCGCCGGAAGAGCGTGTGTCCTGGGCACGAGGCGGTTGAACGCCTCTTTGCACAGGGTTTTGCGGATGCATGCGCTTCATTTTGTGGACTTGTAACCTCCTGTTCATCTTTGCCCGGTAGCCTACGTAAGGTGAACGTCAACGTGCCTGAGATTCATATCTCCCAAGCTCAACTCCAGGCTGAACCGGGCCCTCCAGAGGGGCAGAGACCCGCTGACGGGCAGCCCCCGGCGAAAGCCGCTGCCGTCGAGGCCTCGGCGATCCGCAGGTTTCTGCTTTCGCGCGGCAACTCGGCGATTACCGACCTGGGATTTCACTGGCTGATGGTGTTGTGCGCGTTGAGCATCTTTGGCATTGTGGTGCTGATCGCGGTTGAACTGGTGAAGGGGGCACAGCTTTCCTGGAGCACCAGCGGCCTGGACTTCTTCTTTAGAGCGTTCGTCGACCCCGACACAAAGCTGCCCATGTATTGGGACCCGGTGAATGGGCATTTCAGCGCCCTGCCCTTCGTCTACGGCACGCTGGTGTCCTCGTTTCTGGCTCTTCTGCTTGCGGTCCCGCTGGCGATCGGGGTGGCGGTCTTCCTGACCGAAATGTGCCCGGAGGCGTTGCGGGGCCCGCTGGCCTTTCTGACCGAACTTCTGGCGGCCATTCCCAGCGTGATCTATGGATTGTGGGCGGTATTTGTGCTGGTTCCGCTGCTGCGCGAGCATGTGAATCCTTTGTTGCAGCAACTGCTGGGCTGGACGGGTTTCTTCGGCAGCGACAACCCGACCGGGCTGGGCTTTGTGGCGGCCGGGGTGATTCTGGCGGTGATGATTCTTCCTATCATCTCCTCGCTCACGCGGGAGGTGATGACCGCGGTGCCCCATTCGCAGCGCGAGGCGGTACTGGCGCTGGGCGCCACGCGTTGGGAGATGATCCGCATGGGCGTGCTGCGCAACGCGCGCATCGGGATCGTGGGCGCTGTGATTCTGGGGCTGGGGCGCGCGCTTGGGGAGACGATGGCGGTGACAATGGTCATCGGCAACACCCCGGAGATAAGCCGATCCCTGCTTGCGAACGGAACCTCGATGGCGTCGGTGATCGCCAATGAGTACGGAGAAGCCACGACCGATCTGCATTTCAGCGCCCTTACCGAAATAGCGCTGGCTTTATTCATCGTGACCATTATTGTGAACGCGCTGGCACGGGTGCTTGTCTGGGTAGTTACGCGGGGAGCTCCCGCGCGGGTCAATTGAAGAGCAGCTTCTAGCTTCTAGCCTCTAGCTAGAAGCTCGTGGCAATCATGGGATCAGGGAACAGCAAGGGAGAAGACAAACTGCCGACCGAACATAAAATGCGGGCGCGGATAAGGGCTCTGACCGACGGAGCGGCCACTGGGCTAGCGGTATTGTCGACGGTGCTGGTGGTGGCTCCGCTGATCGCGATCTTTGTCTACTTACTCTACAAGGGCGCCAGCTCCTTGAACCTGGCCTTCTTTACCGAGATTCCCAAGCCGGAAGGCGAGCTGGGAGGCGGAATGGCCAACGCCATCTTGGGCTCGGCAATTCTCTTGGGGCTTGCCAGCGCTATCGGCATTCCCATCGGCATTGGCGGCGGCATCTTCCTGGCCGAGTTCGGCCGCGGAACCAAGCTGGCCGACGCCGTGCGCTTTACCGCCGATGTGCTCAACGGCGTTCCTTCCATCGTCATGGGTGTCGCGATTTATGGGCTGATCGTGAAGCCGCAATCGCACTGGATACCCTTCTCGGGACACTTCTCGGCCTTCTCCGGCGGCGTGGCCCTGGGAATCATGATGATCCCCACGGTGTGCAGGACTTCGGAAGAGATGTTGCTGATGGTGCCGCACGCGGTGCGCGAAGCGGCTCTGGCGCTGGGCGTGCCCAACTGGCGGTCGGTGCTTTCGATCACCGTGAAGACGGCCTCGCCGGGGATTATCACCGGCTGCATGCTGGCCTTTGCGCGGGTGGCCGGCGAGACGGCGCCGCTACTGTTTACCGCGTTGGGCAACCAGTTCTGGAGCACCAGCCTGAATGAGCCGATCGCCGCGCTTCCGCTGCAGATTTACATCTATGCGCTCTCACCCTACGACGATCTGCACCGGCTGGCTTGGGGCGGGGCGCTGGTGCTGATTGTGTTGATCGTGCTTGCGGTATCGCTGGTCCGTTATGTGACCAGTCGCGGCGTTTTGAAGGGAGCGAGCTAAGTGGGCGTCGGCATCGAGGTAACCAACCTGAACGCGTGGTACGGGACCAATCACACGCTGCAGGACATCAATCTGAACATACCGGCCAACCATGCCACGGCGCTGATCGGTCCTTCGGGCTGCGGCAAGAGCACCTTTGTGCGCTGCCTGAACCGCATGCACGAAACCAATCCCGTCGCCCGCGTTACCGGGACGGTGAGAATCGGGGGTCTGGATATCTACTCCGGCGCCAAGCCGGTACAGATCAGGCGGCGGGTGGGCATGGTATTCCAGCGGCCCAATCCATTTCCCACCATGTCGATCTACGACAACGTGGCCGCGGGGTTAAAGCTGAACGGCTACGCCAACCACCGCGTGCTGGACGATATTGTGGAAAGGTCGCTGAAGAACTCGGCGCTGTGGGACGAGGTGAAGGACGATTTGAAGAAGAAGTCGGGCGCCAGCCTCTCCGGCGGTCAGCAGCAGAGGCTGTGCATTGCCCGGGCGCTGGCGGTGGACCCGGAGGTGCTGCTGATGGATGAGCCGGCCTCGGCCCTGGACCCGGTTTCGACATCGAAGATCGAGGACCTGATCTTCCAGTTGAAGTCGCAGTACACTATTGTGATTGTGACCCACAACATGCAGCAGGCCGCGCGCGTGGCGGAGAAGACAGGCTTCTTCCTGAATGGCCGCATGGTGGAGTTCGATTCGACGCACAAGATCTTTACCAACCCCAGCGACAAGCGCACGGAAGACTACATCACGGGCAGGTTCGGATGACACGCATACGTTTTCAACAAAGCCTGGAAGACCTGAAGGAGAATCTGCTGGTGATGGCGGGATTGGCCGAGCAGGCGATCCAGCGCGCGATCGAGGCCTATCGCGTGCGCGACCTGTCGATCTGCGATCTTGTCAGCCGCAGCGAGATCGCCATCAACCGGCTGGAGCGGGACATCGACCAGGCGGCCCTCGATCTGCTGGCCATGGAACAGCCGATGGCCATCGACCTGCGCTTCATCTTGAGCGTCATCAAGATCAACGCCGATCTGGAACGGGTGGGCGACGCGGCCAAGAGCATCAGCGATCGCGTGCGCAGCATGGAGCAAATGGCGGTGACCGAGCTGCCGGTGGATATTCCCAAGATGGCGTCTCTGGCCACGGAAATGGTGCGCAAGTGCCTGCAGTCGTTCATTGACGGCGATGCCGAAATGGCGCGCAGCGTGCTCAGCATGGACGACGCCGTGGACGCGATGAACAAGGCGGCCTACAAAGCGCTGACCAAAGTGATGGAAGAGCAGAGCCATATCGCTCCGCAGGCCTTGAATGCGCTGATGATCAGCCGCAGCCTGGAGCGCGTGGCCGACCACGCCACCAACATTGCCGAGGACGTGATCTTCTGGGTGCAAGGGGCGGACGTACGCCACCACAAGAGCGTGACCGGGGGCAGGGATCCGCAGGCCGCAAGATGAGCGCGCCCTGTGTCTATTGGTTAGACCATATGATCTGGTAATGGTTCATGAATTGAGTGCGGGCGTGGACGCCCGCACGACAGCCGGTCTCCCACCCCAGCGAGCACAGTTCGCTCGCCGGGGACCCCGGTCTGGAGACCGGCGCTACAGTTCGGCCATTAACCAATCAGGCGGTCTCGGTACTAGGCTTCCCACCAATCCAGCCGCAACATGCGCGGATAGTAAAGGCCGGCGCGGATGGGCGCGTCTGATCCGTGCAGGTTGCGCAGAACCTGGGCATACGTCTCTAGCTGAGGCGCGAAGAGCGGGCGCAGCTGGTTGAGCGTTTCGGATGGATCGATGCCGGAGGCGTCTTCGTGCGCAGTCTTGTAGTCGATGATCCACCACGCGCCGTCCCCTTTTGAGAGCGGTTCCAGTCCGGCGCGGAAGACGCGGTCTGCGCGCACCGTCCTGACTGAGCCAGCGACGATTCCCGCCCAGGGGACCTCGCTGACGGCTTCGGCGTGCGGCGAAAGAACCCATTGGCCGATGGTGTCGCGGGACGCGTTGAGCGCCATTTGGAGGGCCTCGGCGGCAATGCGCGCGGCCCGCGCTTGATCCACTCCCGCGGCGCGCACTTCAGCGACGATACGGGGTTCGAAGCGCGGGAGAGCGTCGCGGGCGCCGTCCCATTCGAGATCCGCGCGCAGGCGGGCCAACTCTTCGAGTAGGGTATGGACGGCTGTGCCCAGCGCGCGCGACAGCAGTCCGCCCTGGTGACGGGAGTAAAGCCTTGCGGTGGTTTCGGTTCCTACCTCCGCTGGCCCCACGGCAGTTTGCCGGAAGCTCTGAGCTGGAGCAGGGAGGTAGTCCGGCGGCAGGCGTCGCAGGATTGTGGGCCGCGCCGACGAGGGCATCTCGACCAGGTTGCTCTCGGCCGAGGCGGCGATCGCGAGTCCCTCGATTGCGGCGCCGCCCGCGGCAGCTTTCCATTGCTCGAAGCGGGCGCGCACTTCTTCCTCCAACGCAGGCCAGGCCGTTGCCAGCAGGCTATTCGATGGATCAACCAAGTTCATGCTCGGGTTGCCCTCTTCGTAACTTGGCTGGGCAAAGAGGTGGAGTTCCTCGCGGGCGCGGGTGGCGGCAACATAGAGGATTCGGCGCATCTCCTGCGACTCGCGCTCGCGGTAGACGCGATCGACCCATTCCTTGGCTTTGCCGCGATCTTCGCCCTTGGGCTGGAGCGGCGCGACCAGGAACTCGGTGACCTCTCCGGAGTCGTCTGGTCCAGACAACCCTCGCTCCAGCCAGGCAAGCATCTTGCGTCCGCCGCGGCCATCGCCGGCCTGCAGATCGGGCACGATGACGACCTCGAACTCCAGGCCTTTGGATTTGTGGATGGTCATCAACTGCACGGCGAAGTCGCTGCGGGCGTCGGGGTCGGGCAATGCGGTCAGCTTGTCGAGAGCTGCATCCAGGGCTGCGCCGAACAGGTCCTGCTCACCGCCGGGCAGCCGGTCCAGGCAGCTCCACAACAGGTCGAGGTTGGCGCGCGCCGCGGGGTCGACACAATCCGCGCCGCCCAGGCTGAGCCAGACTTGTTCGAGCCAGGTTCCAAGCGAGACCGTGGGCTGGGCGGCGCGGAGCGCGGCTGCGAATTGCATCGTTCCGAGGACGCGCCCGGCGGCGCCGCGGCCCTCGTTGCTTAAGAGAATGAGCCGCTCGGCCAGCAAATCCGGCACGGGCCGCGCGAGCAGTATTGGGTCGTCGTCGCTGGCGAGCCGGTGCAGATCGGCAAGCGAAAGACCGCACCACGGAGCGCGCAAGACCCCCAGCCAGGCCACACGGTCGTGAGGATTGAGCAGGGCGCGGGCCAGGGCAAGCGCATCGAGCACTTCGGGACGATCCCGGAGCTGTTCGAGATCGATGGCGCGGAAGGGGATTGACGCCTCGCGCAGGGCTTGGGCGATGGGCGCAAGGGCCTTGCGGGTGCGTCCGAGAACGGCGATACGATGCTTTACATCTTCGCCGCGCTCGCTGGCCAAACGGCATTCCTCAATGCGGTTCATATTGCCGCGAATCAGATCGACGATTTCTTCGGTCTGTACCGCGCGCGCGGCCTCATTTCCGCCGACGCCTTCAAGGGAAGCCGGCGTATTGCGCCTGTCTTGCGGCTGAAACTCAAGGTGCAACTCGAAGCTTGGAAGGGGGCGCGCATGGTCTTTGCGCGCGGGCAAGGCCGGCGAGAATGCGACGCCGCTACCATCGTTTGCGGCGAATATCTTTTCAAAGACTTCGTTGAGCCGGTTGACGAGAGGGGGCGCGGTGCGAAAGTTGGCTTGGAGAGGAACGAATTCCAGGCGGAGTGGCTCAGCATGGGGAATCTCCAGGCCCAGATCCCGCACCCGCGGGAAGAGCTCCGGGTCGGCGTCGCGAAAGAAGTAGATGGATTGCATGGGGTCGCCGACCGCAAAGAGTGTGCGGCCAGTCCGCTCCGGCCAGGCGGCAATCAAGCCGGCGAGCAATTTGTGCTGGCGGCGGCTGGTGTCCTGAAATTCGTCTACCAACAGGTGGCGGATATGATCGGCAACTGCCAGAGCGGCGTCAGTGGGCAGGCCATCCGGGCCTTCCAGGACGCGCTGGGCGATCTGCGCGACCTCGATAAAGTCCACCGCGCCAGCTTCGGCAAAGACTACTTGAAGCTCGCCCGCTGCATGGCGGAGCAAGGTGAAGCAGGCCCTCACAATCTCCCAGTCGTCTTCGGGATAGCAGGCTGGCGGCAGGGCGCGGACACCAGCCAGGGCGGCTTCGAGGCCGGGGATGGTGGATAGAGCGGTAATCAGATCGAGGATCCGAGCCTTCTCGCGTTTGCGATCGGCGGGGAAGCCCTGACGGACATTGACCTGTTTGCGGAAAGCGCCCTCTGTTGTGAGCAGTAACCCAGCGAGGACAATGCAGGCCTGGCGGGCCTCTTCAAGAGCGTCGCCGCTCAAAAACGGAGCATTGGGAAACTCGGCCAGCTCGGCGAGTTCGCGGTGCAGCGCGCCGCCGCTCTGAGTGCAGGCGAAGCGAGCCAACTCCAACGCTTCACTGCGCGCGCCGGGGACTTTATCGAGAAGCCGGCTCAGCTCGATCAGCGTCTTCGAGACGGCATTGGCGAAGGGCCGCTCCAGGCGTTCACGAAGTTCGGTCAGGTCCATTTCGCGGCCGAGGACAAAGCCGTACATCCAGCGGTCGCGGCTTCTGAGCATCTCGACCATCAGGCCTTCCATTTCCTGCCAGTTGTTGTCGCGCCACAACAGAAGCAATTCGATTGCCGCGCTCAGGTCCGGGTGGCTGGGCTGACCGATCTGTTCGAGGGTACGGCGGGCTGCGCGGCGATAGAGTTCATCGGGAAGGGCGGCAACGTCCAGGTTGCCGCCGAGGCCGGAAAGGAGCGGTTGCTGCAGCGCCAGGTCGCGGCAGAAAGAGTCGATGGTTGAGATGCGAAGCTGGGCGGGCAGTTCAAAAAGCTTCCAGCCCAGGGCATTCGAGCGATCAAGGGCTCGCTGGGCTGGATCGCTGGGATGGTCCTTGCGAAGTTCGTCGAGAATTCGATTCTTCATCTCGGCGGCCGCGGCGTTGGTAAAAGTAATGGCGACGACTTCTCCGGGTTCATCGACTTCGCCCAAAAGGGTAAGAAAGCGTTCGGTCAGCAACGTGGTTTTGCCGGAGCCGGCCGGGGCCTGCACCAGGATCGAGCGGGAGGAATCGAGCGCACGATCTCTCTGCGATTGATCTGGAGGCTGGGAGAGTGGAACAGGGCTACTCATCTTGCGCCTCCTCGCTGCCGATGGCGCGGTCGGCGTCGTCCCCGGATTCGACTGGAGGCCGGCTTTCGCGGATGCGGCACAGGGTTTCCAGGCCGCAACGTTCGCAGGTTTTGGGATATTCGCGCGGGTCAACTTCGGCGTGGCCAGCGAGGAAGTCCTGGGCAAGGTGCTCGATGGTCTCCTTCCAGGCTATCAACATCTCCGCGGTGAACGGGTTTTTCAGCAGGGCTTTGCCGGCGGAGATATCGGGCAAAAGGGTGGACTTGGCGTCTCCCACCCTTCCGGCGAACTCCAGATTTCCGGGGCGCACTTTGGCGAAGACCAGACCGCCGAGCGTATCTTCTTCGCGATTGAGAGCAAAGCCAGCATAGAGCGGAAGTTGTACATCGCCGGGGCGAGGCGGGTCCCAGGACTTCGGCGAGACATCGCCGGATTTGTAGTCGATGACCAGCAGAGAACCATCGTTGAGCCGGTCGATGCGGTCGAGGCGCAGGTCGAAGGTGAGCCCGGAGAGGTGGATGGTGCGCTTGACTTCGGTTTCGGTTACTTCGAAGCGGATTCGCGCGGCTTCATATTCGAGCCACTCCGTCACCAAGCGGGCGAGGCGTTGGTTTTCAAGCTCGAGGTAGCGCTGGGACATGCGCCGGCGAATTCCGGGTCGAATCTGCTGCTGGAAGACTCGCCGGACGTGGGCTGCGACAAAGGAGCTTGGCTCGTTCAGGCCGAGGAGTTCGTCATGCGAGCGGATTCCATCCGGCGGCCCGGCCCAAACGGCGTGAAGGACGGCGTGGAGCAGTTGGCCGCGTTGGGAGGGGGTGAGGCCGGGCTGGGCAAGCTCCCAGCCCTGCGCCCCGAGGCGGGCGGTGGCGAAAGCCTTGAAAGGACATTGGGATTGGGTGGTCAGGACATTGGCCCCGCCTTCGACTTTGCCGGGCGGCAAGGGAATTCGGTCGGGGTCTTGAAAACAAACCGTTAGCGGGGTGGAAGGACTGGGCGGAACGAGCTCTGGGGGCAAGGGCTGTGGCGGCCCGGCAAGCTGCGCTACGAGCCGCGAGGGGCGAGTTTCCACGCCCTCGTTTTGGGTGGCGTAGCTGAAGAGGACCTCCGATGCCGAGGCCAGCAGCCTGTTGGTGATGGCTTGGGCCAGATCCCAATCGAGCTGGGGGGTGGCATGGGGCATGCCGGCCTTGCGTTGAAGCTCCAGCGGAACCAGAGGATGGGTTGTACCCCCCGGAGGCCAAGCATCTTCAGCCGCGCCGAGAAACCAGACAGCATCGGCGGTGAGGCCGGCCGACTCGGCGGGGCCGGCAATCTGGATAAGCGCGTCGTGGGACTCGGGAGCAAAGAGGGTTTCGTCAAGGGTGCGAGCGAGGAGGGAAAGGAATTCCTGCCATGAAACGCGGTGGCCATCGAATCCCAGAGACGCGCAGGTCTCCAGGGCTCTATTCCAGCGATCGGCGGCTTGAAACTCCGCGCTGGACAACGGACGGCCGCCTGGCCAGCCGATGGTTTGAAGCAAATGCGGAACGCGCTCGGCCCATTCGATGGGCGTCTGCGGGCGGCGGGCGAGGTCTGCAAGATAGCGGAGGGCTTCGATCATTCGTTGGACCCAGGGAGTGGGCAGCGCGTGATCCGGGGAATGGCCGATCAACTCTTCAATGGTCCAGTTGGGCTGCTCCTGGCTGCGTTGGCGGATCCTACGCATAGCCGCCTGGAGAGCCGAAGACTCCTGTGTGCCCGCAGTGGCGTGGCCGGTGGATAAGAGCCAGTCGAGTTCGTGCTCGGCAAGCGGGCCTGACAACCAGCGCAGCAGCAGATGAGCAGCCTTTGGGAGGGCGACCTGGCTCAGGGGGACACCAAGGGAGAACTCGAAGAGCGGCGTCCTGGCGGACCCGGTGAGCTTGAGAAAGGCGCGCTCGATTTCGCCGCGGCGGGCGACCGCATCCTGTGTGACGACGAGGATTCGGGCGTTGGAGTTGGCAGCAAGCCGGCGTTTGCACCAGAGGGCGCATGCGGCAAGTTCGGTCTGGACGTCAGGGGCGATGTGGAAGGCGGTTTCCGCGGCGGGCGCGTCGAGAGCGGTCAGCCGCCACTCGCCCCAGGCGTCAAGGAGGCGGCGCTGGGTAGGGAGAATGCGGTCGAAGCCGGCCAGAAGAAGCGGCGGGCGCTGGGTGGATTCCGCTGCGAGAAGAGAGAACAATTCGAGCGGCAGGCGGGTGGGGCTGAGAAGGTTGCCGGCGCGGCAGGATTCGTCGAAGGCGGCGAGCCAGCCGCTGAAGGCTCCCGCGTCCTGCTGCCACGCGGCTCGTGCGGTTTCCCTCAGCAACTCGGGAGCGTAGAGGCAGAGTCGTTCGTGGGCCTCCATCGCCAGGGAAGCGAGACGGTGGCGAGGACCGGAGAGCAGGGTGGCAAGGTGCTTTTCGGCGCCGACGATTTCGGTCCAAATTGCCTGCTCCTGCATGGGGCTAAGCAGCAGCCGGCCGTCCTGAGTCCGTTCTTCCCAGGCCGCGCGGACGAAGCTCTTCCAGTCGAGAATGTTGGGGGCAGGCCAGGCGGCAAGCCCTTCGGCGCGGCGGGCGCGGTGGAAGGCGGCTGCGCATGCGCGCGCCGCCCGCTCGCTCGACGCAACTACGAGGCCGCCGTTGAGCAGCCATTCGTCGATGCGAGCTGCCGCCAAGGCCTCCATTCCAGTGTTATACGCCGTGTCATTGAGTAAGTCCCAGTGCGGCCAGGCGTGAAATGGGCGGTAGTACACTGAACTGTGATTCGCCGCCCCTGGATTCGCCTCTTCCTCGCTCCCGCGCTGCTGGTTCCGATCGCGCTGGCCGGGTGCCATTCAGATCGGCAACCTTCGACGCAGCCTTCCGCGGGCCAGAATTTCAAGGTGTACAAGTTGCGCGGCAAAGTGGTCTCCGCGGATGCGGCCAAAGGCGAGGTTACGCTCAACCATGAAGCTATTCCGGGCTTCATGGAGGCGATGACCATGCCCTACAAGCTGAAGGACGCAAGCATTCTCAGCGAGCTGCACCCGGGCGACACGATTACCGCCGATGTGCTGGTTTCCGAGGACCCGAATGCAGACTATTTGCTGGATCACATTGTGGTGGTAGCGCAGGCACGGCCGGATTACCGGCCAGCGGTTGCCTATCATGTGCCGGCTGCGGGCGACCAGGCGCCGGACTTCAAGCTGCGCAACCAGGACGGGCGGCCGATTCACTTTGGCCAATTCAAGGGCAAGGCGCTGCTGGTCACGTTCATCTACACCCGCTGCCCGTTGCCAAACTTCTGCCCGCGCGTGACGCGCAACTTTGCAACGATCGACAAGCAATTGGAGGCCGATCCGGCGCTCTACGCGCGGACCCACCTATTGTGTGTGAGTTTCGACCCGGAGCACGACACGCCCGAGCGGCTGCGGGCTTACGCGGTGACCTATATCGGCAGCGATGCGAAGAGCGTTTTTGTGCACTGGGACTTTGCCGTGCCGGAGAAGCCGGTGCTGGCAGAGATGGCGAAGTTTTTCAACCTGGGGATGACCAACGAGGCGGACGGAACGATTACGCATACGCTCTCGACCACGCTGATCGGCCCCAACGGCAGAGTGGCGCGCTTTTATCCGGGCAATGAGTGGACGGTGGAGGATGTGATGGTCGATTTGCGTGGGTTGGTTTCAGGCTCCGGTTGACGCAAGCGGATAGTGGTCAGACCACTGCGATATGATTGAGCGAGTTTTATATTCATAAGGGTATTTTCAAGAAGAACAAGGAGCGCAAGACTTATGAGCCATGGTTTGAATGCGCGCGAGAATGCCGATCTCGATTTTCTGTCGCTGGGGGCGTTGATCCATCGGCTCGATCCGGGGATCATTCCCTTCCGCAAGGCGACGGAGTGCAAGATTCACGTTAGTGGCGGCGAGTTCAACGTGGCCGCCAATCTCTCCGACTGCTTTGGGTTGAAGACTGCCATCGCCTCAGCGATGTCGGACTATCCGATCGGCGACCTGATCGCGGAGCGGGTTCGCGCCATGGGCGTCAAACCGTTCTACAAGCACTTCAAGCACGACGGCGTGACCGGGCCCAACATGGCTGCCGTGTATAGCGATCAAGGCTTCGGCGTGCGCGCTCCGGTGGTGTTCTACAACCGGGCGAACGAGGCCGCGGCGCAACTGAAGCCAGGGGATTTCGACTGGGAGGCGATCTTTGCCGGGGGCGTGCGCTGGGTGCATTCGGGCGGCATCTTTGCGGCGCTTTCGCCTACAACAGCGCCGCTGGCCGCGGAGATGATGAAGGCGGCCAAGGCGGCGGGCGCCGTCACTTCTTTCGATCTCAATTTTCGCGAGAAGCTGTGGAAGATTCATGGAGGAAATGAACGCGCGGTGGAGGCCATTGCGACGATCGTGGAGAACGTGGATGTGCTTGTCGGCAACGAAGAGGATCTGCAGAAGGGGTTGGGAGTTCCGGGGCCGGAGGTCGCGGCGAAATCGAAGCTCGACCCTAGCGTGTTTTTCGGCATGATCGACGCCGTGGTGAAGAAGCATCCGCATGTAAAGGTTGTGGCCACCACGTTACGAGAAGTGCACACCACGAACCGGCATAGTTGGAGCGCGGTGGCATGGATCAACGGCAAGACGTACAACGCGCCGACCGCGGAACTGGACGTGGTGGATCGGGTGGGCGGGGGCGACGGGTTTGCGGCCGGGTTCATCTATGGACTGCTGACCGGCGAGGCTCCGGGAGAGGCCATCAAGCTGGGCTGGGCGCACGGCGCGCTGCTGACCACCTTCCCCGGCGATACAACCATGGCGACAGTGGACCAGGTGCGCGCCTTTGCCAAAGGCGGATCGGCGCGCATTCAGAGGTAGCGAGCACACGGCCCCCCTGCATTTGCATCCACGGCGGCGGGCGCCGCATCCATCAAGCTAGGAATCCGACCGCGTGATTTCGTGTTTCGGGGTTTGTGGTTTCCCACCCTTTCGCCAGGAGAAAGGCGAAAGGGTGGGGCACGGAATTGGCACAAAAACAAGCGGTCACAGACCTAGTATTCTGGCGATGGATATAGAGAGAGGTCTCGTTTGACAAGAGTCACATTGGTCTTTGCGGTTCTCTTGATCGCCCTTGGCCTTGCCGGCTATCTGGGCACGGGGAGCCTGCAGCCCACAGCGCTGATCCCAACTTGGATCGGCTTGGGACTCGGGGTCTTCGGATTCCTGGCCATGAGCCCGCGTGAGGCCCGGCGCAAGCTGTTCATGCACATCAATGTAACCATCGGACTGCTGGGCTTTCTGGGCGGCGCGGCCGAGGCGGTTCGAGGCTACCTTCACGCTAGATCGGCAGGACTCGAACCGAATATGACCGCGCTTGCTTCCAAGGTCACGCTGGCAGGTCTATTGCTGATCTATGTGATTCTGTGCGTGCGCTCGTTCATCGCCGCACGGCGCTCGGGGAAGGTCTAGCGCATGGGCACGATGCGAGGCGGCGGGATGGGAATGGCCATGCGCGCCGAGCGCACGCCGCACGGGCGAGGTGCTCGCGCCGGCCAGCCGGATCTGCCCAAGCGCAAGCCCAACCTGAAGAAGATCTGGCCGCAGGTGTGGGCGCTTGTTGCGCCGCGCAAGGGTCTGCTGCTGGCCGGGATGGGCTTGATGGCCATCAACCGCGTTGCCGGCCTGGTTTTTCCCTTCATGTCCAAGCCGCTTCTGGATAATGTGCTGTCGCCTTTGAAGCCGCATCCGGAGTTGCTGCCGCGCATGATCGCCCTGGTCTTTAGCGCCATGGTGGTGCAGGCAATTACCTCTTTCTCGCTGACGCAGTTGCTTTCAAAGGCAGGCCAGCGGCTGATCGCCGAGATGCGCCGCCAGGTGCAGCGGCATGTGGGCCTGCTTTCCGTGGCCTACTACGACGAGAACCGCACCGGCACGCTGGTGGCGCGGATCATGACCGATGTGGAGGGCGTGCGCAATCTTGTCGGCACCGGCCTGGTCGACTTTGTGGGCGGCTTGCTCACCGCGGTGCTGGCCTTTCTTTATCTGCTGCACCGCAGCGTGACAGTTACGCTCACGGTTTTTGCCGTGGTGGGCGGTTTTGTATTTGTCTTGCAATATGGATTCAAGATCATTCGCCCTATCTTCCGCGAGCGCGGCAAGATCAACGCCGAGGTCACCGGCCGGCTCACCGAATCGCTGGGCGGGGTGCGGGTCATCAAGGGATACCATGCCGAGGAGCGCGAGGCCAGCGTGTTTGCGGCCGGAGTGGAGCGCCTCCTGGCCAACGTGATGAAGTCGCTTACCATGACCAGCGCGCTTGGCGCCGCTTCCACCACGGTGCTCGGCCTGGTCTCTTCGCTGGTGATGTGGATGGGCGGCCATAGCGTGCTGAAGGGCACGTGGACGGTCGGCGATTACTTCAGCTATAACATGTTTCTCGCCTTCATGATCGCGCCGGTCTTCCAGATCGTGAACATCGGCACGCAGTTGACCGAGGCCTTTGCCGGCCTGGACCGCACCAACGAGATCATGTCGGAGATCGAAGAAAACCAGATCCCAGGCCGCACCGAGAAGATGCCGCCCATCCAGGGCACGGTGCGCTTTGAGAATGTCGAGTTCGCCTACGATCCGGACAAGCCGGTGCTGCACGGCATCGGCTTTCTTGCCGAGCCGGGAACGGTGACCGCGCTGGTGGGTTCGTCCGGTTCGGGCAAGTCCACCATCATCAGCCTGCTCTGCGCCTTCCATATCCCGTCCAAGGGCCGCGTCACTGTGGACGGCATCGACCTGGCGCACGTGGACCTGGACACATACCGCTCGCAATTGGGGGTCGTGCTGCAGGACTCGTTTCTCTTCGATGGGACGATCCGCGAGAACATCCTGTTCTCTAGGCCCGGCGCGACAGAGGAACAGTTCCTCTCTGCCTGCCGCACGGCCCGCGTGGACGAGTTCGCCGAGAACTTTCCCGATGCCTACGACACCATCGTGGGCGAGCGCGGCGTAAAGCTCTCGGGCGGCCAGAGACAGAGACTGTCGATTGCGCGCGCGCTTTTGGCCGAGCCGAGGATTCTGATTCTCGACGAGGCGACAAGCTCGCTCGACTCCGAGTCGGAGGCCATGATCCAGGCGGGACTGAATCAGTTGATGCAGGGACGAACCACGTTTGTGATCGCTCACCGCCTCTCGACCATCCGCCGCGCCGACCAGATTCTGGTGGTCGAGCAGGGGCGCATTGTGGAGCGGGGCAATCACGCGGAGCTGTTCGCCCTGGGCGGCCGCTATTACGACCTCTACACACGGCAGCACGGGCTCGAGGCGAACTTATTCCTGGCGCCCGGCGAAGGCGACGTTGTGGAGGAGTGAGGCCCGCGACGCCAAGAAGTTGTCAATAGAGCCGGAAGCGGACTTCCAAAGTGGTTCGCACCGGGACGGGCTTTCCGTCTTTCGTGGCTGGCTGAAAGCGGTACTTTGCGGCGGCCTTGATCGCTTCCTCATCCATTCCATATCCACCGGGTTTTTGCACGCAGAAATTTTGCGGGTTACCGTCGGTATCCACGAGCAGCGACACCACGCTCACCGTTTCAGACTCCGGAAGGTGCTGTTTCTTGATTGCCGTCTGCAACTCTTTGGGGAAATGTGCGTCGACTTTGTTCAATGGCATCGGCGGCTTAACATCGCCGCCAACCTTGTAGATGCCATCCTTTCCACCCTTCGACTCCGCCGGACACGCTTGCAGCGTTCCCTTGTCAGCCGGGTCAGCCCGCTGACTCGCAGTGTCGGCTGTAGACTTCTGAAAGACCGGAACCGGCCCGGAAGTGGGCGTCTGCTGCTGCCCAAGGGCTCCTGCGGCGGCCAATGCAACCAACAATACTTCCCCTTTCAAACGCAGCATCTTCTTCCCCGATCCGTTGAGCGGATTCTCCCCCAAGCATCCATTCTTGGTCCAGCGGGCGGCTGCGGTCAAAGCTGACCGAATCATCTCATTTGCGGGAATTGCGTATCAGTACTTGACACGGCGTCCCGTTCGCAGCAAACTGTGAATGGAAGCATAAAGCGAAATAGAGGACCGATATGCGAGACGCAGCTCCGCAAGGCACTTACAAAGTTCAAGCCCTCGACCGGGCCTTTGCCGTCCTGGATCTGCTGGGTGAAAGCGAAACGCCGTTGGGATTGGCGCAGGTTGCATCTTCGTTGCAACTGCACAAGAGCACCGCGCACCGCTTCCTGATGGTTCTGGAGCGGCACCGCATGGTAGAGCGGACCACGAGCGGCAAGTTCCGCCTGGGTCTGCGCCTGTTCGACTTCGGCAACCGGGCCATCGAGCAGTACGATCTGCGCGAACGTGCCCAGCCCCACCTGCGCCGCCTGGTTGCGGAGACGGAAGAGACCGCGCACCTGTGCATTCTGGAGCAGGCGCGCGTGATCTACATCGATAAGATCGAGCCGGCGCGCTCAGTGCGTATGATTACCCGCATTGGCGCCAGCAACCCGGTGCATTGCACCTCGGTGGGCAAGGCGATTTTGGCGTTTCTTCCCGAAGAGAGGGCGGCAGATGTCATGCGCCGCCTGCGCTTCGAGCGTTTCACGCACCGGACCATTTCCACTCCGGAGGCCTTGCGCGCCGAGATCGAGAAGACTCGCCGCCGCGGCTACGCCGTGGACGACGAGGAATTCGAGGAGGGATTGCGATGCATCGCCGTGCCTCTTCTGGATGCCCAAAGGCTGCCTGTAGCAGCGGTGAGCATCTCCGGGCCGTCATTCCGCGTGACCGCGCAGAAGCTGCCTTCGATCGCCAACCAATTGCTCCAATGCGTGCGGGGCATCTCAGTCGATATGGGGTACATCTCCAGCGCGCGCGGCAATCGGGCCGCGTGGTCGGCATAAGGGGGTTTCCGATGTGGGAAGTGGCCGCCCGAAGTTCCTTCCTAAAAGTGCAGGGTTATACAGCAGAGGCCTGAAACCAGCGTTCCCCGTAGGCATCCAGGCGAGTAGGCGGCGCTAACAGCGGTCGTGTCTCCCATAATTGCAACTTGGGGCAAGCCGCTCTCGCGGCCATCAGCGCGATCCTATGGCCGGCGCGGTCCAGCAGGTAAAACCACCACCGCCGCTCAGGCCGATCGCCCAAGCACGGGTCCAGTGTCAAGCGAATTCCCTCGCTACCGCCAAAGAGGAAAGAGAATTGGTTCAAAGGCAGCGACAGCCCGACGCCCCTCGCTTTGATATAGGCCTCCTTTAGCGTCCACAGCGACAATGCGCGGTCCAATTTCTCCGGCCCGCTCAAGGCTTCAAGTTGGGCCAGTTCCAGCGGGGAAAACGCCTCGGAGGCAAGCTCGGCAATTTTCCCTGCATGTTCATGAGGCTCCACGTCGACGCCGACCTCGGCCCCGTAAGCAATCAAACAAGTCACGAGGCCAAGGGAATTGGACAAATTGAAGTACAAGCCGCAATTCGGGTCGATGGTGGGCTTGCCGTAGGCGTTCATTCGGAAGCGCCAGGCCTGAGGAGCAATCGGATGATAGTGGGAAAGTGCAGTGCGCACCAAGGCGCGAGTGGTCAGGTATTCGCGGCGATGCCTGTCAAAGGGAAACTCTTGCCAGCGCGCACGCTCGCCTTCGCTCAGCAGCGACAGGCACGCTTTGGCGGCTCCTTCAGCTAAGACATCCTCGGGGTACGCGTACCACAGGTGGAGGGTTTCTTTGTCCATGCCGGCGAGAACGCGGTTTGGCGGCATTAGTTCGCTTGCCTCCAAGATATCGTTGATAAGTCCAGCCATATTCGGACCGTGTTTCGGGCTAAGTCCGGATGGCGGCATCTCTATTGCCAGCCACCGCCGAGAGCTTGGTACAGGGTAACTACGTTGGTCAATTCCTCGCGGCGGATTTGCACATACAGCACTTGCGCGTCGAGCAATTGGCGCTCGGAATCGAGATAATCCAGATAATTGGCGACGCCGCCCCGGTATCGGAGATCGGCGAGTTCCACCGCCTGGCGGAGACTTTCGACGAGCCTTTCTTGTTGAATCCGCAACTCGGCGAGTTTTCGGCGTTCGACCAGGGCGTCTGCTACTTCGCGGAAAGCCTGTTGCACGGTTTTCTGGTAGAGGAGCAGGGCCTGCTGCTGCTGCGACTCGGCGCCTAGGACGCCCGCGCGGATACTGCCGGCGTTGAAGATCGGCAGGCTTATGACAGGGCCAACGAGCCATGTGCTGGCGAGACTGCTGAAGAGGTTGTGCAATGCGGAACTCTCAAACCCGGAAGACGAGGTGAGCGAGATGGTAGGGAAGTAGGCCGCTCTGGCAACGGCCACGAGGGCGTGACTGGCAATGAGTTCCTGCTCTGCCTGGCGGATGTCGGGCCGGCGGTCGAGCAGCGTCGATGGCAAGCCGGGAGGAAAGGCGGGCCTCAGTTCCTTTTCAAGCAGCGCAGTGGTGCGAATGACCGGTCCGGGATTTCGACCGAGCAGAACGTCAAGCTGGTTCTCGGTCCGTTCGATCTGCAGTTCCAGGCCAGTAAGCTCGGTGTGGGCGCCTTCCACGAGTACTTCCGCCTGGCGCAGATCCAGCTCGGAGGAATAGCCGTTATCCACGCGAAGGCGAACAAGGGCGAGAGATTCCTCGCGTGTTTGAAGCGCATGCCGGGTGATTTGGAGTTCGAGATCGAGGTCCTGCAACAGGAAGTAGCCGTTCGCCACATCGCCCACCAGCGTTTGCAGAACCACCCGCCGTGCTTGCTCGCTGGCGAGCAGTCCGGCCCGCGCAGACGCGGTCATATTCCGGATTTGTCCCCACAAATCGAGTTGCCAACCCGCGCTCACGGACAGGCTTGTTTCACTGCTGTCGAAAGCTAAGGACCGCGAGTTGCTGTAGCTTCCCTGTGCGGCAACCAATGGGAATTCGGAGGACCGCGCGACAGTAAGTTGAGCGCGAGCCTGTAACACCCGCGCGGCCGCAATTTGCACATCGTAGTTATGTGACAAAGCCTCCTGGATCAGCTTCGATAACTCCTCGTCCCGGATCAGGTCCTGCCATCGAAGTTCGCCGAGGCTTCTGGAGTTATCGCTGCCGGCGGCGGGCTCCAAGGAATCTCCCCGGTAGCTGGGCGGAACGGGAACGTCCGGCCGCCGATAGCGGGCGGTGGCGCACCCCCCCAGCAGCAGCGCTCCGGACTGCAGAATCGCGACCACTGCCCAGGTCAGCGCAGGCCTCGAGGATGGCATGCTGGAGAATGGCCGCCAGAGCCTTTGGATGAATGAATATCGGCGTATCACGGGATTGCCTGAGCCGTCCTGATAGTCACGCGCTGTCCAGGCTGCAACCTTGTCATTTCCTCCACGACGACCGTTTCCCCGCCGAGCAGTCCCCTGGTCACGACGGCCTTTCCCGCATAACTTCCTTCGGTCTCGACGCCGCGAATGACTACCTTGTGCTCGGGAGTCACTAGATACACGGTCTTCGCGCCATGAACGTCAAGCACTGCCTGTTCGGGAACCAATACTGCGTCCGCGCGGGTTTCAATCGGCATGCGTATCCGGCCAGACATCCCCGGCACCAGGATGCCGGTCGGGTTTGGGAATTGCGCTTCAATCAGAATGGTCGCGGTCTTCGCGTCCATGGCGCGTCCGATGTTCGTATAACGGCCGCGAAAGGGATAAGTACTGTTGTCGGCCAGGGTGAATTCGAGGTGCGCCATCGCGCCGCGATCGACCCTTAAATAGGTACGCAAGTAAAGCGGCTCAGGAATGCTGAAGCCGACATCAATCGGGTCCAGCGGGGAGATAGTTGCGAGGCTGCTCGATTCTCCGCGACCGACATAGTTTCCAACCGAGACTTCCGCCCGGCCGATAAGGCCGTCGATTGGAGCACGAATGGTGGTCTCTTCAAAATCCAGTTCCGCATTTTGCCGGGCGGCAATGGCCGCGGCCAAGCTAGCCTGCGCCTGGCGGAGGCCGACACGGTCGCTTACCGCGGTAGTCTGTACGGTGGCGCGCGCGTCCTCGACCGCAGCCAGGGCCGAGGACTGAGCGGCGATGGCAGAATCCAGGTCACGTTCCGGAATTGCCCTGCGCGCGGCGAGCGGCTTCATCCTTTCCGCGTCCTGATTCGCCCTCAGCAGATTGGCTTCCGCCTGTCGCAGCGCGGCCTGGGCATTCACCAGATGCTGCTGCTCCTTTGCCATATCCAGATCACCCTCCGCCTTTTCTACCGCGGCGCGGGCCAACTGCAACGCGGCCGCGCACCGGCGCGGATCGATGCGAAACAGAACTTGGCCTTTCTTGACCATGTTTCCCTCGTGAAAGGACATGTCCGTTAGCCGGCCTTCAACATTAGCGCGGATTTCGACGGTGGCGGCCGCCTCGGTCCGCGCCGGGAGTTCCACCACAATCGGCACATCCCGGCGCTCCGCGGTTTCAACGAACACTACTGTCTTGCCACTTTCGATGTAAGTGACGACGATGCACGCGGCAAGGACCAGTCCAACAGCCCCAGCCGCCAGCCATATCTTCGTGCTGGCGCTTGCGGCTCGAGACTGCAGCAACGTTCCTATTCTCATCGCGTTCCCTTTCGCGCACCCAGGAGCCAGGAGTTATGGCTTGCAAACGGCACTCACTCAGGGGTGCGCTTGCCGGCCTTCTTTTCGGCCGCGGGCACGGCGGCCAGCTTTCCGTAGTCCATCTGCAGCACCCGGTCTCCGGCATGGAAATAGCGGTCATCGTGCGACACGACCACAACCGTCTTGCCGACGCGCTTTAGTTCAGGCAGCAGCGTGTCATAGAAATAGCGGCGAAACTGCGGGTCCTGGTCGGCCGCCACTTCGTCGAAGACATAAACGGGCTTGTCCTCCAGATACGAGACCACCAAGGCCAAGCGCTTGCGCTGACCGGTCGACAGATGGGTATTGGTGAAGCGTCCCCCGCTGAAATCGGTCTTGTCGGATATCTCCATCAAGCGCAGCAAAGCCCTCACGCGTTCCGGATCGGCGGTGCTTAGCCCGTGCAGTTTCTCGAACAGGTGGAAGTCCGAGAAGATAGCAGAAAAGAGGTTGCGGTAAGACTGAATGTTAGCCGGCCCAATCTCCACATCGTCGACCCGAATGGCTCCCTGCGTAGGCCGGTAAAGCGCGGTGAACAGCTTGAGGAAGGTTGTCTTGCCGCTGCCATTGCCGCCGATCAGGAAGAGGATCTCGCCGCGACGAATCTGGCCATCGATGGGGCCAACCTGGAAGGTGGCGTTTCCCTCGGGGTCCTTATAGGCAAAGCAGACACCCGCGAAGCGGATCGCGGCGAAGGGACTCAAGTCAAACAGCGGCTCAGTTTCCTGGTCCATAGTTTCAGCCAGGCCCTTGTCCAAGGCCGCCTCCAGACGCTGAAGGTTATCCACCGTGACATTCACTTGCGAGAGCATGGGGATAAGCGTGACGACGTTGGTCAGAGGTCCAAAGAAGAAGAGGATGGCAGCAACGATCTTTGTGGCCGAACCCGAAAACGATGTTGCGATAACGGGAAGAACAAAGGCCACAGCCCCCAGCAGGAGGACGAAAAACATCTCGATAAAAATGATATTGTTCGAGAAGAGAATCATGACGCGGGTTCGTATTTTCAGCACCCGGGTGACGGTCGAGTGGAACTCCTGAAATACGTCGTCGCTTTTCAGCTTGTTGATGCGGAGTTCCTTGAACCCTTTGAGCATTCCGTTGAGAGAGTCGTAAAGCTCGTCTTCTTGTTTCGACGCCTCATTCAAGCCCTGGTCATAGACTGCGCGGTCCTTGAAATATTTGGCTGCGCCGCATGCGATGAGAATGAGACAAAGCAGCAAGGCAACCGGCGACACGATGGCGATATACCCTAAGGTAAATACAATCATGACGACGCCTTGCGCCGCGGCGAACAACGGCCGGGCCGCCTGCGAGATGACCGCGGTGTCGCGGCTGATCCGCGCATGAATGTCGGCCTCGCCGATGGACTCCAGCGTGAGCAGGTCGGAGCGGCGGATTTTGTCGGCCAGGCGCAATCGCACACTGCAAATGGCCTGCTCGGCGATGCGGGTGGATTCATAGAGGATATAGCGCAGCGAATAGACGAACAGCGCAATGGACAGGCCGAACCACACAAAGTGCTTCCAGGACGGGCCGCCTCCCCGCAGGGCATCGACCGCGGCGTTGATTACCGCCAGATTCATCGCGTTGGCTATGCCGGATGCCGCGGTAAGTATGAGTAGCTTCCGGTTCAGAGCGTGTGTCTCCCGTTGCATGAAGCCAACGATGCCGAGTTGCAGGAAGCCGATCATGGTCGAGGCTCCGGATAGCGGCGGAGGGCCGCCGGGTTAGGATCGGCATCCGCCGGGGGGAGGTTCGGAAACAGGCGCAGAGCGCTCGACATGGTAACTCTTCCTGTTGGGGAGTAACTCCGCATGACTGTTGATCCCTTAGATATTTCGTTTACCGTCGGCGCCGCCATGCGCCATTCATGCAATGAAGTTATCCAGACCCACCTTCGAGGCCGCGACTGGAGACTTCCATGGGGGAATTCTTCTTTGCTTCGGCCGCTGCTCCGATAAGTCCGGTGAAAGTGTTGGCGGAACTGGGCCGGGAGCTTCTAGCCATGCCCGGCAGCCGCGCCGCTGGCGCATCGGGGCATTGAACGATGCCTGAGAGCAAGGTTGCAAAATGCTCCGCCATGCGCTCGACGGTGGCGGTGTCGAACAAAGCGGCGTTGAATTCCAATGCTCCGCATAACTCTCCACCGGTCTCTTTCAACGAGAGCGTGAGGTCGAAGGTAGCCCCGGCCGAGGGCCTTGCCAGGTCCATGGGAATGGTCACCAAGCCAGGTAAAACGAGCTCCTGCCGGGGGGCGTTTTGCAGCACGAAGAGGGTTTGAAAGACGGGACTGTGGGGGGCGCTGCGGTCGGGCTGGAGAGCCTCCACAACGTGGTCGAAGGGGACGTCCGGGTGCGCATACCCATTGACGGCGGCACGGTGGGCGCAGGACTGAATCTCGCGAAATGTGGCTCCCTCGGCCCACCGCATCCGAAGCGCGAGCGTGTTCACGAAGAAGCCGATGAGCGCCTCGGTTTCGACCGGATACCGGTTGGCCAGGGCGGTCCCAATTACCACGTCTTCCGGGTTGCCATAGCGCGACAACAGAATTGCATACGCCGCCAGCAGGGTCACAAAGAGGGTCGTCTCCGATTCCCGGCTTAAGCGCCGCAAGCGGGTCGTCAGCTCACGATCGAGATGCAGCGGAACCATGCCCGCGTGGAATTCTTCGCCGGCCCGGCGGGGGCGGTCGAGCGGCAACTCCACCAGCGGCGGCGCACCCCGCAGTTGACTCAGCCAGTAATCGAGTTGCTTGGCCAGCCGTTCTCCGGTCAGCCAAAGCCTTTGCCAAAGGGCGTAGTCCGCGTATTGTACCGGCAGTTCAGGGAGCGGGTTTTCCCGGCCAGCGAGACACTCGCTGTAAATCGTCGAGAGTTCTCGCAGCAGAATCTGGAACGACCAGTCATCGCCGACGATGTGGTGCATGCCCAGGTGCAGAACGTGGCTGTTGCCGGCAAGGCGGAACACCCGCACATTCCACAAGGGGCCGTTGGCAAGGTCGAAGCGCTGGCTGTGGGCGGCGCGCAGGCTGGCATCGAGCGCCGCTTTGCACCGGCTCTGCGGCACATGCCGCAAGTCCACAAAAGAGAGAACGCCGGCACATGCAGGCGCAATGGCTTGCACGGCGGCGTCGCCCGAAACCCGAAACGAGGTCCGCAAATTCTCGTGCCGGGCGCCGATGGCCGCGAGCGCTTTGTCCAGCGCCGAGGTATCCAGAATGCCTTCCAGCCGAAACGCCCGCTCAGTGTTGAAGGTTTCACTTGGTCCCTCGATCCCGGCTAGAACCCACAGCCGCTGCTGGGCAAAGGAAAGCGGCGTCTGGGCGCCCCGTTGCGCCGGCCGGATCGTCTCATCCGGTTCGAGGCTGCGCGCGCGTTCCACCGCCTCGGCCAGTTGTGCGAGCGTAGAAGACTCGAACAGGCAGTTGGGCGGCAGCATCACGCGAAAGGCCGCGGCAATGCGGGCCACAATCTGCATGGCCAGCAAGGAATGGCCGCCCAGATCGAAGAAGTTCTCTTGAATACCGATCTGTTGCAACCCGAGAAGCTCGGACCAGATTTCCTTCAGGCGGCCTTCGACCGCGGTGCGTGGGGCCAGGTAAGCCGGGTCCGGCCGCTGGGCGGCCAGGCGGGGGTCAGGCAACGCTCGGCGATCGAGTTTGCCATTGGCCGTCAATGGCAGGGAGTCCATGAAGACAAATGCCGCCGGCACCATGTAGTCGGGCAGCGCCGCGGCAACCAAGGCGCGCAGTTCCTTGATGGTGGGTGGCGCGCCGCCATGCGCGGGGACCAACCAGGCGACCAGGTTCTGTTCGCCTGCCGAATCGAACCAGGCGGTCACGAGAGCGTCACGAACCAATCCCGTGGAGGTGAAGAACGCCTCCACTTCGGCAGTCTCCACGCGGTAGCCCCTGATCTTGACCTGGAAATCTCCCCGTCCGAGGTGCAATAGACAGCCATCCGGTAGCAAGCGGCCCTGGTCGCCGGTACGAAACATGCGCCGCTCGCCGCCCTCCGGGTCCGGCACAAAGGCCAGGCCGGTAAGTTCGGGACAGCCCCAATAGCCGCGGGAGAGATAGCGGCTCCGCACCACGATTTCGCCTACGCCGCCCGGTTCTACCGGCTTCCTTTCGGAGTCCCAAAGCAGCAACTCGACATCGTCCACCGCGTATCCCGCCGGCACGGTGCTTCCTTCAATCCGCGTGCTGTGGTGAATGGGGAACTGGCAGATGGGACTGAGCTCAGAAGCTCCGAAGCTCACGATCATGCGGCAATCCGCGAAAAAGTGGCGCTGATAGAGACGGATTTCCCCGGCATAAACTGTCTCGCTGCCCAAAAAGATAAGACGCACGAATGGGAAACGGTCCTCCGGAGCGAGCAGGCGGCAGAAGTGGCGGAACATGGTGGCCACAGCGAAGAATACCGTGATTTTTTTCTGCCGCAGCCAGTCGGCCAGTCCGGTGAGGCCTTCGCGCTTCACGTCGAAGTTCAGCAAGGTGGCTCCATTGAGCAGGGAGCAATAGATGTCCCGCACTGCGCCGGCAAAGCTCGGAGAATAAAGCAACACCAAACGGTCCGCGGCCGATATTCTTCCGCCGTTGGAATAGACCATAGCCAGGTGGAGCACGTAGCGATGGTCCTGCATCACTCCCTTGGGCTTTCCCGTGGAGCCCGAGGTGTAGAGGATGTAGGCCAGGTTACCGGCGGTGAGCACCAGGCCTGGATTCTCCTCGGATAGGCCTGGATGGAGAGCGTCGAGGCTTAACAACGGCACTCCGGGGGAATCGATGGCAGCGGACAACGCCTCAGCTTGCTGCATCCGTTCGCCGTCCACAATCAAGAGGGCCGGCCGGCATTCGGCGAGAATTGCCGCCGTCCTCGCTATGGGCTGCGAAATATCCAGGGCGAGGTAGAACTTGCCCGCCTTCAGCACCCCCAGCATGGCGGCTACAACCGGAACGCCATTTCCCACCAGCAGCGCCACCGGCTCCGATCCCGTTCCGCGCAAAGCCAGGACAGCGTGCGCGATGCGGTTGGCCAGCGCGTTCAGGTCGCGATAAGTTAGGTTGGACTCGGCGCTCTCAATGGCGATCTGGTCCGGATTCAAGCGCACCTGGCGCTCGAACCGCTCGGGGACGGATCGCTCCACGTCTTCCCTGGGGAAAGGGACGAATCGGCTGTTCGAAGCGGCCGGTTGCAAAGAGTCAGCGGAGATCGAAATCGCAGAAGATTGCAGCGTGTCAGGCATGGCGGAGCGCTTCCTCCACGGGATCGACGATGGTCACGCGGGAGAGAAAGGCGGCAACCGCGGGGCTGCCCCTGAGTCTGAGCAGGTCGATGTTGAGCGGGAGTTCCGTGCAGCCGGCCAGGATGCAATCGTAGTCACGCCCGGATCGCAGGATGGTCTCGAAGAACAGGTTGCCGAGTTCCACAGCCCGGTCCTCGTCCATCGACTTGATGCCTTCAAATACGGCGCTCATCAAGAGCCGGCTGAGCGGGGGCGACGGCTCGTCGAAGTGGATGCCGGCATGGCGACACGGCGCGGAAAACACCTCTCCAACCCGTGCGCCCTCGGTTGCCAACAGCAGCACCTTTGCACAGTGCTGGAATCCGAGGGCCTGCACCGAGGACTCCACGAGGGAGATCATTTGTACTTGCTCCGCAGTCTGCCGGAGGTCGTCCAGCACCTGCGGCCAGAAGTAATGGGCGGAGTTACAGGCTATGACGCAGCGAGCCGGCCGGCTGGCCAGAGGGGCGAGATCCGCAACCAGCCGCACGGCGCCGGCCAGCCTCGAAGCCATCTCACAGCATAACTGCGTGTCCGAGCGGCCCTCGCCCAGAATGACTGTGGAGCGGTCCGGCACCGAGCAAGCCTGATAGAGGACGACGGCACGGGAATCCCGGAAACGCGCGCAGGCGCTGCGGAAAGCCAGCGCGCCGGCCAGCGGCCCCATGCCTCCGACGATGGCCAGCGGCGGGTGAATGGGGCGAGCCGGGAATAGGCAAAATACCTCTTCCGGCTGATCCTGGTCGGTGACCCTGAAGCCATTCGACCGCATTCGCGACGCGTCTGCGCACAAGTCCGCCTGGTAGTCCGCCATGGCCCGCAGCGCGGCCTCGTAGTGCTGGAATCGCCGTACTGGCGCCTCGAGCATTGGGGGCGCATGACCGGATTGTAAGACGGGCATCAATCGCCGACCCCGACGGACAGAGTCTCCGGAGCGAGGTTGGACGTCTCGGCCTGCATGAGCTTGGTTAATTTGCGCATCACCTGCCCGAGGTTTCGCAGATAGGCGCGGAAGACGGAACCGGCCCGCTCCGCGTCGAAGGGCACCTTGCTGGCCGCCAGGTAGCGATCCAGAGCCTCCACCACGACAAGAAAGTGAGCGGCTTCGACCTCGTCTTCCACATGGGCAGCGATGTAGGCGATGGCCTTGCGGCGTTCCGGCGCGGTGAGGCGAGAGTGTTGCTCGAAATAGGCGTCGGCAGAGGGCAGAGCGATGGAGTACTCGCCGTGGTTGTAGATCTCCGAGAACATGTTGGTCAGCAGGCCATCGGGGATGGGCTCGACCACCATGTTGCGGTAGACCCATTTGCTGAATCGATGTGCTTCCGGGAGGCGGTACTTGCCCAACTGCCAGAGGTCGCCGCCCGTCAAAGCCTCGGCAAAATCCTCGTAGAGTTCCGCGTGGGTGTGGCCATCGAAATCCAGACCGAGATCCTCATAGCTGGTCGAGGCATTCCTGGCCGCGGCAATATATAGGTTGGACCGGTCGGGATCTCCCACGCCGTCAGCCATTCTTTGCAGGCGGCAGGACAGCCCATAAATCGCCAGCATCTTCAGGTGAGTTGCCTTCCAGGAACTGGCGAAGGTGTAGAGGAGGCCCTTCGGCCATGGCGCGGTGGGAAGCAGGCGGAAGAACTCTTCGATGTTTCCCACAGCGGTCTGTTCTTCAGAGAACGCCCGGTGCAGCGTGTTGCGGAGCTCCGCGGAAGGGACGAGGGAGATCACCGGATCGACGACGGCGATCAATGACGTAGGGGCTTGCATGATGGGGACTCCTTTTCGGGGGATTTGAACAGCGTGAGAGGTGGGGGCCGCTCGCCGCGGCCCCGTATGTGGGGAGAAAAGCCGTGCAGCCTGGCGCAGCATTCTCTTCTGGCCTGCCGGCAAAAGCGGCGGCCAAACCAGCCCCAGGCGGGCGAGGAGCATCTGGGTGCGCGCGGAGACGATTTCCAGGTGGCGCGCACGAGCCTGCGGCGACACGCCTCGATACAAGCCAAAGTTCTCCAGGGTCTCGGTGAGCGCGGCGTTCATGTCCGGCTCGTCGGCGGCAGCTTCCAACCGCTCCAGAAAGGCGCCGAAACTGCACACGCGGAGGCCTTCCGCCGCGGTCGCGAAGGCTGCCAGCGTGTCCCGTCTGGCATGTTCCAGATGATGGGTCTCGTTGGTCAGATTTGCCGCGCCCGCCAGCAGCGCAATACCGCGCGCAACCACGTCCACATGGCACTGCCAGAGATGAGAATCGTCCGGCACGACACCCAGGCGGACGAAGGCGGCAAGCTGGCGGAAGAAGGCGTTTTCCCGGATGTTGAGTTGGAGCGGCCCGCCGCCGGAGGCAAACACCAGATTGCCGACGCGATGAATGCAGACATTGGCTAGATCCTGGCGGGCCGCGACCACCAGCCTCTCGGCCTCTTGCTTGGAGCGAATGTAGTAGTTCTCATCCAACGCTTCGGGCGCGGCGTCGTATTCGGTGAATAGCCGGAAGCCTTCTTCAGGAGCTTTGCCACAGACCGAGAGGGTGGAGACCAAGTGGAAATCCGCCGGGTTTGCTCCGCGGTGCGCCGCCAGCTTGAGCAGTCGGCCGGTGGCGGCCACGTTGTCGGCATGGAACTCCCAATAATGACCGAAGTGCTTCACATTCGCGGCGCAGTGGAAGACCGCTTGCAGGTTGTTTCCAAGGCGATCGTAGGTCCGCGCCGGCAGGCCCAATCCGTCCCGGCGCAAGTCGCCCGCCAGTACAGTCAGCCTGGGATTGTCCCGCAGGGCTGCGCCCGCTCCAGGCCCAAAGTAGTGGCACAGAACCTGGCCCAGGCGCGCGCGGGCGATACGGTCGTCGGCGCCGCGAACCAGAACGCCGACCTGGCGTTCACGATCGGCTAGAAGTTCACGCAGGAGATAGCTGCCGAGATAGCCGGTTGCGCCGGTTAGCAGAACCTGTCCATAGTCGCGGCTTTCCCCGTTGCCGGCAAGCCGGTAGGAACGATTACGGGCGTCATAGCCGCGCTGCGCGCCGGCGAGCGCCACATCGCGCTCCGCCTCATAAGCGGCCAGTTCACTCCGGTAGCCATCCCAGTGCCGGCGGGCGGATTGGATCAGCGCGCGCAGATGCTCGGGGCGCTGCCGGCAGACGCCCGCGAAATCGACCAGGCGGGGATGCTCGTAGAGATCGTTGACGGTGCACTCGACGGTGCGGCGGAGGTGATTGACGACGGCGATGGCTCGCAGGCTGTTGCCCCCGAGTTCGAAGAAGTTGTCCTCGCGCCGGATGACCGGGCACTCCAGGTGTTCCGCCCAGAGTTGCGTGATGTGCTGTTCCAAACCTTCGCGGGGCGGAGTGCCCTGACGGCCTCCGCTCGCCGCCAGGCCTGCGCTCCACTGGGAAGCCACGCGAAGCAGCGCCGCACGATCCACCTTCCCGGCCGTGGTCACGGGGATGGCTGGAACGCGAATAACGGCGGAAGGCAGCATGTAGGAGGGCAACGTGGCGGACAGATGATCCTGCCAAGCTTCCTGGGTGGGTTCGGCTGCGCCTGAATCCATGCAAACGAACGCCCAGAGAGTCTGAGCACCGGCGGATGCGGTTCCAATCGCGGCCACTGCCTGCCGCACACCCGGATGCGCGCCGAGCCGATGCTCGATTTCGCCCAGTTCGACCCGATGCCCGCGCAGTTTGACCTGCCCGTCGGACCGGCCCAAGAGTTCCAGTTCGCCGGTGTGGGTCCAACGGCCCAAGTCGCCGGTGCAATAGAGCCGCCCGGCCGGTGAATCGACGAAGCTTGCCGCCGTGAGATCGGGACGGTTCAGATATCCCGAGGCGAGTTGCATGCCGCCCAACCAGACCATGCCAACGGCGCCGGGGGGAACCGATTCTCCCTCGCTGCCGCGGATATGGACCGAGGTGTTACACAGCGGCTTACCCGCCGTGATGCGTTGCGTACGGGCTGTCACCTCCCCATAGCTCACGGCGACGGTATTCTCAGTCGGGCCGTAGCCGTTCATGTAGCGCAGGCGCGAGGCATAGTGCAGGGCATCGACACGATACGGCGGCTCGCCCGCGGTGACCAGGAGGCGCAGGCTGGGAAACTCCGCCTGCCCAAACAGCCGAAGATAGGAGGGCGGCAGGGTGGCGACGGTGACCGCTAGGCGGACAAACTTCGCCCGCACTTCCGCGATGTCGTCCATTTCGCAGCGCAGGAAGGGAACCACAGCCCCTCCCACCGCCCACGCCATCACCAACTCGGAAATCCAGGCGTCGAAGGCGGGCGACGCCATGATCGAGGCCCTGTCGCTGGATTGCATGTCCAAGACTGTGGCGATCCCAAGGGCCAGATTGTTCAACCCTTGGTGGCGCAGCATCACCCCCTTGGGCTCTCCCGTCGACCCGGAGGTATAGACGATGTAGGCAAGCTCCGAACCCCTGACACCGTCTCCTCCAAATTCGACCGGCTGGCTGTGGCTGGAGAGGTACGCTTCATCGAGGCATTCCGGGCGGAAGACCTGACAGCCTGTCCCGGCCAGCGATGCTGGCGGTTCAAGCCCGTCGAGGACCACCAGGACGCGGATTCCGGCATCGCGGGCGATGAATGCCAGACGGTCCGCGGGCAGTTCGTCGACGAGGGGAAGGTAACATCCTCCGGCCTTCCAGATGGCCAGAACCATCTCCGGCAGGGCGATGGAGCGGCCGGTCAATACCCCAACCACTTCTTGGCGCGCCAATCCCCTGGCCAAAAGCGCATGGGCCAGGGCGTTGGATCTGGCGTCCACCTCCGCATAGCTTTTGGTCCCATGGCCGGTGACCAGGGCGGGGCAATCCGGCTGACTGCGGGCCCATTGCTCGAAGTGGGCCGGGAAACTGGGCGCCGTTTGCGGCAGGGCGGGGCCGTGCTCCCAGCCGGAGAGCAACCTCTTCTCCTCGGGCAGCAAAGCGGGCAGGGGAGAGTCCGCGAGGCGCTCCCTCTTAGCAACGAGACGAGCCCATCCGGCAAGGGAGTCGATCCAGGCCTCGGCCGTTTCCTTTTCGTAGATGGCGGCGTTCACGTACCACTGCAGGATCAGGCTGCCGTCCGCCTGGCCTTCATGCACCAGGACCATATCCTGCGCGGGCGCATTCAAGCGAAGCTCGTAGGGCGCGGCGACGCCGTTGACGGAGGCCAGGCTGCTAAAATGGAATTCGTCGCCGCTGCCGCGTGTCGTAACCGGGCTTCCTGGATTCTCCGTTACCGCGAAGTCGAACAGGGGATAACGCGCCGGATGCGGCGACCCGGCGTGGCCCTGGCGGAAGTCCGAGTAGATGCGGGCGAACGGATAGCGCGCATGCTGCAATCCCTCCGCCAGATTCCGCTGCATGATCCGAAGCGCCTTTTCGAAGGACTCGCCACGCTGAACCCGGCACGGCACGGGCAGCATGTTGACGTAGTTGCCGACGATCCGCGCCTCGTCGGCAGAATCGCGGGTCGAAGCCGCGGTGCCGAGCAGGAATTCAGATCGCCCGGTCCGCCGCCGCACCTCCAGAGCCATGATCGTCAGCATCAGGGAATGCAGGCTGGCCCCATTCTTTTTGGCGAGTTGGCGAAGACCTTCGGCCACCCCGGCATCCAGGTGGACGCGGAAGGTGTGGGATCCCCTGGCATTGCGGGCCGTGCGGCCCAGGGCGCGGGGAGAATCGAGCGGCCATTCGTCGAAGGGTTCGGGCGTTTCGGTGGAGGCGTCGCCAAGGCTGCCCAGCATCGTCTGCCAATACTGCGCGTCCTGCTGGCAGATGGGACTGGCCAGATAGCGCTCCTCCCGGCCCGCAGACTGGCCGAAGCGACCGGCAACCGGGGGCAGAGTTCCGCCTCCGAGCAGAGTGGAGAGTTCTTCCGTCAGGACGCTGAGAGAAATGCCGTCCGCCACGGAATGGTGCAGGGTGAGCCAGAAGACTGACCGATCCGTGCCGGCGGCCTGCGCCAGCCCCGCGCGCCACAGGGGAGCATTCTCCATTGCGAAGGAGTCCGTCTGGCGCTCCCGGATATGCGCCAGGGCGGTGGGCAAGTCCGGCAGAGTGGCAATGTCCAACTGTGCGTCGGCAAGGGAGAGAACGGAGCGGCGCAGCACGCCGTCCGCATCCTCTTGGAAGCTGGTGCGCAGCGCATCGTGCCTTCGCACCAGCGCATCCCATGCGGAGCGCCACTGCGCAAGGGGTGGAACCTTGCCGCGCGCGATCGCGGCCGTAGAGATGTTGAAGCCCCTGGTGTCGAGGCCGGCGTGCTCGGCAACCCAGAATTCGCGCTGGCCCTCCGTCGCCCGGTCCGACGAAGGCCCTTCTCGCGGGTCCAGCTCGCTCAACTGGCTAACCCGGCGAGCGAAGCCGCGCAAGGTGGGTTCCGCGAAGAGCTCACGGGCAGGCACGGGACGGCCGAGCTGCTGTTCGAGGCGATGCGCCACCGCAATGGCCAGCAGGCTATGACCGCCGAGCGAGAAGAAGTTATCCTCGCGATGAATGGCGTTGTGGCCCAGCAATTCGCTCCACAATCTGGCGATCTCCGCTTCCAGGCTGCCTTGCGGTTCGGATTCTTCCGCGGTTGTGGACCGTCCAGCGAGCAGCGCCATCAGTGCGGCCTTGTCCACTTTGCCCGAATGGGTCAGAGGGATGCCGGGAACGGCGATCACCGCGGACGGAACCATATATGCTGGCAGCCGCTCCGCCAGGTACTCACGCCATCCATCCTCCGCCGGGGCAGGCTTTCCCGGCCGGGGACTCACGAAAGCCCACAGACTGCGCTTGTCTCCGGTTTCGCCATCGACGAGCGCCACGGCCTGCGCGACATCGGGGTGGCTGGCGAGGGCATGTTCGATCTCCCCCAACTCGACACGGATGCCGTTCAGCTTCACCTGATCGTCGATCCGGCCGAGGATTTCAATCTCGCCGGTGGCCCGCCAGCGGCCCAGATCGCCTGAGCGGTAGCGTCGGCCTTGCGGCGTTTCCACGAAAGCAGCGGCGGTCAGCTCTGGTCTTCCCACGTACCGGTGGGCCAGTCCGGCGCCGCCGAGCCACAGTTCTCCCACGACGCCGGGAGGTGCCGGACTTCCTTGCGCGTCGCAAATATGCACGCTCGTATTGGGCAGCGGGCGGCCCGCGGAGAGCTTACCCAGGCCGCCAGGTGAGAGTTTTCCCAGGGTGCTGGTGATGGCGTTCTCGGTGGGCCCGTAGGCGTTGAAGTACTGAAGGTGGCCGGCATAAGTCTCGACATCCGCCGGAAACGGCGGCTCTCCCCCGGTGACCAGGATGCGCAGGGATGGCAGCGGGGCGCGATCTAGGAGCCGCAGGTAGGTGGGCGTGATGTCGGCCACGGTGACGTTCAGCTCGGACAAGAAGCTCCGAAACCGGTTGGGCGAGCTGAGAACCTCGTAGGGGACCGGGCATAGCGATGCGCCAAAGGCCAGCGGCAGGCCAATATCCGAAAGAGAAACGTCGAAGGAAGGCGATGCGAACATCAGGCTGCGGTCGTCTCGGGTCAGGCCGTAAGCTTCGCCAACCCCCAACACCGAGTTGACGTAAGCGTCATGGCCGATCAGAGTGCCCTTCGGCT
>Ga0326727_10004199_pt1 | contig 43989 bp, 30 predicted proteins | sample MB2enrmetagenome_FD_207643 | JGI IMG/M metagenome (GOLD analysis project Ga0326727, IMG submission 207643) | Lab enriched peat soil microbial communities from McLean, Ithaca, NY, United States - MB29MY | ecosystem: Environmental > Terrestrial > Soil > Wetlands > Peat | place: USA: New York... | reverse complement strand
TTGCACTCCGAGTGCGTTGCGAACAGCTTAAAGCTGTTTCGCGAGACCAGCCGTCTCATCCCATCTAAAGGCCAGCACTCGAAGGGGCATTGAACGGCACGGATAAATCCGTGCCCTTTCAAAACCTCTTTTCTTGATCTTTCATTTGCATGGTGCGCTTGCCCTGGCCCGTGCCCTGTGCGGAAAAGCGCGCATCGAAACACAAACGCGCATCGGGCTCGTGGCCGGATGCGCGCGCGTGCGGATCGAAAAAGCTGTGGAGAAGGCGAAGCTGCTACCCGTTTAGCGGCCGAAGTGCTTGGCGTTCTTCTCGGCGAAGCTGGCCCACTTCTCCGGCAGGTCGTCCTGCGCGAAGATAGCGGAAACGGGGCAGGCCGGGACGCATGCGCCGCAGTCGATGCACTCAACCGGATCGATGAACAACTGGTCCAGTTCGGCGTGACCTTCTTCGTCCTTCTTGGGGTGGATGCAATCGACCGGACAGGCGTCTACACAGGCGGTGTCCTTCGTGCCGATACAGGGTTCTGCGATTACGTAGGCCATTTCTTGATCTCTCCGGGGAATTGGACTTCTCGATGGTGATGGTAGCACAGGAGCCATGTGATTGACTCCCGTAGAGGTGCGGCATTTTTGCCATACGGGAAAGACGCGGCTATTTTTTCTCTTCCGCGCGCAGGCGGGCAAACTCCTGCGCCGAGAGAATGGGCGACAGATTGCGTCCGGCGAACATGTCCTCGAACAGCGTAATCAACTCGCCCTGGAGCAGGCCGTTGGAGGCCAGAATCTCGCGGCTGTCCAGCAGGTAGGGCTGACCGGAGAAGCCGGTCACCTTGCCGCCCGCTTCTTCCACCAGCAGGATGCCGGCCGCCGTGTCCCACGGGTTCAGGTTGAACTCCCAGAAGGCGTCCAGGCGTCCGCAGGCCACAAAGGCCAGGTCGAGCGCTGCGGAACCGGCGCGGCGAACCCCGTGCGAGCGCATCGTGAACTCGTGATAGAAGTGGACGTTCGGGCTCTCGTGGCGCTTGCGGCTCGGGAAGCCGGTGGACAGAAGCGCCTCGGCCAGGTTCTGCGTGCGCGAAACGTGGATGGGCTTGCCGTTCAGCAGTGCGCCCTGCCCGCGCTCGGCGGTGTAGAGTTCGTCGCGCAGCGGATCGTAGATGACGGCGGCCACCAGCTTGCCGTCCTGGCCGGGCGCGGTGCCGGCGGGGCGGTGCTCCAGGCCCATCGAGACGCAGAATTGCGGAAAGCCGTGCGCGAAGTTGGTGGTGCCGTCCAGCGGGTCCACGTACCAGCGGTACTCGCCTTCCATGCGCTCGCGGGTGCCTTCTTCGCCGAAGATCCCGTGTTCGGGAAACACCTCGCCCAGGCGGGTGCGGATGAGCTTTTCTACGGTGCGGTCGGCGATGGTCACCAGGTCCACATCGCCCTTGTATTCGGTTTCAACGCCCTCGGCGAGGAACTCGCGGAGCTTGGCGCCGCCCTCGCGCGCGATCGTGCTTGCCTGTGGCGTCCAACGCAACTCTGCCGCCGTCATGCTCAACGTTAAGCCTCTCTTTCCTGGGTTGCGGCCGGAGCCGCCGGCGTGCGCGGAAGACGCTTGCGTCCCGCTTCGCCGATGGTCCGGATCTGCTGTTTGTAAATAAACAAATTGGGCTGGCCTTCGCGCGTCAGGCGCAGCATCCCGTCGTCGAAGTACTCGATCCAGCCGCGCACGGTTTCCCCGTCGCGCAGCTTGATCTGGACCGGAACCTGGCGGTCGCTCAGGGAGCGGAGATAGAGCGCTTCCTGGCCGGTTTCGCCCGGTGGAGGCGTTTTGGAACGACGCCGTGGGGAAAAGGCAGCATTCATAAAAACATTGTAGTGGAAGAGGGATCGGGAACCCGTGAACAGCCGCTGTCAGCGCAGGGCAAACGCACCATGCAAATGAAAGGTCAAGAAATGAGGTTTTGAAAGGGCACGGATAAATCCGTGCCCTTTCAAAACTAGTGATGATGCGTTGGCCCTGGCTGTCAGCGCTCCCGCTCGGCCGCGTCGCCGTAGTAGCCGGTCTTGTGGCGGACGTTGAAGTCGCTCTGCGCGGCGCGGGGCACGGTCACCTCGATGCGGTGGAAGGTGCGTCCGGGCTCCTGGTTGTGCGGGTAGTAGCCCAGCAGGTACTGGGTGCGCAGGTCCGAGCTCACTTTGTCGAAGGCCTTGTCCAGGCCGCCCTCGGTCACGTAAAAGTGCTTGCCGCCGGTCTGTTCGGCCAGGGTGATCAGAGCATGCTCGCCGCCCAGATCGCGCCCGGCCGAGGCCTCGATGGGCACGTCGATGATCGAGTAGATCGTCACCTCGTTGCGCAGCGCCTTTTCCAGAGCCTGGGCGTAGGTGGTGCTCTGCACCGTGTCGTCCCCGTCGGAAACCAGCACCAGCACCTTGCGGCCTTCGCGCTTGCCCAGCCGATCCGAACCCAGCGCGATGGCGTCGTAGAGGGCCGTGGCAAAGTCCCCGCGCAACTGCCCGAGCGCGCGGTCGATCTGCGCCGGCTTGCTCGTGAAGGGCGTCAGCTCGCGCACGTTGGTGGCAAACTCCAGCACGCTCATCTGGTCCTGCGGGCGCAGAATGCTGTGCACAAAGCGGCGCGCGGCGTTGGTCTCCTCGGTCATGTCCTTGCGCACGCTGCCGGAGGTGTCGATGGCCAAGGTGATGTTCAGCGGCAGTTCCGACTGGCGCTCGAAGACCGCGATCTTCTGCGGACGGCCGTCCTCGGTCAGGAAGAAGTCCTCGCTGCCCAGGCCGCCGACGATGGCCCCATTGCGATCCGTCACGTTGACGAAGACGCTCACCAGCCGTACATCGACGCGGATGGTGGGCTCCTGTGCGGCGACCGTGGCCGGCGCGGCAGCGCCAAGCAGCCAGAGCAGCAAGGCACAACTCCGCCGCAGGCCGCGGCTCACCCATTGCGGAGTTGTTGAAGGTCTGGCGTCGTGGCGGGGCGATCTACGGCTCACGGCGCTCCTCCCCGGCCACGGCGATCCCGGACGGAAACGGCTCTCCGTCGGCCCATACCGCGCCATCGGCAAAGGTCTCCCGCTTCCAGATGGGAACCTGCTTCTTGAGCGTGTCGATCAGCCAGCGGCAGGCGTCGAAGGCCTGGGCGCGGTGCGCGGAGGCTGCCACAATCAGCACACTGGTCTCGCCAATCTGGAGGCGGCCGAGGCGGTGAACCATCGTCACATGCCGCACGCCGAAGCGCTCCACGGCTTCGGCGGAGATCTCGCGCATCTGGCGCAGAGCCATCGTTTCGTACGCCTCGTAGTCCAGCCAGAGGGTCTGGCGACCGCGCGTGTTGTTGCGGACGATGCCGTCGAAGACGACTACCGCGCCGTCGGCCGCATCCTTGGCGGCAGCGATCAGACCGGCAGCGTCAATGGGCTCGTGGACCAAAGCAATCGCGGAGGGTGCTGAGGGTTCCTTGCCCTCCGGCGCGCCGCCGGAGACGGGCGGCAGCAGGCCCACTTCGTCCCCGTCGCTCAGAAGGTGAGCGGGCGAGGCAAACTCGGCATTGACGCTGACCGCGATCCCGCGCAGCACCGCGCCGGCGTCCACGCCCGGAACGCGCACGGCCAACTGCGCTCGCACCTTGTCGAGCAGATCGCCGACCGAAGAGCCTTCCGGCAGATCGTCGGCGTAAGCGCTGGTTCCCAGCCAGTCCTTGAGGATTCCGAAAAGTAACAGGTTGACCCGCATGGCTCCCAAAGAGAATACCGCCTGCACGTTAGACGCGCGAGGCTGTATTTCGATGAAGGGGTGCGGACTTGGGGCCTTGCCCTTGTTTTGCTCGAGTTGAGGCTCAAATGCAAAGAGGGCCGGCAGGTTCGCCGGCCCCCGTTGCACTTGCACGATGCAGCGCGCTTACGCGATACTGCCCGCCTTCTGCCCTGCTTCGACGGCAGGGGCGGAGTCGGGGCGCGCCTTCAGCAGCGGCAGCGCCACATCCAGCACATCGTCGATGCGGTTGGCGTAGTGTACTTCCACGCCTTCCATCATCTCCGGGGTCAGATCCTCCTCCACGTTCTGGCGGTTTTCCGCCGGCAGAATGATCGTCCGCACCCCGGCGCGGCGGGCTGCAAGGAACTTCTCCTTGATGCCGCCCACCGGCAGCACGTTGCCGCTGAGAGTGATCTCTCCGGTCATTGCCGTCAGCGGGCGCACCGGCGTGTCGGTCAGCAGCGAAGCCAGCACGGTAGCCATGGTTACGCCCGCCGAAGGGCCGTCCTTGGGAATGGCCCCGGCCGGCACGTGAATGTGCAGGTCGAGGTCCTTGTTGAAGTCCTCCGGCAAGCCCAGCCGCGCATAGTTCGAGCGCACCCATGTCAGCGCTGCCTGCATCGACTCCTGCATCACCTGCCCGATCTGTCCGGTCATCGTGAAGCCGCCCTTGCCCTTCATCTTGTTGGCTTCGATGAACAGCACGTCGCCGCCCGCCGGGGTCCAGGCCAGCCCCACGGCCACACCCGGACGCTTGACGCGCTCGGCCACTTCCGTCTCCACACGCACCTGAATGCCGCCCAGAAACTCCTTCAGGATCTCGCGGTTGACGACGAGCTTTTCCTTCTTGCCCTCCACCACGCGCCGGGCCTGCTTGCGGCAGACCGTGCCAATCACCTGTTCCAGCTTGCGCACGCCCGCTTCGCGCGTGTAGTGGCGGGTGATATGCCGGATGGCGTCCTCGGGAAACTCGATCTGCTCCGCGGTAATGCCGTTTTCCTTGATCTGCCGGGGCACCAGATACCGGTTGGCGATGTGCAGCTTCTCCTCTTCGCTATAGCCCTCCAGCGGGATCAGCTCCATGCGGTCCAGCAGCGGCGGCGGCACCGGGTCCAACTGGTTGGCCGTGCAGATGAACAGCACCTTCGACAGATCGAACGGCACGTCCAGATAGTTGTCGCGGAAGGTGTTGTTCTGTTCCGGGTCCAGCGTCTCCAGCAGCGCCGAGGCCGGGTCGCCGCGGAAGTCGCGGCCCAGCTTGTCCACCTCGTCCAGCATGATCACCGGGTCGTTGGTCTCCGCGCGGCGGATAGACTGGATAATCTGTCCCGGCAACGCGCCGATGTAGGTCCGGCGATGGCCGCGAATCTCGGCCTCGTCGTGCATGCCGCCCAGCGAGATGCGCTGGAACTTGCGGCCCAGTGCGCGCGCAATGGAGCGGCCCAGCGAGGTCTTGCCCACGCCCGGAGGCCCCACGAAGCACAAGATCGGCCCCTTCATGTCGGGCTTCAGTTCCAGCACGCTCAGGTAGTCCAGAATGCGGTCCTTCACCTTCGTCAGCTCGTAGTGATCCTCGTCCAGAATCTCCCGCGCCTTGGCAATGTCGATGCTCGCGCCGGAGCTCTTGGTCCACGGCAGCACCGCCAGCCATTCGATGTAGTTGCGGGTCAGCGAGTAGTCGGCTGCCATCGGCGACATGCGCGAAAGGCGTCCCAGTTCCTTCAGAGCCTCTTTCTTGGTCTCCTCGGGCATGCCTGCGGCTTCAATCTTCTGGCGCAGTTCCTCGGTCTCGCGCTGCCCCTCGTCCTGCTCACCGAGTTCCTTCTGGATGGCCTTCAGTTGCTCGCGCAGATAGTAGTCGCGCTGCGACTGCTGCACCTGGTCCTGCACTTCGGACTGGATCTTGGTGCGCAGTTGCTGCACCTCGATCTCCTTGGCCAGCATCCGGTTCAGTTGGTCCAGCCGGTCGAAGATGCCCGGCGTCTCCAGCAACTGCTGCTTCTCGTCCGTGGTCAGGAAGGGCAGCGAAGAGGCCACAAAGTCGATCAGGCGGCTCGGATCTTCAATATTGCCTGCGATTGTGCGCAGTTCGTCGGATAGCGTCTGCGACTCGGAGACAATCTGCTGGAACTGGACAACCACATTGCGCACCAGCGCCTCGAAGCCCGAGGTGGCAGCCGGCTCCACATCCGCCGCCACTTCCACCTCGGCCACCATGAACGGTTCGGTCTGCACAAAGCGCAGCAGGCGAACCCGCTCCGTGCCTTCGGTGAAGACAAAACGGCTCTGGTTGGGCATCCGCACCACTTTATGCACCGTGGCCAGAGTGCCCACCGTGTGCAGGTCCGCGGGTTGGGGAGCATCGACGCGCGGGTCCAACTGCGTCGCCACCACAATGGCGCGCTCATCGCCCAGCGACTCGATCAACTGGATGGAACTCTCGCGGCCTACGGTCAGCGGCAGTACGGCATGGGGAAACAGAACCGTATCGCGAACCGGAAGGACCGCAATGCGGCGAACCGAGGGCGAGCCCTCAGTGGCAGAAGGGGCGGAAAGGGACGCAGCGGGAGATGTCTTTTGCATTGAGTGTCCTTTTGTCAACTTTCCTTCATTTGACTACTAAGAAATGGAAAAGGTTGCAAAAAGCCTTCAGGCGCTGCCGCGCTGCACCCTTTCGGCCGCCTCCGCGGCGGGAAAACCGCTGATCCCGTCTACGTGCAGCGGACCGTGCCGGGTTCCCTGCCGGAGTAAGCCTACACCCAAAATGCGCGCTCGAAAGGCGCTTTCCTGCGCCATGGCGTCTCTCTCATCCCGGAAGGAAGTCTCTGTTTGCATGGCCTTTATTGATCCGGCAACTAAATACTGTCGCCGTGCCCCATCCTTTCCCGCGTCTTTTTGCGGGAAAGGGTGGGAAAGCAATGTCACTCTTTTCTTGCCGGATCAATAAAGAATGTATCGGCGGAAAACGGCCTGGCGTGAGGCGCGGCAAGCAGAAGGCCCGGACACCTTCCCATGTGCCGGATCGATCGCCGGGTCGTCCGGCGACAGTTTGCCCGGCCTTTCATGCGCCGGACTTATTGATCCTGCCCTCAAATAGAAGCACCGTGCCCCATCCATTTCGCAGGTTTTATCGCGAAATGGGTGGGAAAGCAGGACAGTATTTAAGGGCCGGATCAATAGCTGGCCGGGGTGTCTTCTTCCTGCAGAATGGCGGATTCGATCTGTTCCCACAGCTCATCCGGCGGCTCGATGGCGGGCAGCAACTGGCGGGCGGCCTCGGCGATGGCCTCAATGTCGGCCAGCAGCGCGCTGCAAAGGGCGCAGCCGGCCAGATGGGGGTCGGAAGATAAATCGACTCCGGAGCCGATCAACTCGGGCAGTTGGGCCTGGAACTGGTCGCAGGTCATCGTGCGGGGATCTCCGCTCATGACTGAACCTCCTGCTGGACGCGGAGGCGCAGAATTTCCCGCAACCTGAGCCGCGCCTTGTGCAGTTGGGATTTGCTGTTGCCAATCGAGCAGTCGAGCATGGCCGCAATTTCATTATGCTCGTACCCCTCGATGTCGTGCAGGATGAAAATGAGACGATAGCCGGCCGGCAGGTCGGCCACCGCGCGTTCCAGCGTGAGCCGGTTGATGGAGCCTGAAAGCGTGGGATCGGGTGCGCCGAAGCTGCGGCCCGGACCGTCATCGGGGCCCGGCTCCATGGCTTCGTCCAGCGAGACGAGTTGCAGACCCTTGCGGCGCAGTTGCATCAGGACCACATTGATGGTGAGCCGGTGCAGCCAGGTGGAAAATGCCGAGTCGCCGCGGAAAGTGGCGATCTTGCGGTGCAGTTGCAGAAAAGCTTCCTGGGTCAGATCCTCGGCTTCGGCCGTGTTGCCCACCATGCGCAGGCAGAGGGAGTAGATGCGCCGTTTGTGCCGGGCATAGAGCAGCGAAAAGGCCTGGTGATCGCCGGCCTGGGCGCGAAACAGCACCGCGTCCTCGGCCGGCGCCTGTGCGGCGGGCGCGGTCTCCGGTGCGGCGTCGGTAGTGCCTGCTCCATCCGGCGTTTCTGCCGGAAACTGCGTGGCGGACATGCCGTTCCTCGATCGGGAAACTTGCGGGGCTGCGCAAGCCTCCTATCCTCGTTAGTATAAGAGGAAGCGGTGGCATGCGCGAGTTGCGGCGGCAAAGACCGGAACCGGCACTGCGCGAGCTCTTGGTTCGGGGTTGTGTTTCGGCTGGAATGGGACGATGCCGTCCCAGCGCTTTTTGGGAGAGAGTCGTGCGGAGAAGGCTGGCGGTAGAGTGCGGGAGTCGGGGCGGAGCGCGAACGCGCACGGCGAGGCTGCTTCTTCCGCTCCTCCTCTGCTTGGGCGGCGCGGCGCGGTCCGGCCTCGCGCAAGCAGACATTCCCGCCGCTCTCCCGCTCCCATCCTCCTCCGAGCCTCTATCCGCTTCCCCATGGATGGGCCGCACCCTCAGCGGAATTACGTTCGAGGGCGTCGGGCGCGAGCGCCTGGAGCCGCTTTCGTCGCACTTTACCGAATACGAAGGCAAGCCTCTGGAAGCCGCGGCCCTGCGCTCCATGCTGCGTCAGCTCTATGCCACCGGGCTTTATGAGACGGTGCGGGCAGAGGCGCGCTCAACCGCAGGCGGCGTGGAGCTGATCTTTAACGGTACGCCCCGCCAGTTTGTTGGAACGGTCGGCGTGGTGGGTGCCAGGGGCGCCACCATGAATACGCAGTTGACGCGCGCCACGCGGCTGAGCGCCGGCGCGCGGTTTACCCCTGCGCGGCTGGCCCAGGCCCAGGAGCAGATGCGCGCGGCGCTGGCCGACAACGGCTTCCACGAGCCCACCATTACCTACACCCTTACTCCGCATCCGCTGGAGCAACTGGTGGACGTTAATTTTTTCGTGGTCTCCGGTCCCCAGGCGCGCGTCGGCGCGGTCCAGGTTGCCGGCGACGCGGGCATGAGCCAAGAGGAGTTTCGCCGCCACGCGCGGTTGCGCAACAATGCCCGCGTCGATCACGACACGGCCAATCGAGCTCTCTCCGGCATGCTCCGTCACTATCAGAGTCAGGAGCGCTTCGAGGCCGAGATCAAGCTCGAATCGCAGCGCTACGACCCTGCCACGCACCGCTCGGAGTTCCGCTTTTCCGCCAATCGCGGACCCATCGTCAAGATTCTCGTCGAGGGCGCGGGAGTGGCCCCGGAAAAGATCAAGCGCCTGATCCCTGTCTTTGAAGAAGGAACGGTGGACGAGGATCTGTTGAACGAGGGCGGCCGCCGCCTGCGCGACTACTACCAGCGGCTGGGATTCTTCGATGTCAAAGTGTCCCACGAGCAGCAGAGCAGCGACGGCGCGCAGGTGACCATCGTCTACCATGTGCAGCCCGGCGGGCCCAGGCGCGTGGAGAGCGTGTCGGTGGCGGGCAATCGCTACTTCAAGGCGGCCACGCTGAAGGAACTGCTGAATGTGCGCGCGGCCGATTCGCTCGATCGCCACGGCAGCTACAGCCAGGCGCTGGTCTCGGCTGACATCGCCGCGCTGGAAGGCGTCTACCGCAACAACGGTTTCGCGCAGGTCAAAGTGACGCCGGAAACCAGCGCGCCGAAGGCCGCGGCGCACGGCAAGATCGCGCCGCTGGCCGTGCTGTACCGCGTCAACGAAGGTCCGCAAACACTGGTGGGCTCGGTGAGCATCGAGGGCAACCAGAGCGTTCCGGCCCAGCAGCTCACGCCGCTCCTGAACACCACCGCGGGCCAGTTGTTTTCGCCGCAGTATCTGGCCGGCGACCGCGATGCGTTGACCACGCTTTACCTGAGCCGCGGCTTCGGCCAGGTGTCGGTGAATGTAGTGCAGCAGGCCGATCCGCGGGACGCGGGCAAGGTGGACGTGGTCTTTCACGTCGCCGAGGGCCAGCAGACCTTTGTGCGCAAGGTGCTGCTCACGGGCCTGCATTACACGCGCCCGCAGACCGTGGAGCGGGCCATCACGCTGCATCCCGGCGACCCGCTCAACGAGATGGCGCTCAGCGATACGCAGCGCAACCTCTACGAATATGCCCTCTTCAACGAGGTGGACGCCGCCATTGAGAATCCGTCCGGCGGCGAGACGCGCAAGACCATTCTGCTGCAGGCTGTCGAGGCGCGCCGCTGGGCGCTCACCTACGGCTTCGGCTTCGAGGCCCAGACAGGCACGCCGCAGAGCAACTGCGGCAGCGCCAGCGTGCTCGGCGTCAGTTGCAACCCCAATGGCAAAACCGGCGTCAGCCCGCGCGTCATCCTCGACATTACCCGCAACGGTCTGTGGGGACGCGAGCAGTCGGCTTCCTTGCGCGGCACCTACGGCCTGCTCGAGCAGAAGATCGACCTGCTCTTCCAGCTTCCGCGTTTCGACGGCAACCGCAACTTCGGGCTCACCTTCTCCGGCGGCTACGCCAACAGCAAGGACGTGACCACCTACGTGGCCTCGCGCCTGCAGGCTGGCATGAGGCTTACTGAGAATTTTCTCTCCCCCGGTTCGCGCATCTCCAAGGCCAACACGCTGGTCTGGGAGTACAACTTCCGGCGCGTCAAGGTGGCGCAGGAGAGCCTGCAGGTGGCCCCCGGCTACCTCACCCAGCTTTCCACGGCCGTGCGCGTCGCCGGCCCTTCGCTCACATGGATTCGCGATACCCGCGACTCGCCGCTGGACGCGCATCGCGGCACCTACACCAGCTTTCAGGACTTTGTTTCGGCCAACGACTTCGGCGCCGAAGTGGGTTTCAACCGCCTCGATCTGCAGAACTCGAACTACTTCAGCTTCGCCAAAGGCCGCTTCGTACTGGCGCGCAATACCCGCTACGGCCAGGAGCGGGCCTTCCGTTCGCCGAAGACGGTGCTGCTGCCCCTTCCCGAGCGGCTCTATGCCGGCGGCGCGACATCGCTGCGCGGCTTTGCCATGAACGGCGCGGGGCCCCGCGATCCAGAGACCGGTTATCCGATCGGCGGCGCGGGAGCGCTGGTGAACAGCACCGAACTGCGCCTGCCCCCGCCCACGCTGCCGTGGGTCGGCAATACCGTCAGTTTTGTGCTCTTTCACGATATGGGCAACGTCTTTGCCAACGCGGGCGACGCGTGGATCAGCGCGCTCCGGGCGCACCAGCCCGGCAAGGGAGCCTGCCGCGCCGCGGTTTCGCTCACCTACGATCCCACCAAAGCCCCGCCCGGCCCCATCTCGTCCACCGGTGCTGAGGGCTACTGCAACTACAACTATTTCTCGCACACGCCGGGCTTGGGCATGCGCTACCACACCCCTGCCGGACCCATCCGGCTCGACTTCGGGTATAACCTGAATCCGCCCATCTATCCGGTGATCTACAACTATTCGCTCTCCCAGCCGACCTCGCAGCCGCACCTCGGCCAGGCCGACCACTTCAACTTCTTCTTCAGCCTGGGGCAAACCTTCTGATGAACGAGCGGGCAACAATACGGCGGAGTTCCTTGGGCTTGGCGCTGAAGTTGGCGTTGCCGATGGCGATTCTTGCCGCTCTGCTGAGCGCGCCCGGCGTCGGCGCGCAGACGGCCCCCGCGCCCGCGCAGCCCGCCGACGCTGCTGCGCCGGTTGTCCTGGACAGCGTGGTGGCCGTGGTCAATCGCCACGCCATCCTGGCCAGCGACATCGACGACGAGATTCGGCTCTCCGTGCTCGATCCGGTGCAGGGCGGGCAGGGAACTCTGACGCGCCAACATGCTCTTGAGCAGCTCATCAGCCGCACGCTGATCCAGCAGCAGATTCGCAGCGAGGATGAGCAGGCTTCGGAGCCCAAGCAGGCCGAGGTGGATGCGCGGCTGGCCGAGATTCGCCGCGAACTGCCCCTCTGTGTGCGCAGCAACTGCGCCTCCGACGAGGGCTGGAAGAGTTTTCTGGCGGCCCACGGCCTTACCCCGGCCCGGGTCAACGCGTATCTCCGCTACCGCCTGCAGATTCTCACCTTCATCGAGCAGCGGTTCCGGCAGGGCATCCAGATTACGCAGGAGGAAGTCGCTGCGTACTACAACAAGACGCTCGTGCCGCAGTACGCGCCCGGCGAGACTGTGCCCCCGCTCGAACTGGTCCGGCCGCGGCTGGAAGAGATTCTGCTCCAGCAGCGCGTCAACGTGATGTTTGACGACTGGCTCGCCAACCTGCGCAAGCAGGGCGACGTCGAGGTTCTGGACCCTTCCCTTGAAACCGCGGACGGTGCTGCCGCCGGGAAAGGAGCAGGCCTGTGAGCGGCATCGAGCCCGGCGAAGCTCCTGGGTTGCGCGAAGCGCCCGAATTCCAGCAGCGGCCCAGGGAGCCCGAGCCCAGGCCAGCCCGCAGTCGCCTGCGGCGCTTCTTCCTGCGCCACGTACCGCTCACCGCGGCTGCGCTTACCTTGCTGGCTGCCTTGGGTTTCGCCGGCCTGTATGCGTGGATGAGCTCGGCGAGTTTTGAAAACTTTGTCCGCCGGCGTCTGGTGGCCACGCTGGAGCAGGCCACCGGCGGCCGCGTGCAGATCGCTTCGTTCCACTGGCGGGCCCTCAGCCTGGAGGCCGAGGTCGGCGGGCTGGTGCTGCACGGAACCGAGGATGCGGGCGAGGAGCCGCTGGCCACTGTCGAGCGCCTCGACGTGCGTTTCAGCATCCTCGACCTCTTCAGTCCCCGGATTCTGTTGCGCTCGTTTGACGTGACGCGGCCAACGTTCCACTTCATCGTCTACCAGGATGGCTCCACCAATCAGCCCACCCCGCGCCGGGTGCGGCGGCAGGGCAGGCCCGCGCTCGACCGCCTCTTCGACATGAAAGCCGGCGAATTCTCCGTGCGGCAGGGGCTGCTGCACTACGAGGATCGCGCCACTTCCTTCGACTACCAGAATCGCTATCAGCCGCTGGACCTTGCCGCGGACGATGTGGCCCTGGTGCTCGCCTATGTGGCCGCGGAAAAGCGAACTCCCGAGAGTTATCGCATCCAGGCCGGGGCTACCGACCTGAATCTGACGCGCAGCGGCGTCAAGTCAAAATATCCGCCCGTGCACGGCTACTTTCAGGCCACGCTCGATCTGGAGCGCAACGCGGCCCGGCTCACATCGCTGCGCATTACGGCGCGCGGCCGCGACAAGGTGGAGCACTCGCTGGATGTCACCGGCGCGCTGACCGATTTCGCCCACCCCAGGTGGCAGGCGCAGGTAGCCGGAGAGTTGGACCTGCGCCTGATCGATCCCATCACCGGCTATCCGGCCGCGCCCGAGGGCCTGGCCCGCCTTGACCTGCAGGCGCGTGGCGACAAGGACGGTTTTCAGGCCGAGGGCCCGGTGCACATTGAGAACGGCGCATACGTGGGTACGGGCGTGGTGGCGCACGGCCTGCGACTCGATTGCCGCGTCCACGCGGATGCGCGGCGGCTGCTGATCGACCAGGTGGTGGTGCGGCTCCGCCAGGGCGGCACCATGGAGGGCGTGGTGGATCTGGCCCCGTGGCTGCCGCCGGATATGCCGCCGCGCGCGCACACGGCTAGCCGCAACATTGCGCCGCCTCCGCCTCCTCTCTCCGTGATTCCCATGAACGGCCGGGTGACGGCAGAGTTCAAGGGCGTCACTCTCGATACGCTGCTGGATATGGTGGCTACTCCACCGTTCCAGCGTTTGGGCCTCGATGCCCAGGTAAACGGAACGGCGTTGGCGCTGTGGACCAACGGCGATACGAATTCGGTTGCTGTCTCCGCCAACCTGGGGCTGAGCCCCTCGGGCCGTCCCCTGCCGGGAGAAGCCCCGGCCAACGGCGTCCTCGATGCAACCTACACCCAGAAAAACGGCGGCGTGGATGTGCGCAAACTCGAACTGCGCCTGCCCGCCAGCGAGGTGACGGCGCACGGCGAGCTGGGCGCATTCCCCATGACCAGCCCGTCGGCCATTGCCGTCGATCTTCGCACCCGCAATCTGGGCGAGTTTGATACCGTGCTGCGCGACCTGGGGCTCAAGCGCGGCGCTCGCAGCGGAGCGGCGGCATTGCCCTTCCTCATCGGCGGGCTGGCGGAGTTCCATGGCGTGTGGAGCGGTTCGCTGCTCAACCCGAAGATTGGCGGCAATCTGAAAGCGTCCCAGCTTGCCTTTGAATTGCCGCCGCCGAACGCGCTGCCGAACGCCGCCCAGGCGCAGTCCGGATACGTGCATCTCGATTCCCTCGATGCGGCGGGCAGTTACTCCGAAACCCGCATCCAGGTGGAGCGCGCGCAGCTTGTGCGCGGCAAGTCGAAGCTGTCTCTAAGCGGAAGCCTTGAGGCTGCGCCAGCGCGCGCGCCGGCCTTCGATGCCAACTCCCTGTTGCACGCCAAGCTGCAGGCCGTGCGGCTGGATACCGGCGATGTGCAGCCCTTTCTTGGAACCAATGTGCCCATCGAAGGACTGCTGGATGCGCAGATTCAGGCCGACGGCCCGGTGCGCGCGCTCAGCGGTACGGGATGGGCAGAGCTGAACGCTGGCACTGTCTATGGCGAGCCGGTGAAGCGGCTGCGGGTGCAGGGCAGCATCGCCGGCCAGACGCTGCATCTCGCCCAGGTAACCGCATCCACACCGGCAGGCGTGCTGACAGGCTCCGGCAGCTACGGCCTGCGCGACGGCCAGTTTCAGGGCGAGGTGCGCGGCACGGCGATCGACGTTGCAAAGATTGACTGGGTGCGGCGGCAGAACTGGGGAGCTACAGGCAAGCTGACCTTCAACGCCCACGGCTCCGGCACTCTGAATGACCCGCGCGTTGAGGCCGACGCGACGCTCGCCGCGCTGGAAGTCGAGGGCCAGCCGCTCGGCAGTGTCCATCTAGCGGCGCACACGGCCGGCCGCTCGATAGCCTACGACCTGACCAGCCGTCTGCAAGGCGCGCAGATGTCGGCGCATGGGCAAACCGGATTTGACGGCGGCTATCCCACCCAGGCCCGGATGGATTTTTCGCAGTTCGATATTGGCGCACTGCTCAAGCTTGCCCATGTACAGGCCTTCAGCGGCGAGTCGTCGCTGGCCGGCGCCATCACCCTGGCCGGGCCGCTTGCCCACATCGGACAAATGCGCGGAGAGGCGCGGCTGCAAGACCTGGAAGCCACCATATCCGGCGTGCACCTGAAGAGCGAGGGCGGTTTGCACGCTCTCCTCGCCGGCGGGCGCATCCATCTTGACCCTCTGCATGTCACCGGCGAAAGCACCGACATGCGTATCGAAGGCAGCATGGCGCTGGAAGGCGAGCGGCAGTTGGACCTTGCCTCGTCCGGAACCGTGAACCTGAAACTGGCCGAGACGCTCGATCCCGACCTGACCGCCAGCGGCGTTTCCACCTTCACCGTGGAGGCCCACGGGCCGCTGAAGAATCCCGGGCTGCAAGGCCGCGTGGACTTCCAGAACGGTTCGCTCGCGCTGGGCGACGTGCCCAACGGACTCAGCCAACTGCACGGCACGCTCTTGTTCAACCAGAACCGCCTTGAAGTGAAAAGCCTCACGGCCATGAGCGGCGGAGGACTGCTGAGCGTGGGCGGTTCTCTCAGCTACCAGAACGGCCTCTACGCCGATCTGACGGCCACGGGCAAGGGCATCCGCATTCGGTATCCGCAGGGCGTCAGTTCGCTGGCCGACGCCTCGCTGCGCTTGCAGGGCTCGCGCAACAACCTGCTGCTGGGCGGCGATGTGACGATTACCCGCTTCATGGTGAGCCCCGACATGGATTTTGCCGCGCTGGCCACGCAGGCCAACGCCGTCCAGGCGCCCGCGCCGCCCGGCGCTCCGTCCAACCACCTGCGGCTCGACGTGCATATTGTCTCCTCGCCGCAGTTGAACTTCCAGAACGCCTTTGCCAAGCTGGCCGGCGATGTGGACCTGCGCGTCCGCGGCACCCTGGCAACGCCGGCGTTGCTGGGCCGTATCTCCATCACCGAGGGCAGCGCCATGATCGCCGGCACGCGCTACGATCTGCAGCGCGGCGAAATCGCCTTCACCAACCCCGTGCGCATCGATCCGCTCATCGATCTGAACGCCACGGCGCACGTGGAAGACTACGACATCGCGCTCGGCCTCCATGGCACCGTCGAGAAGCCCAGCGTCACCTATCGCAGCGATCCTCCTCTCCCCGAGGCCGACGTGGTGGCACTGTTGGCGCTGGGCCGGACCGAGAGCCAGCAGCGCATCTATACGCAGCAGCAGGTGCAGGCGCTCTCCAACCCCACCACCGACGCGCTATTGGGCGGCGCGCTCAACGCCACCGTCTCCAGCCGCGTGCAGAAGCTCTTCGGCGCCAGCTCCGTCAAGGTGGACCCCAACTATCTGGGCGCGCTCGGCAACTCCACCTCCCGCATCATCGTCGAGGAGCAACTCGGACGCAACCTTACGCTGACCTACGCCACCAACGTGAATACCACAGGCCAGCAGTTGATCCAGGCCGAGGTGGCCATCAACCGCCACGTCTCCCTCCTGGTGGCGCGCGACGAGTCGGGCGTCTTCTCCATGGTCATCAAGGCCACCCGCCGCTACCGCTAGAGAAGTCACGGCAACCACGCAGACTCTCTCATGGCCGTGCAAGCAAAGCGCTCCGGCAAGCGCGCGGTCACTTTGCTCCCTGCCGGCGGCCTCCGTCGGCATCGTCCAGACTATGGCCAAGCGGGCGGAATTGCAGCTTGCCCGCGCGGCTAGCCCTTTTGGCCCGATACATGGCCCGATCTGCGCACTTCAGCAACACATCGGCATCCGTGCCGTCCTGGGGATAGAAGGCAATGCCGATGCTGGCCGTCATGCGCACTTCGTAACCGGACAGGTGCATGGGCTGCTGGATTGAAGCGTGCAGACGCTCCAGCAGACGAATGGCATCCGTTCGATCGGTCAACTCGATCTGTACCAGGATGAACTCGTCGCCGCCCAGCCTTGCCACTGTGTCGCCCTCGCGCACGCATCCGCTCAAGCGCCTTGCAATCTCCACCAGAGCCTGATCGCCGGCGTCATGGCCAAGGTTGTCGTTGATCTCTTTGAAGAAATCCAGATCGATGAACAGGACAGCCAACTGCGCCTTGTGCCGTTTGCTCCCGGCGATGGCCATGGCAAGGCGGTCGGAGAGCAGCCGCCGGTTGGGGATACGGGTGAGCGGGTCGAAGTAGGCGATCCTGCTCAGCGCGGCCTGCGCCTTCCTTTCCGTGAGGTCGGCGAATGTGGCTACAAAGCCCGCTGCATGTCCCATGCTGAAGATCGGAATGCAGATCAGCTCGGCCGGAAAAGTCGTCCCGTCTTTCCGGCGGAGCATCGTCTCGTGCCGGATGCCTGCCGCACCCGCGGCGGCGCTCACATCGCTGTGCGTAATGTGCAGAGTCGCAGCCTCTGTGCCGATCAACTCCTGTTCCGTGCAGCCGAGAATGTCGAGGGCGGCCTTGTTGGCAAAGGTGATGGTTCCCGCGGTATCCACCCTGCAGACCCCGTCCCCGATCGCATTCAGGGTCAGCAGGTTTTGGATTCCCGAGTCGCGCAACTCGTAGTAACTCGATTGGCGTTCCAGCGTTGCGCCAACCAGCACCACAACGCCCAGCAGCGACTCCAGCAGATCGCGCGGCGCCTCGCACGTGCCGTAGTAGCCGGCCAATAGAATGGCCTCGGTGCGGCTATGCACGGTCACCGGCAACGCAATCCAGACGGCAGGGCGGGGAACCGGGGTGGCTTCGGTCGCCATGAAGCCCGAGTCCAGAACCTGCCGCAACATTCCGCGCACGGTGGCCTTGGCCTCTGGAGCCAAAGCGGCAAGTGCCTCGGCGTCGTCGATGGCGTCGTGCGGCAGGAAGCTGACAGTGTCCAGTCCGAACGCCGCATGGACGATCTGGCTGGCTTCCGGAAGCACTTGGGCCCCGGGCAACATGCTGGCCATGTACTGCGCCGTGCGCATGAAGGCGCGGGCGCAATCCTGCGAGGCAAAGCGGTGGCCGGGCGCGGCGGACCCTCGTGCGCTGGCGCGGAAGGGGCGAAGGAACAGGTGCTCGACGAAGAGTTCGTCGAAGGAGTCTTCGAGGGAGAGGTTGACGATCTTCGTCTTCCGGCGTACCGCGCGCATGGCCTCTTCCGCCTGGGGCGATAGCAGGATGTCGAGTGCGCCTGCCAGCGCGGTGTTGCCTGCCAAATGAAAACGGTTGTCGGGAATAGCCGGCAGCAACCCGATACGGACGGCATTTTCCAATTGCAGGTGTTCGCCGAATGCTCCGGCGATGTGCACGGCCTGGAGATCGTCGAGTGGGAGCCCGGCCAGGCGGCACAGGCTGTCAAGCCCGGCAGCCACCGCGGCTTTGGCCTGTTGCAGCGTGTCGATGTCGGCTTTGCTGACGGTGAAGTGCTGGCCGGCCACATCCACATCGATCGGCGTCGTTGTCGGCCTGCCCAGTTCGTCGATCTGACCCGCCTCGGCCAGATGCGCCAGCAGGTCAACCAGTCCCGAGCCGCAAATGCCGCGCGGCGCATCGCTCCCCAGGCATTCGCCTTTCCAGTCTCCACTGCGGGACCGCGTCAGGCGATGGATGGCGCCCAGCTCCGCGGCCATGCCGCAGCCGATGCCGATGCCCTCGAAGGCAGGGCCGCCTGCCGCTGCCGCTACCCATAGTTGCCGGCCATCCCACAGGCCCATCTCCGAGTTGGTACCGAAATCGATCAGCACGGAGGGCGCCGGAAGATCCAGCATCCGCGTGTGAACCACTCCCATCACCAGATCCGATCCCACGAACCCGCCCAGTGCCGGAACCAGAGATACTTCGGTTTCGGGATTCAGATCCAGACGCCGGGCCAGATCGGGCTGAAGGAAGGAATCGCTCTCCAACGAGCTGTTCCAACGCTTGGGATCGAGCAAAGGCCGCGGATTGGCGCCGCTAAGAAGGGCCAGCATCGCGGAGTTTCCCACCACTTCCAGACGGGCCACTGCTTTGGCGGGAATCCCTTCTCCTCCCAGCAGATCGTAAAGAGCATTGTGGATTGCGTCCACTGCCAAAGACTGCATGCGCCGCTGCTGTTCGGGCGATTCCGACGCCATCTGCAGACGGCCAACGATGTCGGAACAGTCCTCGGACTGGGGATTCGGCCCGGTACGCACGGCAATCCGCTGGCCGGTGGAAAGATTGCACGCCGCCAGCGAGATGCTCGTCGTTCCAAGATCCACGGCTATGCCGAACCGCGCATCTGCGGGCGCTTCGGATTCGGTGACGGGGTAGCTCGGAAGGTAGGGCGCAAGAATAGGTGCGCGCCACGGCGATGGCCGCGCCTGCAGCAGGACGGTAACGTCCATGCTTGACCGCGGAAGAATCTGGCAGGCAAGGCGCACGCCCTCGGCCTTGTCCTTTTCGCTCAGATGCAACAATTCCGCGGGAGAAAGCGGACCGCCGGATCCGGCGTCGATGCGCACCCGGCACAGGCCGCATCCCCCGATGCCCGAACACGCGGACCGTACGCGCACACTGCTGCTGTTCAGAATGTCCCGCAGAGAAACTCCAGGAACAAAACCGACCTGCCGGACAGATCGATCCTGTTCGTCTTCGCGGCGCACTCCCACATGAAGAGTCGGCTCTTTCATCTGCTCCGGCCAGCGGGCCATTCGTGCGCCGCCGCAATCAGCGCTGCTACATTGGCTTCTTCCGCCTCGGGCGGAATCTCGCACCCGGAAGACAGAATGAAGCCGCCGCGCCCGTCAAACCGGGCCAACAAGCCATCCGCGCACGCGCGAATGCTGCTGGCGGTATCCGTTACAAAGCTCATCGACTTGACGTTGCCGTCCAGACAGAGAGGATTATTCCCCATGGCCCCGTCCAGCGAGTCCAGGTCTACGCAGTAGTCGATGTTGCCAATATCGATGCCGAAGGAGGAGTAGAGCGGCAGGATCGCGCGCGTTTGTCCGGCGATGTGCAGCCAGTTGGCCTTGGCGCCCGCCTGCTTGAAGGCCGCGGCCAAACGCGCAACCCGCGGACCGATCAACTCACGAAAGAGTCCCGCGGGCACAACCTCCTGGTTGGATGCCGGATCGAAGATCAGCACGATGTCCGCGCCGGCTTCCAACTGGGCCAGGCCATACGCTCCGGCGATGCTCGTCGAGTAGTCCAGCAATTGCAGAAACCTGTGCGGCTTATCGACTGCCAGATACAAAGCCCGCTCCATGCCCACCAGTTGCGCCGCGCCGGTCAGCGGCCCCTGCACCAGTCCGATGACGGCCGCGCCGTCGCCCACGCCGGCGCGCAGCCGCCGGGTCATCTCGATCACCTCCGGCATGCGCCCGGACCTTGCGGGAATCGGATGGCTCATGCTGCCAAAGTCGCAATCTGGAGTGAACGGGGGAGTGTCGATGGCCGGGTAGATGCCTTCCCTGCGGATCACTCCGCCGCCCAGCGACTCTGACTCGATCGTCAGGTCGAGCACGGCAAAGACCGCGTCCAACCCATAATGACGCCAGGCGGCCAGTTGGCACTCCGCCGCCACTGCTCCGGACGACAGGTATTCGTCCACGCTCCGGCCAGCCACTTTCGCGGCGTGGGCAAAGATCTGTGGCACCACCGGCGGGCGGTCGCAGGGTTGACGCAGGATCGTCTGTCGGAGTCGCTCAATGGCCAGCATCTTCACCATCCAGTAGGGCTGTTACATAATTGACGGCGTCGAAGGCCGTTTGGCCGACGTAATCCACCATCAAAGTATCGGCAGTACACTGCTTCAGCGCCGCGCCTCCGGCCAGTACCTTGACGTGGCCGAGTCCTGCCGCGCTCAGGGCCGGCCTCATCTTTCGCACCAGGGGAACAATGCTTGAGATCAGCCCGCTGATGCACACAGCCACCGCGCCGCTTTCACCAGCGGCCTTCACCACGGAAGCTACCGATGCGTCCCTTCCGCAGTCCACCACCTTGATGTGCGCTCCCGAGAGCAGAACCCTCAGGATGGATTTGCCGATGTCGTGGATGTCGCCTTCCAGGCAGGCGGCCACCACTGTGCCCCGCGGATTGGGAAGACCGAACCTTCGGGGAAACAACTGGTTGATGACAGCCATCACTGCTCGCCCGGCCAGCATGATCTCCAGCAGGTTGAACTGCTCGGCCGTGCACTTGCGATCGAGAGCCGTCATGGCCACTTCGATCCCCGAGGTCACAATCTCTTCCGGCTTTCGCCCCGCTGCAACAAGCTCATCTGTCAGCGAAAGACAGCGGTCCCGGTTGCCTTCAATGAAGGACTTTACGAGTGCCTCGAATTCCTTGTCCTTGCCGCCTGCCATGGCCTCTCCCTTGCAGAGGAATCGTCGGGCTGTTAGCGCATTCGGCGCGATGGTTGAGTGGTTCCATCAAAGCACATTTCGGATTGTCGGCGCCAGCAGTTGACTGATGAAATTCAGCACAAATCGAGACGTTCTTCTGTTGCCTGCCGCGGGGGATTCGGCGGTAACTCAGTGCTTGCTCGCGCTCTGGTTTTGTTTCTCCAAAATAAATACTCTTGCTGCGCGATGCGGCTTATCCGGCGATCTTCCGGAAGACGATCAGCCATCCAAACCGGCCTTTTCCTTCGAAGTCCAGCGACGACGCTGTATATGCCACCGGAAACCAGTCTCCGCTGACGGGCTGGAAAAGGTCGCTCTTCCGCTCAACCCGCTCTGCGCCGTTGTGCTTTTGCGACAAGGGGTGAAGCGTCCAGTCCGTTTGGCCATCGCTCTGGCGCAGAAACTCGGCGAGATGCCGTCCCACAAGTTGGCTCGGCATGCATTGGAAGAACTCTCCCGCCGCCGGGTTCGCCCACAGGATGGCGCACTCCGCATCGACGCCTACAATGGCCTCGCCCACCGTCTCCAAAATCGCTTCGGTCAGTTCGCTCAGCTTGTGGGCGCGCATGCGCGCGTCGTGGATCGCGGAGGTACGGCGAATTACGCTGGGCAGCAAGCGCAGATAGTCGCCCTCCGTGTCTTTCACCAGATAATCGCTCGCGCCGGCTTTCATCGTCGAGACCGCAATCCTCTCGCTGCCTGCGCCGGTCAGCATGATCACCGGGACAACGGAGATGCCGCGATCCGCAAACCGCTCCAGGAATTCGAGGCCATTCATCTCGGGAAGGTTGAAGTCCAGCAGGATCATGTCCGGCCGTAACTGCGCGGCCATCGCCAGTCCTTCCCGCGCCGAATACGCCTTGAGCAGCGTATGGCCGGTGGAGCGCAACGCCCGCTCGAAGAGATTCTGGTCGTCTACACTGTCGTCAACAATCAGAATGGTTAGTCCCATCGCCGCTAAGCTTCCTCTCTTGGCAGGATCGCGATCTCGAACCAATACTCCTTCAGATGGGTGATGGCCTGAATGAAGCCCTGCAAGTCAACCGGCTTTTGAACGTAAGTGTTGGCGCCGTCGTCGTAGCACTGCTGGATGTCCTTCTCCGCATTGGAGGTGGTCAGCACAATCACCGGTATCTTGCGGAGTTTCCCGTCAGCCTTGATGAAGCGCAGCACATCGCGCCCGTCAAGACCGGGTAGATTCAAATCGAGCAGGATAATGCCCGGCAACGGCGCGCTGTTCGGCTCCTCGAATTCGCCGCGATGCGTCAGATAATCGATGGCCCGATCTCCGTTCGTCAATCGCCGAATGGTGTTCTTGAGGCCTGCCTTTTTAAATGCTCTTTCCGCCGCAAAAAAGTCGTCGTCGCTGTCTTCTATAAACAGGATCAACCGTGTATCGGTGGTCATGGCGCTTTCCTCTCCAACTGCTTCAATTCTCGCTCTGTGTCCCTGCCAAAGTGAAATAAAAAGTGGTCCCCGCGCCCTCGACCGAATCCAGCCAGATGCGGCCGCCATGGCGTTCGACAATCTTCTTCACAATGGTCAATCCCGCGCCCGTGCCCCCGCCGTACTTGCTCTGCTCGTGGAGCCGCTTGAAAATGCGGAAGATGCTTTCACGGTGTTGCGGGGGAATTCCAATCCCGTTGTCGCGCACAAAAAAGACGGGGACAGCGCCCTGACGATCACAGCCGATCTCCACCCACTTTTCCTTTTTGTCGTTATACTTCGCGGCGTTCGCAATCAGATTCTGGAAGACCTCGCGGATACGCAGGGCGTTGCCTGTCACGGACGGCAAACTCCCCACGCGGCGAATCTCGATCCCCGCGCCGGAAAGAGAGGCCTTCAGATCTTCGAGCACGCCATCGAGCATGCGGTCCATATCGACGGTTTCTTTCGGAAGCGTCGTGCTGCCCAGCCGCGAAAGATCCAGAAGCGCATCGATCAGCGCGGTCATGCGCTCGGCCAGCCTCTGCAGCCGGTCCAGATAGTTGCGCCCATTGTCGTCGAGCCGTTCCGTATAATCTTCCCGCAGGAAGCTTACATAGTTATGAATCCCCCGCAGCGGCTCCTTCATGTCGTGGGAGGCGATGTAGGCAAAGTCGTCCAATTCCTTGTTGCTGCGCTGGAGTTCGGCAACGGTCTGTTCTAAATCCTGATTGGTTCTTCGCAGGCCTTCTTCCAGAGCCAGGCGCTGGCTGATGTCATGGACAATGGAGGAGATGCCGGCGATGCGCCCGAACCGGTCCTGAATCGGCGACAGGGTTACCGACACATTCAGTTGCGAGCTGTCCTTGCATACTCTGACCGTGTCGTAGCCGCTCACGTACTCGCCGTGTCCAATGCGGTCCATCATCTCCGCTTCCTCGGCGATGCGATCTTGCGGAATCAGAAGACGAACCGGCTTTCCCAGAATCTCTTCGCTGGTGTAGCCGAACATCTTCTCGGCGTGCGGGTTCCAGGTGGTGACGATCCCGTCTAACGTTTTGCTCAGGATGGCAATGTCGGCGGACCTGACGATCGCTGACAGGATCATCCGCTCGCTCTCGCCCCGGCGGCTCTTCTGGATCATGAAGCAAATCAGGAGGCTGGCGACGGAGTAAAAACTAATCGAACTGATCGCCTGGCGCGTGAGCGATATTGTCCACGCGGGCGGAATCAGAACGTAGTCGATCACGGCGCTGCTCAGCACGATGCCCATCACGGTGGGGCCCGTGCCGCAGAACAGCGCCGTCAGGACGACGGCAGGATAGAAAGTGAAGAAGGGATACCCGGAATCCAGCGGAAAGACCCAAAGCCGGATGGCCAGCGCAAGCAGGAAGATGACGAAGGCGAGAAAATAGCGCGGCAGCGGCTTTTCCAGCGCAAGAGCAAAAGCGCGTTCGGACTTCGCCCAAAAAACCCGAACAGCCTCATTCATGCTTTCCTTCTTCTTTTCTGCATTCGGTGTACTGATCCGGCCCTTTGGCAATAGAACAGCTTCGGGCGCCCCACCCTCGCGACGCCTTTGTTGTTGTCGCTAGGTTGGGAGTCGATGAAACAAATCTTCCGGGCCGGATCGATAGTGCCTGTCTAAGATCCTGTCCAGAAACTGACAGGTTGAAGGGTACGGGCTTCAGCCCGTACGTTCAACCTTAAAAAATTCGCCGGGCTTTAGCCCCTGAGGCAATGCAAACCGCCCGGAAGACTGCCTTGGGGGCTAAACTGGCTGCGGAAAAACCCTTGCCAAACGGGCTTTGTAACAGGGCACGGCTTTAGCCGGGCCGCAAACGATGCAAAAGAAAGGCTCGGGCTTCAGCCCCTGCAGGACTCTCTTCGGTGAAAAGGCTAGCTTCAGTCGTTTTTCCTCAGCCTGTTTAGCCCCTGAGGCAATGCAAACCACCCGAAAAACTGCCTTGGGGGCTTTACAGGCTGCGGAAAAAGGCATGTTTGCCATCGCAGAGTCTGAGAAACTTCCCTCAGGGGCTAAAGCCCCGCCGATTCCAAGTGGTTTATCGGTCCGACTGAAGTCGGGCCCTGTTACAAAACCCGTTTGGCGAGAGTTTTTCCGCAGCCAGCAAAGCCCATGCCGTTTCCGTTCCTGAATGTACGGTCTAACGCCCGTACCCTTCGACGAGAGCTGAGTACTTAGACAGCCTTTCACCTGTTCGCTGCCGCCCATCATACTTGTGAAGCCGTGCCTTTCTGAAGATGGTGTGGATTTTGCAAACTTGCAAGCAGCGAGCCCATGTTGCGGAACCACTCTTCGAACTCCGTCAGCGGCACAGGGCGGCTGAAGAGGTAACCCTGCAGTCCTTCGCAGCCAATCCCTTTCAAAAACGCCATCTGTTCCGGGGTTTCCACGCCCTCCGCCACCACCGTCAGGCCCATCACCCGGCCCAGCGAGACAATGGCCTGCGCAATGGCGTCGCAGGCGGGGTCTTCCAGAAGATGCCGGACAAATGCCTGGTCGATCTTCATCTGGTCCAGGGGAAGGCGCTGCAGGTAGGAGAGGGAAGAGTAGCCGGTTCCAAAATCGTCCAGCGAAAAGCGCATGCCGTGCGCCTTGAGCTGCAGCATCTTGGCGGCCACGACGTCCAGATCGTCCAGCAGGATGCTTTCGGTAATCTCGAACACGATGTTCGCGGGATTCGCTCCCGTGCGCTTGATGGATGCCAGCGCTTGCTCCACAAAGTCGTGCTGCCGGAATTGCTTCGGGCTGATGTTGACTGAAATCTGGATGCCTGCGGTTTCCTCGCGCGCGGACCATGCAACAACCTGGCGGCAGGCGGCGTCGAGCACCCATTGTCCCACCGGAAGAATCAGTCCCGTATCTTCGGCCAGCGGGATGAACTCGCCCGGCGGCAGCAGGCCGCGGCGCGGATGCCGCCAGCGCAGCAGGGCTTCTACGCCAATCAATGCGTTCTTCTCGACCTGCGGCTGATAGTAGAGCTGCAACTGGTTGGCGCTTACCGCGCGCCGCAAATCTTCTTCTATCGCCGCGCGCGCATTCACCACACGCTGCAGAGCCGGCGTGAAGAAGTGCATCGTATTGCGGCCTCCGGCCTTGGCCTGGCGCATGGCAATATCGGCCTGTTGCAGAACATCGCGCGGGCTTGGTTGTCGATATCCGAAAACCGTAATGCCGATGCTGGCCGTGCAGGAGTATTCACGCGCGCCAAACAGGTAGGGCTGGCTGATCGAGGCCAGAATCTTCTCTCCCACATTGCTGGCCTGCGTTGCCGCATCCTCGGGGTCTTTGGTAAGGTCTTCCAGCAGCACGGCATACTCGTCGCTGCCCAGCCGGGCCACGGTGTCGGTCTCGCGGACTGCGCCGGTCAGCCGCTGGGCCACTTCTTTCAGAAGAATGTCGCCCGTCTCCTGGCCGAGCGCGTCGTTCAGTCCTTTGAAGTTGTCCAGGTCGACCAGCAGAAGCGCGCGCCGGCGATCGATGCTCATGGTCGGAGGAAAGGTTTTCTGCAGACGATCCAGAAGCAAGTGGCGATTGGGCAGGCGCGTGAGCGAATCGTAATACGCAAGGTCCCTGATTCGTTGCTCCGCCTTCCGGGTGTGGGAGACATCGCGCGCGGCCGAGAGTATGCAGGAAAGGCCGCCCAATTCCATCAGCGATGCCGAGATCAGCGCGAGCAAAACCTCGCCATTCTTCCTGCGCAGGCTTACTTCAAGATTCTTGCACTGCCTTTCCGCGCGCAGCACGTCCAGGAAGGCCGGCCAAGCCTCGCGATCCACCCAGAGGTCGAGATCGGGCAAGCGGCGCCCGATGATTTCTTCGCGGGTGTAGCCCAAGCCGTCGAGGAAGGCCTGATTCACCTCGACAAAGCCGCCGCCCTCAAGGCAATAAATCGACAGGTAGTCAAGCGAGGTCTGGAAGGCGGTGCGATAACGTTCTTCGCTGTCCCGGATACGGAGTTCCGCGGCCTTGCTCTCGGTAATGTCCCGGATCACTCCCATCATCTTCCGCAGTTGGCCCTGCGCATCGCACTCCAGTTTGCCCGTGCCATGCACCCAGCGCACCGCATGGTCGTTCTGCCGCACGATCCGGTAAACCTTGTCGAAGTTCTTCCCTTCCTTGCAGACCTCCTCCGCGAAGTAGTCCTTCATCAGGTCGCGATCGTCGGGATGGATCAGATTTGTCCAGCCCTCCACCGTGCGCTCGTATTCCTTGCCGATGCCGAAGATTTGGTCCATCACCTCGGTGCTCGTCCAGGTCTCGGCGGGAACATCGAGGATGAAACCGCCCACGCCGCCCATCGACTGCGCCATCTGCAGCAGTTCCAGGCTTTCCTTCAGCGCCTGCTCTGCCCGGTCCCTCTCGGTCACGTCATGGATCACGGAGAGGAGCAGAACTTGCCCATCCATTTCGATGGGGGAGCAATAGGCATCCACCGAGCGCACTTCGCCGGAGGCAAGGCGATGGCGAAAGTGGAAACAACTGCACTCCCTGCGAAGCGCCCGCTGGCGTTCGAGAGCAACTTCCTCGGCAGGCAGGGTATTGATCCGGTCGATATTCATCCCAATCAACCGGTCGAGGGGGTATCCGTAAAAGGCCGAAGCCGCTGCGTTGGCCTGGACGATCTTTCCGCTGCAGGGATCGGTGATCAGCAGGACGGAACCGGTCTTCTCGAACAGGCTGCGAAAACGGGATTCGCTCTCTGAAAGCGCCTGAACCGCGGCCTTCAGCTTGGTCACGTCCTTCCCGACGGCGGAGATGCCTGCCGGCTTCCCATCCTCTACGATCGGGCTTAGACGTATCTCCAGCATCCTGCCATCCAGCAGGAAATGCTCCATCGTGAACTCGCCCTCGGCCAGGGTGCGTTGGCAGGCTTCTATGAAGAGAGCTGCCCGTTCCGGCGGCAAAATGTCGGGGACGCGCTGGCCCACTTCGAGCGCCACGCCCAGAGTGGATTGCACGTACTTGCGGCACACCTCATTTGCAGTGGTAACGCGATAGTCGAGGTCCACCGACCAGAGAAGGTCTTCGGAGCCGTTGATCCATGCCGAAGGGTCGGCTTCTGCGTGAACGTGCATCCCAGTCAACCTCGGCGTTCTGGCGACTCCTCTTTGGAAGGGCCCGAAATTCAGTCGGAGAAAAAATCTCCCCCGATCATTGCGGCAAAGAAACGTTGCATGCCATCGAAACACAAAAATGAATTTTCGTTAATTAGAGCATAGTTCAGTATTTCCGGTACAGCGATTAAATTATCGTCATGGGGCGCTGCGGCAGCCGGCTAGCAGTTGCAATCGCTTGGGTCGGTTTCGGCGATTACCCTGGTCTGCCCCTCATTCCTTCCGTCGTTGCAGCCGCGTCTGCTGCACATGGCATCGATATAATCCCAGTGGATGGAAGCCAGCGGACGGCAGAGGCCAACCAGTCTGCCGCAGGGAAGAATGACGGGGAGATTGCAGCCGATGAAGCAACCACTCGAAGGATCAACTGGACCCGCCAGTCAGCCGGCAAACCGTCCGGGTCTGCGCCGTTCGCTCAAGCTGTGGCATCTGGTGGTGTACGGTATCGTCATCATTCAGCCCACCGCGCCCATGGGCATCTACGGCGTGGTCAGCAATGTGGCCGGCGGCCACGTGGTCACCACCATTCTGATTGCGATGGTCGCCATGCTGTTCACGGCCTTCAGCTACGGCCGCATGGCGCGCGTCTATCCCAGCGCCGGCTCCGCCTACACCTACGTGGGCAAGGAACTGCGGCCGATCCTCGGCTACATGGTTGGCTGGTCCATGCTGATGGATTACATGCTGAATCCCATTATCTGCGTCATCTGGTGCAGCGCCGCCGCGCAAAACGTGCTGCCCGGCGTGCCCTACGCGGCGTGGGCTGTTTCGTTCGTACTTCTCTTCACGCTGCTGAACCTGCGCGGCGTCAAGACTTCGGGCCGCATGAATGCAGCCCTCGCCCTCGGCATGAGCATCGTAGTGGTCATCTTTCTTGCCGAGGCTATTCGCTATATTGCGCTCGTCGTGCGTCCCGTTGCCGGGCAGTGGCTGGTCCCGTTCTACGATCCCGCCGCCTTCGTGCCCTCGCGCGTCTTCCGCGGCACGTCCATCGCCGTGCTCACCTACATCGGTTTCGACGGCATCTCCACCATGTCGGAGGAGGTGGAAAACCCGCGCCGCAACATCATGATCGCCACCGTTGCCACCTGCCTCATCATCGGCATTCTCTCCGCCATCGAGGTCTATGTGGCGCAACTCGTCTGGCCCGCGCATACGCCCTTCCCTGAGTCGATGGTCGATACCGCCTACGTCTTCGTGGCGCGGCGCGCGGGCGGGCCGGTCCTGTTTCAATTGCTCAACGCCACGCTGCTGATCGCCAACATCGGCTCGGGCATGGCCGCGCAGTTCGGCGCTGCGCGGTTGCTCTACGGCATGGGGCGCGCCAACGCCCTGCCGTCCCGCGTCTTCGCGCGCGTTCATCCGCGCACCGGAATCCCCGCCAACAACGTCGTTGTCGTGGGGTTGTGCACCATGGCGGGCGTCTTCCTGCTTACGTATCAAAGCGGCGCGGAACTGCTCAACTTCGGCGCGTTCATCGCCTTCATGGGCGTCAACGCGGCCGCTCTTGTGCACTACAAGTTCCGCTCCGCCGAGAAGGTGTTTCTGCCTGCCACGATTCCCCTGCTGGGTTTTCTGGTCAGCGCTTTCATCTGGCTGAACCTGAACCACCGCGCCCAGTTGCTGGGAGTCGCATGGATGCTCGCAGGCCTTGTGCTCTACTTCGCCCTCCGCAAAGCAGGCGCGGGCCCCGACAAACTCATCGAGATCGACGAAGCCTCGTAGGGCTCTGGGTCAACAGCGTTTTCGTTCTGCTCTTTACAGAAAGCGTATCGACAAGTGGCTTTCTCCCCAAGAAAAAGCCACCCTTGATGCACTTCCAATGTGCACATAAAAGGCACTGTCATTCTGAGCGAACGGGGCCCCAAACGTACTTCAGTTTGGGGGTGGTGAGTCGAAGAATCTGCGGTTGCTTCTTGCTATTCATCACAAGATATTCAGACTCGGGACACGAGGAATTGATCGGCTTGATCCCGCACCAAAGCTCGGGTGCGGAAGATTCATTGTATTTTTTACGGCTGATGCGGGATCGCACGAATCTCGGCCGGAACAAATTCGCGCAGTCAAAAAACTGGTACTACCGGCTCAACTCGCCCAGCAGCACCTTGGCCTTGGCGGCCAGCGTATGCGCGCCGTCCACGTCGCCGCTGGCCAGCGCCTGGTGAGCCTGCTTCAGGAACTCGCGAATGTGTGCTACGGTGCGCTGTTCCTGGTCGTTCAGCGAACGCGTGATCGCTTTCAGTCCGCGCTCGGTGGCGGCGATCGAGTCTTCCGTCTGTCGCCGGTAGGCTGCCGGATCGCCCGACGAAAGCTGGCCGATCGCGCTCACTCCGGCTGCGCCGTTCGAGGCCACCTGCGGATGGCTGTTGGCCGGCTTCTTGACGGTGTTGGGCGTGTGATGGACGGGCGGCTTGGGCGCTTCGTTCGCCGGTAGCGTCGAGGCGGCTGCAGAGGGTTCTGCCGGCTTCACCGGCTCACTTACCACCGGAGCGGGAAGTTCGGGCGTGGTTGGCTCCGGCGCGGGAGTGGTGGGCTGGCTGCCCTGCAACGTCGGCGCAAGCGGTTGAGTCTGCGCCGGATGGGAACGGTGAAAGCAGCCCGTTAGAACCAAGGGCAGCATCCACACAGCAATCCTCGCAGGCAATCTCATCCCGCTCATCCCTTCCCAGCTTCTTTATCCGCCGGTTGTAGATGCCGGCGTCCCCAGTCCGCGGCGGAGAGCGGAATTCGCAACTCGAACTCCGTGCCACGGTCTTCTTTAGATTGTACTTCGATACTGCCGTGATGTAACTGAAGAATCCTGTACGCCATTGCCAAGCCGATGCCGCTGCCGCCTGCTTTGGTCGTGAAATAGAGGTCGAAGACCTTCTCCCGGATCTCCTCCGGGATCCCCATCCCCTCGTCGGCAATGCGCAGAACGGCCATCTTGTGGTCTTCTTCGAGCGTTACCTCCAGCCGGCCGCCGTCGGGCATGGCCTGCGCGCCATTCTGCACCACGTTCAGCACGGCCTGCTTCAGCAGGTCGGCGTCCACGTTGGCGCTCAGCGCCTCCTTCGGCATATGACTCACCAGCGCGACGTTGTGCATCTTCAACTCGTCGGTCGAAAGCGCCACCACGTCGCCGATCACCGCCCGCAGGTCCTGCTCGCGCAGATCCAGCTCCACGGGCCGCGAAAAGTCCACCAGTGTCTGCACCACGCGGTCCAGCCGGTGAATCTCCGAGTCGATCACTTCCAGATGCCGCAAAGCCGGCGCGCCGGACTCGCCCAGCTTGTTCCTCAGCAGTTCCAGGTGCACCACGATGGCGTTGATCGGGTTCTTCACCTCGTGGCCCACGCCGGAGGTGAGCCGCCCGATGGCCGCCATCCGGCGCGAAAGCTCAAGCTCCGACTCGATGGCTTCGGCCGACTCCAGATCGTGCAGCGTCACCAGCGCGCCCAGTCCATGCCGATTGGCTTCACCCCGGGCTTCGTCATGGATGAAGTCCAGCGAAGCCTGAATCCTGCGTCCGGTTTCCGTCCGAATCTCCACCTTGGCCAGCGTCTGCCGTGTCGCGAAGGCCTCACCCAGCACGCGGCCCAGCACGGTTGCGGGGTTGAAGATCTCCGCCGCAGGCCGTCCCAGAATCGCCGCCGAGTTCATCTGCAGGAACCGCCGCGCCGCCTCTGAAACCAGCACCGCGCGCCCGTCCCCGGTAAACAACAGAATCCCGTCCTGCAGGTTGCCCAGAATCTGGTCAAGGTTCTCCTTCAGGGCAGAGAAGACCTCCTCCACATTGCGCATGCGCTGGCCGATCATCTCGATCTTCGTTGAGACCTGCTCGGCCATGTCTTTTTTAGGCGCGGCGCTTTCCTCTTCGTCCGCCGCCGCTGCCGTGGCGCTGGCCGCCGTCCAGTAATCCAACTGGCGGCTGATCTGCTCCATGGGCCGCAGTGCCAGGTTCGACAGCAGGAACGCCGCAATCAATGCCGTCAGCAAAGCCGCGCCCATCAGCGTGAGCGCCTCGGCCAGCCATGGCGCGTAGAAGGCGCGCAGCAGCGTAGTGCGCACGCCCACATGCACCGTCGCAAAAGGCTCGCCGTTCCGCTCCAGCGTCGCCGCCACGTCGAAGACGCGCGGCTCGCCGAAGACCTCCGCCATCAGCTGCACCGGATTGGCCGCCAGCAGTTGCTGATAGTTCGGCCTGGGCAGCAGTTGCTTGTCTTCCAGGTCGGGATTCGTGCTCAGCAAAACATTCTGCTCGCTGTCGGCAATGTTCACGTCGTAGACCGTCAGCGAGTAGCGATTCACCGCCTCCAGCACCGACTGCAGCGCCTCATCCTCGCGCACCACCTCGGCCGTCAGCTCCCGAAGCTGCGCGGGATTGTTGGGGTCCACGCGCTGATCGCGCAGGCCCGTCTCCAGCGCCTTTTGCAGCGCAAACCGCACCTGGCTGGCCACCGTGTGGTTGGCGTCGTAGGACTGCTGCACCGCCGCATGAAGCAGTTGGCTCACATACACCAGCGACAGCAACCCGGCAATCAGAAACACCAGCGCCGTAATGGCAATCACCAGTTTGGTCTTCAGCCGCATCCGCTAGTCCGCCGTCTCCTGCCGCTCGCGCGCGTATTCCTTCAGCTTGTTGTGCAGCGTCTTTAGGCTAACGCCCAGAATCTCCGCCGCCCGCGTCTTGTTCTGCCCCGTGGCTTCCAGCGTGTGTTCGATCAGCATCCGCTCGGCCTCGTCCACCGTGGTGCCCACATGCACCGGAATCGTGCCCGCGTCCATGCGCAGCGCCGCCGGCGCCTGATCGCGCCCGAAGCCCCTGGGCAGGTGGCCCACGTCCAGCGGAGCGCCGTCCGGGCACAGAATCACCGCGCGCTCAATGGCGTTGCGCAGCTCGCGCACGTTGCCCGGCCACTGGTAGCCCAGCAGCCGCTCCAGCATCGACGGCGCAACGCCGGACACCTTCCGCCCATGCTTCTGGTTCATCTGCTCCAGAATGGTTTCAGCCATGGCCGGCAGGTCTTCCAGATGCTCGCGCAGCGGCGGCATGTGAATGTTGAAGACGTTCAGCCGGTAAAACAGATCGGCGCGCAGATGGCCTTTGGCTACGGCGTCTTTCGGGTCGCGATTGGTGGCCGCCAATACGCGCACGTCCACATCCTGCTCGGTCCGCGCTCCCAGCCGCCGCAGCTTGCGCTCTTCCAGCACGCGCAGCAGCTTTGCCTGGGTGCCGATGGGCATCTCGCCCACCTCGTCCAGCAGCAGTGTGCCGCTCGAGGCCAGTTCGAAGCATCCGGCCCGGCGCTCGGCCGCGCCTGTGAACGCGCCCTTCTCGTGGCCAAAGACTTCGCTCTCGATCAGCGTCTCGGGAATGGCCGCGCAGTTCACGGCGACAAACGGCCTGTTTTTGCGCGGGCTCAGGTTATGCAGCGTGCGCGCCACCAGTTCCTTGCCCGTTCCGCTCTCGCCGGTAATCAGCACCGGCACATTCGACGGAGCCACCTGCTCGATCAGCCCAAAGATCTCGCGCATGGCCCGCGAACTGCCCACCAGCGCGCCCAGCACGCCGCTCTCGCGCAGCCTGCGCCGGGCAATCTCCAGCTCAATCTCCGTCTCGCGCTGCCGCGTGGCATTGGCCAGGATGGTCTTCAGCCGGGTCGCGTCCACCGGCTTTTGCAGAAAGTCGTAGGCCCCCAGCTTCATGGCCTCCACGGCCAACTGGATCGAGCCCATCGCCGTCAGCACCACCACGGAGGCCTTCGAAGTCAGCCCCGAGCCGCCCTCGGTCAGCTTGGTCAGCAGCCCGATCCCGTCCAGCCGCGGCATCTTCAGGTCGGTGACGATAATCGCCGGGTCCCAGGCCAGCGCCTTTTCCCAAGCCTCCAGCCCGTCGCGCGCCGTCTCCGTCCGGTAGCCCCAGCCGGAGATCAACTCCGCCAGCCCCATCAGCGCATTCGGCTCATCTTCGACAATCAGAACCTTCAGAGCGTTGTCCATCCCCGCCTTCTCCACCCACTCCGCAATTCTAACGACTTGCAGGCGTCTGCGCCCGGGGAAGCCTTGCGAGAGTCTGCTCAAGGTTTGCCTGAGCTGAATCTGGCGTGATACTAAAGATGGTCGTCAGTGCCGATCTGTGCAGTAACTATGAGCACTGGAGCAGATTGGAAATTGCAGAATAACCTGAAATAGGATATTTTGGAAAAGACGGGGGAACTCAGATTGGCAAGACAGTCCGCACTAAAGTGGGTAGATACTTCGCTAGACGTACGAGCGTTTCTAAAGCCGCTGTCCAATGCCGAGCCGTTTTACGTTTCCCCGCTTGGAGCGCTTTTCGCAGGCGATTGCATGTCGGTCCTTCCGGAGATCCAAGACGAAATAGTAGATACGGTGTTCGCTGATCCGCCGTTCAACCTTGGCAAGGAGTATGGAATAAACTGCGACGATGAACTTCCCGAATCCGACTACTTGAAATGGTGCAAGCAGTGGCTTGACGAGTGTGTGCGCATACTCAAGCCCGGCGGCTCCCTGTTCGTTTATAACCTGCCCAAATGGAACGTTCTTCTGGGAGCACATCTTTCAGATCGTCATATGCAGTTTCGGCATTGGATTGCAGTCGAAATCTCGGCTAGTCTGCCGATTGCAGGGCGTCTCCATCCTTCGCATTACAGCTTGCTCTACTATTCAAAAGGAAAACCTCGTACATTTCGTAAAATCCGGACCCCAATTCTTCTATGTCGGCATTGCGGAGGAGAAGTCAAGGACTACGGCGGGCATCGCGATGCGATGAATCCGAATGGCGTCAACTTGAAGGATGTATGGACAGACATTCCACCGGTACGGCACTGGAAATACAAATCTAAGGATCGGCGGGCCAATGCGCTTTCAACGAAAATACTGGATCGCGTTGTCGAAATGTCCACGGTCCCAGGGGATTTAGTCTTGGATCCGTTCGGGGGAAGCGGAACGACCTTTGCTGTCTGTGAGAGAAAACATCGTCATTGGCTTGGTATCGAACTCGATTTCTGCCCGGAAATCGTCGATCGCCTTGATGGTGGCGAAATACTTTCCCACAAGAACGACGACTTCGTCGAAGGTTAACCGAGGGCACGCCCAGCTGTAATTTTTGGAATCTTTGGCACCGATGTACTTTCGGCATCCTGTTCGATGACAATGATTTCCAAGACACCCGATTCGCAGGGGACAGATTTCCAAAGCTCGAAGTAAGGTTCCAGTTCCTGGATATTTCCGATCCTGTCGGTCAGATAGACGTAAAGCTTCCGGGATGGAACGACCATCACACCAGCAGAAATCACTCCCATAGAAAGAAGCATTGTGAGCTTATTCATAGAGCGGTGTGAAGATGAAATATTCCCTGTCTCCCACTCCACCACGATAGGTTTTTCTGGACCTGAAAGAACTGCATCAAAACTACCAAGGCGCTGGTCAAGGACATTTTTTGCCTTGCCTTCAATGTTCCAGCCGTTTGCCTTGAGTGCCTTAACAAACCCATTCTTGACAGGGATGACGCCATTTCCCATTCCGCGCTTCTTGCCGGGCTCTGGATAGATCGTAAACAGTCCGCTCCCTACAGGCCATTCACAGCTCCTAACAGCCTTGCGGATTTGATTGCGAGTAACTTTCCAATGTTTTGAGAGCGCATATGAGCCGCAGCTCTTGAGGGTTACGACCTTGGTAATCTTCACATTTCCTCCGAATAGAACCTGTCGAGGAAACGGATCGGATCAATTCCCAGCGCTTGTGCCACTTCCCTGAATTCAACGAGATCAAGGCGTCGTTCCCCTCGTTCGTACTTGGAGATAAACGATTGTGGGCGCTTCAGCCGAGCAGCAATATCTGCTTGTGTTAACCCGGATTCTTTTCGGGCGTTCACAAGGAGTTTTCTAAGCTTGATGTACGATTCGTTCCCCACGTTGTTTGATCGCTGGGCACGAGTCTATAACCTGATATTGAATAACCCAAAAGAGGTTATCGCGATAGCAAGTTTTTGGAAAGTGTGTCCTAATCAGGCATCTAAGACTTGATGGACATCCCTTGGCCGCGTTTGGGATGAGAGACAGAGGCGTAAACATCCCGCCCCAGCCAATTTGCGGAGAATTTCCTTCGCTCTCGTCATGCGGCAAACAAAAGCCCCCACCCGGCAGCATCTCCGCAAGGGAGAAGTTGCCAGGCAGGGGCTTCGATTGTCGTGGGCGGGCGAGGGTTAGTTCGCCGCGCCGTCCAGCTTCGCCTGGAAGTCGATGATCTTCTTCAGCGTCTCGTAGGGCGCAGTGGCAGGAACCATGCGGCCGTTGACCATCAGCGTGGGAACCTGGTTGATGCCGACGTCGCCGGCCAGCTTGACCGAGGCTTCCACTGCTGCCTTGGTTTCGGGCGTGGCGGCGCAGGCGGAAACCTTGGCCTGGTCCACGCCGGCCTTGGCCAGCGCGCTGTTCAGCGTCAGGGTCGCGCCGTCGGCGGTCGAAAGAGCTTCCTGCCCCTCAAAGACCGCGGAGGCAAAGGTGAAGAAGGCCGAACTTCCGCCCAGCTTGGCGACGCAGATGCCATAGGAGGCCGCCAGCACCGACTGCGGATGAATCGAAGCAATCGGATCGCTCTGGAAGACGATGCGCGCCTTCGGATAGTCGATGACCAGCTTCTCCATGTTGGCCTGCGCCAGCTTGCAGTGCGGGCACTGGAAGTCGGCGAATTCCACGATCTCCAGGTCCTTGGCTGCCGCCCCGCGGTACGGGCCATTGGCCTCGCGCTGCAGCTTGGCGCGGAATTCCGCAAACGGCTGCTCGCCAAAGGCCACAATCTGATCGCCTGCGACGATGTGCTTGCCGTCGGCCAGCACAAAGAAGATCAGTGCCTGCGGCTGTTCCTTGCCGGTCTTGTCGCCTACCAGCACAACCACTTTGCTGACGCCCTCCACGGGCGTCTTCAGGATGGCCTGGACCTGCCAGATGCGGCTATCTTCGTAGCCCCAGCTGGTGTGCAGGAAGGCGTCGACGGTTGCCTTCGTCGGAGCCGTGGCGGTGAAGTTTGCCGGGTCGGGCTTGGGGAACACCGGTGCGGCCGCCGGCGCTGGCGCTGACGGTGTCGCCTGCTCCTGCGCGGGTGCGGCCGGAACCTGCGTCTGGGCCGAGACCTTCAGAGCAGGCAGTACGAGAGTGGCCAACGCAAAAATGCCCATCAGGCACACGCTGGCGGTACGAACGGACGAACGGATCAAGCGGATTCTCCTTCTTGTGGCGGGAAAACTCCCAGAATTAGCTTATACCTGAACCTTCACGGCTATGGGAAATCTCCTGCCCATGCCAAATGACTTCGAGGTAACCTTTAGCACCGGAGCGGCTTGCTGGCGCTTGTATTCGCTGCGTTCCACCAGCCGCACTACCTGTTGGACGAGTTCCGGCGCAAAACCGTGTTCCCGGGCAATCTTCTCCGGCGTCTCGTAGCGCTCCACGTAGGCTTCCAGAATGGGGTCCAGAACCTCGTAGGGCGGCAGAGAGTCGGTGTCCTTCTGGTCGGGCCGCAGCTCGGCCGAGGGCGGCTTCTCCAGAATCGCCGCGGGAATCACCTCGCGCTCCCGGTTCAACCAGTGGCAGACGGCGTAGACGCGCGTCTTTACCAGATCGCCAATCACCGCCAGCGCGCCCACCATGTCGCCGTACAGCGTGCAATAGCCCACGGCCATCTCCGATTTGTTGCCCGTCGTCAGCACCAGCGCGGAAAACTTGTTCGAGAGAGCCATCAGCAGGCAGCCGCGGACGCGCGACTGGATGTTCTCCTCCGTGGTGTCGGCCTTCAGGCCGGCAAACTGCGGCGCCAGAGCCTTCTGGAACTCCGCGAAGAGGCCGCTGATGCCGATCAGCTCAAAGCGTATGCCGAGGTTGGCGGCCAGATGCCGGCTGTCGTCGATCGAGCCCTGCGAGGAATACGGGCTGGGCATGCCCACCGCGATCACGTTCTCCGCGCCCAGCGCATCGGCGGCGATGGCGGCCACCAGCGCCGAGTCGATGCCGCCGCTCAGGCCCACCAGCGCCTTCTTGAAGCCGCACTTGCGCACGTAATCCCGCGTCCCCAGCACCAGCGCACGATAGGCGGCCTCGGTGTCGTCGTCGGCGGGCGCGGCGATGGCCGGCATGTCAAAGGGATCGACAAAGAGCAGGTCTTCTTCAAACGACGCAGCCTGGGCAATCAGCTCGCCGCGCCCATTGAGCGCCAGCGAGGAGCCGTCAAACACAAGGCTGTCATTGCCGCCCACCTGGTTGACCATCAGCACCGGCACGCCGTCGCGCCGGGCGATGGCCGCCAGCATCTCGCGCCGCACGCCGCGCTTGGAGTGCCAGAAGGGCGACGACGACAGATTGATGTGTACGTCCGGCTGCTGCTTCATCAGCTCTTCCATCGGATCCACGGTGTAGAGTCGGCGCGGCCAGTAGTTCTTGTCGTTCCATGCGTCTTCGCAGATGGTGATGGCCAGCCGCACGCCGTCCAGCTCCACCACCCTCTGCGTCTTGGCCGAGGCAAAGTAGCGCTGCTCGTCGAAGACGTCGTAAAACGGCAGCAGGCGCTTGTGCTGTTCCAGCAGAAGCTCTCCGCGATCCAGCAGGACGGCGGCGTTCACGGCCGGCTTTCCGGACTCCGCCGTTGCCGGCAGTGCCACTCCGGCCAGCACCGCGGTGGACAATTCGCTAGTTGCCGCGGCGAGTTCTTCCACGGCCTGGCGGCAGCGCGCCAGAAAACTCGGCTTCTCAAGAAAATCGGCCGGCGGGTAGCCGCAGATAGCCAACTCCGGAAAGACCGTCAAACGAGCGCCCTGGTCCGCTGCCCGGCGGCACGCTGCAACAATCTTCTCCAGGTTTCCAGTAAAATCCCCAACCGTGGGGTTGATCTGAGCAAGTGCAATCTTCACACATTCAGTCTATTGCAGTTTGCCCGGAATGGCAGTGCGGCGGCGGCCCCGGTTGGCCAAAGAAAAAGACCGCCTGAAAAAGGCGGTCCGTCGCTCAGAATCCCGCAGGGAAATATTCGCTTAGGAGCCGGTGCCTGAAAACACCACGCCGATGGTGCGAAGAATGATCTTGAAATCCAGCCAGATGCTCCAGTTGTCGATGTAAGTCACGTCCAGCGATACGTAGCTGGCAAAAGACGGGTCGCGTCTGCCCTGCACCTGCCAAAGGCCTGTGATGCCCGGCATCACGTGCAAGCGGCGCAGATGGCTCAGCTTGTATTCCTTCACTTCGCTGGCGATCGGCGGCCTGGGGCCAACCACGCTCATGTCGCCGCGCAGCACGTTGAAAAACTGGGGCAGTTCATCCAGCGAGTATTTGCGCAGGTAGCGGCCCAGCCGGGTAATGCGCGGATCGTTGGAGATCTTGAACAGCACGCCGTCGCGCTCGTTCATGTGCATGATATCGGCCCGGCGCTTTTCCGCGTCGCGCACCATCGTGCGGAACTTGAGGCATTCGAAGACGCGGCCCTTCTTGCCGATCCGCTCGGAGCGGTAGAAAACCGGCCCCGGAGAATCCAGCTTCACGGCCACGGCAATGGCCAGCAGTATGGGCGAGATGACACACACAACCGTACTCGCAAAGACGAGATCGAAAAGCCGCTTGAAGATCAGCCCCACTTCCGGCGCATGGCCGGTGTGCAAGGGGATCGTGGGGAACTGGCCAATGTACTCGATGGGGCTGTTCCACGCCAGACCGTCGTACATGTCGGGAACCACGCGCAGGTCCACCCCCAGCGTCCGCGCCTGTTCCAGCACATTCTGTACGATGCCGCGCTCGCAGGGAGACGTAAAGAAAATCTCATCCACAAACTGCTTGCGCGCGTGTTGGAAGAGAGTGTCGAGATTGCCCACCACCTCGCCCGATGCGGCGCTCAGGGGCGTACCCGATCCGGGCACATCGATGAACCCCTTGAAGGTGTATCCCAGATGGCGGATGCTCTCCAGATGATGCCGCAGGGCATGAGCCTCCGGCCCCGTGCCCACAATCAACACGTTGCGGGTTCCCACGCCGTTTTCGTAACGGCGATAGAGAAGGAATCTGTAAATGAACCGGCGCAGGCTCAGGGACACCGCCACCATGCAGATGGTCGCCAGCACGATCCCCCGCGGGATGTCGTCGGCATGGATCAGATAGAGAGCGCCGGTCAGCAGCAGCCCCGACGTAAAGCACGCCTGCAGGCTCAGCCGCTGTTCGTGCAGGATGCTGGTCAGTTTTTTCGGGGTGTACAGATTAAGGCGTCGGCTCGTGAAGATCAGCGAAATGGTAAACCCAAACAGAAGCGCCAGCAGGATCCACATCGAGCGGCCGTGGATCAGGGTACCGTGACGGAACTCCTTGGCGCCGGTCAGGAAACCGGTATGGAACTCCCACAAGGTGGCCAGCACCGCCGATCCAAGGATCGTGAGCGAGTCGAGCACCATCCACATCTTGGCGGTGCCGAGGGAACTGCGCGCATCCTCCCCGGCCAAGCCGCCTTCCCAATCATGGGAGGTAGCCATCGACGCCGATAGTCTCTGCCAAAATTCCGAAGTCGCCATAGCCTGTGTGCGAGCCTCATTCAATTGTTCAAAAACTTAGGGAAGGGGTCGGAAGAGTCCCTTGGAGAGAAGTAAAACAACGCTTTTTGAACGACTACAGTACATGCCGTTAGACATGTAAAGTGCAAAATTTGGTTGCCTGGAGACGGCTATTTGATCCGCCTCTCTGAGGCCGGTGGCTCTAAAGCGTTGCCCGGCATGCATTGTGCCGAGGCATGTTCTTCTGGTATCTGCCACCGAAATCCACCTCAAAAAATCGGGGAAGGTGGAACCCAATGACAATAAAGGGATTATAGCATGAGCCCAACGCCTTGGCACTGAAGTGTGCTAAAAATTTCCCGGCCCATCGTTTCATGCCGCACCCTGGTAGAGATAGGACCGATGACCAGGAATTGTGCGGCAATAAAATATTAGGGCATTTTGATGACGAGATGATGAACCGGCTATGCCGAAGGTAATGTATAGGCGTCGAGGGTCAGGAACTGGCGGATCGTGGCTTCCGTGCTGGCCAGGAAGCCCGCCAGCGGTCCGTAGTAGCGCGCCTCTCCCTGGTCCAGAAACAAAACCTTGTCGGCCAGCCGCTCGGCAAAACGCATATCGTGGGTCACGACGACGCTGGTGAAGCCAAGTTGCCGTTTCAGCCGCTGGATCAGATCGCCCATCCGCCGGGCAATGATGGGATCGACCATCGTGGTTGGCTCGTCGTAGAGCACCACCTCCGGCTGGGCCGCCAGCGCCCGGGCGATGGCCACGGCCCGCTTGCGGCCGGTCGAGAGGCTGGCGGGAAGCATCTCGGCCGCGTCCTCGGCGCCCACCATCGCGATCAGCCGGTCGACGATCTGCGCCACCTGATCCTCGTCCAGCCCGCCCCGCTCCCGCAGCGGAAAAGCCACGTTTTCCCGGACGCTCATGGAGTCAAACAGCGCTCCATTCTGAAAAACCATCGTCACGTGCTTGCGAATCTCCCGCAGTCCTTCTTCGGCAAGGTCGTTCAGCGCGACGCCGTCGATGCGAATGGTGCCGATATCCGGTTTCAGGAATCCCATCAGCAGCCGCAGCGCCACCGACTTGCCCACGCCGCTGCGGCCCAGGATGCACAGCGTCTGGCCGCGCTCGACCGAGAAGCTGACGTCGCGCAGCACCGGGCGGCCGTTGAAAGCAATATCGACATGCTCGAAAGAGATGATGGGATCGGCGGAAGGGGATGCGCCGAAGCCCTCGGCCGCGCCGCTTCCAGGCCCGGCGGGCGGTTCCATGAACGCGGAGTCTGGGTCGATTTCGATCATTGGCCTGCCTATGAGTCAGCTTACGCGATCCGCCCAAGCCATGTAGCGCCCGGCCGCGCGGAAATCTTCCATGGTGTTCACGTTTGCAAACCAGCAGCCGGTGGGCAGCCCGGCAGGATGCTCAACGACGCCAGGCTGCGCCAGCAGTTCCACAGCGAGCACCTTCGCCGGTTGCTGCAGGCTGGCCGAGGCTGCCTGGAACGCTTGCCAGCAGCCGCGGTCGCCGGAGTTCAGCGCCGTCCGCAGCGCGGGCAAGGCAGCGCGGTCCACCACCACGGGAAAACTCTCGGCGAACCCGCAACAGGAGGCAAGGGTGACGGCGCAGCCCGTCATCGACGCATGAAACAGAAGAAAGCGGATCAGCGAAGAGGGAAGCAGCGGCAGATCCACGGGGAGAAAGACGGCGCGCTGCGCGGTGGTAGCGGCCAACGCGGCGCAAATGCCGCCCAGCGGCCCCCGGTCCGGTTCAGCGTCTTCCAGAACCGGAGCAAACTGCCTGAGCGCGGGCGCGCCCCCGGCAATCTGCGCCTCCAGTCCCGCGCCCCGCAGCGTATCCAGCGCGGTTTCTACAAGCGTCCTGCCGCCAAACCGCAGCAGGGCCTTCTCGGTTCCCATGCGGCTGGAGCGTCCGCCGGCCAGTACAAAGCCGGCGGCGTCCAGCCGCGGATGGGGAAGTGCGGTTCTCAGTTCGCCGCCTCCTCCAGGAAGCGGATCAGCGATTCGATGCCCAGTTCGAAGTTCCGGATGTGGAACTTCTCGTTGGGGGCGTGGATGTTGTCGTCCGGCAGGCCGAAGCCCATCATCACGCTGGGCGCTCCCAGATGGCGGTCGAAGTCGCCGACAATCGGGATGGAGCCGCCGGAGCGGATGAAGACCGTGTCCTTGCCCCAGACTTCGTGCAGGGCGCGCGTCGCGGCCTGGATGTAGGGGTTGTTCACAGGAATCAGGCAGGGGTCGCCGGAGTGGATCAGCCGAACTTCAACGTCCACGCCCGCCGGTGCAATCTTCTCCACGTAGCTCTTGTACTGCGCGAAGGCCTTGGCCGGTGTCATGCCGGGCACCAAGCGCATGGAGACCTTGGCCAGTGCCTTGGCGGGGATCACCGTCTTGGCGCCTGCGCCGGTAAAGCCGCCGGGGATGCCGTGCACGTCCAGCGTGGGCCGGGCCCAGGTGCGCTCCAGCACGCTGTAGCCGGCCTCGCCCACCAGCTTCGGCGAGCCGACTTCCGTCTTCCGGTAGTGTTCCTCGTCGAACGGGAGACTCTTCCACGCAGCCAGTTCTTCAGGGCTGGGCGGAATGATGTCGTCGTAGAAGCCGGGAATCGCGATGTGGCCGTCCTCGTCCTTGAGCTTGGCCAGAATCTGCGCCAGCGAGACGAAGGGATTGGGAGCCGCGCCGCCGTACATGCCGGAGTGCAGATCGCTCTTGGGCCCGCGCACCTCGATTTCGGTGTAGATCATCCCGCGCAGGCCCACGCACAGGGTCGGCAGTCCGGGGGCGAACAGCTCCGTGTCGGAGATGAGCGCGAAATCGCACTTCAGGTTGGCGGGCTTCGAGGCCACATAGGCCGCAATGCCTTCGCCGCCCACCTCTTCGTCGCCTTCCAGCAGCACGCGTACATTCACCGGCAGCTTGCCGTAGGCGGTCATCAGCGACTCCAGTGCCTTTACCTGCGCCATCACCTGGCCCTTGTCGTCGGCCGATCCGCGCGCGTACAGGTTGCCGCCGCGCTCCGTGGGCTCGAAGGGAGGCGTCAGCCACTCGTCGATGGGATCCACTGGCTGCACGTCGTAGTGGCCGTAGAGGAGCACGGTTGGCTTGCCGGGGGCATGCAGCCAGTCGGCATACACCAGCGGGTGGCCCACGGTTTCCATCAACTGGCTGTTCTCAAGGCCGATGCGCTTCAGTTCGGCAGCCAGCGTTTCTGCGGTCTTGCGGCAATCGGCGTCGTTCTCAGGCAGCGTGGAGATAGACGGAATGCGCAGCAGCGCCTTCAGCTCCTCCATAAATCGGGGATAATTCTTGCGGGCATATTCGATAGCAGGTGAGGACATGTGAGAAACTCCCTTCCGGACAGAGAAGAGTATAGACCGAGCCAGCCCCTCGCCGCATCCCGCCGGCCCGCGCCCAAAGCACACACGCATCCTTCAAATGGAAGAACAAAGAGCCTCATGCACAACTGACAGAACAAAGGGCCTCTTGCGCAAATGACAGAACAAGGAGCCTCTTGCAATATTGCGTCGTGATGGCAAGAAGCGTCAGGGCACGACTTCACAGCCTGCGGAAAAACTCGATCTGTGAAGGGTACGGGCTTCAGCCCGTACGTGAACTGCTTTGAAATCAGAAGGGCTTTACAGGCTGCGGAAAAACCCTTGCCAACGAGGTTTTGTAACAGGGCACGGCTAAACAGGCTGCGGAAAAACTCTCGCCAAACGGGATTTGTAACAGGGCCCGACTAAACAGCTTGCTGAAAAAAGCCGTGATTTTGTTTTAGCTCTCCTTGTACGCGAGTTTTTTACGCGTGTGATGGGGTTGTTCTGTGTCGATTTTCGTCTCTGCAAGGCCGTTTTCCGGC
>Ga0326727_10004198_pt1 | contig 43990 bp, 34 predicted proteins | sample MB2enrmetagenome_FD_207643 | JGI IMG/M metagenome (GOLD analysis project Ga0326727, IMG submission 207643) | Lab enriched peat soil microbial communities from McLean, Ithaca, NY, United States - MB29MY | ecosystem: Environmental > Terrestrial > Soil > Wetlands > Peat | place: USA: New York... | reverse complement strand
GATGAATTCAACCGGTTGCGTTTCCAGCGTGACTCTAATCTTCATCCAGCACGCTCAACGGATAATCCACAGTCTTTCCGGCCCTGGCCCGCTGAATGGCAGCCATCGCCTCCGGGTTGGCGAGAATCTCCATCTGTTCCAAAAGCCTGGCCATCCGTTTTCGCGGCACAATAAACGCGACGACTTCCCCATTCCTGGTAATGGCGGAAGTTTTTTCCTTCCGGCAAAGAGCGGGGAACTGCGCCTGCCCCTGCGTCACGGTCAACGTATCTTTCACGGTAAATTCTATATAGCCCATTTTGGAATCTTGCGCAAGCGGATATTGAAACAATCTGGCAGGCTGGAACTCCGCACCCTCAGGCGCCGACCAGCTCCACCTTGTTGTGGTGGTGGTGACGGAAGAGGCGCTCGCGATTGGCGTAGAGATACCACACAATGCCGGTGTTGATAATGGCCACGCAGACCATAAACCAACTGAATTCCCTTAACAATTCGTAGATCTCCACCGGCACGAAAAAAGCCGATTCCACGATGGCCAGCCATCCGGCCCAGCTCACCCGAAACATCAGCCCGATCCCTTCCGTCAACGGAAACAAGGCCCACAGCAAGGCGCCGATGGCGGCGTGCCGCACGTTGGCCTGGGTCAGGTTGGCGATCCTGAACGCCAGGCGCGTGAAGAATTTATTCTCAGGATGAATCCGCAGGTAGTGAAAGACCTGCTTCACGACCGGCCGACTTATGAGTTGTTCATACTCCGTGGGGATTTGCTCCGCGGGCTGGAAATACAGAACCAAGGCCAGGAAGATGGCGAGGATTCCCTTGGCCAGTTTGAACAAGATGATGAGGTAGAGCGTGGGCGCCCGCTTGAGCGGCGCCTTTTGCGGCGCGGCCTCCTTTGCCCCCGGCTCGGCTGCTTTGTCAGTTTCCATCATCGAATTCTTTCCAGGAGCAGCGCCGGCAGCGCGTCGATTTTCACCCGGCTTTGTTTCATGCTGTCGCGCTCGCGCAGGGTGACCGTGTCCTTCAGCTCGGCCCCCTGCTCTCCCAGAGTCTCAAAATCAATCGTCACGCCAAAGGGCGTGCCGGCTTCGTCCTGCCGCCGGTAACGCCGGCCAATGGCTCCGGCCTCATCATAGAAGACTGTCACGTGCGGGCGCAACAAATCACGCACTTCCCGCGCCTTCTTTACCAGCTCCGGCTTGTTCTTGAGCAGCGGAAATACCGCGACCTTGACCGGCGCGATGCGCGGATGGAAGCGCATGACGACGCGCGTCTCCATCTTCCCTTTTTCGTCGGGCGCGGTGTCCTCGGCGTAGGCGTTGCAAATCAGGGCCAGGGCCAGCCGGTCCACGCCGGCCGACGGCTCGATGACGTGCGGCACGTAACTGCCCCGGGCCAGCCCGGCCGCGTCCTCCCGCGCCTGGGCTTCCGCCTTGTCCGGCGGCTCATTCATTTTGACAAGATAATTCCGGCGCGATTCAAAATAACGCTTCGACAACGCCTCTTTTTTCGCTTCGTCCAGTTTTGCCCAGGCCGCCTTCAATTCCTCGTCGAACACCCCCATGGCCTTGCCGGAGAACCTTTGGTGCTGCGACAAATCATAATCGCTCCGCGCCGCAACGCCTTCCAATTCCTCGCCCGCCAGCTCCCCGGCGGCGTCCCTTTTGCTGAAGGGGAATTTGTAAAGGATATCCACCGTGGCCCGGGCGTAGTGCGCCAGTTCCTCCGGTTTCTGCCAGTACTCGACCAGCGTGGCGCGCGGCAAGCCGATGCCCTCGTAGAACGCCAGGCGCTCCTCCACCCAATATTTGTGCCACATTTCCCAGCCCCAATTGGCTTGCGGCTCGCCGGGATGTCCGGGGCCGGCGGGCCGGGCCACGCTGCCGCAGACCGCCTCCACCGCTTCATCGGGCCGGATGAAGAACTCCAGTTCCATCTGCTCGAACTCGCGCGAGCGAAAGGTGAAATTGCGCGGGTTGATCTCGTTGCGGAAAGCCTTGCCGATCTGGCAAATGCCGAACGGCACCTTCTGCCGGGAAACCTCCAGCACGTTCTTGAACTGCGCGAAAATGGCCTGGGCCGTCTCCGGCCGCAGATAGGCCATGCTCTCGGCATTCTCAACCGGGCCAACGCACGTTTTGAACATCAGATTAAACAGGCGCGCTTCGGTCAGCAGGCTCCCATTTTCGGGATTGTAGCGCGTCGAATTCTCCACCTTCTCCGTCCGCTCCTCCAATAAACGCGCCTCCGCAATGCCGCGCTGGGCATAGAATTGCCGGGCGACTTTCCGCGCGCTGTCCGGATTCTTCCCTGGAGCGAGCAGAACCGAATACGGCTCCTTGCTCGTCTTGGCTTTGTCCGTGGCATCCTCCGCGCCGCTGTAGTGATAGGCGATGCCGCTTTGCGGCTCGATCTGGTCGGCGCGGAAACGTTTCTTGGTCAGCAGGCAATCGACCATGGGATCGGCGAAGGTTGTGGCATGGCCGCTGGCTTCCCAAATTCTCGGATGCATGATAATGGTCGCCTCCAGCCCGACCACATCGTCGCGTTGCTGGGTCATGATGCGCCACCAACGGTCCTTGACGTTGCGCTTCAGTTCGGCGCCGAGCGGGCCGTAATCCCAAAACCCGTTGATGCCGCCGTAAATTTCCGACGATTGGAAAATCAAACCGCGTCTCTTGCACAAAGAGACAATCCGTTCCATGAGATCGTTCGCCTTGGAATCCGCCATAGTGGAACATTGTTCTCGAAGGTCTGCTGGATGTCAAGGCAGTCAGGCCGCTCGGGCGGTCAGTTCGACCATTTGACCTGACCTGTCCTCCGTTGCAAACTCCTTGCAGATGATTTACATTACCAGGGCGAATCAATAAGATTGACGTGCAGACATAAAGAGGGTACAAATGATACCCAATTGCAGGAATGAGCCGATGCGAGCAAACGAGACAGCAGGTCATCTCAGGCGCTTCCGATGCCAATATCCGTTTCGGGGACCTTCGCAACATGTTGACGGAGTTGGGATTCCGAGAGAGAATCAAAGGCAGCCATCATATTTATACGAGGACGGGTGTTCGTGAGATTATCAATTTACAACCAGACGCAAACGGAAAAGCAAAGAAATATCAGGTGCGACAGGTGCGCCATTTGATGCAGAATTATGCCATTGGACAATAAATATTCAATTGACATGATTTGGAGCGAAGGGGATGGGGTTTATCTCGCCCAAGTCAAGGAATTGCCTGGATGCCTGGCTGATGGCGCAACAGCAGAAGAAGCATTTCAAAACATTCGCGTTGTCATGCAGGAATGGCTTGAAACGGCCAAAGAGGAAGGTCGTGAAATTCCCGAACCTCTGACGCTTCAGGTTTTGGAGAAGAATGCGGATGCAGCTCACCAAGAGATCGAGCGTCAGTTTGAAAACCGAGTCAGAGAGGCTGTTGATCAGGTTTTGCAAAAAATCGTTGAACAGGGGATAATTCCTCGCCGGTCATGGCCCGAGGGCGTTCCCGTTCGCTTTGAGCCGAAACTCGAAAAGTCGCACTAATCCGACCGTCGTGTTCTGGCATTCTTAATTCCTCTTTCCGCCGTTCTCAGCCGGCGGCTTTGACCATCTCCCTTGCCTTCTGCAAAGCAGCGTCGAGTTTGGTGACATCCTTGCCGCCGCCGCGGGCGTTGTCGGGCTTGCCGCCACCCCTGCCCCCCACCAACGGAGCAATGGCTTGAATGATTTTGCCGGCGGGAAACTTCTTGGCAAAGTCGGAGGAGACGCTGGCGACCAGGGCGACAGCATTGTTGGCGCAACCGCCCAGCACGATCACCCCTTTGAATTGGCCTTTGAGGACATCGGCCACGGATTGCAGGAAATCGCCGTCCACTGAGCCCAGGCTCTCGATGATGGCCGGGGTCGAACCCAGCGTGGCAGACTTGGCGCCAAGGGCGCGGGCCAATTCCGCCGCCTCCTTTTGCTGCGCGGCCTTGAGCTGCTTTTCCAAATCCTTCTGCTGGGCGAGAAGGTTTTCCACGCGCTTCTCCAATTCGCCCACCGGCGAATTGACCTTCCCGGCCACGCTGGAAATCAGGGCGGCATCCTCGCGCGTCTTGTCATAAGCGCGCAGGCCGGCGACGGCCTCGATGCGCCGGATTCCAGCCGCGATGGCGCCCTCACCTAATATTCGGAACAAACCGATTTCGCCGGTGGCGCGGGTGTGCGTGCCGCCGCACAGCTCCATGGAATAGCCGTCCAAACCGCCGCCTTTGCCGCCGATTTGCACGACGCGCACACGGTCGCCATACTTTTCGCCGAAGAATTGCATGACGTCTTTGCGTCCCTTCACTTCCGCATAGGGCACTTCGGTCCAAGTCACGCCGACATTCTCCAGAATGCGCTCGTTGACCAATCTTTCGACATCGGCAACCTGCTCAGGATCAAGCGCTGCGCTGCTGAAATCGAAGGTCAATTTGTCCGGCCCAACGTAGGAACCCTTCTGCGTGGCATCGGCGCTGACGACTTCGTGCAAGGCCCAGTGGAGCAGATGGGTGACGGAATGGTGCCGCTGGATGGCCTCGCGGCGGGGCGCATCGACGCGCAACTCCACCGTTGCCCCCGGCTCCGGCGCGTCCTTGTCGGCAAGGAAATGGAGGAAGGTGTTGGCGGTTTTCTGGGTATTGACAATGTGCCAGATTTTTCCGCCGGCCTGGATCTCGCCCGTGTCGCCAACCTGCCCGCCCATCTCGGCGTAAAATGGAGACGAGTCAAAAATGATGGCAGTTTTGTCTTTGATGTTGACTGCATCAAGGATGGTTGCGTTGGCGGCGATGCGGTCAAATCCGACGAAAGAGGTGGGACGCGACGTATCGACGTTGGAGGCGGAGATGATTTCCTTCTTTTGCGCGGCGCGGGCGCGGGCGCGCTGCTCGTCCATGAGCTTTTCAAACCCGACGCTGTCCACCTTAAACCGATATTCACGGGCCATTAACTCCGTCAGGTCCAACGGAAAGCCGTATGTATCATAAAGTCTGAAAGCAAAATCGCCTGTAATAATCCTTTCATGCCCGCTGACGATCACATCAGTTTCTTCCCTGTGCGAGCCGGCACGTGAGATCACAAGCCTGCCTGTTGACGTGCTTAACGTTCCGGGAACGCTAGGTCCTCCTGCGCTTTCGATGGCTTCCTCGAACAGCTTGATTCCCCGATCCAGCGTTTTGTTAAACGCCTCTTCCTCGGTGCAGATAACATCCTTGACATGATCCTTTTTGGCGCGGATTTCGGGGAAGATACTGCCCATTGTCTCGGCGAGAACATCCACTAGTTTGTAGAAGAACGGTTCGTGAAAACCCAGGCTGCGGCCGTAGCGCACGGCGCGGCGGAGGATGCGGCGCAGCACGTAGTTGCGGTCGTTGTTGCCGGGCAGGATTCCGTCGGCGATGGAAAAGCTCAGAGTGCGGATGTGGTCGGCGATGACGCGGAAGGCGATGTCGATTTTTTCCTGTTCTGTCTCCCCGGCGGTGCCGGATTTCGGGAGCGTGGATTTGTATTGTTTGCCACTCAGTTTCTCAATTTTGTCGAATATGGGACGGAAAATATCGGTTTCGTAATTGGAAATGGGTCGCGTGAAGTCGGTGAAATTCTTCGTGTTCTGCATGATGCCGGTGACGCGCTCGAACCCCATGCCGGTATCAACGTGCCGGGCGGGCAGCGGGGAAAAGGTGCCGTCGGGGTTGGCGTTGAATTGGATGAAGACCAGGTTCCAAATCTCGATGCAACGGGCGTCGCCTTTGTTGACAAGGGCGCCCTGGGTATCGCCGGCGGGAGTCAAATCAACGTGGATTTCGCTGCACGGGCCGCACGGGCCGGTTTCGCCCATCATCCAGAAGTTGTCTTTCTTGTTGCCGTTGATGACATGGACTTTGGGGTCGAGGCCGGCGGCGGAGAATTTCGCCGCCCAAAAATCGTGCGCTTCCCGGTCAAACTCGCTCGGCTCCCCCTGGGCTTTGTCGGGATTATAGACCGTGGCGTAAAGGCGGTGCTTTGGGAATTTCCAGACCTCCGCGACCAATTCCCAAGCCCAATCAATGGCCTCCTTCTTGAAATAATCGCCGAAGCTCCAATTGCCCAGCATCTCGAAGAAGGTATGGTGATAAGTATCCAGGCCGACGTCTTCCAGGTCGTTGTGTTTGCCGCCGGCGCGGATGCACTTTTGAGTGTCGGCGGCGCGGGTGGGCCGGCCGGGAACGGCGCCGGGCCATTTATCCACATCGGCGGCGCGCTGGTTGAGGAAAATGGGAACGAACTGATTCATGCCGGCATTGGTGAACAGCAGGCCGGGCGAATCAGGCATCAGGCTGGACGAAGGCACAATGGTGTGCCCTTTGGATTTGAAAAAATCCAGGAACGATTGCCGAATTTCAACCGAAGTCATGGCAAAGAAAGGTAGGGTTTAATGGCGAAGGATGAAAGCTCTTTTGGCAAGCTGCGCTTGAGGCCACCCGTTGCTGCGCTTGAGGCCACCCGTTGCTGCACTTGAGGCCACCCGTTGCTGCGCTTGAGGCCACCTGTTGCCGCGCCTGGGGCCTGATTTGGGATCGTTTTCGCGCCTGGCGAGCACCCGATTTCCCCTGTTCTGGCACGGGGGTGGAGTTGCAGGGCACAAAGGCGGGAACTGACATCTGCACTGCTGAAACATAGAGCGCAGGGGCCGCGTTTTCGTCTTCAAAATGGGTTAAAAATGCACATTTTGAAAATGGCCGAAAACGTGCGAAACGGCGCAACGCCAAAGACTTGCGGCGATTGGAAAATGGGTTCGTTTGGCAAAAAATGTGTTTCAGGTTCATGATTTCCAGGACACTGCCAAGGCGATGAATGGAGAGGATGCCGTGGCTGAGGGCTTTCCTTTTGGCAATGCCGCAGCCGCGGGGTTCTTGGGGCCGGTGGATTTGCGGGCGTTGCGGCGGTTGGCATGGAGCCGGGCAACGGAGAGCTTTATTTTCATGGGAGTCTTTGTGTTGTGCGCGGAAGATGCGGCTGGATTCGGGCAGGATGTGTTCCTCCGGCCCCACCGGTTTTCCCATTTGGCGCGCCAGGGCGAGCTCATGGCGGGATTATCGCACAAACAGCGGAATTTCCACAGTCCACGGTGTGCATAAAATTTGGAAGGCAAAAAGGCCGTAAAATATGACGAAAATGGATGTCCAGGGCGTTTTTGTCAAGTATGTATTCTTGACATGGTTCATTTATCGAGGGAAAGGGTGAAGGCTGAAGGCGGGGAGCAAAGGCTAATTGTCAATTGACAATTGAAAATTGATGATTGCTGGAATTGCCACTGAGAGCACGAGGGAAAGGCGGAAGGCGGATTCCGCGTGAAGGCGGAGCGCCCAACGGCCCCTGACCGCATAAATGCGGGACTCCAAACGAGATATGGCGCGCTGACAGCGCTTGGTCTGCCCTGCTCAGTCTTTCGCCGGCCTGGCCATGTAACGATGGACAAGAAAGTAGTAAAGCGCTCCCACGACCGCCACGGCGCCGAAGAGCCAAAGTGTGACCTCGCGCATCTCGCCGTGGAGGAGCTTGGGATCGTTGCCCGCCGCCACGCCCACCCAGGCCAGGACGGCACACCATATACCCGACCCGATGAGGGTAAAGAGCGAGTACCACCGGAAATCCATTTTGACGATGCCCATCGGGATGCCGATGAGATGGCGCACGACGGGGAGCAGGCGCGCGATGAAGACGCCGAAGGAGCCAAAGCGCGCGGCCCAACGTTCGGCGGCGTGCAGTTTGGCTTCGGGCACGAGGACATAGCGGCCATAGCGCAGGACCAGCGGACGGCCGGCCAGGCGCGAAGCCCAATACATGATGGTGGCGCCGAGCCAGGAACCGATCGTGCCGGCCAGAACGATGCCCCACAAGCTCAGCCCCCCGGTGGCGTGGGCCCGCTGCGCGGCGAAAGGGATGACCAATTCACTCGGCACGGGGAAGACGGTGCTCTCGATCGCCATGAGGGCGGCGATGAGCGGATACCCCCCCGAGGCCAGGGTGTTCTGGTACCATGCGATTAAATGCGCAACGGATTCTTTCATGTCGATAGTTCGTCCTCATCTCGAATCCGGGATCAGGATTGGAATCAAGGTTAAGAGCAAGAGTCGGAAACCGCCACTTCTTAATTCTTCCGGCCTAACTCCGTCAGCACATTGCACAAGGCGGCCAGGCGGGGACAAGAGACGCCGGCCTTGCGGGCCTGCCGCAAGGGTTCCAGAAAAAGGCCTTCCAATTCCAATTCCTGGCCGCGTTCGAAGTCGATCAGGGTGGAGGCCTTGTAGGCGGCCATGGTGCGCGTGCGCTCGATTTGCCGGTCGGCGTCGGACTCCGGCACGGGGAACCCCAGCGCCTGGGCGGCGTGAATGGTTTCCATCATCAACTCGCGCACCACAATCTCCCAGCGCGGGTCCCCCAGCAGCAGGTCCGTTGTCAAGCAGCGTCCCACGGCTTGTCCGGGTTCCATCCGTCCCCGTTCCACCGCGTCGAACCCCGCCGCGCCCGCCACGCCGAGGCCGTTGAAAGGGATGTTCCAGACCAGCTTCTCCCAGTGGGCCGACGCCAGATTGTCGGTGACCTTGCAATGGACGCCGGCGTCGGCCATCGCCTTGGCAATGAGCCGGGTGCGGGGCTGGGCCGGCCGGCCATATTCGCCCATGATGATCGCGCCGTAGGCCAGGTGGTGAATGGTTCCCGGAGCCACACGATTCAAGCAGACAAAACACAGCCCGCCCAAGGTCCGCTCCGCGCCGACCAGCGAGGCAATGGCGGCCTCGTTGCCCAATCCGTTTTGCAAAGTCATCACGGCGGTGCCGGGGCCGGCCAGAGGCGGCAGAAGGCTGGGGAGGACGTGATTGGCCGTGGTTTTGAGCGCGATCAGGACGAGGTCGGCGGGGCCGATTTCCCGCGGCTCGCGGGCGCAGATGGGCTGGACGTGAAAATCACCCCCGGGGCTGCGCACGGTCACCCCGCCCGCGCGGACGGCGTCATAATCGGACCGCAGCAGAAAATGGACTTGATGTCCGGCTTGGCACAGTCTGGCGCCGTAATAACTGCCCACGGCCCCGCATCCCACCACGGCGATTTTCATGGCGCGTTGAAAAAAAAGGCACTCTGAGGAAATCAGAGTGCCGCCAGAGGGCAAGAAAAATCACCGGGCGCCGAGGATGGCGTCCTTGGCGACCTTGGAGACGCGGAACTTGACGACTTTCCGGGCCGGAATCTGGATGGGAGCGCCCGTGGCGGGGTTGCGGCCGAGGCGGGCCTTGCGATTTTGCAGCACGAGCTTGCCGATGCCGGGCAAGGTAAAGGTGTTCTTGGCGTGCTTGTAAGCCAGGGCGGCCAAATGATCGAGCATTTCCGCGGCGGCCTTTTTGGTCAGGTCGCTCTTGGCGGCGAGTTCGGATGCGAGTTGGGATTTTGAGAGTGCTTTAGCCATATGACGGTGTGTGTTACAGGTTAATTTTTTAGTTCAGACTGCATCGACTGTTCCCGCCATTAAAACCCTTCAACGGCGGCGCGCAAGCAGAAAATGGCGCCGGGGAGAAAATATTCCCGAATTTTTCGCTGGACAACCGCCGACAAATGCCAACCGGGGGCTTGACTTGCCCCGGCAATGTTCCACAATTGAGTGATGGCAGGACTGTTCACCATACAGAACGAGTTTCATTACGAAATCGTCCGCAAGATCTTCGAAGGCGGGATGGGCGTGGTTTACGAGGCCGAGCAGCACGGGGCGCGCAACTTTGTCAAGCGGGTGGCCCTGAAAGTCATCCGGCAAAACTACGCCAATCAAAAACAATTCATCGAGAATTTCATCGGCGAGGCCAAATTGGTGGCGGACCTGATCCACACCAACATCGTCCAGACCTATCATTTGGGCGAGGCGCGCGGGCTCTACTTCATCTGCATGGAATTGATCCACGGAGTGAACCTGGAGCAGTTCGCCCATCAAGTGGCGCAGAAAAACCGGGTGCTGCCCACGGAGCTGGCGGTTTTCATCACCAGCCGGGTGGCGCGCGGCCTGGCCTACGCCCACGCCAAGACGGACGAGGCCGGCAAAACGCTGGGCATTGTCCATCGTGACGTCAGTTTCAAGAACATTATGATCGCCTTCCCCGGCGACGTGAAATTGACCGACTTCGGCATCGCCAAGGCCCGCGGCTTCCTGCAGGACAACGAGGGGGAAGTGGTGGCGGGCAAGGCCGATTACATGAGCCCGGAGCAGGCGGATTTCCAGATCACCGACAAGCGATCCGATCTCTTTTCGACCGGGGTGGTGCTGGGGAATCTTCTGCTGGGATATAATGTGTTCAAGGGGGCCAATTCCGAGGAGTCCCGCGAGCGCATCATGACGCTGCAGGTGCCCGATTTTACGCAGATCAATCCCAACATCGACCAGCGGCTCAACGAGATTCTGCACCGCACCCTCTCGCGCGACCTTTCGCGGCGCTACGCCACGGCGGACGAACTGCTCTACGATTTGGAGTATTACATCTACCACAAGGGTTACGGCCCCACCAACGAGACGTTGGGCCGTTACATGCGTGAACTCTTTGGCCAGACCACCCCCAGCGCGGGGGACAAGGGACACACCACCGTCGTGGGGCCGGCGGGCAAGCGCCCCCTGCGCACGGACTGACCGGCTGGGTGGCGCCATGGCCCGCCAGCACTCCATGACCCCGAAGTCCAGAAAGAAGAAATTCGGGCCGGTGGTGCTGGGGCTTATCCAAAGCCGGTGCTCCGCCGATCCGGCGGACAACTTTGCCCGCACCGTCCGGCGCATCGCCCAAGCCGCGCGGGACGGGGCGCAAATCGTTTGCACGCAGGAACTGTTCCGCTCCCAATATTTCTGCCAGACCGAGAACCACGATTACTTCAAGCTGGCCGAGCCGATCCCAGGCCCCAGCAGCACCGCCTTGCAGCAACTGGCCCGGCGCCACAAGATCGTCCTCATCGCCTCGCTCTTTGAAAAGCGCGCGGCCGGGGTCTATCACAACACGGCCACGGTCATCGACGCCGACGGCCGGCTCCTCGGCCTCTACCGCAAGATGCACGTTCCGGACGACCCCCTTTACCTGGAAAAGTTTTACTTTACTCCAGGCGACCTGGGCTTCCGCGCCTGGCCAACGCGGCGCGGGACGATCGGCGTCTGCATCTGCTGGGACCAATGGTATCCGGAGGCGGCCCGCCTCACCGCGCTGCAAGGCGCCGCCATCCTGTTCTACCCCACCGCCATCGGCTGGCACCCCTCGGAAAAGGCCGGGCACGGTGTCAATCAACATGCCGCCTGGGAAACCATCCAGCGCAGCCATGCCGTGGCCAATGGCTGCTTCGTCGCGGTCGTCAACCGCGTCGGGCTGGAACGGCCGGACGGGGGGGAGGGCCTGGAGTTTTGGGGCCGAAGTTTCGTGGCCGCGCCGTCCGGGCAAATCCTGGCCAGGGCCGGCGCGAAGCGGGAAGAGGTGCTGCTCGCCGCGGTGGATTTGAACGAAGTCGATGTGGCGCGGACCCATTGGCCGTTTTTGCGCGACCGGCGCATCGACGCCTACGGCGGGTTGACCCAGCGCTGGATAGATTAACTTAAATTAAATCAAAATTGCGCGCGCCCCCCAAAAAAAACGTGCAATTCCGCAGGAAACAGTTAAATGTGAAAGGGAATGCACGAGCCGATTGACACCAAGGACCCTTCGCAAGTCGAGGCGGAGGTGCAGCGGGTTTATTTGAAGCTGTTTCCGCAAGGAGACGGGAACTACATACCGATGGTTTTCCAATGGGCGGCCTCCTGGTTTTCCGGCCAATACCTGGACTACCAGCCCATCGACGCGCATTATCACGACCTGGAGCATACGCTGCAGGGCATTCTCTGCATGGCCCGGCTGTTGGGCGGGCGGCAGGAGCAGGGCCAGGAACCCAAATTGACACAACGGATGTTCGAGTTGGGCATGCTGGCCATGCTGCTGCATGATACCGGCTACCTCAAGAAACGCGGGGACAACGAAGGGACGGGGGCCAAATACACGTTGACCCACGTGGATCGCAGCATTCAATTCGCCGGCGAAATGATGCTGGCCCGCGACTTTCTCATTGAAGAAGTGCTCGCCGTGCAAAACATGATCCGCTGCACGGGCGTCAACGTCAAACTGGACACCATCCGGTTCCAGAGCGAGCTGGAGCGGATCGTGGGATTCAGCCTGGGGACGTCTGATCTGTTGGGGCAAATGTCGGCCAGGGATTACGTGGACAAATTGCCGGTGCTCTACCTGGAATTTGCCGAGGCAGCCAGTTACAATGCCGGGAAAATGAAGGCGGGCGGGTTCTTCAGCAGCGCGGACGATTTGATACAAAAAACACCCCTTTTTTGGGACAATTACGTCCGATCCAAGATCAACAAGGAATTCCTTGGCCTCTACCGTTTTCTGAGCGATCCGTATCCCGACGGACCCAATCCGTATGTGGAACGGATCGAGGCCAACGTGGCGCGAATCCGGAGCGAGCTGGCGAAGCGGACCAACCCGTGAACCTGCCGCCGGCCTGACCGGGGGGCCGTTTTTCCATGTCGCACGAATACGTCCTGCAACCATTCCGCCCGCCAATCCATTTGCAGATTGACTACGCGAAGGAGCTGAACGAGCAGCAACACGCCGCGGTCACCGCCCCGCCCGGCCCCGCCCTGGTCATCGCCGGCGCCGGGTCGGGGAAGACTCGGGCCTTGATCTACCGCGTGGCGTTCCTGCTGGAACAGGGGATTGCGCCGGAGCGGATTCTGCTGCTGACCTTCACCAACAAAGCGGCCAAGGAAATGATGCGCCGGACGGCCGAATTGCTGGGCGGGGAACTTTCCAACTTGTGGGGGGGCACGTTTCATTCCATTGCCGCGCGGGTGTTGCGACGGCACGCCGCCCTGCTGGGGTACCAGCCGGATTTTAGCATCCTGGACCGGGAGGACGCCAAGGAGATGCTGCAGGCCTGCCTGGCGGAAATGAATATCAATCCCAAGGCGGACCATTTCCCCAAGGCCGATGTCCTGGCCGACATTTTTTCGCTGGCGGTGAACAAGGAAATGGCGCTGGCCGCCGTGCTGGAAGATCAATTCGATTACTTTTCACCGCTGGCGCAGCAAATCGGCGCGTTGCAACAGAAGTATGCCGCCCGCAAAAAGGCCGCCAATGGCATGGACTTTGACGATCTGCTGGTCCTCTGGCTCAAACTCCTCCGGCAACATGAGGACGTCCGCGGGGAATTTGAGCGCCGCTTCCAATTCATCCTCGTGGATGAGTACCAGGACACCAACAAAATCCAGGGCGACCTGGTCGATGTCCTGGCGGCGCGCCACCAGAATGTCATGGTGGTGGGCGATGATTCGCAAAGCATCTATTCGTGGCGCGGGGCCCATTTCCAGAACATCCTGAAATTTCCCGAGCGCTACCCCAAGGCGGCGGTTTACCGGATTGAAACCAACTACCGCAGCACGCCTGAAATCCTGAGTCTGGCCAACGCCGCCATTGCCGCCAACGCCCACCAGTTCAAGAAGCAACTGTCCGCCGCCCGTCCTTCGGGCAGCAAGCCGGTCCTGGTGAAGTGCAGCGATGGGCGGGAGCAGGCGGCCTTCGTGGCGCAACGCATCCGGCAACTGCGCGACGAAGGACGGTCGCTGAAGAACATCGCCGTGTTGTATCGTTCGCATTTCCACGCGCTGGACCTGCAACTGGAACTGACCCGCCAACAAGTCCCTTTCAGCATCACCAGCGGCATTCGCTTTTTCGAACAAGCGCACATCAAGGACATTGCCGCTTACCTGAAATTGGTCCTCAATCCGCGCGACGAACTGGCCTTCAAACGAATTGCGCGCCTGCTGCCGGGCGTGGGCGCAAAAAGCGCCGATAAACTCTGGGAGGCCTTTCTGGCGGGCTGGAATGCCTTGACCGGCCCCGCGCCGGACCCGGCCCGGCCGACGCTGGCCGTGGCCCTGCAGAAGATCGCCTCCACGGCGCCTAAAAAGACCGCCACGGCCTGGGCACAGTTGACCGCCACCATCGCGCAACTCGAGGCCCCGGACATGCGCCAGCAGGCCGCGCGCATGATCCAACTGGTCATGGAAGCGGGCTACGAGGACTATTTGAAGGCGCAATATACCAACTACCGCGACCGCCAGGAGGACATCGGACAATTGGCCGCCTTCGCGGTGGAGTTTGAGACGGTGGAAGAATTTCTCACCCAACTGGCCTTGCAAACGGCGGTGGAAGCCGAGGCTTCGACCAGGGCGGCGCAGGACGACGACCAGGTCCGCTTGTCCACGATCCATCAGGCCAAAGGCCTGGAGTTCGATGTCGTGTTCATCATCATGTTGTGCGACGGCTTGTTTCCCTCCGCCCGGTCCGTCAAATCGTTCGAGGGCGAAGAAGAAGAGCGGCGGCTGTTCTACGTCGCCCTGACGCGGGCGCGTGATGAATTGTATTTGAGTTATCCGTCGCGGCGCTCGGCATCATGGGACGCGGACCAGACCTTGCAATTGCCGTCGCGATTCCTGAAGGAATTGCCCAAGAGACTGATGCAGGAATGGGACCTGCGCTCCTCCGGCTTTTACCACTGAACGGGCCGCGCGGGCGCAAATCAGCAAATCAGTCGCCCTTGGCGACGGGAGGAGAAAGTGCCCCAATGTCGGGTGTTGATTATCAAGGACATACAAATAGGCACTTGGAAGGTTTTGCGCGTGAGTTGCCCTTTTGTTCGTGCCATTATGCGAGGGAAAAGAAATGCAGAGCGGATCAAAATGTGCAAAAGTACGGTTTGACCCTTATGAGTGGAAAAATGGCTTGCAAATCTGTGCAGAAGGGTCAAAGTCAAGAAAAATGCTCACGCAGGTCGTGGGGAAGAAATCAAATGGGAAATCCCAGATAAAATACACTATTCGGCTTCAAAGTAACCTATGGAGACCAAGTTCAAATCCTCCTTCCTTCCGTCGTGTTGGAGCGGATGTCTTTTGGCTCTTTTTCTAGTGCTGTTCGTGGCGAATCCTCCGGTCCAAGCCGGCTACTGGTGGCGGAACGTGCCGGTTTTTGGAGGCGGCTATGTGACGGGTGTCATCTATAATCAGGTTAGCGGCGACCTGTATCTTCGCGCCAACGTTGGCGGGGCGTATCACTGGAACCCGAACACCGGCGAATGGGTTCCGTTGCTCGATTACATCGGTCAGAACAAAATGTATTTTGCCTACGTGGTGAGCCTGGCCACGGATCCTAACAACCCGCAACGCCTTTATGTCGCGGTCGGCGGTTATCTGGCGTCCTGGGCCGGCAACGGCGCTGTGTTGTGCTCGACAGATGGCGGCAATACATGGCAGGAAGTGGATTTGCCATTTCGGGTCGGCGGCAACGACAATGGCAGCCCGACCGGCGAGCGCTTGCAGGTTGACCCGAATTTCCCTTCCACGCTCTACCTGGCCAGCCAGACGAACGGTCTCTGGCGCAGCCAGGATTATGGACAGACCTGGTCGCAAATCACCGGTCTGACACAAAGCAATTTGAACTTCATCGTCCTCGATCCGACCAGTAGCTCGCCGGGAACGGCTTGCTTGCGAATGTTCGTCGGCGCGCACGCGACTACTGGCAACCTCCGGATGAGCAATGACGGCGGCCGGACGTGGTCCGCAGTGTCCGGGCAGCCCACCGCCTATTACCCGATGCGTAGCGCCCTGGCTGGGGATCTTTTTTATGTGAGCTATTCTACTGATGACAGCACGGATCCCAACAGCGCGACGGCAGGCTCGGTTTGGTCCTACAACGTCACCACCGGGAATTGGTCGAATATCTCCCCTCCCAACGGCCAGTACGGTTTCGGCGGCCTTTGCATTGATCCCGAGAACCCCAATATTTTAATGGCCGGGACCATGGACGATTACAGCCCCGGCAATGAAATCTACCGCAGCGTCAACGGCGGCACGTCCTGGAAAGGCGTCCTGCGCAGCCCGAACAACATTGACTACTCCCAGGCCCCCTACACCAAAGCCAATTTCACGTACCAAAACTGGATCAGCGACGTTAAAATCAATCCTCACAACAGCAACGAAGCCATTTTCGTGACCGGCTACGGCGTTTTTATGACAGAAAACCTCACGCAAGCCGACGCCGGCCAGATCGTCAACTGGACCTTTCCGGATAGAGGTTTCGAAGAAACAGTCGTTTTGGGCCTGGTCAGCCCGCCCTCCGGCCCTCCGCTGCTCAGCGCTTTGGCCGACCTCGACGGTTTTCGCTACGACAATTTTAATACCTCGCCCTCCAACGGGGATTACTCTCCTTTCTTCCCGATCAGCTCCAGCATTGATTTTGCCGAGCTCAATCCCAACATCGTCGCCCGCTCCCACACGCGCGATTACGTTGGCGATTCCGGACCACGCGGTTCCTATTCGACCGACGGCGGCCAAACGTGGACCCGATTTTCCACCGAGCCGTCTGGTGCCGCCGACTCCGGCGTGCTGGCCGTCGCCGCCGACGGCTCCCGCATTGTGTGGACGCCTGCCGGCGAAGGCCCTTATTACTCTACCGCCATCGGCGCCGGGACTTATTACTCGACCGATTTCGGCTCAACCTGGAACCCCAGTTCGGGGTTGCCCAATGATCTTGAACCCGTTGCCGACCGCGTTAATCCGCAAAAATTCTACGCCTACGACGCTGGCACCGGCGCCATCTACGCAAGCGTCAACGGCGGCGCGTCCTTTTCGCTGACCACTTCCGTTAGCTACGTGGCAGTGGCACCGGATTACAGCAGCACCCGCTCCAGTCTTAAGGCCGTTTTCGGTCAGCAGGGAAATCTATGGCTGGTTGCCGGCAATGGCGGCCTGTGGCGTTCCACCAATTCCGGCGCCAGCTTTCAACAAGTCGCCACAGGGCATGTGACCAGCGCGCTCTTGGTCGGGTTTGGCATGGCTGCTCCCAACCGAACTTACCCGGCCATCTTCCTCGTCGGAACCGTCGATGGCGTTTACGGCTTTTTCCAGTCCGACGATCAAGGCAACACCTGGACGCGGATAAATGATGATCAGCATCAATTCGGGACCGTTTATAGTTTAACAGGCGATCCACGGATGTACGGCCGGGTTTACTTGGGCACCGCCGGGCGGGGAACCGTTTACGCGGATCCGCTCAGCCCTCTACCTGTGATTCTGCAAATCGTCCCCCTTGGCCTCTTCCCGCAGCTTGAGTATGGCTCCGAACCTGGCTTCGACTATGTCCTCCAGACAGCTCCCACCCTCTGGGCCGACGGAAGTTCCAATATCTGGAGCGCGGTCATCACCAACCCCGGCACAGGCGGCCTGTTAAACCTCTCGAGCAACTTTCATGGGCCGCAACAATTCTTTCGCGCCCGTGTCCAACCGCCGCAGTAACGCAGAATCTGGGTAGCCGGCTGGTCAGCCGGTTTCGCAATGAGCGTGGCTGGTCACAGGAGGAATTGGCCATTAAACGACTGAAGCAGCATCCAATGTGGCAATTCCCTCCTAAAACCACAGCTCGGTCTATGTCAAGGACTTGACCGGCGGAGAAACGACGGGCTGGATTCGGCCATGCCGCGCTTTATGCGCGTTCGGGTCTTTGGCGTATTTCGCGGTGAAACGTCATAGGTCATAGCACTGCTGTCCAAATTAGCCGACCTTCGAGAGCGAAATCTGTGCTTTCCCCAGGGACTTCGCCTGAGAGCGGGCGCTTTCAAAAACAGGTTGATCACCATGTGAAACGGATGCTGTCCAAAAGAAACCCCTGTAAATATGTGGTAAAACTGCGTCCACCAGACAGGCTCAAAAAGCTAATTTGGACAGGCATGAGGTCATAGGTCATAGGTCATAGGGGTCAAACCGTACTTTTGCACATTTCACATCGTGTGGCCAGGCGCATGGCAGCCTCCCTTTCTCAATTCTCCTCTCCCTTTCCCTCTCCCCGCGTGAGCGGGGAGAGGGGACGAAAGTCCCGCTTTGGCACTGTTCTCGCAAGAATTTGAGAGGCGCCCCCTGAACGGGCCGCGGGTGCATCCCATTTTTTGCAGCGTAGAAGGTGCGCCGGGAGGGTTGGGGCGCCGCGTGGGCGTGGGACTGTCCGGCGGGACGCCAGACAGGGCGACCGCGGACGGTCGCGCTACTCTGCAAGAAACCGGGATGCGCCCCATTGAACGGGGCGCGGCGATGGGTGTTTGACATCAGAGGGGGGGCGTTTATCATCCCAAGATGAAGAATTTGTGCCGATTGGTTTTTTGCCTGCTCTTTTCCCTGGCAGCGACCGCACAAGAGGAGTTGCCGCCGCTGAAGCCGATCAAGGGACACCACACTCCGGCCCACGTGGCGGCCCAAGGGTTCAGGCACGGGGTCAACATCGCCAATTATCTGGAAGTGCCGCCCGGCGAACAGTGGGCCGTTCCCCACTCCGTCCTGGATTTGCAGGAAATCCGCGCCGAGGGCTTTGACCATATCCGGCTGCCCGTCGGCTGGCAGTATTACGCGGGGCCGGGGCCGGATTTCAAATTGCCGGACCAGATTTTCGCCAAGGTGGATGACATGGTGACCAACGCCACAGCGCTGGGATTGAATGTGATTATTAATATCCACGACTTTTTCGCGTTGAACACGAATCCTGCCGCCAACACGCCCGAGTTCCTGGCCATGTGGCGGCAAATCGCCTCGCACTACACCGGGGCGGCGGGCGGGGCCGGCCTTGAACCACTCAACCAACCCAGGGGCGCCGGCGCCCTGCGGTTGCGGAACATGGGGCGCAGTCATTTTGGCGTCATCGCCTTCGAACTGCTCAATGAACCGAGAGGCAAAGCCACCACCGCGGTCCTCAATCCGATTTACGCCGAAGCCATCCGCGAGATTCGCCGCCTCAATCCGCAGCGCACCCTCTTCATTGGGCCTGGAAATTTCAATTCGCCCGATGAGCTTCCCAACCTCCGGCTGCCGGATGACGATCACAACCTCATTGTCACCCTGCATTGTTATGAACCGCTGTTGTTCACCCACCAGGGCGCGGCCTGGATGGGGCCGGACTTCCGGGTGACTGGCATCCAATTCCCCGGCCCGCCGAAAACTCCTTTCGTAGCCGATCCAAAGGTGAAATTGACCCAGTTGGCTTTCGACCGAATCCACAAGTACAACACCTTGCCGGCCGACAAAAATCCATCCGGTCCCCGGACCTTTCTTTCCATGATTCACAAAGCCAAGGCCTGGTCGGATCAGTCTGGGCGGCCCGTTCATTTCGGCGAATTCGGGGCCATTATGAACGCGGACCAGGCCTCGCGCGCCCGATATTACGAGGCGATGCGCCAGGCCCTGGAGGCCGCGGGCATGGGCTGGGCGATTTGGGATTGGAAATCCGGTTTCAATTATTGGGACCCCAAGACCCAACAACCCCTGCCCGGCCTGCGCGAGGCGCTTTTTCCCGCCAAGGGCCAATAACCCGCCCGCCAGTTCATCAAAACCGTGGCCATACATGGGAAGGGTCAACGCCCGAGAGCGCCATTCTTTTGGCGAGTTTGAATGACTTCACTTCTTATTGACATCCTGTTTCATTTGTTTTGGGTTTGCGCGAGAGGTGTGCGATTTGCCTTGCCCGCCGACGTGGTATAAAGTGGCGTTCAATGGAATAATGAATATGTGGAGCCAAAGATTAGCATCGGGAAGTGGATTAAGATGCCGCTTATACGGCGTCCCAACGTGACGGCCGCCGAAGCAAAACAATCAAAGACTGATTCCTCGCCGCGGCCTGGCTTGCCGCGCGACTGCACTTTTGCCGAATCGGATTGGCGCGCGCTCGCTCCGTTTTGGCACCCGATTGCCTTTTCACACGAAGTCAAAGACAAACCGTTTGCGGCCAGGCTGCTGGATGAACGGCTGGTCGCCTTTCGCGTGAACGGGAAGCCCGTCGTAGCGCGCGATTTGTGCCCGCATCGCGGCGCGCCCTTAAGCTCAGGCAGGATCGAGGGAAACGAAATCGTCTGCGGTTACCACGGTTTCCGTTATAACGCCGAGGGGCACTGCGTTTGCATCCCCGCATATCCTGGCGCGGCCATTCCGCCGAAGCTGAAGGCGCAGACGTTTCCGGTGCGGGAACAGTACGGTTTGATTTGGACGAGACTGGTGGACAATGGCCCATCCCCGTTTCCCGGCTTCGACGAATGGGACAACCCGGACTATTTGCAGATTCTCCCGAGCAGCGTCGAGCTGAACGCTTCCGCCGGCCGTCAAGTCGAAGGCTTTCTTGACGTGAGTCACTTCGCCTTTGTTCACGTCGGGACGTTTGGCGAACTGGACAACCGTGAAGTGCCGAGCTACCCGGTTGAACTGACGCCCGCCGGATTCCGCGCGGATTACATCAGCACGGTCAGCAATTATTCGCGCGGCTTTAAGCATCTTAATCCGCCCGGATTCAAATGGCGGCGGCTTTTTGAAACATGGCTGCCCTTCACCGCCAAGCTCACCGTGTTTTTCCCGAACGACGGACAATCGCATATTTTGAACGCGGTGTCGCCCGTGTCCGCCCGAAATACGCGGGTGTTTGTTCCGATCTGCCGCAATTTTGACAAGGATGCGCCGTTGCAACCGACGCTCGACTTCAATCATCAGGTCTTTGCCGAGGACAAAGCGATTGTCGAACAACAATTTCCCGAAGACTTGCCCATCAATTTGCAGGAGGAAGTCCATATTCGCGCCGACAAAAGCTCCATCACCCATCGCCAGGGCCTGGCCAGGCTCGGACTCGGGCGCAGCTTCACGGCCTGAAAACATCAGCGCGAAACGGTTCCTTCAATCTGCCCATGCGGCTGGTCGGTGGGCACAAAGATCTCGTTTTTGTTTTCCAGGCCAAAGGGCGCGAAGTTGACCAAGAGGCAATGCTGGTTGGGCATGGCGATGGAAATCCTTGAAATCTCCGGCGCGGTTTTCAGAGCCGCCGAGCCCATTTGAAAGAGCGTTGTTTGAACGGACGGGCTGTAGTTTTTCGCGAACACCGCCAGCATGGCCTCGAGAATCCGGGTATTGGTCGCGGCATAACTTTTCGGCCTTCTGCTGTATTGCCAGACCGCTTTCAGCCGGGTGGCGAGAATCCGGTCGCCGGTTTCCGGCAAAGTCGTGAATTCGTCCCGCAGGAAATGCTCAAAGCCGGACGCGGTTGTTTTCATGACAAGCAAGTCCTCGATGCCCGATTCCACGATGGTGGCCTTTCGCGTGGCAACGATTTTTGCAAACGGTTTTGCCGCGCTTTTTTCCACAAAGGAATGGGCATGAGGCCTGCCGCGAATTGGAATCCTGTTCCAGCAATGTTCCGTCAAGCCCGCCTCCACGCGGCTGACATGCCGGTAGGTTTTCAGGAAATGGCCGGCGAGCACGATGCCAAATGGTTCGGTCTCCAGGCCCAGCTTTTGTCTGGCCAGGAGGTGGACGGTGTTTTTCATCGAATCTGTCGCCACGACCAGCCGGTTATCTCCCCTGGCGTAGGAGGCCTGGAAGTTGCCTTGCAGCATCACCTGCACTTCGAGTTCCTTGACCGAATGCCTTTTGCCGGCGCGAAATACCTTCAGCACCCGCACCTTGGCCTTGCCGTAAATCTGATGGACCAATTTCATTGCCAGTTGTGAGCCGTGACTGCCATCCCCGACGCATTACCGCCGCGATCCAGATTGCGCAATGCAAATATGCCGCAATGTGGCAGGCAGGCTCGCGCCCTTTGCAGCGGCCGACCCTCCGCCTCCGAACCGGAATTGACGAAACGACGGACCCGATGAAGGTTTGATTGACACGACGCGATTTGGATGGAAGGTTGGTGGATTGAGCTTGATGAGACTCTCTCTTGCGCAGATCAACCAACTGGGCCGGGCTGAATTTGCCGGCACGGTCGGGCCGGTGTTTGAACATTCGCCGTGGATCGCCGAGTTGGCCTGGCTGAAAAGGCCCTTCGCCACCGTGGAGGAATTGCACCGCGTCTTATGCAAAACCGTTCATGAGGCAAGTCCGGAAAGACAACTTGCGCTCATTCGCGCCCATCCCGATCTGGCCGGACGCGCCGCGCCGGCGGGCCCACTGACGCGCGAATCCGCGAACGAACAAGCCGGCGCCGGATTGAACGAGCTTTCGTCCGGGGAAATCGCCGTTTTTCAGAGGCGCAACGCCGAGTATCTGGAAAAATTCGGTTTCCCCTTTGTGATTTGCGCGCGCCTGAATAAAAAGGAGGCCATGCTGGCCGGTTTCCAAATGCGGCTGAAAAATCCCCGCGAAGGAGAAATGCAAATCGCTCTTGAAGAAATTTTTAAAATTGCCGAATATCGCCTGCGGGATTTGATTTCCGTAGAAGCCATGACCGCTCAATTAAGCACACATGTTTTGGACACCGCGCATGGGTGCCCGGCTGCCGGCATGAAAATTGAATTGTGGTCGCTCAACGGCGGGAAACGCGCGCTTGTCATGACCTCCCAAACCAACGCGGATGGCCGCACCGACGCGCCGTTGCTGTCTGCTGACGAAATGAAGGCCGGTTCGTACGAGATCATTTTCTTTGTAGGCGATTATTTCGCCGCCAAATCAACCCCGCTTCCGAAGGTGCGCTTTTTCGACCGTGTGCCGGTGCGGTTTTCCATTGCCGACGCGGGGGCGGGTTACCACGTTCCGCTACTCTGTTCGCCGTGGGCCTATTCGACGTATCGCGGCAGTTGAGATGAGCGCCGCGCAAAAAATCATGGAGCGGATTGAGGCGCTTGCGAAAATATCAGACGAACCCGGCCAGATCACCCGCCTGTTCGCGTCCCGCGCCATGCGCCAGGCAAACGAACTGGTTGCCCAATGGATGCGCGAAGCTGGAATGACACCCCGGATGGATGCGGTGGGGAATCTCATTGGCCATTATGACGGACAAAAAGCAAAGGCGAAAATTTTCCTGCTCGGCTCCCACTTGGACACGGTTCGCAATGCCGGCAAATTCGACGGACCGCTGGGGGTGATGCTGTCCATTGCTTGCGTGGAAGAACTGTACCGCCGAAGAATCCGCCTGCCCTTTGCTGTCGAAGTCATCGGCTTTGCCGACGAGGAAGGCGCGCGTTACCAGACGGCATGTCTTGGCAGCCGGGTGCTGGCCGGCTGTTTGGACGAAAGGCATTTGCGCCGCAGGGATGCCAACGGCATTTCCATGGCCGAGGCGACGAAATTTCTGGGCGGTAATCCGGCGCAACTCAAGGCGGCGCGATTGAATCCAAAGAAATTGATCGGCTACCTTGAAGCCCACATCGAACAAGGCCCGGTGCTGGAAGAAAGAAACATGGCGGTCGGAATCGTCAGCGCCATTGCCGGACAATGCCGCGCCCGCATCAGCTTCATTGGCTGCGCCGGCCACGCTGGGACGACCCCGACCCGGTTGCGCAAAGACGCCCTCTGCGCCGCGGCGGAATTCATTATGGCCGTGGAGAAGCTGGCAAAAGACACCAGGGGCCTTGTGGCAACGGTCGGCGAAATCGCCGCATGGCCTGGAACGGGCAATGTGATTCCAGGCAAAACCCGGTTGAGTCTCGATGTCCGCCACATCAGGAATTCGATCCGCCATGCCGCACAGGCGGCGCTGAAGAGAGCCGCGCTGCAAATAGCGCGGGGTCGAAAATTGCGATGCCAATATGAAGCCGTGTATGAAACGGCGGCGGTGAATTGTTCCAGAACTCTTTCGCGGCTGCTCGGGCAATCCGTGAAACGCCGGCAAAAGCAATTGGCGCGCCTGCCCAGCGGCGCCGGGCACGATGCCGCGGTCATGGCCGGAATTACCCCGTCCGCGATGCTTTTTATCCGCTGCAAAAACGGCGTCAGCCACCATCCCGATGAATCTGTGAAACTCCGGGACGTGCAGGTGGCGCTTGACGTGTTGAACGATTTCATACTCTCACTCGGAGAAAAACATGGCCTTACTGCGGCCGCAAAAGGAGGGCGACAACATGGATCAACCTCGTGATGCCTCTATGATGAATGAATTGTTTGGATTCACCCGCACCATTGTCAAATCCCGCTACGCGCTGCTCACCCCGGATGGTTTTGTGCCCGGACATCTCCCCGGATGGAGCAACGCCAGGGTCATCACCCATATCTCGGCCGCCATGGGGGCGCGATTTTCGCAACTGCAAATCACGCTTGGCCCAAAAAGCCGCGGCGAAGGCAACACAGGTCCGCTGGAATATTTCGTTTTTTTGCTCGCCGGCAGGTGCTCGCCCCAAATTGCGGGTCAGAAGTTCAATTTGGCTGCCGGCGGTTATGTCTTCGTTCCGCCGGACACGGAATTTCATTTCGGCGGGGCGGCCATAGGAACGCGGCTTTTGATCTTCCAGAAACAATATGAGCCCCTTGCCGGCGCAGACAAGCCGGGTGTCGTAACCGGCCAGGAAAGGAATGTTTCCGGCCGGCCTTTTCTCGGCGACAAGGACGCCCGATTGCAGGTGCTGTTACCGGAGGAACCGGGATTTGACCTGGCGGTGAACATGTTCACCTACCAACCGGGCGCGACGCTTCCGTTTGTCGAGACCCACATCATGGAACACGGTTTGCTGATGTTGAAGGGCCAGGGAATTTATCGGCTCGACGACGACTGGCACCCGGTCAAAGAGGGAGACGTGATCTGGATGGCGCCGTATTGCCCGCAATGGTTCGTGGCGATGGGCAAGACCCCAGCGAGCTACATTTATTACAAAGACGTCAACCGCGCGCCAGCCGGCGTATGATGAGGCGCATCCACATAGCCCAACTAGAGCGGGAGATCGGCCAACTGGCGCTGATTTCGGAAAATCCGCCGCCGGTGGTCACGCGGGTATTGTTTTCCGAGGCGGACCGGCGGGCGCGGCAGTTGGTGAAGGAACTTTGCCGGGACACCGGGTTGATTTTGCGCGAAGACGCGGTGGGCAATATTTTTGCCCGCTGGGAAGGGACGGAGAAACATCTGGCGGCTGTCGCCACCGGCTCGCACATTGACGCAATTCCCAACGCTGGAAAATACGACGGCGTGGTGGGCGTGCTGGGCGGGATCGAAGCCATTCGGGCGCTGAAAAGATCCCAATTCCAGCCCAAACGCTCCATTGAACTCGTCGTTTTCACCGCCGAAGAACCGACGCGCTTTGGACTGGGTTGTGTTGGCAGCCGTCTGCTGGGAGGAGTCTTGTCGCCCCAAAAGGCCGCGAAGTTGCGCAGCCCGGACGGAAAACAACTCAGCGAATGGGTGAAGCAAGCCGGCTGCAGAGGCAGACTGGATTCGGTGCGGCTGCGGAAGCATTTTTATTCCGCCTTTATTGAATTGCACATTGAACAAGGGCCGATTCTGGAAAAGGAGGGAATTTCCATCGGCATTGTCGAAAAGATCGCCGCGCCAAGCGCTTTGCGGATTGAACTGACCGGAGTCGGCGGTCATGCCGGCGGCACCCTGATGCGCGGACGTCGCGATGCCTTGCTGGCTGGAGCGGAAATCGCGCTGGCCGTGGAAAAGACCGCCCTCACCACCGGCAGTCCGGACACGGTGGGCACCACGGGCGTCTTCAGAATCGAACCCGGCGCGGTGAACAGCATTCCCTGCCAGGCGCGCTTGGAGATCGATTTGCGCGACACGAAGGTGGGGACGCGCAACGCGGCTCTGGCGAAGATTGAAAAAATGGCCCGCAAAATATGCGCGCGGCGCAACATCAAACTCGGCTTTGAACGATTGAACGTCGATCCCCCGGCCATCTGTGATCCGTCCTTGGTCCGGACCATTTCACAGGTTTGCCGCGAACTGAACATTTCCTGCAAAAAAATGATCAGCCGCGCGTATCATGATTCCTTGTTCATGGCGCGGATTTGCCCGGTGACGATGATCTTCATCCCGTGCCGGGGCGGCATCAGTCATCGGCCAGACGAGTATTCCTCTCCAAAGCAGATTGCAACCGGAACCCGAGTTTTGGCGGAAACGCTGGCAATTGCTTCCCTGCGCCAGCCGCGTTGACGCCGCGCATCCGGGGCTTCAGCTCATTTCCTGTCCGCCGGTGACGCTCAGGGAAATGCCGGTCAGATAGGCTGCCTCGTCGCTCGCTAGAAAGAGCAGCGCGTTGCAGACGTCGTCGCAGGCGCAGCCGCGTTTCATGGGGACCTGATCGACGTAGGCGCGCCGCACATCGTCGATGGACCTGGCGCCGGGCACTTTGCCGGCCTTGAGGTACTGAAGCAACAGGCCGTTGCGGGGATCGGTCCACAACGGCGAATCGAGCAGGTTGCCGGGGCAGATGGCATTGCAGCGGACGCCGTGCGGCGCCATCTCCAGCGCCACGCTTTGCACCAAGCCGATGCCGCCGAACTTGGCGGCCGCGTAGGCGGAATTGGAGGCGCTGCCTTTCTTGCCGGACTTGGAGTTGATCTGGATGATCACGCCGCGGCGGCGGGGCTTCATGACCCGGCAGGCGTGTTTCATGGTCAGAAAATTGCCGAACAAATTGACATTCATGACGGCCCGCCACTTCTCCGCATCCGCCTCCACAATGGGTTCAGCGATCAAAATCCCGGCGTTGGCCACGACAATATCCACCCGCCCGAATTGCGAGACAGTGGCATCGAACAGCTTCTCGACGTCCGATTCCTGCGTGACGTCGGTTTTGACGGCCAGGGATTTCCGGCCGGTATTGATGATTTGAGTTGCGGTGGCTTGGGCGGCCTGCTCCTTCAGGTCGGCGACCACCACGTCGCAGCCGGCCTTGGCGAGCGCGAGGCAGATGGCCTGGCCGAGGCCTTGGGCCCCGCCGGTGACGAGAGCAATCTTGTTTTCAAGTTTCGGATTCATATTGCGCCAAATTCCTTCTTCAACGCTTCTTCCGCCTCCAAGTTCCAGGCGCCGTTGCGAAGCGCCTGCGCCACGGCTGGGTGTTCCCTGGCAAGGTCCGCCAGCGCGGTGAGTTTCAGTCCTTTGGCAAAGGGATAGACGATGATTTTGCCCGGCATCGTGTTGTTCTCCACGGCGCGAATCCCGTCCGCCGCCGCGTCAAGCCCGGCGATGGCTGCGACCGACAGGTTGGTGTCGAGCTGGCGTGACGTCACCTTCTGCAAGACCGCTTTCATGTCGTCGAGAGTGGAGCCGCTGGTGCCAATGAAGTAACACTGCTTTTCGAGGTAGGTGTCGAGATCAATTTCCGCGGTTTTGTCAGCCGGGATGCCGGCGAAAATGTTGATAATGGCGCGCGGCGCGGCGTCCGCCACAGCCTGGGCAACGAGCGCCGGGACGGGTGCCATGAGAACGATATAATTGGATTGGTCGCCTAGCTCCTCCCTGGAGGGATTGCAGGTCTTAAGGGTGAGCCGATTTTTCCGCGCCAACGGTTCCGCCAGGCGCTTCAAGGAAGCCAGACGTTGGTCATTGAGGTCGGCGGCGCAGAGGGAGATGTCCGGGACGCCCTGGCACAAGTTGCGGATGACGTGCATGGCGCCCATGGGACCCGCGGCGCCGATGATGTTGATCTTGTCGTGGGGACGAATCTCCGCCGTGGGAGGGATTGCGGCCAGGGCATCGGCCAGGCTGGCGTGGGTCGTGCCGATGATGCGGATGCCGCCGTAGTGAATGCGGCCCACGGCAGTCGTGACGGGCCGGCCGAAGCGTGTGCCGCCCCGGAGGAGAACGAGCAAGCCCTTGGCGGCGACTCTGGCGAAGAGCGCTTCCACCACGGCGGGATCGCTGCCGAAATAAATCACATCATCAAAAGCGCCGGCAGGCAGGGCGGCCGGCCTGGCATAGGTGGTTTGGCCGGCGCCGTCCAATCGCGGTTCATCGTCGGCGACAATGAGAGTTTTGCCCTGGCGCTTCAAGGCCCGGCGTTGCGTTTCGACGTAGGCGTTCTCGACGCACGCCCAGGGTTCGCAGAGGGCAATGGCCGAGGCGGAAAGGTCCTGCGGCGCGGGGATGAACATCGATTCGCCGTCCGGGGCGGTAATGACGCGTTGGTCCACGAGCACATATTCCTGGAGGGCGCCTTCGAAGTTGTAGCCGAAGGCGGAATTGGAGTTGCGAGTGGGGAGCCAGCGATAATCGGTTTGCACCAGGCAGCGGTCGCCCGGTTTGAAACGCTGCACATCGGGGCCGACCCGCACCACGCGCACGACGGTTTCATGTCCCGGCACGGCAGGTTTGTCACCCGGAACATAGTGCGGCATGCGGGCCAGCCATTCTTTTTGGATGCCGCTGGTGATTTCCGATTTGCGGGCGTGCCCGGAGAATTGTTTGAGCAACTTCAGGTCCGAAAAGCACAAGCCGCAAACTTCCACGCGGCAAAGCAACTGGTGAGGACCGGGCTGGAAGACGGGTTTGGCCTCGTTGAGCCGCAGTTGATCGGGACCGACCAATTGCACGGCGCGCTGGAATTCAGGAATGGTTGCCATTGGCATGAGGTCAAGGAGCCGGATCAAGGGCGGCCAGAATGCGATCCGGCGTCACGTCGGGCGGCAATCCGGCCAGGCGATCTTCCGTGGCGGGGGACAAGGCGCGACCCAGCTTTTCAAAGAACTCGTTTTTTGCGGCCACGGATGAAAAACTCCTTCGCGACCAGGCGCTGAGGTAACCGAGGCCGCTCTGGCGCTGCAGCACTGAGTGCGCGTAAAGGACATGGGCGCCTTTCAAAAACACCGGCGCCAGCGGTTTCAATTCCGCTGTCTCGAATGAATCCAGGAACTTGTTGCCCGGCGCGTTCATCTCAGTGCCGATCATTACAGGAAAGCCCCGTTTCCCGGCCATTTCAATCACCTCGTGAAGGTTTTTGAGCTTTTCATCCTTCACGCCCGGCGTGTAGTTGCGGTCCGGGATGATGCCCAACGCGGCCGCGCCGGTGGAAGCCGCCACGTCGAACAGCTCGTGGATGGAGCGTTCACCCTCGCTGGCGCCGTCCAGCCAGGTCAGCGTCGGTATGCCGCCCGATTCCAACACGAATCGGTTCATGTCGGCCATGAGCGGAAAGGAACCTTTGTCGGGGGCGACATAACCGGGGCCGCCTTGCTTCATCATTTTGGAACGAAGCAGCGCCCGAAGTTTGACCGGATCGGCGGGGCAATCCCCCAGCTTTTCCCGCCAGAAAGACGCAGGGCCCTTTCTGGAGTAAGCATCGCAAAGGTGGCGCTCCGTGGCGTTGCCGGCGGGGGTCAGCGGCAGAACATCCCGATCGTAGTCCAACTCCACGGGTTGAAGGAAGGCGTTGAGGCGCCGCACTATTTCACGATTGCGATTCTCCGCCGCGCGGCGCATCTGCCGCAGCAGGGGATGCTGAACGGCGCGCGGCAAGCCCACGCCCATGTGATACACAATGCCGGGTTCGCCGGGCGAATTCACCACCCTGGTCGAAAACTCGGGCAGAAAGGTCCTCGATTCGAGGCTGGCGCAGCGTTTGAGTCCGATGAGTTTGCCCGCAGCCCAAAATTCCTCCAGTCCATCGAGCACGTCGAAATCCACGATGCCCGCCACCGCCAGGCCGCGCCGGCGGGCGAGCCAGGCGAATTTGGAGGGCGAGTAACCATAGGCGTTGTAGGAGAAAAAAGTGTGAGCGTGGAGGTTGACGGCCTGGGAGGCGGGGGCCAGGCCGACGCCGCCCGCTTGTGCCAAAGCCCAGAGCTTGTCCAGCGCGTTTTTGCGCTGCGCAAGCTCGAAACTGTCCAGTTGCGCTTCCAGTTTTTCGATGCGATCAGCCATCGTTCAGTTCCCAACCGGCGCGCGCTTCGGCGGCGCATGAATGCACATGCCATGCACGGCATGAGCGGCTTCCATCCACAGCTCGCCAAACGTTGGATGCGCGTGAATGGTGCGGCCTACTTCGGAGGCGGTCAACTCCGAGCGGATGGCCAGGGCCGCCTCGGCGATCAGGTCCGTGGCGTGAACTCCCACCACGGCGGCGCCCAGCAATTGATCCGTCCCGGCGTCAGCGATCCATTTCGCAAAGCCCACCGTCTGGGTGGCGGCAATGGCCCGGCCCAGACCGCCGAACCGGAACTTTCCGACCTTGACAGCCCGATTCTGTTTCCTGGCGGCCTCTTCCGTAAGCCCGACCGCGCCGATTTCAGGTGAAGTGAAGATCACGTTGGGCACGATGGTGTCGTGCTTGCGTTGCGCGCGCTGGAGGGCGTTCTCGGCGGCGGTGATTCCCTGGGCCGTGGCGTAGTGGGCCAATTGGGTTTTGCCGGTCACGTCGCCGATGGCAAAGATGTTGGCCGCCGCGGTGCGGCAATAGTCGTCGGCTTCGATGTAACCTCGCTCGCTGGTCTTCAGGCCGGCGTTCTCCAGCATTAAACCGTCCGTCACGGGCTTGCGTCCGACGGCGCACAGAAGCAAGTCCGCCGCGATTGCTTCCTGACCCACCACACCGCGGACCACTTGCGAATCCGCGCGGATGCTTTCCATGGCGTGGCCGGTGAGAATGCGAATGCCGAGGGTTGATTCCATGTGGGCGCGCACTTCGCGGCGGACATCCGAATCCAGGAGCAGCAATATGTCTTCGAGAAGTTCAACCAGGGTGACCTTGACTCCCAGGAGAGCACCCAGGCAGGCCAGCTCGCACCCGATGAACCCGCCGCCGAGAACGATCATGGATGCCGGCAGTTGCTTCAGGTCCAGGAAAGCCCGGCTTTCCACGATGCGCTCGTGCTTGGGGAGGAACCCCGGCATGGCCGAGGTCGAGCCGGTGGCGATGATGATTTTCCCGGCGCTGATTTTCTCTTCGCCGACTTGAATGGTGTTGCGGTCCAGAAAGGAGGCCGTTCCGGAAAGGGCTTTCACGCCGTTTCCGGCCAGGAGCTGCTTGATGCCGCCGCGCAGTTTTCCAACCGTCTTGTCCTTGTGAGCGATCAAGGTCGCGTAATCCAACGCCGCTCCCTGGACGTTGAGGCCAAGCGCCTGGGCATGTTTCACACGGTCCAGGAGTTCGGCGGCGTTGATCAAGGTTTTGGTCGGAATGCAACCCCAGTTCAGGCAGGTACCGCCAAGCTGCTCTTTTTCCACGATCGCCACCTTGGCGCCCAGTTGCGCCGCGCGAATGGCGGCGGGGTAACCGCCCGGGCCGGCGCCGATGACCGCAATGTCCACTGTTTCCATAATTAAATCGGTTCAGTTACGCTGCCCAGCTTTTGAGCAGTTCAATGTTCTGCAATTTCGCCTTGATCCCGTTCACAAAACGCGCCGCCATGGCGCCATCGATCAGGCGATGATCGGACGAAAGCGTCATTTTCATCACGGTTCGCGCGACAACCTGCTCCCCGCGCACGACAGGTTTACTGAGCGCGCTGGAAACGGCAAGAATGGCGCTCTCACCCGGGTTAATGATGGCCGTGAAATTCTCCACGTCCAGCATGCCGAGGTTCGAGATGGTGAAGGTGCTGCCGGTCATTTCGTCAGGCGCGAGTTTGCCCAGGCGCGCTTTTTCGGCGAGGGCCTTGGCGCGTTCATGCAGTTCGGCCAGGCCCAATTCGTCAGCATTCCGAATGACAGGCACCACCAGGCCTTGTTCGAGTGAAACCGCCAGCCCCAGATGCACGCGGCTGTGCCACCGAACGCATTTTCCGTCCGTGACGCTGTTGACCTCCGGAAATTCCTTGAGCGTGGCGACGACAGCCCTGGAAATGAAATCTGTCATGGTAAAGGGCAGGCCCGCCTGCTTGAGTTTGGTCCGCAGCTCGTTAAGCTCCGTGACGTCCACCTCGACCGTGACGAAGAAATGGGGCGCGGTGACGACGCTTTCAGCCAGACGCTGCGCGATGACCTGCCGCATCCGGCTGAGGGGTCGCGGACGTTCCGCCAGCGCCCGGTCAACGTCCTCCATCGTAATCCGACCGCCCTCAGCGGTTGCGGCGACGGCCAGAAGGTCGAGCTTCTCCCGGCGGGCCTTCTCCCTGGCGGCGGGTGTGATGCGCAATTTGTCGTAACCCCGGACGCGCAAAAAATCCTGAACGTCCTTTTCCACGATACGGCCGGAGGGCCCCGTTCCCCGGATGTCGGCCGGGTCGATGCCGGAATCGTTGACGAGCGTCCGGGCGCGAGGGCTGAGCGGCGGGCGCCTGGGAATTTCGGGCAAGGGAGCGGAGGCGGGGCGCGCTTGGGCCGCCAGCGCCGGCAAATCGCGATTCCGGCTGCACACCGCGGCGGCCGACGCGGTCTCAGCGACATTTTTCCTGGCGCCGGCGGGTGGCGGTGGGGGCGCGACGACAGCCGGAATGGACTCGCCCGGCGCGCCGAGAAAACCCACTGTGCTTTGCACGGGCACCTCCCGCCCCGACGGCACAATGATCTTGAGCAACTTGCCCGACTCGAAACTCTCGACCTCCATCACGGATTTGTCCGTCTCGACCGTGAAGAGAATGTCGCCCTTTTCAACGGGGTCGCCTTCCTTTTTGAGCCACTCGACGATGGTGCTTTCCCGGGTCATTTGACCGAATTTGGGCATGATGATGGGAGTGGCCACGGGATCAGAGAATTTCGTTGGCGGCGGCCAGGAGATCGTTGACGCCGGGCAAAAAGGCCGCTTCCAGGATGTGGGATTGCGGCGCGATGCCGTTCCGGGCGCCCACGCGCTTGACCGGCGCGTCCAGATAATCAAACACCGCATCCTGGATGGTGGAAGCGATTTCCCCGGTGTAACTGCCGATATGAATGGCTTGGCTGGCCACCACGCAGCGCCCGGTCTTTCGCACCGAGCGCAGGACGGTCTCCAGGTCGAGCGGCACGAGCGAACGCAGGTCGATCACCTCCGCGCTGACGCCCTTATCGGCCTTCAGCCGGTCCGCCGCTTGCAGGCAATCATGCACCAAGGGGCCCCAGGAGACAAAAGTGATGTCCTTGCCTTCCCGCTTCACGTCCGCCACTCCGAGCGGCACGAGATACCCGGTTTCAGGCACCGGTCCTTTGAATCCGTAAAGGCCCTGTGACTCAATGAACATGACCGGATTATTGTCGCGAATGGCGGATTTCAACATCCCCTTCGCGTCGTAGGGCGTGGCCGGATAGACCACGTAAAGGCCGGGGATATGGCAAAACATGGATTCCAGCGTTTGGGAATGTTGCCCGCCGTAGCCTTTTCCCGCCCCCGCGGAAACCCGGAGCACCAGCGGCACCTCGGTCTGCGCTCCGCTCATGTAATGCCATTTCGCGGCCTGATTGCTGATTTGATCCGAGGACATGAGCGCGAAATCGAAATACATCAGTTCCACGACCGGTCGCAGCCCAATCATCGCCAGGCCCACGGCGGCGCCGCAGAGGCAGGCCTCGGAAATGGGGGAATTGAACACGCGATCACGCCCAAAGGACTCGAGCAATCCCTTGGTGACTTTGAATGCGCCGCCGTAGTCCGCCACGTCTTCGCCGTAAAAGAGCACGCGGCGGTCGCGCTTCATTTCCTCGATCAGGGCTTCGCGGATGGCATCCTTGTAGGTGATCCCGCCATTGACCCGCTTGATCTCCGGCAGGGGCTGGATGATTTCGGGGCAGCCAAATTCCGCGGGCACCGTTTCGCTCCGGCCTTCCGTGTACATGTACTTGATGACCTCTTCAGGCACGGGATCGGCGGCGGCGGCGGCGCGTTTGGCGGAACGCGCATTTCGATCGCGGACCCTGCCTTCCAAAGCTGACAGCTCCGGTTCCGAGAGCAAACCATTCTCGAGAAGCTGCGCCCGGAAAGTCTCTATCGGATCGATCGATTTCCAGGCTGATTCCTCGTCCTTGGTTCGATATTCGTTGCGCGGGTCGCTGAGCGAGTGGCCCCAGTAACGATAGGTGTCGCATTCGAGCAGCACCGGGCCCTGGCCCTTGCGGCAGAGGTCGGCGGCGCGCAAGACCGCCTCGCGAACCGCCAGCGCATCCATACCGTTGACAATTTCGGCGTGAAGGTTGTCGTCGGCAAATCCGGTGGCCCGCCGGGCAATGCGCCGCACCCCCATGACCTCGTCATCGGTGCGATGGGTCATGCCGTAGTGATTGTTGACGATGAGGAAGATAATGGGCACGCCAAACGGATGATCGCCGGCCAGATGATTGGTGAACTGCGCCTGGGCGGCGAAATTGAGGGATTCGAGCACCACGCCGTTGGCATACGCGCCGTCTCCGGCGAAGCAGCAAACGACCGCATCCTCCTTCCGGTAGCGCAAACCGACGGCCGCGCCGGTGGCGATGGGCACGCCCCCGCCCACAATGGCGTTGGCGCCGAGATGGCCGACAGTGAAGTCGGCGATGTGCATCGAGCCGCCACGGCCTTTGCAGTAGCCGTCTTCCTTGCCGAAAAGCTCGCAAATCATCCGGTAAAGGTGTTCCTCGAAGGCGGCCTCGACCAGCGCATCGCGATCCCCGGCGGGGCAGTGAGGCAGACGCCGGCGCAATTGGTCGGCAGTCATTTCACGGATGGCCACGGTGCCCTTGGCGAGACTCTCGCCATGACCGCGGTGGGTGCTGGTGATTTTGTCGGCGAGGCGCAGCGCGGCACAAGCGCCGGCGGCGGTGCCCTCCTGTCCGATGGAGACGTGGGTGGGACCGCGATAATTGAAGTCGCGAATCGGCTCATAGGCGCCCGAGCGGAGTTTGACGATCATTTCTTCCAGCTCACGAATCATCAGCATGTCCTCGTAGAGGTGGATGGATTGAGGGCGGGTGATGCGTTTGGCGGCAAGCTGCTCCTTCAGGTTGCCTGGATGGCGATAGGCGGGAATGCTGCCGCAATTGATTTCGTACGGCTTGGACGCCGGGCGCATGTCGCTCAGATAGGTGGGCGAATGTTTGGCCGGAGTCCGCGGTGTTGTCATAATTGGTTTCCTCGATGAAATTCAGGCGCGCACCAGCTTCAAGCCGGCCTGGGTCAATTCCTTCGCCAGGTTCTTGTCGAGCTGTTTGTCCGTGATCAAGACGCGCACGTCCTGCAGGCGGCCGGCGCGGGCAAAGGAGACCTTGCCGGCCTTGCCCGAATCGGCCAGCAATATCACTTGTCGGGCGCAGCTCATGACCAGTTCCTTCGTGAACGCCTCGTTGGTGTCGGTCGTCGTCAAACCTTCGCACACGGCCAGGCCGATCGTGCCCATGAACGCCTTGTCCAGGCGCAGTTCCCGAAGCACGCAGCGGGTAAGGGGGCCGACCAGCGTCTGGCTGAGCCGGCGCAGCTCGCCCCCGATCAAGATCAACCTGGGCCCGGCCCCGGCCAGCTCCAGCGCGGCCCGCAACGAATTTGTCACAACCGTGATGTTCGTGCTTTCGCGCAGCAGCCGGGCGAGTTCCAGGACCGTGCTGCCGCCGTCCAGATAGATCGTGTCGCCCGGTTCGATGAACTCCAGCGCGGCTTCCGCAATCCGGCGCTTCTCGCGCGCGGCGATGGAAGTCTTGTCGTCAAACAGCGGTTCCTCGAGGCGGCTTTCCACGCTCACCGCGCCTCCATGCACCCGGCGCACCACGCCTTTGCGTTCGAGTTGGTCCAGATCGCGCCGCACGGTGGCGGGTGAAACCCGGAGCACACGGCGCATTTCATCCAGGCGCATGACCCCCTTGCCGCGAATCACGTCGCGGAGATGATCCTGCCGCCCCGGCGCCAGCTCTTTGTTCCGACCGTTCCGCATGGCTGATCGTTTGAGAATGAATCTAATACATTTATGATTCAAGTCAATCGTAATCAATCATTGCCCGAACGGGATGCCCTTGACCTGCAACTCGAAAACAGATCTGCCGGCTGTGTTCGTTGCGCACGTGGCTGTATCTTTTCGTCTCCAACGCTCCGCCGAAAAAGCTTGCCGCGGAGGCCGACACGGGCGAAATACATTCCTGTTGGGCCCGTAGCTCAGCGGTTAGAGCAGGCGACTCATAATCGCTTGGTCACAGGTTCGATCCCTGTCGGGCCCACTATGCCTCCCCGCTGCCTGGAACGGCTTCAAGATTGCTCCATGCTTGACACCGCCGCAAAATGGGAGTTTCGTCCCCTTTCCCCGCGCACGCTGGAGAGGGAAAGGGAGAGGGGGATCGAAAAAAGGGCCTCCTCTCCCCTGCCCTCTCCTCCACAAGCGTGTGGAGGAGAGGGAGATAGCCGAAATCTGCAAAAAAATTAGATGCGCCCTCGCGGCATTTTCAGGAAGCTTTTTTGCTGGACGCGGGGAGGGGCCGGGGGCAACCTTGGGGCAGTCATACACTGAGCCGGACAAACCCGCGGGGGGCCTGACTGCAGGAGTGTCTTTGACAGGCGGCCGATGAATGGAGTGGCCGCCGCAGACGTTCATTATGAAAATCGCGATGTTTTCCTGGGAAACGCTCCACTCCCATGCGGTGGGAGGGATAGCGGCGCACGTCACGGAGCTGGCGGCGGCGCTGGAACGTCGCGGCCATGAGGTGCATGTCTTCACGCGACCGGGTTACGGCTCCGGCGGCGTCCACCGGATTCACAACGTCTGGTACCACTATTGCCCGCATATCCTCAACCGCAGTTTCGTGGACGAAATCCAGGAGATGTGCCGGTCCTTCGTCTGGCATTTCTTTGAAACGGAGAATTATATCGGCAAATTCGACGTGGTCCACGCCCACGACTGGCTGGCGTCCAATGCCATGGTCTGGATCAAGCAGGCGCGCTGGGACCGCCGGGCGGTGCTGACCATGCATTCCACGGAGTACGGGCGTTGCGGCAACAATTTCTGGGGCGGCACCTCGGCGCGGATTCGGGACCACGAACGGCACGGCACCTATTGCGCCGACCGGGTGATCGCGGTGAGTTGGGCGCTGCGCGGCGAGCTGATGTGGATGTATAACCTGCCGGACTGGAAATGCTGGGCGATCTACAACGGCGTGCCGGTGCATAAATTCGACGGGTTCATTGATCCCGGCGCCATCAAAGCCCGCTATGGCATCGGGCCGGTGGACCCCACGGTGCTGTTCAGCGGACGGCTCGCCATGCAAAAAGGGCCGGACCTCCTGCTCGAGGCCGTGCCGGGTTTGCTGCGTTATCACCCGAACGCCAAGTTTGTCTTTGTCGGCGAAGGCCACTTGCGCGGCGACCTGGAACGGCGTTCCTACCAACTGGGGGTTTCGCACGCCACGCGGTTTCTTGGCTACCGCAACGGATGGGACCTGATTGATCTTTACAAGACTTGCGACGTGGTTTGCATGCCCAGCCGCAACGAACCCTTTGGCATCAGCGCCCTGGAAGGATGGGCGGCGGGCAAACCGGTGGTCGCCTCCCAAAACGGCGGGCCCAACGAATTCATCTGGCACAACGTCAACGGGTTGAAAGTCTATGCCACGCCCGAGTCCGTGGGATGGGGGCTGGGGACGTTGTTCACGAATTTCGAGTGGGGCAGATGGATGGGCCGCAATGGCCGGCAGGCCGCGGAAACGGCATTCAGTTGGGACACGATAGCCCAAAGAACCGAGCAGTGCTATCAGTCATGAAGCTTCTCTGCTACCGCACTGTGGCCTTGTTGCCGGAGCGCGTGTCGATGAATCCGCGACGGCCGCGCCTGCGCCGCCCGGAAAAGCCGTTCCTTCGCGGCGAGGAATTGGAGGCCTTTGTGCAAGGCCGCAATTACCGGGCCTACAAAACGCTGGGGGCGCATTTGGGCACATTGGCTGGAAAAAGAGGGGTCCACTTTGTCGTTTGGGCGCCGAACGCGAAACAGGTGCAGGTCATGGGCGACTTCAACGCCTGGTCCAAGGACGGGCAAGCGGTCAACTTGCAGCCGCAATCCGGTTTCTGGCACGGCTTCGTGCCCGGTGTGCGGCGGGGAACGCGCTACAAATACAACGTCCATTCCAACTGGCGCGATTACGCGAGCGACAAGACGGACCCATTCGCCTTTCACACGGAAATATCGCCGCGCAACGCGTCGGTCGTATGGGGCCTGGGCTACCATTGGGATGACCGCAAGTGGCTTCGCCAGCGCAGCCGCCGCAACGCCGCGGAGCGCCCCCTCTCCATCTATGAAGTGCATCTCGGTTCGTGGCGGCGGGCGGCGGGCGAGGGCAACCGCTCGTTGAGCTACCGCGAAGTGGCGCCGCTGCTGGCGGAGTATGTGCAGCGCATGGGTTTCACGCACGTGGAACTGCTGCCCATCACCGAGCATCCGTTCTATGGATCCTGGGGCTACCAGACGACGGGCTATTTTGCGCCGACCAGCCGTTACGGCACGCCGCAGGATTTCAAGTATCTGGTCGATTACCTCCACCAGCATGACATCGGCGTGATACTGGACTGGGTGCCCTCGCACTTCCCGACCGATGGCCACAGTTTGGCCTATTTCGATGGCACGCATCTTTTCGAGCACGCCGACCCCCGCAAGGGGTTTCACCCCGATTGGAACAGCGCCATTTTCAATTACGGGCGCAGCGAGGTTCGCAGCTTTCTCATCAGCAGCGCCCTTTTCTGGATCGAGGAATACCACGTGGACGGCTTGCGCCTGGACGCGGTGGCCTCGATGATTTACCTGGACTATTCCCGCAAGCCCGGCGGCTGGATTCCCAACCGCTACGGCGGACGCGAAAATCTCGAAGCCATAGACTTTCTTCGCGAACTGAACCGCGTCATCGCCGAAGCCCATCCCGACGTGCTGACGATCGCCGAGGATTCCACCGCCTGGCCCAAGGTTTCGCGTCCCCAGACGGAAGGAGGCTTGGGATTCAAGATGAAGTGGGACATGGGCTGGATGCACGACACTTTGCGTTACTTCAAGCGCCCCCCGGCCCATCGCCGCCATCACCACGGCGAACTGTCGTTCCGCATGGTCTATGCCTTCGCGGAGAATTACGTGCTGGCCCTCTCGCACGATGAAGTGGTCCACGGCAAAGGGTCCATGTTCGGCAAGATGGCCGGGGACGAATGGCAAAAATACGCCAACCTCCGGCTGCTCTATGGTTACATGTTCGCCCAGCCGGGAAAGAAACTTCTCTTCATGGGCGGCGAACTGGCGCAGTGGCCGGAGTGGAATCACGAGTCAAGCGTGGAATGGGACGTGGAAAACCAATTGTTCCATGCCGGCGTGCAAAAGTGGGTCGCCGACCTCAACCGCGCCTACCGGAGCGAGCCGGCCCTGCACGAACTGGATTTCAGCTCCGACGGCTTCGAGTGGGTGGATTATCAGGACGCAAACAATACGACGCTGACCTTCATCCGCAAATCCCGCGGCTGCCGCCAATTCATTTTGGCCGCCTTCAACTTCACAACGGCGCTGCGCCGCAATTACCGGGTGGGCGTGCCGCGCGGCGGTCTCTGGAAGGAGATTCTCAACAGCGACGCCAAGGATTACGGCGGCGGCGGGCAGGGCAATTGCGGCGGCTTCCCGGCCGAGCCGGTGCCGTGGCAGTACCGGCCCTGTTCGCTGGCACTGACCCTGCCGCCATTGTCGGCCCTGTTTTTCATCAACCGCGATTAAGGCGGGCGCTTTCGAGTCGGAGCATATGAACAATCAACCGAGTACATGCATGAGCACACCACTGCCTGAATACGTTGACAACCTGCCCAACATCTGCGGCGCCGAGCCGGCGGTCCAATCGGCCGTCGTCGCCAATCGTGGCAAACCTGTTTTCCTGCCGGAATGCGGCATAGACTTGGGCCGCGCCCGGAGCGCGGTGGCCATCGCCCTGCACATGCATCAGCCGCTGATTCCGGCCGGCGGCCACGACCTGGGCACGGCCGAAATCATCAGCAATCTCAAGCACATGATGGACAACCCCGGCATGGGCGACAATCACAACGCCGGCGTTTTCCGTTGGTGCTACAAGCGCATGGGCGAATTCATCCCCCAATTGCTCGACGAAGGCAAACAACCGCGCGTGATGCTGGAATACTCCGGCACTCTGCTGCACGGCCTCCGGCAGATGGGCCTGCACGACGTTTTCGATCATTTGAAACGGATCACCTGCGATGCCCGCAACCGCCACGCGGTGGAGTGGCTGGCTTGTCCTTGGGGCCACGCCGTCGCCCCTTCCACACCCGCGCAGGATTTCCGCCTTCACGTCAAGGCCTGGCAGCAGCATTTCGCCGCCATATTTGGCTGGGAAGCCTTGCAACGCGTCCGCGGCTTCTCCCCCTCCGAAATGGCCCTGCCCAACCATCCGGACATCGCTTACGAATTCGTCAAGACCCTGAAGGATTGCGGATTCGAGTGGGTCTTCGTGCAGGAACATACCGTGGAACTCCCGGAAACCGGGCGCGGGCCGGAACGCAAGCACATTCCGCACCGGCTCGTCTGCCGCAATTCGCGCGGCGAAGAAGCCTCCATCATCGCCATCATCAAGACGCAGGGCAGCGACACCAAACTCGTCGCGCAAATGCAGCCCTACTACGAGGCCAAGGGCCTTTCCCGGTGGGAACTGGCCGGCAAACACATCCCGCCCCTGGTCTCGCAAATCGCCGATGGCGAGAACGGCGGCGTCATGATGAACGAGTTTCCATCGAAGTATTTTGAGGTGATGCGCGAATGCTCCGGCTCGGAGACGCCCGCGCTCAATGTCACCGAATACCTGGAATATCTCTCCGCCAGCGGCGTCCAGGAAAAGGACTTCCCGGCGTTGCAGCCGCTTTTCCAGAAGCGGATTTGGGACAATTTCAAACCCGGCGGCGGAGCGGAACAACTGGCCGCCGTCATCGACAAATTGAAGAAGGAAGACAACCGCTTCAACATGGAGGGCGGCAGTTGGACCAACAACATTTCGTGGGTGCGAGGCTACGACAACCTTCTTGGCCCCATGGAGAGGGCCAGTTCGCATTTTTATGAGAAGGTGATCAAGCCGGGCATTCCGACCCATGAACCGCGCTACCGCAACGCCCTTTTTCACCTGCTCTGCTCCCAGACCAGTTGTTACCGCTACTGGGGGTCCGGGATTTGGACCGAATACGGCCGTGAAATCTGCCGCAGACTCGAGGCCATCCTGGCGCACGACTTCTGATTGGAGCTATTATGGAATACCGCGAACTTGGACGAACGGGCTGGAAAGTCTCAGCCATCAGCTTTGGCGGATGGGCCATCGGCAGCACGTGGGGCAAGGTGGATGACAAGGAATCCATGGCGGCGCTGCATCGCTGCCTGGACCTGGGAGTGAATTTCTTTGACACGGCCGATGTCTATGGCGACGGCCACAGCGAACGGTTGCTGGCCCGCCTTCGCCGCGAGCGGCGCGAGCCATTCCATGTCACCACCAAGGCCGGGCGCCGTCTGCAGCCGCACGAAGCCGCCGGCTACAACCGGGAAAATCTCACGGCCTTCGTCGAGCGCAGCCTCAAAAACCTGGAGATGGAAGCGATTGATCTTCTGCAACTCCATTGTCCGCCCGTCACCGTCCTCTACCTGCCGGAATTGTTCGGCATCCTGGACGATTTGGTCAAGGCGGGCAAAGTGCGTTACTATGGCGTCAGTGTGGAGAAAGTGGAGGAGGCCCTGATCGCGATCGAGCATGCGGGGGTGCAGACCATCCAGATCATATTCAACATGTTCCGCCAGCGCCCCAAGGAACTGTTTTTCGGCGAGGCGCGCCGCCGCCGGGTGGGCATCCTGGCGCGCGTGCCGCTGGCATCCGGCATGCTCACCGGCAAGCTGACCAGGGACAGCCGGTTCGAGGCGGATGACCACCGCGCCTTCAACCGCCAGGGCGCGGCCTTTGACCGCGGGGAAACCTTCTCGGGCATCGATTACGAGACCGGCCTCCAAGCGGTGGAGGAATTGCGGCGCTTTGCGCCCGCCGGGGCGACGCTGGGCCAGATGGCGCTGCGTTGGATTCTGATGTTTCCCGAAGTCACGTGCGCCATCCCCGGAGCCAAACGCCCGAGTCAAGTCGAGGAAAACGTTGCCGCCGCCGGGCTGCCGCCCTTGAGCGCGGAGACGATGGCGGGCATCGCGGCGGTCTATGACCGCCGTATCAAGCCCCTGGTCCACCAGCGGTGGTGACCGGCCTGGAGCGGCGCGCGGCCTGGAGGGCCTTGAGCAGCCGGGGCAACACCACCCCGGCCGCGCCCGCCAGGGCGAAGTGCGCCTGGGCCGTCAACGGTGTGGGCCGCGGATTGATCTCCACCAACGCGGCGCCGCTGCGCAACGCTTCCACCGGCAGGCCGGCCGCGGGATAAACGACGGCGGATGTGCCGATGGAGAAAAAGAGGTCGCAGGTCGCGCTGGCCGTTGCGGCCTGTTGCATCTCCGCCTCAGGCATTGCTTCCTCGAACCACACCACGTCCGGGCGCAACCAGCCGCCGCAGGCGGGGCATTTGGGCGGCACATCGCCGGTGTCCTTCCAGGTCGAAACAATCGTGCCTTCCTCAAAGCATTTGGTGCGCATGATATTGCCGTGCAGTTCAATGACACGCCGGCTCCCCGCGCGTTGATGCAACCCATCGACGTTTTGCGTGATGAGCTGGAAGCGCGGGAAAAGGCCTTCCATTTCCGCCAAGGCGAGATGAGCCGCGTTTGGTTTTGCCTCGGCGACAAGCTTGCGCCGCCACTGGTACCATTCCCAAACCAGGCGCGGATTGCGCCTGAAGGCCTGCGGTGTGGCCAGCTCCTCCGGGTTGAACTTCGCCCACAGCCCGGTCCGGGCTTCCCGAAAAGTGGGGACACCGCTTTCCGCCGACACTCCGGCGCCCGTCAGCACGGTTACGCTTTTGGCCGCGGCAAGCCGCTGCAGCAATTGAGACGGAACCGGCGCGCCGTCTTCTTTGGCCCCGGCCTGGCTTATTGTCGTCACCCAAACGTGCTCCCGTTCCAACCCCACTGGCCGGCTGGGACATCGGTGAAATTCAGATAGATGCGATTGGCCGGAACACCCAGTGAGTCATTGAGCAATTTGCAGACTTTTTGCGAGAGCTTGCGGTTCACATCGCCGCTCAGGCCGCCGATGCTGCGGACATCGACAAACGCCGCGTCACCCGCCGCGCCCGACATCTGCATGGCGGCCTGGCTCGCGGCGACCATGACGTACTGCTGAGGTTTTCCGATCGTTTCGGCGACGATTTTGGACAGGGAAGCGAGCAGGGCTTGCCGCTTGTCCTCGGTAAGAACGACTGTAGTTTCGATTTTTAATAGTGGCATATTCAACCTCTACCATCCGGGAGCGCATCACTCAAGCCCGGCGGGGGAAACGCGCGGAAGAGAGCCTTTGCAACAAATTGAACTGCATTGCACTGGCCATCCATGGCGGCCAACAGTATATTGAAGCGTGAGCAACGATTCATTGGCCCGGTCGCTGGATCGGCACACAACGGTCGGAACGCTCTGCCGCCCTGAAGACGGCCGCATCCGTTGCGTGGCGTGCGGGCACCGATGCCTGCTCGCCCCGGGGCGGCGCGGCATCTGCAAAGTTCGATTCAACGATGGCGGCCAATTGCGGGTGCCCTTTGGCTACGTGGCGGGCGGCCTGGCCAGCGATCCGGTTGAGAAGAAGCCGTTTTTCCATGTCCACCCCGGCAGCGACGCCCTGACGTTTGGGATGCTGGGATGCGATTTTCATTGTTCCTATTGCCAGAACTGGGTCACCAGCCAGGCTTTGCGCGAAGAGGCCGCAGCGGCGCCCATCCTCGAAATCACCCCGCAACAGATCGTCAAGGCCGCGCAACTCAACCGCGCCGGGCTGATTGTGTCCAGCTACAACGAACCGCTCATCACCGCCGAATGGGCCGTGGCCGTCTTCCAGGAAGCCGGGCGGGCCGGGCTGCCCTGCGCCTTTGTCTCCAATGGCAACGCCACCGCCGAAGCGCTGGATTTTTTGAAGCCATGGATCGTGGCCTACAAAATTGATCTCAAGGGATTTGACGACCAACGCTATCGCACGCTCGGCGGGACGCTGGAGCACGTCACCAACGGCATCCGCATGGCGCATGAACGCGGCTTGTGGCTGGAAGTGGTGACACTGGTGGTGCCGGGCTTCAACGACGGCGAAGCGGAACTCCGCGGCATCGCCAAGTTCCTCGTCTCCGTCAGTCCCGACATTCCCTGGCACGTCACCGCTTTCCATCCGGACTACGACATGACTGCCAACCCGGCCACCACTGCCC